>Ga0182741_1001041_pt1 | contig 38576 bp, 34 predicted proteins | sample eDN5th37CBELigOP_FD_128874 | JGI IMG/M metagenome (GOLD analysis project Ga0182741, IMG submission 128874) | Enriched Organic Plus compost microbial communities from Emeryville, California, USA - eDNA 5th pass 37_C BE-Lig OP (version 2) (version 2) ... | reverse complement strand
GATACTGGGTCAGCGGAACCGCCATGCGGCCGATGCCGCAGCCGATATCGAGAACGCGATCCGTCGGCTTGAGGCCGCCCAGGCGCACGAAATGACCGAGATATTCCGCTCCGATCGCGCGATAATCTCCATCCCCGACGAAGACGTTCTCGGGCGGCGGCGCAGGAAGGAAGCGGTTGCGTGTGATCCCTTCAACGATGACCGAGAGGCGTGCCTCCTCGGCGGGGGAGAGCAAGGGCCGATAGGCGCTGACCTTGCTGCCAACCTGAGCATTCATGCGGCTGTCCTCTTGTTTTTTGAAGTTCGGAGCTGCGCGTTCATGATGGCCGCGATCCTGTCTCCCCAGCGGGAGGCATGAAGAGCGCAGTTGTATTGCCAGGCGACGCCCTTCATGTAGTCGCTGCTGAGCGTCATCGACTTGCGCTCCAGGTGATAGAGCTCGACATTGGCCGCATAGAGGATCCGGCGATCCGCGGCCGTGATCTTGAGGCAAAGGTCGCTGTCCTCATAATCGCCGATCACGTAATCCTCCGTGAAACCGCCGACCGCCTCGAAGAGCGGCCGAGACATCACCAGACAGGCTCCGGTCACGGCGGGCACGAGGCGCTCTTCCGTCGCGGGAGCATAAAAGCGCGGCATGCCCTTGTAGTAATGATGGTTGAGCCAGCGGCCGCGATGGTCGCGCTCGAAATACATGCCCGCATGCTGAAGGGAGCCATCCTCGAAGAGGAGCTTCGGACCCACGGCGCCGACCCGCCTGCGACCCGACAGCCGCGCCACGAGCACTTCGAGCCATCCTGGAGCGACCGGGACCACATCCGAATTGACGAGCGCCAGAACCTCGCCGCGCGCAAGGGCTGCGCCAGCATTGCAGGCGCGGGCATAGCCGCCGTTGCGCTCCATCACGGCAAGCAGAATCGGAAGCTCATAGACGAGATGCAGTCCGCCGATCAGGTGCTCGACCTCCGCGGCCTGCTCAGGCGAGTCGAGCACATAGATCAGCTCAGCATTCTGCCTGAACCACGGATCCGTCGCGAAGGCCGCGATCTGGAAGCGCAGAAAGTCCAGCGCTTTGTAGAGGGGGATGACGACCGAGACTTTCGGGCGCAGCAGCGGCTGGCCGATCTGATGGACGCGCGGCTCGTTCGTGCCCGCGCGCGCCTTCTCGTGAAGGTCGGCGATGACGGGCGCGAGCACATCCGCCAGGAGCGTTTCGTCCACGTGCTGCGGCGGCACGGCACGCAGGGCCGCTGCACGGGCCTCGACCGGATCGGCCGGCTGCGGGGCAGGAACGAGGGGATGATAGGCGCCCGAGCGCAGAAGCAGGCGAAAGCGCGGCTGGAGAAGGGGCGCCGCTCCGCCGGCTGCAGGCGCCAGGGCCGCGAAGCCGACTGCGTTCACCCGGCCGCCCCCTGCATCCTCGGCAGCAACCGGAAACCGGCGCAGCTCCCCGGTCAGATCATGGACCGTGCCGTCCCGCCCGATGGCGGCCACGCCGGCGACGAGATTCAGTGGGTCACGGAACCAGCCCGTCACGAGCGTTCCGCGCGCGGTGGACAGCGCACAGGCGATCTCGGCAGAGAGGCCCGCACCCGTGACCCGCTGACGGTCCAGCGGGGCGCCGAGCTGCGCTTCCACGGACGCGACATCGCCCGAAGTCGTAAGGCCCGGCATCTCCATCAGAAGATGTTCACGCAGGCCGGCCGCGCGCTTGCCATGCTCGCGCAGCCACGCCGTCAAGGATTGTATTTTCTTGTCGGGCCGCAGGACGGTTCTTGCCTGGAGACCGTCGGGCCCGGTCAAGACGAGCCAGTCGGATTGCTCGCCTGCCTCTTCGGCCACGGTCAGGAGATGCAGCGCCTCCCGCCCCCGCCCCAGGCGCGAGCGATGCGGCTTCCCTTTCAGGCGTTCCACCCCACAAGGTCCGACCCGATGGATTGCGTGGATCGTCGCGAAGCCTGCCGGGAAAGGGGTCTGGAGCAGGACGAGACCGTCGATCGCCCGGGCCACAATGGCGGCCGGCTGCGGCGAGGGCTCCAGCCGACGCAGCAGCATCTTCACGTTGCGAAGAAAGGTCGTGTTGCGCTGAAGACGGAAAAGGCCGCTCCATAGGCCCAGCAGGGTGGACACGAGCGTGGCGCCTGCCTGTCTTTCAAGATCGTCGAGGAGCGCAGCCGCATCGAATGCCGGAAGAGGCGCATCACCCGCCAGCGACAGTTCGGTGCTCAAACCGAGACTTTCCGCCGACAGTACGGCCCGCAGGGAAACACGCTCGGGCCGGCGCAGGACCCAAAGAAGACGGGTTCCGCCATCCTGGCGCGGAAGGCGCAGTGATGCCGTCGGCGCAACGACCGCATCCGCGACCGACAGAGACGCGGGAACCTGGACCGGCTCGGGAACATCCCAGACGATCAGCATCGCCGCACCGCCCAGATGAAAGGCCCGCGGCAGATCCGCCTCGTTTTCCTTTGAAACCACGTCCGATAGATCGAGCAGCGCCATGCCGTTCAAACACCTCGTAGGAGGAGGCGCTGCAGCGTGTGGCCGCAGCGCCCCGACAGGTTAATGGACCGAGAAGTAGTCGTTCGGGTTGCTCTGCACGTCGTCCGCATTGACATTGACGAGCGTGACCGTGTCGCCATTGCCGAGATCGACGAGGGTGTTGCCACCCACCTGGTGAACGCGGCTTGCGAGATCGTCGGCCGACGCGATGTCGGTACCGTTGATTCCCTTGGAGACCTGCAGCAGGTCCTCGCCGACCTTGAAGTCCATGACGACGTCGTTGCCGCCGCCGCCGGAGAACACGAAGACATCCTGTCCGGAATTACCGTACAGAACATCGTCGCCCGCGCCGCCGTGGATGATGTCGTCGCCCGAGCCGCCGCGGATGACGTCGTCGCCGGCGCCGCCCTGCAACAGATCGTTGCCGGAATTGCCCTCGAGGATGTCGTTTCCGTCGCCGCCCTGGACGACGTCGTTGCCGTTGCCGCCCCGGAGGTAATCGTCACCGGCGCCGCCTTGCAGCACGTCGTCGCCATTGCCGCCGAAGAGAACGTCGTCGCCCTCACCGCCCTGCAGCACGTCATTGCCGTTGCCGCCGAAGAGGTTGTCGTCGCCCGTTCCGCCGAACAGTGCATCCTCGCCGTTGCCGCCGAAGAGAAGATCGTCACCCTCGCCGCCGAAGAGGGCGTCGTTGCCCCCTCCGCCGAAGAGGAAGTCATCCCCTCCATTCCCGAAGATCACATCCGGGGAATGGGTACCGTGAAGCGTGTCGTGATAGGCACCGCCTTCAAGAGTTGCCATACCTGTCTCCTTGCTGGCTGGGACCGGAGGGACGTCTGCCCGCCGGATGGATTGGTGGAGTCGATGCAGGCGAACGCCCTTGGCATATCCAAATGCCGGCCGCGCGAATGCGCAGTTCTGTTCGCCGCAGAAAAACACTGCTCAAGACAGACTGATTTGTAAAGCGCAAAATTCAATAAAACTCCAGAAAGATCAAGTATAGCTTGCTAAATAATAAGTCTATTTATGGAACAAAATAGAATTCAAACTAAGTCAAATTTAGTTTTACTTTCGAAATATTTTATCAATATTCCTCCCTGCCTGGTCGGCCGCATAATTTCCATGACTGCATTAGGATCTGGGCTAAGAATTGATTACTCTTCGCGGAATGCGCGATTAAAGCTCTCGGTGATCGGTGCGAGGAGATAATCGACAGCTCGGCGCGGCTTGTTGATGATGAGAATTTCTGCCGGCATGCCCGGATAGAGTTTGACGGACGGATTGTTCGCCAGGCTTTCCGGAGCGATCGATGCCCGCACGACGTAGAAAGCGGATTCGTTGCGCTCGTCGAGCTGCTGATCGGCCGAGAGATATGTCAGTGTTCCTGCAAGCGGCGCGGTGCTGCGATTGTTGTAAGCGGTCAGTCTCACCTGCACGGGCGCTCCCACATGAACGGAATCGATATCCCGCAACCCCACCTTCGCCTCGATGATCAGGGGCTCCTGCTCGGGAACGATGTCGAGGATGGGCTGCCCTGGCGAAATGACTCCGCCGGGCGTGCGGCTGCGGATGTTCGTCACGATGCCGCCTTGCGGCGACACGACCACGATCCGGCGCAGGACGTCGCCGGCCGCGCTCATCCGCTCGATGGTTTCCGCGAGTTCCAGCTGTGCCGCCTGGAGATCCGCCGCGACCTGCTGCTGGAAATCGTTCTCGATGGACAGGATCTCGAGCTCGGCGGCAGATTTTGCCTGTTCGGCTTTCGCCTTGCGGGCCACCAGCTCGGCGGCCCGCCCGGTGAGCTCGCTTTCACGAGTCTGAAGCTCCGTAAGGCGTGGACGGGGCGCATAGCCCTTCTCCACCAGGGACGCGACCGCCTGTAGCTCGCGGTTCAGGAGTTCCGCCTGGCGGGTATTTGCGACCGTCTGGGCCTCGATCGCGGCCAGCTCCGCCTCCTGCTGCTGCACGGTCTTGTGTTGGATATCGACCTTGCGCTTGAACATCTCGCGGCGCGACGAGAAGACGTTTCGCTCCGCCTTGAGCACCTCGTCCGTGATCGGACTCGTCGAGGCTGCGACCTCGTCGGGGAATGTCAGCTGTTCCTGCCGGGACTGCTCCGCCCGCAGGCGCACGAGGCGCGCTTCGAGACCGATGCGCTTCGCTCTCAATTGTTCGAGCTCCGCTTTGGCGCGGGTGTCGTCGAGCTGCAGAAGCGGCTGCCCCGCCTGGACGACGTCGCCTTCCTGAACCAGCAGGCTCTTGAGAATGCCGCCTTCAAGATGGCTGACCGTCTTGCGCTTGGAATCGACGATCACGGTCGCGTTCGCGACGGCCGCGCTGTCGAGGCGCGCCGCATAGGCCCAGCCGACGAAACCGCCGAGCCCCAACACGATGGCAAGCGTTCCGGCCAAAAGGGGCGTGCGCAGGGACGGGCCATCGCGCTCCTCGCTCTCGAAGCGCTCGGCCCACGGCTGCATGGAGTCCGGCTCGTGCGGGACCGGCAGCTGCGCGGCCCGGGGCCGGCTCTGGACGAGAATCTCGGTGCTAGCCACGAGTTGCATCTCCCTGAACGGCCCGCACGGGCTGTGCCTGAGCGGGCTTGGCGATCCTTTCGCCGCGTCCGTCGATATCCACCACCGAGGCCCGCGGCCCGAACTGGGCGATCCGGCCATCCTGGAGGACGAGAAGCTTGTCGACCGCCTGCATGATCGACGGCCGGTGCGCGATGAGAATCACGATGGCGCCGTCTGCCCGCGCGGCCTCGATGGCCCGGATGAGGGCGCGCTCGCCCTCCGTGTCGAGATTCGCGTTGGGCTCGTCGAGGACGATCATGCGCGGCCGCCCATAGAGCGCGCGGGCAAGCGCGATGCGCTGCCGCTGGCCGCCGGACAAAAGGAAGCTGCTGTCTCCGAGGCGGGTGTCGTAGCCGAGCGGGAAGCGCCCGATCATGTTGTGCACGTCAGCGAGCCGCGCCGCTTCGAGAACGGCCTGGGGATTGGCGTCCTGCATCCGCGCGATGTTCTCCCGAATGGTCCCCTCCAGCAGCGACACGGATTGCGGCACATAGCCGACCATTCGTCCGAAGGATTCGCGCTCCCACAGGAAGACGTTGTGACCGTCGAGATAGATGCCGCCCGTGGTCGGCTTCAGAACGCCGACGAGAAGGCGCGCGAGGGTCGATTTTCCGGCCGCCGAGGGACCGACGATGCCCAGCACCTCGCCCGGCGACAGGGAGAACGAGATCCCCTTGAGGACCGGGACATCGGAACCGGGCGGAGCGAAAACGAGCCGGTCGACCGTGAGCTCGCCGGAGGTCCGCGGTGTCGGCTGCGTGTCGCGCCGCGGCGTCTCGTCTTCGAGCAGGCTCACGATTCGCTTCCAGGCCGCCCCGGCGAGCACCCATTGCCGCCATCCGTCCACCATCGAATCGAAGGGCAGGAGAAGACGTCCCATGATGATGCTGGCCGCCACCATGGAGCCCGGGCTCGCCTCCTGCCGGATGACCAGAATCGCACCGGTGGACAGCACGGCGATCTGCATCATGTAGCGGCAGGTCCGCGTCAGGGACGACATGGCGCGTCCGCGCCGCGTGGCCGTATCGAGCAGGTCCTGCGCACGAAGCTGCCCGTGGCGCCAGCGGCGCGCAAGGGCCGGCAACATTCCCATCGCCTCGATGGCCTCCGCATGACGGAGGCTCGCGCTCATGTCTCCGATGCCCTGAATCGTCGATTCGTTGGCTCGCTTGAGCGTGCGGCGCGTCAGCAGGTCCGAGACAAGGCTCAGCACCACGATGATCGTGGCGGAGATCAGGGCGACGATGCCGTAGAGCGGGTGCAGCGCGAACAGGACCACAAGGAAGATCGGGCACCAGATTGCCTCCAGCGGAATGCCGATCGCATTGCCGGTGATGAAGGCCCTCAGGTCGTTGATGTCCCGAATCGCCTGCCCGGCACGGCCGCTCCCCTTCTGGACGGAAGCCGACACGGCGGCCTGCAGGACCGGCAGGTTCAGCCGACGCAGGAGAAGACTGCCCATGACCTGAAACGTCAGGGCGCGGACATAATCGAGGACGCCGAACAGGACCAGCCCCACCGCCGCGATCACGATCAGCATCGCGAGCGTATCGACGCTCTGGCTGTTCACGACACGGTCGTGCACCTGCAGCATGAAGAGCGGCACGGTGAGCTGCAGGACATTGATGACGGCGCTCAAAAGGCCCGCATAGGCGAGCCCCACAAAGAACGCCTTTCGGCCGCGGTGGATGAGGTCCGCGGCTCCCCCGGAAACAGTCGCCTTGTTCATGCGACCCTTCCTGCAGTGATTTGTTCGTCGAAAATATGACGATGAAATGAGTAATCAGCAATCCGAAGGAAGGATAAATTCCGCACGCTTTACACGTTGATAAATCTCTATACCCTCCTAGGGTGATCTTTCGGGATGCCACCTCCGACTAAGCACTCCCTTTATAACGCAACACAACATAATAATTTAGAAGTTTAGGGAAATCGCCCTCGAATAGTTCGAAATTCGAAATAATCACTATCGAGAGATAGGAGAAGACAAGGCATGGAACCCAAGTACAGCAATGAGATCGGCCTGTTCCGGGAGGTGTCGACCGGAGGCCTGGCCGAACTGCCGCCAGCCCTGCGGTCTGCCAAGGGACAGGATGATGCGGAAGCATCCGCTTCGTCCGCGGACGAGCCGCCGGGCATCACCCACCTCGACCTCGTTCGCGTGGTCGAGCGCTTTCATCGTCGGTACCTCGATCTGTTCCGGCTCGATCTCGGCCGCCTCGGCGTGAGCGACCTCAGCCCCTCGCAGGTCATGATGCTCTTCACCATCGGCTCGGATGAGCTTACGGTCCGCGATCTCATCGACCGGGGCTATTATCTCGGCTCCAACGCATCCTACAACCTCAAGCGTCTGGTCGAGGGCGGCTATGTCGACCGCAGCGCCTCCGAGCGCGACCGGCGCTCCGCGCGCATCCGCCTCTCCGAAAAAGGACGCAAGCTCTGCGAGGACGTCCGCCGGATGGACGAATCCTACCACCGTCTCGTGACGCGCAATGCCGAGGAGAAGCGCGACCTGGAGACGGCCTTCAGGACCCTGCAGCGCCTTGAGAATGTCTGGACCGGCGCCCTCCGCTACGGAGAGACCGGCATCGCCTGACCCCCTCCCCTACGCCTCCATCTCCCGCGGCCGTTTCCACCCGTCTGGAACCGGCCTGCTCTCCGTTCCCGCGTTTTTTGGCCGGGGCCGGATCCCCTTCGCCGAAAAATGCTCTAGTTTTCCCTCAAAGGTGCTCCGGCTGCCCCGCGCGTCCGGGGATTTTCTTTCACGAGTTGCAACATGGCCAGATTTCTTGTCACCGGCGGTGCCGGATATGTCGGCAGCCACACGGTTCTCGCGTTGGCAGAACGCGGCGACGATGTCGTCGTTGTCGATAATCTCTCCCAAGGGCATCGGGGAGCGGTGCCGCCCGGTGTCGAGCTGATCGTCGAGGACATCGCGGATACGCGCCGCCTCAACGAGATCTTCGCAGGCTGGCGCTTCGACGGGGTCGTTCACTTCGCGGCGCGTTCCCTCGTGGGCGAGAGCATGCGCGAGCCGCTCATGTATCTCTCCGAGAACGTGAGCAACACGCTGCGCGTCGCCGAGGCCGCCATCAAGACCGGCTGCATGCGCTTCGTTCTCTCCTCTACGGCGGCGCTGTTCGGGATGCCGGACCGCATTCCCATCGACGAGGAATCCAAGCTTCACCCCCTGTCGCCCTACGGCGAGTCGAAGCTGATGGCCGAGCGGGGGCTGGAATGGGCGCAGAAGGTCCACGGCCTCCATTGGTCCGCCCTCCGCTATTTCAATGCGGCGGGGGCCGATCCTCAAGGAAGGCTCGGAGAGGATCACGATCCGGAAACGCACCTGATTCCGTTGGCCATCAACGCAGCCCTCGGCCTTGGACCGGAGCTGACCGTCTTCGGCAATACCTACGACACCGTCGACGGCACCGCCGTGCGCGACTATGTGCACGTCACGGATCTGGCCGATGCCCATTGCCGGATCCTCGACCGCCTCGCCGAGGGTCAGGGCGGCTGCTACAACGTGGGCAACGGCACGGGCTACTCGGTCCGTCAGGTCATCGACGCGGTGGAGCGAGTCTCGGGCCGCAAGGTGCCCCATCGGTTCGGCCCGCCGCGCCCCGGTGACCCACCTGTGCTCGTCGCCTCGAACGAGCGCCTGCGCCGCGACACGGGTTGGTCGCCCCGATACGCCTCCCTCGACGACATCGTGCGCACTGCCTGGGCCTGGCGTTCCGCTCACCCGAAGGGCTTCGACGACCGCACCTCGCCCGCCGGCAAAGCCCCCCTGGCCCAGGCCGTCTGACCCCGCCGAAGGTCTGCACCTTTCGGCTTCGTCACCATGCCGCCCATCAGGGTGACGAAGCCCCCGTGGATTTGAACGCTCCGCCCGAAGCTGCAAAGCTCGGCAGCGATTCGCAGCCGATCGGCGGGACACGGAGCAGCGGCATGCCGGCATATCTTGGCATCGATGTGGGGACCTCGGCCGTCAAGGCCGTCATCGTCGACGAGGAGCAGGAGGTGCTCGCCGAGGCGAGCCGGCCCCTCGCGATCTCCCGCCCGCGTGACCTGTGGTCCGAGCAGGATCCGGAATCCTGGTGGGAGGCCGTGGAAGGCGCCGTCGAGGCGCTGCGCGCAAGCGTGCCGGCTGCATGGGCTGACTTACGCGCAATCGGGCTCTCGGGCCAGATGCATGGCGCAGTCCTGCTCGATGACCGGGACCGCCCCTTGCGCCCTGCGATCCTCTGGAATGACGGGCGCTCGTTCCGGGAAGCTGAGGAGCTGGGCAGGCTGCATCCCCACCTGTCCCGGGCCATAGGCGTTGTCCCGATGCCGGGCTTCACGGCCCCGAAGCTTCTCTGGGTGGCGCGGCATGAGCCGGAGATATTCCGCGCCGTCGGGACTGTCCTCCTGCCCAAGGACTATATCCGCCTCAAGCTGACGGGCGAGCGCATCACCGACATGTCGGACGCGGCAGGCACCTGGTGGCTCGATGAGGCGGCACGCGCCTGGTCGGACGAGGCGCTCGCTGCCACGGGGCTCGATCGGCGGCAGATGCCCAGCCTGGTCGAGGGCTCTGCCCCCGCGGGCTTCCTGCGGCCCAACCTGGCGGCGCGCTGGGGCCTGCCCTCCGGAATCGTCGTGGCGGGCGGCGCCGGGGATGCGGCCGCCGGGGCGGTCGGCCTCGGGGCCACGGGCGACGGCGCAGCCTTCCTGTCGCTCGGCACATCGGGTCAGCTCTTCATCGCCACGGAAGCCTTCCGGCCGGCTCCTGACAGGCTGGTCCATGCCTTCTGCCATGCCCTCCCAGAGCGGTGGTTCCAGATGGCCGCGATGCTGAACGGGGCAAGCTGCCTTGCCTGGCTGTCGGGACTTCTGAACCGGGACATAGACACCCTTCTGCGCGACGCCGAGGCTTCCTATCGGGGTCCGTCGCAGGTTCTTTTCCTGCCCTACCTGACAGGCGAGAGAACCCCGCATAACGATCCCCATGCGCGCGGCGTGTTCTTCGGCCTCTCGCCGGAGACGACCCCGGCGGAACTGGCGCAGGCCGTTCTCGAAGGCGTGGCCTTCAGCTTCGCGGATGCGAAGGATTGCCTTGTCCAGGCCGGTGCGCAGCTGTCGAAGGCGGGCGTCATCGGCGGCGGATCCCGCAGCGCCTTCTGGACTCGAATCCTGGCCGACATCCTCGATTTGCCCCTCGTGCGCCTCCGCGGCGGCGAGAAGGGGCCGGCCTTCGGGGCCGCGCGGCTCGCCATGCTGGCTGCCACCGGGGCAGCGCCTGAAGCCGTCTGCACCGCGCCGCCCGTCCTCGACCGGATCGTGCCCGATCCGGAGCGCGTGAAGCGGTATGGGCCGAGAATCGAGGCATTCCGGCGCTTGTACAAAGCTTTGCGACCGGAGTTCTCTAGGGCATCCCAACGCGACAATTGACAGGATGCGCCGCCGCCATAGTATTTCTTCTTCCTGAAAAGAAGAACGACTGGACTTCGCGTCAAAGTCTTGAGGGAGGAAAGCGTGCGTTGGAGCTGCGAAACCTTCAGCCTCACGGCGCCCGCTGACCGTGATCGCGGACCCGGAGTGCGTTCATGACAGGATCGGCCCCGATCCTGGAGATGACGGGGATCTCCAAGACATTCCCCGGCGTGAAGGCGCTCAAGGACGTATCCCTCACCGTCTATCCGGGCGAAATCCATGCTCTGATGGGCGAGAATGGGGCCGGCAAGTCGACCCTCATGAAGATCCTGTCAGGCGCCTATCAGGCGGATGCCGGCGGCGAGATCAGGATCGACGGTAGCCCCATCGCCATTACGGACCCGCTCGCCGCCATCCACCACGGCATCTCGACCATCTACCAGGAACTCTCCCTCGCGCCGAACCTGACAGTGGCCGAGAACATACTGCTGGGCCGGGAGCACCGCAGCGGCCCCATGATCGACAGGGGATCTATGGAGCAGGCCTGCCGGGCCGTGCTTGAGCGGCTCGGCGTGACCTTCAGCCCCTCGACCCGGGTGAGCACCCTTTCGATGGCTGAGATGCAGCTGGTGGAGATTGCCCGCGCGCTCATCGCCAATTCGCGCATCCTGGTCATGGACGAGCCGACAACCTCCCTCTCGTCCCGCGAGACCGACGCCCTCTTCGCCCTCGTGCGCCAGCTCCGCTCAGACGGCATGGCGATCATTTATATCAGCCACCGCATGGCCGAGGTGTATGAGCTGGCCGACCGGGTCTCGGTGCTACGGGACGGCACCTATGTGGGCACGCTCCCGCGGGAGGAGATTTCGGCGGAGCGCCTCGTGCGGATGATGGTCGGGCGCGACCTCTCGTCGTTCTACAAGAAAGAGCACAACGCCAAGGGCAGCCGCGGCCCCGTGATCTTCTCCGTCAGGGACATGCGCGACGGGCAGCGCGTCCACGATTGCTCGTTCGACCTGCATCAGGGAGAGGTGCTCGGCATCGCGGGGCTCGTGGGCGCCGGGCGCACGGAGCTCGCCCGTCTCATCTATGGGGCCGATCCGCGCACCGGCGGCGAAATCCTCCTCGGTGGGCAATCCCTTTCGATCCACTCTCCGCAGGATGCCATCGACGCGGGCGTGGTCTACCTGACGGAGGACCGCAAGCATCTCGGGCTGTTCCTCGACCTGACGGTGCGCGAGAACATCAACCTGAGCGTTCTGGGCCGCGACGCGCGCCCGGGCGGTGTCCTCAACCTCAAGACAGCGAAGGACCGTGCCGCGGCGGCCATCCGGGCGCTCGGCATCCGGGTGGCGGGGGATGCGGTGCCGGTCGGCAGCCTCTCGGGCGGCAATCAGCAGAAAGTCCTTCTCTCCCGGCTTCTGGAAACGAGGCCGCGCATCCTCATCCTCGACGAGCCGACGCGGGGCGTGGATATCGGCGCCAAGTCCGAGATCTACCGGCTAATCGACGATCTCGCCCGCAACGGCGTCGGCGTCATCGTCATCTCGAGCGAGCTTCCCGAGATCGTCGGGATCTGCGACCGGGTCCTGGTCATGCGCGAAGGGCGGATCGCCGGCGAGGTCGGTGGGACCGGGCATCCCCCCATTTCTCAGGAAAACATCGTGGCCATCGCGACAGGCGTGAGGGAAGAAGCAGCATGACGACTCCGAACGAGACCGGCGCATCCATCCCCGGCCCGGGAGCCGCCGATGCAGGCACACAGGCGCGCCAGCGCCGCCTGGCCTGGCGCTCCACCGTGCAGGCCGTCGGCATGCTACCGGTGCTCATCATCCTGGGCGTCGTGTTCGAGCTGATGTCCGGCCGGTTCATGAGCGTCCAGAACCTGTCCATCGTAGCGCAGCAGGCCTCCATCAACATCGTGCTTGCGGCGGGCATGACCTTCGTCATCCTCACCGGCGGCATCGACCTCTCGGTGGGCTCGATCCTGGCAGCGGCCGCGATGGTCGCCATCATCGGGTCCAAGGTTCCTGACTGGGGCATGCTCGGCATCCCGGCCGCCCTGCTCGTAGGACTCGTGCTCGGGGCGATCAACGGCGCGCTGATCGCCTTCATGCGGCTGCCGCCCTTCATCGTGACCCTTGGATCGCTCACGGCCGTGCGCGGCCTCGCGCGCCTTCTCGGCGGAGACACGACCCAGTTCAACCCGCAGCTTCCCTTCGCGTTCATCGGCAACGGCAATCTCTTCGGCATTCCCTGGCTGGTGGTAATCGCGCTCGTCGTGGTGCTGGTGTCGTGGTTCATCCTTCGGCGGACGGTACTCGGCGTGCATATCTATGCGGTGGGCGGCAATCCCGACGCGGCGCGGCTCACCGGCATCAAGGTCTGGGCCGTGCTGCTGTTCGTGTATTCCATCTCGGGCCTCGCGAGCGGCCTCGGCGGCGTGATGTCGGCGGCGCGCCTCTACGCGGCGAACGGCCTGCAGCTCGGGCAATCCTACGAGCTCGACGCCATCGCGGCCGTCATCCTCGGCGGCACCAGCTTCGTGGGCGGCATCGGGTCGATCTGGGGCACGCTGATCGGCGCACTGATCATCGCCATCCTGTCGAACGGGCTCATTCTCGTCGGCGTGTCCGACATCTGGCAATTCATCATCAAGGGGTTCGTGATCATCGGGGCCGTGGCGCTCGACCGCTACCGCCTCAAGGGATCGGCGCGCACCTGAAGCGGATTCCATGGCCCGGCAGGGCGATGGTTCGGGCGAGGACCGGGGCCGAAACCTCGGCGGATCGCCGTCACCAAGGAGGAAACGATGAAACTGTCCCGGCTTACCTGCAGCCTCGCCGTCCTTGCCGGCCTGGCAATTCCCGGCATGGCCAGTCCGGTCCTGGCCAAAGACCTGACGAGCGTCGGCATCTCGGTCGGATCCCTCGGCAATCCGTTCTTCGTCGCTACCATCAAGGGCATCGAGGACAAGGCGAAGGCCATCAACCCGAACGTGAAAATCACCTCGGTCTCGTCGGACTACGACCTCAACAAGCAGTTCACCCAGGTCGACAACTTCATCGCGTCCGGCGTGAACATCCTCATGCTCAACGCGGTCGACCCGGTCGCCATCGAGCCTTCCGTCAAGCGGGCCCAGGCGGCCGGCATGGTGGTGGCGGCCTTCGACGTGGCGGCGGCGGGCGCAGACGTGACCGTGATGACCGACAACGTCAAGGCCGGCGCGATCGCCTGCCAGTACATCGTCGATCACCTGAAGGGCAAAGGCGACGTCCTGATCGTGAACGGTCCCCAGGTCTCCTCCATCACGGACCGCGTGAAGGGCTGCAAGGGCGTCTTCGACAAGAACCCGGGCATCAAGATCCTGTCCGACAACCAGGACGCCAAGGGCTCCCGCGACGGCGGCTTCGCCGTGACCCAGAGCCTGCTGACCCGTTTTCCGAAGATCGACGCGATCTTCGCGATCAACGACCCGACCGCCATCGGCGCAAGCCTTGCGGCCAAGCAGCTCAATCGGAACGAGTTCATCATTACGTCCGTCGACGGCGCACCGGACATCGAATCCGAGCTGAAATCCGGCAACTCCCTGATCAAGGCCTCGGCCTCACAGGATCCTTACGTGATGGCTGGGCAGGCCCTGGAACTCGCAGCCGGCATCCTCAACGGCAAGAAGCCCGAGAAGAACGTGATCCTGCTCGATCCGAAGCTGATCACCGCCGAGAATGTCGGAGAGTACAAAGGATGGACGGCCGCGCGTTGAGCGCATAGGCATGAACGACGGCCATGATCGGCGATCATGGCCGCTCGTTTTTGAGAAGCCGGGATGGCGGTTGGAGAAACGGACATGCTCAGGGAGCTTCGGGAAAGGGTTCTGGAAGCCAATCTGGAAGTGGTGCGCCGCGGGCTCGTCCTCTACACTTTCGGCAATGTCAGCGGCATCGACCGCGCCGAGAACCTCGTTGTCATCAAGCCGAGCGGCGTTCCCTATGAGCGCATGAGCGCGGACGACCTGGTGATCACCGATCTCGAAGGGCGGCAGGTCTGGGGCGAAATGCGGCCCTCGTCTGACCTTGCGACGCATCTTCACCTCTACCGGTCGTTCTCCGAAATCGGCGGTGTGGTGCACACCCATTCGGAATTCGCCACCGCCTGGGCGCAGGCACGGCGCGCCATTCCGCCCTTGGGGACGACCCATGCGGATTATTTCCACGGCCCCGTCCCGGTCACGCGGGAGCTGACCGCCGAGGAGATCGAGAAGGACTACGTCCGCGCCACCGGCGTCGCCATCGCCGAGTGCTTCGGCAACCGCGATCCTTTGGAGGTGCCTGCGGCGCTCGTCGCAGACCATGGGCCCTTCTGCTGGGGCCGCACCCCCGACGAGGCCGTGCACAACGCGGTCGTGCTGGAGGCGGTCGCCCGCATGGCGAGCCATACCGTTTCCCTCGCGCCGGAAAGGGCGGGCATCTCCCAGACCCTCCTCGACCGGCATTACTTCAGGAAGCACGGCGCGGCCGCTACATACGGGCAGTCATGAGATCCCTGCCGCCCGTCACCTCATTTGTCTTTCGGAGAACATGAATGGCGATCGTCGCTGGAGTCGATTTCGGCACCCTCAGCGTGCGCGTAACCCTCGTGGACGACCACACGGGGCCGCTCGGGCTGGGCACAGCCGAATACCCGCTCCACCGGAGGCGGGACGACCCTGATCACGCCAGTCAGTCCCATGCGGACCACCTGGACGCGCTCGTCACCGCGATGCAGCGGGCGCTGGCCTCCGCGGGAATCCGCGGAGACAGCGTCGCAGCGCTCGCGGTCGACACGACCGGATCGACGGTCATCCCGGTCGATGAAGATTTGCAGCCACTGGGCGACTATTATCTCTGGTGCGACCATCGGGCGAAGGCGGAGGCAGCGCGGATCACGGCGCTGGCGCATGAGGAGAACCTTGAGGCCATCCGCTGGTGCGGAGGGGTCTATTCCTCCGAATGGGGCCTTGCGAAACTCCTTCACTGGCTGCGGCACAACCCGGACAAGCGGGAGCGGTTCGGCACGGCCCTGGAGCATTGCGACATGATCGTCGCGACGCTGACGGGTGTGACGCATGTTTCACAGCTCAGGCGCAGCATCTGCGCCATGGGCCATAAATGGATGTGGAACCCACGCTGGGACGGCCTTCCCTCGCAGGACTTCCTCTCCAAAGTCGATCCGCTGTTCGATGGCATCCGCGAGAAGCTCGGCGGGGTCTACAAGACGTCCGACATGGTCGCGGGCCGGCTCTCGGAAACATGGGCCGAGCGCCTCGGCCTGCCGGCTGGCATCCCTGTGCCCGTCGGCGCGCTCGACGCCCATTGGGACGCCATCGGGGCGGGATGCAGCGTCGGAGACGTGGTCAACGTGGTCGGAACCTCCACCTGCGTCATGGCCATCGGGCCGGAGGTTGGCCTTGTCCAGGGTGTCTGCGGCATCGTGCCGGGAAGCGTGCATCCGTCCCTCGTCGGTATCGAGGCGGGCCTGTCCGCAACCGGCGACATCTTCGAGGCCATTGCGCGCCGGGCCAATACCAATATCCGGACGCTCTCCGAGGGGCTGGAGCGCTACCGGGCCGGCGAGACGGGCCTCCTGCGGCTTACCTGGGACAACGGCGACCGAACAGTGCTCGTCAGGGCCGATCTGGGCGGCATCACGCTCGGCTGGAACCTGCTGCACACAGCCCAAGACGAATTGTTCGCCGCCATCGAGGGAACCGCCTTCCACACACGCATCATCCTCGAACGTATGGCCGAGGGCGGCGTGCCGGTCGAGCGCGTCATCAATGCGGGCGGCATTCCGCAGAACAACCCTGTCCTGAACCAGGTCTACGCCAATGTTCTCGGACGACCGGTCCTGGTCCCGGACGGACTGCCGACCGGGCTCGGATCGAGCATCTTCGCGAGCCTCGCGGCGGGCTCCTATGCGGATGTGGAGAGCGCCCAGGCGGCGATCTGCCGTCCCTTCCGGACCTTTGAGCCCGATCCAGCGACGCGGGACACCTACGAGCAACTCTACGGGCTCTACCGGACGCTCTATTTCGGCTTCGGCGGAAAGACCGGTCCGGTATCGCTCGACCAGGTTCTTCCGGAGCTCAAGCGCCTCGCTCGCCCTGCGCCTTAGGCGAGTTGCGCGCGGAACCCTTTCGGCCTTTATTGCAGCCAAGCCCAGCGGAGTTCGCCCATGCCCTCGTCCCTGCCTGTTCTTCCCCCCGACGGCTCGCCCTGGCGGGCGCGGCGGACCCATCGGGAATGGCTCGCGGGCCAGGCGGCCGATCTCCTGGGCTTCTTCCAGCACAGCGCGATCAACCCGAAGGGCGGCTTCTTCGACCTTGATACAACGGGCAAGCCCATCGACGACGGCAGCCCTATCCGCCAGATCCATAACACGACGCGGATGGTCCATTGCTTCGCCATCGGACACCTCCTCGGGCGGCCCGGCTGCGCTGACTTCGTGGACCACGGTGTGGACTACCTCTGGAAGCATCACCGGGATCCCGACCATGGCGGCTATGTCTGGTCCCTGGACGGCGAGCGCTTCCAGGACGACACCAAGCAGGCCTATGGCCATGCCTTCGTCCTGCTCGCAGCCTCGAGCGCGAAGGTCGTCGGCCATCCCCTGGCGGATCGCCTGATCGACGACGTGACCCAGGTGCTGGAGGAGAAGTTCTGGGAGGATCGGCACGGAGCCGTGGCGGAAGAGTTCGCCCGCGATTGGACGCCTCTCACCCGCTACCGCGGCCAGAACTCGAACATGCACCTGACCGAGGCGCTCATGGCCGCTTTCGAGGCCACCGGGAACAGAGCTTATCTGGACAAGGCGGAACGTATCGCGAGCCTGATCATCGGCCGTCATGCGGCGGCCCTCGGCCACCGGGTGGCGGAGCATTTCAACGAGGATTGGAGTCTCGACCGCGACTATCGCGGATCGGACGTTTTTCGCCCCGCGGGCACGACACCCGGCCACTGGCTCGAATGGAGCAGGCTCCTGCTCCAGCTCTGGGTGCTCGGAGACCGGCGCCATGCCTGGATGCGGGATGCCGCCGCGGCCCTTTTCAGGCAATCGGTCGAACTGGGCTGGGACAAGGAGAACGGGGGCTTCTTCTATACGCTCGACTGGGAGAACCGGCCGGCCCTTCGCCAGAAGCTCTGGTGGCCCTGCGCGGAGGCGATCGGCGCCGCGTCCTTCCTGTGCGATCATCTTCCGAGCGATTTCCACGAGAGCTGGTACCGGCACCTATGGGACTTCGCGGCGCTCCACCTCATCGACCAGCAGCATCGGGGATGGCATCCGGAACTCTCAGAGACGCTCCGCCCCGCATCGACGCTCTTTACCGGAAAGCCGGACCTCTACCACGCGCTCCAGGCCTGCCTCATTCCCCTCTACCCGGCAACCGGAAGCCTCACGCGCGTTATCGCGCAGGAGAACCGGACCGAGGCGGGATCCCTCGGCCGGTAGCGCTCAGAGCGCCTGCCGTCTCAGGAATGCGCCGGCGCTGTGGCCTGCCTCACGCAGGCGGCTTTTGTGCAGAACGATGTCCTGAAAGGTGTCTACGGCTGCGAGCGCCTGCGAGCGCAGGGCGCCGAGGCGGGCGAAATCACGGTCTGCGAAACGGTCGGCCGCCTGAGCGAGCCGCCTGCAGCGGGCCTCGATCTCGCATCTGGCTTCCTCGAGGCGCAGGTCCGGCGCGCAGCCCTGTTCCGCCTGCCGGCAGGCATGAAGAACAGCACCGATCAGGTCCTCGTCGGCGTAAAGGCCCGTATGGTGCCGGATCCGGTAGCGGGCACCGTCGAGAAAATGCTTGATGTCACGACGCCACGCGCTCTCGTCCGTCATCCGCGCAATCCTCTGGCCTGGATCCTCTCGTCATAGCTTCCGAGCAGGAAACGTCGGGACCCGTAAGGATCTCATTAACGGACCGTCCAGCAGGCTCGCGAAAACGCCCTCATGCCACCCGAGCGATGCGCTGCCGGTTCGGTCTGGGACGCAGCTTGCGGCGTGCCCAAATCCAGGCGCCTGTCAGAAGAAGCCCCAACAGGGCCACGGATGTCACAAAGTTCAGGACCGGCAGAACCATGCCGCCCCAGGTCCCCTCATGCAGGAGGCGCGGCCAGTTCCGGCTACCCGGAACGGCGCCGTCGCGGGTCAGCACATAGGTCTTCATCTCGCCGTCCTCGGCCACACGGGCCATGAGGTTTCGGCCGATGGGACGGATCCAGCTCAGCCCCGCGAGATCGTGGTCGGCCCCGATCACGCGGATAGCCTCCCGCAGCGAGATCGGCGGGCCGGAGGACGGAGCCGCCGCAGGAGCCGATGCGAACGTCACGCCAAGGGCCAGTAGCAGGCCCGTTAGAGGGCTGAGGATGACCAGCGGCAGCAGCAGCCAGCCAGCCCCCTTGTGCCAGCCCGGGATCGTGTTGCGCAGCTTGGGCAAGCCCATCAGGATTCCGAGGACGATCAGCGCCAGCATCGCGATTGTCGAGGTCGTCACGAGCCAGCCTGCACGGACGATGAGATGCTCGTGGAGGCGGCGCGCCGTGCCGAAGACATCCGAGAAGGTCATACCGTTACGAACCGCCGGCTGGCCGCTCGACAGATCGATCTCAGTGCCGCCCGCTCCTCTGCCGATCGACATCGTCCCCTCCAAGGGGCGCAGAAAGAGAGCCCGGGCGGTGCCTTGGGTATCGTGGCGCGCGAGAAGATCCTCGACCGTCTGGACCGGGAGCGAGCCGGGCACAATGGCGTTCTGGAGGACGAGCGGCTCGAAGGACAGGACCAGACCCGAAAGGATGACGGCGAGAAGCGGCAGCGCAAAGACGAGGGCCACCCAACGGTGCAGCCGCAACAGCAAAGCCTTGTTCATGGATGACGAGCTCAGACTTGAGAAAAGACAAGTCCATGATCGCTGCGCCATGGGGCGCCCGCAAGTTACGGATCGGTAATGCGAATCCGCAAAACGAAAATGCCCGCCGGAGGCGGGCATTTGCATTCATTCCGGAAAGGCTTCGCCGATCAGGCGGCCTTCTTGCTGCGGCGGCCCTTGGTGGCGGCCGGCTTCTCGTCCTCGGCCTTGCGGCGCTGCTGCCCGAGACCCATGGTCTTGGCGAGCTCGGAGCGGGCCTTGGCGTAGTTCGGAGCAACCATCGGATAGTCGCGGGGCAGGTCCCACTTGGCGCGGTACTGCTCGGGCGTCATGTTGTAGGTCGTGCGCAGGTGACGCTTCAGCGACTTGAACTTCTTGCCGTCCTCGAGGCAGATGATGAAGTCCGGCGTGATGGACTTCTTCACGGGCACGGCGGGCGTCAGCGCGGATTGCGGCGCCTCGGCAATACCCTGGGCCGTCTTCGTCAAAGCCGAATGGACCGAGTTGAGAAGCAGCGGCAGATCGGTGGCGGGAACGGAGTTATTGCTCACGTAGGCCGAGACGATATCGGCAGCAAGCTCAATGAAGTTCGGAGAGGTCACGTTCTCGCTCATAATGTTGTTATCCTTAGCCACGCAGGAACCATTGGGATTGATGAAGTAAGGGAGAGTGTTCCGCAGCGTCGCAGGATCAACGGTCCTCGTCGTCATAAATCCTGAGACGCAGAGGCGAAATATGTCCGAAAACCAGCTTTGGCAAGATGCAATTCGATAGTGTTCCCTAATTGTTCCAGTTTTTATTATCCGAAAAGGGTAAATAGGGCCCTATAACCTCGGATCGCTTCTACATCCGATATACTGCGTCGATGTCGCCCGCCCTCATTCTCACAAGTATTTGAAGTCCCTATATGCGAAAAGAATCCGCAATTAACGTTCTTCCAGCAAGAGCCGCGCTTGGAACGGTACCTTCAAGAATTCGCCCGAGACAGCTCAGAACTTCAGCATCGACAAGTGCATCACGAGACTTCGGGATGCACAAGAGCACGTCATTCATGAGAATAGCTTTCAGGAGCCAACCATGCCGCACCGCCGATTTGGGCCTCTCGAGTGTCCGGTATCCGTCATTGGCCAGGGCACGTGGCGTCTCGACGAAGCCCCTCGCAAGACAGCCGTTGCGGCTTTGCGCGCAGGTCTCGATGCTGGCCTGAACCACATCGACACCGCCGAGATGTACGGCGAGGCGGAGCCCCTGATCCGGGACGCCATCGCCGGTCGGCGCGACGAGGTCTTCCTGGTGTCGAAAGTACTGCCGCAAAATGCATCCCGCCGCGGTACGATTGCGGCCTGCGAGCGATCTCTTGCGCGGCTCGGAACGGACCGGCTCGACTGCTATCTCCTGCACTGGCGCGGCAGTATTCCGCTCGAAGAAACGGTCGCCGCACTCGAAACCCTGCGCGAGAGCGGAAAGATCCTATCCTGGGGCGTCAGCAATTTCGACGAGGCGGACCTCGCCGAGACTCTGGCCCTCGCGGGCCCCGGCCGGATCGCCTGCAATCAGGTGCTCTACCATCTGGAGGAGCGCGCCATCGAGCACGCGGTGCTTCCCTGGTGCGAAACGCACGGCGTTGCGCTCGTCGCCTATTCGCCTTTCGGGAGCGGCGATTTCCCGGCATCGCGCACGGCGAAGGGCCAAGTGCTCCAAAAGATCGCCGCCACGCATGGCGCCACCCCGCGCCAGATCGCGCTCGCATTCCTGACCCGCAAGCCCTCGCTCTTCGCCATTCCGAAAGCCTCCACGGCGGACCATGCACGGCAGAACGCAGCCGCCGGGGATCTTGTCCTATCAGACGCCGAGATTGCGGAGATCGACGCCGCTTTCCCGCGCGGTCCCAAACCTCGCTCGCTGCCGATGATCTGACCGCCCTGTTCCGGCTCCACCCGGCCCTGTATGCTGGTCTGCCGGGAGCGGCCCGATGACGTCGTCCGTGATCGTCCTTCTGCTCTTCGCCGTGCCGGTCGCCGGCTGGATCCTGGCGCTTGCGACCGCGCCGTTCGCCCGCCGCCGCCATGCGCGGCTTGAGGCCCTCTCACGCGCCCTGAAGGAGGATCCTCGCTATGGGGAGGCGGACCGGGCCCGTGTGAATGAGAGCCTCGAGCCCCTTCTCGGACCGGGCATGGCCCTGGTCCTGCTTGCCGCCGTGCCGGCCTCGCTCCTGGCCTTGGCCGTGAGGGGTATGACGGAAATGGGACTTGCCCGTCGGCACCCCAGTTGCCGGCCCTCACCCCTGGAGGACATCGAATGGGAGCGGTTCCGTACCCATGAGTTCACGCAGCGCGTGGACGGGTCGGCTCCGATCGGCGAAGACCCGCGCTTCCGCCGTCTCGGCGAACTTGCCTTCGAGGTCGAACTCCTGAGGCGGCCGCTCCTTCTGCTCAGCGTTGCTGTCCTGTCACTTCCGGCACTTCTTCTCTACGGACTCGCCTACGGCATCCGGGATGCTCTTCTGGTCCTTCCGCAGATGGCTTTCTTCGTCGCCCAGGCGCTTGCGCCGGTCCTGGGGTCGGTCACGAGACGCCGGCCGAGAGATGGGATAGGACCAGCCAGGCGATGAACGAGAGGATCGAGAGGCCGGGCACGAGGAATTCCAGAATGGTCCAGCGGCGAACACGGTGCTCCCAGTCATGGGTCTCCTGTTCAACCTCCTCATTCAGCGGAGCCTTCAGGAGTGCATGGAACCTCCTGCGGGAATAATAGCCCATGATGAGGGTAAACGGGGACAGCACGGCGAAGATCACCGCCAGGTCCCACATCAGGTTCCGGTATTGCGAGATCGCCACGTCACTCTCCGCCGTCGCCCCTCCCGGCCATCCGAGCGCCAGCACGCCCTGGTCGGGCACAGCGGAGGGATGAGGCGAGATCGGGCATGTCTGTGCTTGTGCGCCACGAAGTATTTATGGGGCGAGAACCCCGGATATCGGCCGAGGTTCCCCCATGGACAGGGCTAAACCATGGCGCCGGCGAGGAAAGAACTATTCCGCATCAGAATCGATGAAACCTGGCTTAGTATTCGCTCCTGGAGCGGAAGGAATTCACTGGATCGTATAACCGCCATCGATGACAAGCTCGGCCCCTGTCATGAACTTGGATTCGTCCGAAGCGAGATAGACCACGCCATAGGCGATGTCGTCCGGCTCACCGATATGGCCGAGCGGGTGAAGCTCGTCCGCGGTCCGGCGGCCCACCTCCACGTCCCCGTGCTGAGCCAGGTAGTTCTTCACCATGGGCGTCCAGATGTACCCGGGATGGATGGAGTTCACCCGAATGTTCAAGCCTGCCTTGGCGCAATAAAGCGCGACCGATTTCGTGTAGAGCCGGACGCCGCCTTTTGACGTGCAGTAGGCGCCGAGATCGGGAATACCGATCATGCCGGCGACGGACGACAGGTTGATGATCGCGCCTCCGGGCGGCGTTCCTGCCTTCATGGCGCGGATGGCGTGCTTCGTTCCCAGGAAAACGCCGTCCAGATTGATGCTCATCAGCCAGTGCCAGTGCTCGAGCGTTTCCTCCTCGGGAGGGCACCCATCGGCAACGCCGGCATTGTTGACCAGAACATCGACGCGACCGAACCTGTCCAGTGTCTGAGCCATGACGTGCTGCCATTGCGGCTCGCTGGAGACATCGTGGTGGAGGTAAAACACCTCACTGCCGATCTCGCGGATCGCTTGAGCCGCCGCCTCGCCTTCGGCATCCTTGATGTCCGTGAGCACGATTTTGGCACCCTCGCGCGCCAGCATCATCGCGGAGGCGTGGCCGAGACCGAGCGCGGCTCCGGTGACGATCACGACCTTGTCCTTGACCCGGTTCATCCCAAACGTTCCCCGTGATCACATGCGCCGATGCCGGCGGCCCTCCCGCCGGACCGGTGCCCCGAATGGATCGCATCCCAGACGGGTTGCCGAGACAGAGTAGCCGAGCCCCCATCCGCCGGATTGCGATTGGTCAATGACAGAGAGGCTCAGTTCGCTGCCCTGATGCTCGAGCAGACGGCCTCCGCGAAGGCATCCGTGCCGAGGGTGCCGCCGATGTCCCGCGTACGGGTCGCCGGATGATCCAGGACCATCTCGACGGAGGCTTCGAGAAGAGCGGCCGCGCGGATTAGATTCTCGTTCGCATCACGCCGGCCGCGCCAGTCGAGGAGCATCGCGGCCGAGAGGATAAGGGACGTCGGGTTGGCGATGTTCTTCCCGGCGATGTCAGGCGCAGAACCGTGCTGGGCCTGGGCGACGCAGATCTCGTCACCGGCATTGATGGAGCCGCCAAGGCCGAGACTGCCCGACAGCTCCGACGCTTCGTCGGAGAGAATGTCGCCGAACATGTTGGTGGTGACGATGACATCGAAACGGTCAGGAGTTCGGATGAGATGAGCGGCCGCCGCGTCGACGATCAGGTCGTCCAGTTCAACGTCCGGGAAGTCCTGAGCCACTTTGCGGACCTCGCGCAGGAAGAGGTTGTCCGAGAGCTTGAGGACGTTCGCCTTATGAACCGCCGTGACCTTCTTGCGCCGCCCCCGGGCCAGCGCGAAGGCGGCCCTGGCGACCCGCGCCGAGCCCTTGGCCGTCACCTTGCGGATCGAGAGCGCCATGTCGGGATCGGGCATGAACTCGCCGCTGCCTGCAAACATGTTGCGGTCCGAATAGAATCCTTCCGTGTTCTCGCGGACAATCACCAGATCCATGGGCTTGCGCAGGATCGTCAGCCCCTCCCGGGAGCGGCAGGGACGGATATTGGCGTAGAGCTCGAACTTGACGCGGAGTTCGCCGGACGGATTGATGCCGCCCTCCTGGCGCGATGGATATTCGTAGTGCGACACGGGTCCGAGGATGACGCCATCCACCTCCGGGATGCGCTTCATGACCGTGTCGGGCAACGTCGTGCCCTGCGACTTCAGCGTCACCAGGCCGATGTCCAGCGCTTCGAGCTTGAGGCCAAGGCCAACCTGCGAATCGAGGACCTGAAGAACCTTGGTCGTGGCGGCGGTGATCTCAGGGCCGATTCCGTCACCGGGGAGAACCAGGATCTTCATGTTCAGCAACCTCACGAGATAAGATTTCAATTATTAGGGGACGGTTACTCGCGGCGTCTTTCCACCCTGACCGGCGTTCAGTTTTTCGTAAAGACGGAGGCCCACCCACGGATTTCGGAATCAGGTTGCCTCCCGGGTTGATGTCCGCAGCGATTCAATCCGGGTAAAATGGCCTGGCCTTCCCGGAAGCCTGCTTTTGATAAATCTCAAGGTCAGGCGAGGCGCAAGGGTTTCCCTTAAGCTGTTGCGATAGCGTGGAGAGTTACTCCATGACGCATGTCCTGACTCTGTCCGACGGGCCGTATTACGGTGCGCGGCAGGCCCTAAGATCCACCCAGTGGTTCAGGTGAGATCATGCCCGATTCGGTCTGGACCGAGAGTGCAAGCGGCGCCGATGCTCTCTTCACAGATCTTTATGAACTGACGATGCTGCGCGCTTACAGCGAACTCGGCATGCGCGATATAGCTGTGTTCGACCTATTCTTCCGAAAGCTGCCCCCGCAGCGGAACTATCTTCTGGCCTGCGGCCTCAACCCCTTTCTACAAGATCTGGAAAACCTATCCTTCAGCGGGACGGATCTGGCTTACCTGTCATCGCATCCCCTGTTTCCCGAAACGTTCATCGATCAGCTGAGAGATTTTCGGTTTACGGGCGATGTCTATGCGGTCCCGGAAGGAACGCCAGTCTTTCCGAACGAGCCGCTTCTCGAAATCGCCGCACCCATCGGCCAGGCGCAAATCATCGAGACCATGGCCCTGAACCAGATCGGCCTCCAGACCATCCTGGCCTCCAAGGCGGCTCGGATCGTTGAAGCGGCACAGGGAAGGCCTGTCATCGATTTCGGTGCACGGCGTGCACAGGGACTGGATGCAGCCGTCAAAGGCGCAAGGGCATTCTTTATTGCAGGCGCTGCCGCAACCTCGAACCTCGCAGCCGGGCAGCGATGGGGAATCCCCGTTGCGGGGACGATGGCCCATAGCTTCGTTCAGGCCTGTGCGTCCGAGGCTGAAGCCTTTCGGGATTTCGCCAGGGTATTCCCAGGAACCACCCTGCTCGTCGACACCTACGACACGCTGGAAGGGGTCCGGCGGGTCGTCGAGCTTGCCAAGGAACTCGGACCAAACTGCCGTATTCAAGGCGTGCGGCTGGACTCGGGCGATCTGGCGGCGCTGGCCAAGGGGACGAGATCGATCCTTGATGCAGCGGGACTGCAGGATCTCCAGATCTTTGCCAGCGGCGGGCTTGACGAATACAGGATCACCGAGCTCCTCATGGCCGAAGCCCCGATCGATGCCTTCGGGGTTGGAACGAGCATGAGCGTTTCAGAGGATGCCCCTGCCCTCGATATAGCTTATAAACTGGTGGAATATGCCGGCGTTGGTCGAATGAAGCTCTCGCCAGGCAAGTGTACCCTGCCGGGCCGCAAGCAGATCTTCCGTGCAATGCGGAATGGACTGGCCGAAGGCGACGTGATTGCTCGTGGTTCCGAGCATCGGGACGGCTCTCCGCTCCTGCAGCCGGTGATGCTGAGCGGGCGGCGCGTCGCGCCGGCTCCCGCCTTGGCCGAGATCCGGGAACACGCTCGACGCTCGATCGAGCAACTGCCTGGAGGCCTCCGCATGGTCAAAGCATCGACCTCTCCTTACCCGATCAGCGTCAGCGACGATCTTCAGGACTACGAGCAGGATGTTCGGCGGAAGCTCACGGCTTCGTCAAAGCTGGAATAGATCCTAAATACTATTGCCGTTAAGCCGAATTTCTGCCTTCACGACAGCGATACAAGCGCGCGCTCCGCCAAATCCAGATACTGCCTTGCCTGCGGGCCCCACTTCTGAGGTTCTCGCGGAGAAGGATCCAGAAGATGCGCCAGTGAAAGTCGGGCTCGGAGAACCGCATGGAGAGCCGTATAGGTACCGAGAAGGTCATGCGGAATGGTGTCTCCCATGAGCTCTGCCACACGCTCGATCAGAGCGCGGCCGAACCATGCTGCGTTCAGATGAGCGCACTCCATGGCCAGGAATGCCAGTTCGTCATAGGGATCGACCAGCCGCAAATCCCGGTTGAACTCGAGACAATCGAAGATCACGATAGGATTTGCCAGGCAGATATGCTCCGGTCGCAGATCGCCGTGACCATCGACGATGCAGCCCGATTGGGACCTCTCTCGCAAACGAGGGCGGATCTTCCCGAGCGCCGCATCAAGCTGATCGAGAAGCGCCGACGCCTTGGATACGTCCGGCCACAGATCAGGGCGCAGAAGTACGGTCCGGTTCTCGGCTATTTCCTGGGTAAAGTGCCGGAAGAGCATATCCGGATCGACGGAGGGGTGCTCGGCGTGCCGGTAAAAGTTCGCCAGAACCTGGGCAAGTCGGCCAACTTCCTCCTGGCCCACGCGTCCTTCCTTCAGGCGGACGTCAAGCATGCAATCGGCGGGCAGGCGCTGCATCTCGACGAGCCAATCTACAATCTCCCCTTCCCCTCCTAGGGCCATCACTCCCGTGGACGAACAGGTCAGAGGGACAACGCCCTGATAGATTCCGGGCGCAAGCCGACGGTTCAATCGTGTCTCTTCACGGCAATATCGCTCGCGAGCCTCCAGGGTCGAAAAATCAAGATAGGGATAGCGAACAGGCTTCTTCAGCTTGAACACCCTCTCGCCTGCGAGGAATACCCATGACATGTGGGTCTCCTTCGCGACAACTTGATCGGGCTGATAAGGATAGGACGATGACTTGCCGAGGAAGTGAACCTTCGCCGCAAGTGTCGGTGCGTTTGCGCAGGTGCCGTTGAACATATGTCGCACCGGACGGAATTGTCGTGGCATTGTCGCAGGAGATCAACGTCTCAGCCAGCCGCCGGTTTTCCATGACCATTGTCAATGTATTGGTATGCAGAGGCGGCTAGTTTCCAGCAACAATAATGCCGGGGAGCTCCCCTCGGGCGGAACTGCTGGGAGACCGGTCAAACTTGGCTGCTCGCCGAGATGGGTACCCCTCCAGACTGGATGCGCTATGACGACCTTCGCAACGACAGATCCGACCCTTCGAAGACTCTTCGAGCGGTTGGACTTTGCCCCTCAACCGAAGGACGAAGCTCTCTCTTGGCTGTTTGACTATTGGAAAGACAAGCGCAGTGGCCGTGTCGCACCGAAGCTCCAAGAGGTTGCCGTACCCGACCTTGGCGAAGCTGCCGGGAACGGGTTCATCCTCCAACTAGATCCCCAAGCAAATGCGCCGGTCCTGATGTTCGGAGGAGCCGCATTCGAGAACCTGATGGGGGCGTGTGATCCCGGCGTTATCGTTCTGGCCAAAGCACCACGGCGACGTGGGGCTGTCAGGCTTCGACGGCTTTCTGGGCTTGTGCAGCGGTGCGCCGAGCCGGTCCTGGCGGAGTTCGAGGCATATGCAGCCGATCACCATCGGGTCAGGGTGGAAATCGTTCTTGCACCCCTTTCAGGAGATGGAAAAACCGTAGATGGTCTCTTCGGCGGCTTGGCGCTACGGCCGATACATGCCGAAAGGCCGGCGAGTGCATGGACTCCGCTCCCTGCCCAAGCGGCCGACAACCAACCGCTGCTGTTCGCATTGAAGTCGGCGACTGATCTTGGAGAACGCATCGCTCACCACATGGGCCAGTCGCTTCAGCCCCATGAGGAGCGTGATTTCGAAGACGGGGAACATAAGACCAGACCTCTCGTCGACGTGCGCCGCAGAGATGTCCAGGTAATCGCCGGTCTTCATGGCGGTGCCGGTCAGAGCGTCAACGACAGGCTCTGCCGCCTGCTCTTTTTAGTGGGGACACTGAAGGACGCGGGTGCTGCTCGCGTTACAGTTGTCGCTCCCTATCTCTGCTATGCCCGCAAGGATCGGCAGACCAAACCCTACGATCCCATCACGACGCGCTACATCGGCCAGCTGTTTGAGGCGGTCGGAGCCGATTGCCTCGTGACCATGGAGGTCCACAACCTCGCCGCATTTCAGAATGCATTCCGCTGCAACACGACCCACCTCGACGCCTACCTTGCCTTCAGCCGCCATGTTGCCGCCATAGCCGGCAACACCTCGCTTGCTGTCGTATCGCCCGATATCGGGGGGGCCAAGCGGGCCGAACTGTTCCGCCAGGTGCTGGAAGAGCACCTTGGCCGCCCGGTTTCCAAGGGTCTCGCCGACAAGCAGCGCAGCATGGGCCGGGTTTCGGGCGATCTCTTCGCAGGAGATGTCTCCGGCTGTACGGCGGTCATTCTGGACGACCTGATCAGCACAGGCACGACGATGGCGCGGGTCGCAGGACAATGCCGTGATCATGGCGCAAAGCGGGTGATCGTCGCGGCTACGCATGGCGTCGGTGGGCCGGTCGCACTTGCCAACCTGACCCAACCGGCAATCGACACGGTACTCCTGGCGAATACAATTCCTCAGACACCTGATTTCGTGGCCGCCCTTTCCGATCGGCTTACGATTCTCGACGTGTCGGACGTGTTCGCTCAGACTCTGAGCGACAGGGCCCGGCACCCGGGATCTTTTCCCATGACGCAGAGCGGCAGCGGTGCCCATCGATAAGCAAGTCGAAACCACTGCGTTCCTGAAGAGGCTCTTTGGAGCGCGCTCGCCTGTGGAGGTCATGACGACCCATGCCTCAATTATCTTCCTGGCAGGGGATAGGGCCTACAAATTGAAGCGGGCGGTTCGCTTTCCCTATCTCGACTATTCCACGGCGCAGCAAAGGCATACAGCGTGTCTGAAGGAGCTTACCCTCAACCGCCGAACGGCCCCGGAACTCTACATGAATGTCCGCACCATCACGCGCGAGGCGGATGGTCGGCTGGTGCTGGATGGCACGGGACCCTTGGTCGATACCCTAGTGGAAATGCACCGGTTCGACCAGGAATGTCTGTTCGACCGCATGGCCCAGCGAAACTCTCTCACGCCTGCGATTATGGCAGACCTTGCGCACCGCATTGCGATCTTTCACCAAGAGGCGGCCATCAGCCTGAAGCATGGAGGGGTCAAGGGCGTTGCGGACGTCCTTGAGATCAACGAGCGTTCGCTCCGCGCCACCATGCTGGTTCCGGACGAAGTCGCCACCACGTTCTCCCAAAAATTCCGGCAGGCCCTCAAAACCCATTCGGACGAGCTCGAACGACGCCGCCAGTCAGGCAAGATTCGTCGCTGCCATGGAGACCTCATTCTCCGCAACATCTGCCTGTGGCGTGGCGCCCCTACCCTGTTCGACTGCCTCGAATTCGACGAGAACCTTGCGACCATCGACGTGCTGTATGATCTGGCCTTTCTACTGATGGATCTGTGGCACCGGAAGCAACAGGAACTGGCAAACACCCTGCTGAACCGATATCTCGATGAGGCTGACGAAACCGACGGGCTCGGTCTTATCCCGTACTTCATGGCCATTCGGGCGACGGTCCGTGCCCACGTCACAGCCGCCCAGGCTGAGCACGCTGCAGCCCCGAATGTGAGGGCCAGCGTGCTTTCCGAGGCCCTGCAGTATTTCGATCTCGCCGATGCTCTGCTGAATCCCGCGCCGCCCACCCTTGTGGCCATTGGAGGATTGAGCGGAACCGGCAAGTCAACCATTGCCTCTCTTGTGGCTCCTTACCTGGGACAAGCCCCCGGGGCACGCATCCTCAACAGCGATCGCATCCGAAAACACCTGCATGGAGTGCCGGCCCAATCCCGGCTGCCGGAGAGTGCCTATCGGCCGGAGATTTCCGAACAGGTTTATGCCAACTTGCGACAGGAGGCCGGACGTGCGTTGCGTGCAGGTTCCGCAGTCATTGCCGATGCGGTCTTTGATCGCCCCCAGGAACGCAAGAAACTTGAGCAACATGCTGCTGGATGGCGCGTTCCCTTCACAGGCTACTGGCTCCGGGCACCGATAGAAGTGCTGATATCGCGCGTGGCGGCCCGCCGGAAGGATCCATCCGATGCGACAGCGGATATTGTCCGCATGCAGGCTGCGCGCCATTGTGGAGAGATAGATTGGGTCAACCTCGATGCCTCACAGAAGCCGGACACCATCAAGGCCGACATTCTCCGGCATCAGGGCATCGGCAGTGTAGCATCTTTATCCGGGGACAACCTGAGGCCACCGGAGGCAATGAAGCCTTCGTGACGAAAGCCCAGTTCTGCCTTGCCATACCTCAATCGCACTCCACTTCGGTCGACGACCTGCCCCCCGGCGCTCGACAGGATCGCGTCGCCAGCTGCCGTATCCCATTCGTGCGTCGGACCGAGCCGCACGTACAGGTCGGCGTTTCCCTCGGCGATCCGGCAGAACTTCAGCGACGAGCCCATAGGCTGCCGATCAAGCAGAGAGAGCCGCGCGAGGAAATCCTCCGTGGCCGGATCCCTGTGGGAACGACTGACCAGTGCAAAGAGCCCGCCCGGAAGAGGAGAGCGAACCATGACGGGCCGCGCCCGGATTTTCTGCCCGATCTCGGTCCCGGGAGCGATGTCGAGCCTGAAGCTTTCTGCACCGGAATACCAGAGCGTTCCGAGAGCGGGGGCATAGACGGCGCCCGCAATGGGTCGTCCCTTCGCGATCACCGCGATATTGATCGTGAATTCATCCCGCTTCGCTATGAACTCCCTGGTTCCGTCCAGTGGATCAACCAGCACGAAGGCTTCGTCGGGTGCGAGCTGATGGGTTTCCGGCTGCTCCTCCGAGATGACCGGCATCCTGGGCAGCAAATTGCGGAGCCCTTCAAGGATCATCCTTTCGGCGGCCAGATCCGCTTCGGTCACCGGAGACGCATCGCTCTTGGTCCTCACGGCAGCTCCCGTCCGGAAGAGGTCGAGCACAGGTTTGCCGGCAGCAACAGCGATCCGCCCAAGTGCCAGGCCCAATGCGTTCTGTTGCGCCGGGGTTGTGGACAAGCCCGCACCTGAGGATTGCGTCGAGCGACCCTCCATGGAGAGAACCTTATGGCATGTCCGAGTTCTCATTATAAACTTTGGGAACGCCTCCCAGGCTCAATGACTGGCTAAGGGCCAAAGAGCCCGAACCTCGTGGGGAAGCGAGTCCCAAACCTTGGCAATCTGTCCCTCATCCAGGTATTGGCTCAAGACACGGAAGACGACTTGGACCGCCTCGGCTCGGTTGACCGGCCTGATGTTCTTCAGTCCCTGCCCGACGCGATCGAGGAAATGCTCCAGGGATCGGTCCCGGTCGGGCTCAGATATGAAATGCCATTGATCATAGTAGGCGCCCCGCACAAGGAGCGGCAATTGTGCCCCAAGATGCACGGCGAGCTCCGGCGGGAGCCGATCCCGCACGGCATGAAGAACCGCTGACAGGACATGCCATGCGACATGGCGGTCCGGGCCAAGCTCGGCCATGATCTCATCGAGCCAAGAGTTCGTCACATGCAACGTTCTGTCGAAGACGTCGAGACCGGTTGTGCTCATGAGAACCTCGTGGGCCGCGTGGGAGGGTTCAGACGCCACTTGTTGGCGACCGTAATAGTCGCCTCATGCAGCCGTGTTGATGAAAGTCAATCTCACCGTCATGTACAGCGCCAGACACTCCCTCCGCGCCGGACCGAACCTGAATGCTGACGCCATCGGTCGGCGGTGTGCCGATAACGGGTTCTCTAAGACGATCCTTGTTCCGCTCGATATATCCTTCAAACACATCCGCGAGGCACTTGATCACGCTTTTGACAAGGTGCCAAACGGGTGGATCGACTATCACCCGAGCCTAACCCGAGGCGCCATCGTGAAATTTGTCCGATAGCGGCTTAGGCAGCTGACATAAGTCAATGCGGGCGAGAATAACTGGAACACCCTGTGGCGCAGAATGAGATCTAGTGCCCCTCGATGAGGATGTTCCCATGACCAGTCTCAATCCGGCACCGGCCATCATTGGCGAACCCATTGGGCTGCCCTTGCCGACCAAGCTGGGCGGGCGGCCGCTCATGGAGGCTCTCGCCGCGCGCAAATCGTCCCGGGAATTCGCTCTTCAGCAACTCGATCCCCTGATCCTGTCGGATCTGCTCTGGGCAGCGTGCGGCATCAACAGACGCGACGACTATCGCACAGCTCCCTCGGCCCGAAACTGGCAGGAAATCGACGTTTATGTCGCGCTTGCGCGCGGGCTCTTTCTGTTCGATCCCCACCATTCGCAGCTCGACTGGGTCCTCCGTGACGACATCCGCGCCCTCACGGGCCAACAGGAATTTGTCGGGTCGGCCCCCGTCAATCTGATCTATGTTGCGGATCTCACTCGCATGCAGGGAAGCGCCGATCGGGACGAGCAGCGCTTCTACGCGGCGCTCGATACAGGCTTCATCGCACAGAACGTCTATCTCTTCTGTGCGTCCGCGGGTCTTGCAACGGTGGTGCGCGGCCTGATCGACCGCAGGGCGCTCGCCCTTAGAATGGGCCTACGTTCCGAGCAACGCGTGATTGCGGCGCAAACCGTCGGTTACCCGGCAACCTGAGACACTCGCAAAAGTCTGCACAGTGCCATGGCGGAGGAGGGACATTGTCATGACAACAAAAAAGATCAACGAGGCCGATTGGCGCCTCTATCTCGATAAATTCTCGGCTGGCCTCGATGGCAGACGGGCAGAGGTCAAGATCGTCTCTCCGAAGTTGGGCAGCCAGGTTCAGGCGGAGTGGGTCAGATTATGGGGACTGGCCTATGATCCGAAGGACAACGTGCTTGAGGTGGCCCTTGAAGGCCTCGATCACCTGATTCAAACGCCCGTCGAGCTTTATGTTCAGGAGGGTCGCACAGGGATCGAGAGCCTCTCCGTCCGCGATGGCGAAGGAAATCAACACATCATCCAGCTGAGACTGCCAGTTATCCTTTAGGGGATTGCAAGGGGTGATGGTCCTGGGCAATCACGGTTGTCGGACACCGCGCGATCTGAACGCCCCCGGGCTCGGTACGCGCGAGACGGAACCCGCTGCGAGAAAGTTGCCTATCCGGCTCAGGATAGGATCAAGCGATCATCCGGACCAAGGGTAATCTTGCCGCCGAAGCGTCTGCACTCACGGTCGAGCCTATGTTGCAGCCACTCCGCATCCTCGCGCGTCGCGTGGTTCAGGCGGAACCGCCAGATCTGGAGCGGCGTCATCTCGAGGCCGATGAGAGCGCCCGTGACCGCATTAACGGCCACGAAATACATCAGGCTGAGGTCGCCCCGGAACTCCTCGTAGCCGGCAATGCCTTCATAGTCGTTGAGGAAGTCGCCGCAGCCGTAAAGGATCAGCCGGTTGCGGTAACGCTCGATAGCAATCGGGTGATGCGAGGAGTGGCCATGCAGGATTGAAACTCCCGCCCGGTCGATCAGGGCGTGAGCGAACCGCCTGTGCTCATCCGGGATTGCATAGCCCCAGTTGGATCCCCAGTGGATCGAGGCGATGACCACATCCCCCTCTCGCCTGACCGCCCTCACCTGCTGGGCGATCTGCTCGACCATCTTATCGGACAGGTCCGGCAGAAGGTTCACGCCGGGCCGCGTCGACGTTGCGGCCCAGCCCGGCGGTGTCCCGCTTGTGGTCATGGCATAGCAGAAGACGACGACGCGCCCTATGCCGGAAACGTCCAAAATTGCAGGGGCCATCGCTTCAGCCAGGTTCTGGCCCGCTCCGGCAATGGATATGCCCAGGCGCCTGAGAACCTGCATTGTTTCGATCAGGCCCGGCCTGCCCCAATCCAGAACATGGTTGTTGGCGAGACCGCAGCAATCAATCCCGGCGGTGAGGAGAGAGCCGGCATTCTCCGGGTTCATGCGATAATTGATGCCTTTGGGCTCATAGGCCTCACTGCGCGTGATGGCGGTCTCAAGATTGACGAGGCTTAGATCCGGAGCAACCCGCCGCCATGCATCCAATGCCGCGCCCCATAGATCCTCGAAACCAACCGGCCTCGGGATCGGGCCATGCGCCTCCTCGGCAAGCCGAACGTAGCCAAGGGCAGAATCCGCGTAAACTTCGTGAAGCTTCGGATCGCTTGGGAATGGCAGCACCTGGTCAATGCCGCGCCCAAGCATGACGTCCCCACACAGGAAAATGGTGAGGGTATTGCCGGAACGCTGCTTCCCGCGGGCCAGGGCTGGTCTGGTCCCGCTGATCGCGCCGGGTAAACCCAAGCTTGCAGCAAGCGCCAGGAGCAGTTGCACCATCCTTCTCCGCTTTGCTTGCACTGCAAACACCTCCGGTTCGTGCCCATGCCGTTCATGTCCCATGCAGGACAGAGGCTCAGCCGCCGATCTTCTGCTCGATTGCCCCGAAATAGAGGTGATCCCGTGCCGGCTGCGCTCCCGGAGGCACCTCAAGAAATTTCTTTGCAGGCGAAAAGCGCGCTGGAACGAGCCTCTTCATGAGGTGTCGGTCCTCGGCGCTATTCGCTAACGTGAATCAGAGTTTCTCCTCGCAACAGGGTGACGCGCAGTCCCAATCCATGCGCCCTTCCTCAGGAACGAACTCAAGGAATACTCTCACGCAGATCGACGCGCTCCCGCGCCAAATCGGGCTCGCCGAGCCGTGCCAGTATCTGAGCGCGGGCAGTATCGCGCAGCCGGATTGCCGCGGTAAAGTCCTGTCCGGCCGGATCGATCGGCTCTCCAATGTAAACCGCGATGGCCCCACGTCTCGGAAGCCACTGATCCGAGCGCAGGATGGACCGCGTCCCACGAATGACGACTGGGACGATAGGCGCACTTGCCTGGGAGGCAATCTCAAACGCTCCGAGATGAAAGGCGAGCAATCCGGGCATACGGGTGAACGTCCCCTCGGGGAACCAGGCGAGGCGTCCGCCCGCGCAGACTGCCTCCAGGGCGTGTCCTGTATCGGCGACGCCTCCCGCCGGGTCCGTCCGGCGGACGAACACCGTGCCAAGGCGGCGCAGGAACGGCCCTGCAAGAATTTGCTCCGCAAGTTCCTGCTTCGCCACGAAGGTAAGGCCACCCGGGATAGCGGCCGACAGGACGGCGCCATCGAGATAGCTTGAGTGATTGGCGATTAGAACGAATGCTCGACTTGGCAGCGGAGCTGCGGCCTCGATGGAAAGCGGAATACCGCTCAGGCGAAAGAACAGGCGCGCGCCGGTACCCAAGGCGCTCCACCGCCACGAGCGTCGCGGCAGCAGCACAACGGTTGGCCACAGGACGAATGCCACCGTGCCCAACAGGAGCCACCACCATGCGGCATAAGCCCAGCTGCCGAGCGCCCTCCGCGCGCGGTGCAGCCGCGGCAGGGCGCTGGCGACGAGCAGACGGGCGACCTGTAGGGATGGGTGATGAAGTCCTCCACCAGCTCCCCCGGTCTCGTAGAGAGCGCGGGCCGCCGAGCGGCGGATCTTGCCGCTTGAGGTTTTGGGGACCGTATGCTGTGGCACAAAAATGATATCGTCCGGCGGGAAATCGAGAATGCTCTGTGAGGCGTCGATAATGGCGAGGCGCAGGGTCTCAAGCTGGCTTGGGTCGGTCAGGCGGGTTTCGGCCATGACGACAAGCCGTTCGGTGCCCGTGCGCGGATCCGGGCTTGCGAAGACCGCAACGCAGCCCTTGCGGACGCCGTCTAGACTGCCGACGCGATCCTCGAGCTCCTGCGGATAGATGTTGCGCCCGGCGCGCTTAATCATGTCCTTGATGCGGCCTGTAATGTAGATGTCGCCGCCGGCGATGTAGGCCCGATCCCCACTTTCGAGCCAGTTTCCGTCGAAGAGAGCCTGTGTCTTTTCTGGGTTGCGGAAATACCCCGCCGTGGCCGACGGACCCTTGAACTGAAGGCGGCCCTCGTGCCGCTCGGGGAGTTCACGCCCATCCTCGTCGACGATGCGGATCTGATGCTTGGGCAGAGGCTGTCCGCAGGCAACGAACTCGAGCGCCGTCGCATCCTCTGGGGCTGCCGGACGGGCGACGCCGTTGCGCGTGAGCGTCTGGCGACCGACGCGGTCCACGATCGGTGCACGTCCCCTAGGCGGAAAGGCAAGACCGACGGAGCTTTCCGCAAGGCCATAGACCGGCACCATCGCGTCGGGTCGGAATCCGTAGGGAGTGAAATGTTCCTCGAAGCGCCGAATCGTGCTCGGACTCACCGGCTCTGCCCCGTTCATGACAGCCCTGAGGGAGCGGAGGTCCAGGTTGTCGAGAGCACTGTCCGGAGCCACCTTGAGGCATAATTCGAAGGCGAAGTTGGGGCCTGCCGTGATCGTGGCCCGATGCCGGTGAACCGTCCACAGCCAGACCATGGGATCGGCCAGAAACGACAGCGGCGGCATGAGGACGGCAAGCGCCCCGTAGTAGAGGCTGCCGAGCCAGCAACCGATCAGCCCCATGTCATGATAGAGGGGGAGCCAGCTCACCACCACGTCGGATGAAGAGGCCCCCAGCGCGTCGCCGATGGCTCGGATGTTGGCCAGAAGGTTGGCATGGGAGAGCACGACCCCTTTCGGATCGCCAGTGCTCCCGGACGTGTACTGAATTAGGGCCGTCGTGTCGGCCGTAGCCAGCAGCGGAGCCGGAAGAGGAGCCGCCCGGCTGAGCTCTTGAACCGTGGTGACACGATTGAGGCTCGATACGAGCCCGAGAAGAAGCCCTGCGGCCGCGCGGATCTCCTCGTTCGTGATGAGGATGGAAGCTTCGGCATTGCGAAGAATGCCAGCCTGCCGGCGCAGGTGATCCTCCAGCATGGCCCGTCGGAAGGGTGGGTAGATCGGAACCGGAACGCCGCCTGCGCAAAGTATCCCGAAGAAAGTGACAAAGAAGGGACGCTCGGTCGGCAGCATGATCCCGACGCGGTCGCCTGGGCTCAAGCCTCGTGCCAAAAGGCCGGCAGCCACGGCCCGAGCCTCGCGGTCGAGCTGCGTGTAGGTAATCGGCTCTTCCGTGCCGTCTTCCTGTCGGAGATAGATATGGATCCGTTCGGGATGTGCGCGGACATGGAAGGCCAGAGCCTCAAGAAGGGTTGAAGCCTCGGCGGGTTCGGCGACCGGCGGTTGAGGAGGAGCGAGAGCGCCACCGGGCTCCGGAGCGGCTCTGGAACGAGGGGCTGCACGGATGATCGCGGCGACCAGGTCGGCCGGGGTCTCGGCCTCGCCGAGAAGCTTGTTCGGCAACCGTACCTTGAACGCCCGGTTCAGGCGCAGCAACAGCTCCGTTCGCGCCAAGCTGTCCAGCGCAAGGTCGCGATCGAGGTTGCTCTGCAACGCTACCGCCCGGGCAGACCCAAACGAGGAGTGCACCTCGCTGACGAGCTGGCTCACGATGTCGATGACACGGCCCGCGACCTCACTCTTCTGAAAGGCGGCGTCGGTGTCGTCCCCCGTCTGGCTGACGAGGATATTCTCCGGAGGGGCCCTGGTGGTCTTGCTCATGGCTGAGTGCCCCAATCGAATCCAGCCGGGTCCCTGTCGTTCGCCCGGATGCAGCGGTTGAATGCGGATGCGACATCCAGGAGACGTCATCTCCCTCCTTCTGCTGATGAGCGAGCCACCTCTCTGCGAAAAAAGCTTCGGCGCATTGGCCTATGGCCGCTTGTACACCTTCGTGAAGATCGGTCTGGAGAAATGTCTCTCGAGACCGAGCGCCTCAACAATCATCGCCGGGAGGCCTAGAGGCAAAATAGCACCGGCTCCTGCTTCCAATCTGCCATCGAGGGACTGCGGCGAGTGAAACAGGCACGACCCAAATGGGCGGCAGATCGAATCAGACGGATCGAGCCTCTGACGATCCATAAAGCCGCCAGAGCTCGCCTCCCGCCAGCACTGCCACGATCACGCCGACCACGACATGGGTCCACATGGCAGAGGTCAACCCTGAGAACCCGAGAAGCCAGGGGGACATGATTGCCCATAGGCCGGCAAGCAGGCTCACCCATTCCTCCCAATCATAGGCCTGCAGGGCCGCCACCAAGCCGACGATGGCGATGATGCCGCCGGTCATCCAGGCGTTCCAGGCTGCATAGCCTTCAGTGCGGAAGCTTAGGAGCCAGGGCGACAGGAACAGAATGGCACCAAGAATGAGATTACCCACATTCATGGCTCTATCTTGCGTCTGGTTGATAATAGTCCTCATCTGAAACTCTCCTTCACGATTGCAGCGAAGCCCAAGAAGCGCCCCGCCGGCTCATGAAGCCT
>Ga0182741_1001037_pt1 | contig 38694 bp, 17 predicted proteins | sample eDN5th37CBELigOP_FD_128874 | JGI IMG/M metagenome (GOLD analysis project Ga0182741, IMG submission 128874) | Enriched Organic Plus compost microbial communities from Emeryville, California, USA - eDNA 5th pass 37_C BE-Lig OP (version 2) (version 2) ... | reverse complement strand
GTCGGCTCCATCGTCCTCGTCGGCTTCGACATTCTCTATGTCACTCTCGGCATCTATGTCGAAAATGCTCTTGTGCTGGCCAGATGCTTGACGGACCAAGGATTGAGACTGCGCATCTTGCTCTTGCTGCTGCTTTTGTGCTCGTAGTAAAACCAGCCCAGCGGCGTCGCGGGCTCGAGGGGGATGGTCCTCATCTTCGTCCTCATCCTTACTCTGGCCCGTCTGATTTTCTTGCGAAAGACTGAGGAAAGGAGATCCAATTGGACCAGTTGGCTTCCGACGAGACCGTACACCCCCTGCTGATCCTGGTGTAGTGGGCACTGACGCAGCTGTGATTGTACTCCCGGCAGCTGCTGGTGTTCCCGTGACGCCCACCTGTCCAGTCTTTAGCGGAGAGAGGTAGGCTCGATTATGTACTGCACCTGCAGGTGGCCGAGCAGGGCTTCCCTGACTGAGCTGGGATGTCTGACCTGGTGGCTGCTGCTCGCGCCGTTGCTGCAAAATGTGACTATGCTGCTGGAGCAGTGCTAGCGTCGATGCGTTCTCTGTGGGAGCACTTGGTGCTCGGTTCTCAGCATTGGAATTCGTCCGACCCAGCGTATTAATCGGAACGGCTGAGACATAAACGCCAGGTGGATCTGCGGTTGAGTCGTTCTGACGTTTAGGTGGCATGTTCCCAGATGCCTAGATCGAGTCAGTACGCGTGGGGGTTATACATTACAAAAGTGAAGATTTTGCCGTGAGGAGTTCTGGGTGATCGCTATCGTGATATCACTAGTGCATGAGTTAGCACATAAAGGCATCCACGCATGCAGACTGTCCCGAATCTACTGTTGCGTCCTTTTTACAAGACACTTTGGCTACAGTGCCCTGCAGGGACCAACCACTCAGCCACAACCACGACCCGTTGGATCTCCCAAACTCCGAAGCTTTGACGTGGAATCTCGTCGAGGATCGGGATCTGATGCACCATCCACCGTTAGCATACAGCCACCTCAGTCGTCCTCTACTTGTTGTTATCGGGTGTCTACCGCAGGTCTGCCTGTGAGCTCCTCTACAGAGTGTAACGCTGGGGCAGCAATCACTGGCACAGGTCTTTTCTCAGTGGAACCTGTTCAAGGCCACGGTTCCCACACCAGTATAATGCACAATCAGACTGTTAAGGCTGATGGGAGTGCAGTCCCAGGGTGATCATGTCTCATCGTTACCTCCAGTCGGACGATGCGCTGGAGCTGGTCTAGATCCAGGAGTGCCATCGGTTGCATCTAATTTTTTGCTGCCCGTAAGATTCTCGTCCTGGTGTTAAACAAACAACACAAAGGAAAACAACACATAGGTGGCGTTGGAACACAGCTCGTGACTGGATAATATACGAGGAAGAGCTGTGATATCCCGCCAGGTCACCACGCACGTGAGCCATTGGCCTGCTCGAGGCGCTTCATTGAGAAATCCCACGCGTTGCACTCAAATCGAATCTCGAGCGCACGAAGGCGTATATCCCGCGCGAATAGCCCAACATGTCGGTACGTATTTTAGCTGCTGATCAGTGGAATTAATTTATATTGCTGGTAGATCCGGTTCTAACCTGCTTGATTTCCGCTTGGCCCCACTCTAGCGCGGCAAATTCACGTACGACTGGAATGAATCGGACGATGAGTTTGACGATGACGACTTGATGTCGTCGATTCCGACCAAGCCAGCGACAGGCAGCACTGCTTTAGCGCGCGGCAGCACACAGCCTGGTGCTCGGGCCGTTCCTGATGATGACTCTTCCGATTTTGGCACGAGCGATTCGGATTTGGACGACTCCGAACCTGAATTCGGCAAGCTCAGCGGGAAGACTCAACAACAGTCAAAGCAAGCGAGTACTGATCCTGCAAGGCCAGGTACAAGTACTTATAGGCCTGCCGGAGTGCCTTCTGCGTATGGCCGGGCCAGTGATGATGAAAGCGAAGAGACCGATGACCAGAGCAGCAGCGAACAAGGCAGCGATACGAGGGATTCCGACTCTGAGACAACGGAGACTGGGGACGAGAGCACAGACAATAGTGATGCCACGACTTCAGAGACCCAGACGTCGTCGAGCGAGGCTCGATCCGGCTCTGACGCTTCAGATACTGATACATCCCTACTCTCTCTTGACTCTGACACCGACTCGGGATCGTCAGGTTCCGACAGCAGACGACGGGACCTACGCCACGAGGCACGCGCGAGGGGCCGAAACGTCGGAACAGGACGCGGCGCTGCAGAGCTTCTGGCGAGTGCAATGTCTGCAGCAAGGGAAGAGGAAGGGCCTAGCAAACTAGAAGATGCTTTCATTAACGCGTATGACTGGAATCAGTTCGTTCGCGAGGGGCAACACATTTATGAGGCATGCGATGTTGGCCTCAGGCGTGGGCGTCAGAATAAGACCGGTTCGATCAGTCAGGCTCCTGCAAGTCTCACTCTGTCAAAGCGACCAACGCCCGGTACACAGTCTGACAGTGAGCTTGAGGATTCGGATGACTCTGAGGCAGGACGAAGCCGACTAGGTGAAGAAGATTTCCCACCGGACTTCAACGAGGATGATCCAGATTCCTTCCAATATCCTGTGGGAGCAGATCCAGCGTCAAACACCGCAGTTACAACGGCTACGAAGTTGATTATTGCTGCGGTCCGTCACTCCACTCAGGCATATGCAAAGAAAATCCAAACGCTTGGTACTCGTGATAATCCATATGATAGCGCGGGTAGCGCGGCTGCTGGTTTGAAGAAGGATTCAGCATCGATTGCAAAGCTCCGCCGCGCTGCTGCGGGTCTTTTGGCAGGAGGAGCCATCGAAACGGTCAAGGCTGAGGCAAACCCAACAAAGTGGGTCGACCCTGGCAACTTTGAATCCGCGATGCTGCTCCGATCCCAATTCCAAGCCCAGCTGTTAGGTCTTGACGAACGAAGCGAAGGTGATGAAGAACTTGACAATGACGACGACGAAGAGGACGACGATGATGACGATGACGACGATGATGATCTAGATGATGAGGAAGGCGAAGATGATGATGACGAAGACGATGATGACGACGACTCAACTGCTGACGACGATGACGACTATTCGGATGAGGACGACGATCAGTTTGTTGATGACGATGACGAGTTGACTCTGGGCTCGGAGACTGAGCAGGGAGAAGCTGACAATCGTGGCGATGAAAAACACAGCCGACGTAGACGACGAAAGAGTGCTAGCGGAGAACATCGAGCTGGTGCGAAAAGTGCTAGAGGTCGCAAGCATGGAAAGCCACGAGGATTGGTAGCCTTTGCAAAGCTCTTGCAGCATCGTTTCATGCTCCGGAAAGATCCATTAGGCATCATGTCGCCGAACTCCCCACCGATCTCAAGATTATGCGAGGCCGCTTCGAATGCTGTGACGATTGTCCAGCAGATCCGAAACGCAAAGCTAACAAAATATTCCGACTTCACGGCTACCCATACCTCGGCGAATCAGCAGTCGAGTCAGAACCAATCCTTGATACCTCAGCCCTCCAAGCTCAAACCCATTCGCATTTCGCCGGTTGCAAACTATGACCAAGACATGGCAGCCGCAAAGCAATTGCTTTCAAAGCGTCGCATCATGCACGACCGGGCTTCGGTGCCTCAACGAGTAGTCAAGTCCATTCGACATATTGATGCTTTCTCTATCCACTCCGAGCATTTCTCGCCGTCGCGCTACCTTGCGCATGTACATGCGAACACACCACTCGAGGACCTGAAGAGGGGGCTCCGCAACCTGCGCGACTCAGCCTCAGCCCGCGCGTTGAGTATTAAGCGGCTCGTGTACGAAAACTTTTCGCGCTATGTTCTATGCTCAAGCACGCTAGATAAGCTTGCCGACATTCTGCCGAAAAGCGAGGTCGAACTCGACCAGCTTAACGCCAGCCTTGGACTCGATGCTCTGACACGGCAGCTCGGCCAGGCAGGGGAGAAATTGCTCGTCAGCAGAACGGCCACAACCGAAAACGACAACGCACCTCGCATTGATAAAGCCGTAGTCAATACGCTGGAGCTCATCAAAGTTCTCCAAGATAAAATGGAGGCGTTCTACGCGGGCCTGCTACAGCGCGAACGTGCGGTTGCACGTATTCGCCAGGTTTTGGCTCTCATCCGAGGTCCACTCAGGCCACTCATTGCGACTCAAAGTGCACTTGTGGCTGCAGCTGCTGCAGGTAACAATACCCTGTTTGCAAGTACATACCGAGTAGCGCTTGCGCTCCAGGTCCATTCGCGAACGCTTGTCTCCCGAGTGCCTCGGCTCATCATTTCCTCCATGAGAATGCTTACAGATCTCATGCGGCGCGATATTGTCAGCTTGTTCAGGCATCACGATCGTCCTTTGTTGCCCGGCCGCCGAACCGCGGGTTCCATGATCCCAGGACCGAATCCTTGGACCGTCGGATCATCGTCCGGCTCGTTTGGTGTCGAAACCGATTCCAAACTCGGTGCAGGATGGCGGGGTAGAGATGGAGGCCGTCCCTTTGGTACGGGCCTTGGAGACTCGGATGGATCCACAGATACATTCTCCGTAAGTGGGGACTTTATTGCAGTTGGTCCAGGTGCAATTGTACCCAAAAAACACGCCTTTTTGCTGGGTTTATTGTTAGAACTCGATGCGAAGGACCCATGTGGCTTCTATTTGAGCTACCGATGCGCACAGGTAGCAGAAGCAATTTCTCAAGTTTTGCTTGACTTCCACACCGATACCGGTGCACCCATCGATCCACGACTCCTCTTCACAATGCAGTTGGACAGATCCAGAGATGCCATCGAGGCGGACCTCCGCTCGAAGCTAGGTCTTGCAGCGGCGTTGGACGCCAACGCCCAATTGACGCCAAATACAGGCCTGGGCGAAGGTGTGCCGGACTCATCGCAGGCAGCTGCCTTCGCTATGGAAAGGCCTGAAAAGCGTTCGAAGCGCAAGAAGCGTGGAGCAATGGCAGGTACTCAGCAGAACGAAACAATGTCCGGGCCAACTCGCCAAGCTTCAATCTTGAATGGCTTGATGGGTAATTCCCAAAAGCTTGCAAATCACCACAATCTTCTTGACGTTACCTCTGGAGATGTTTCTATCGAGCCCGAGAGCCTCTACGCTACCCAACAGGTAGGCCCAGCGACTTCGATTCCACTCAATGCCATTTCTGCGTGGGCTTCAAGGCCAAGCCATATTATGACTCGTTCGAAATCTCGATCCTTACACGGTAGCGAAGCTGGAGACATGTGCGTTTATTGCGCGCTGTCCCGAGGCAACATACCTTCGGGCCGTGGCACACCAGCATCGCCCGTCCAGGCGCGCCAAACGCGCACGCGAGGTCAGAGTCGAGGCAAGTCGGCTCATGGAAGTCACTGGGGTCGGGTGGGGCTTCGAGGCCTGCCCGAGCCGAAATATTCACGCTTCGTTTCGCATAACAACCTAAGCGCTGAAGAGGAGCTTTATCACGAGCTTCTCAGTCGTGCCAAGGATGAAGAGTCGCGTCAGACTATCAAGTTCTGGGACCCCAAGGTCCGCTCAATGTCTTTCGTAGACAGACAAGCGTACCTAAGCAAGGGGGATGAGATTTATGCAACTATTCAGCGTGCTGCCGCAGTGATTACATCCGCAGGTTCGAGAGATTCAGCCGTGGCGGAAGCAGCAGTTAGCCTAGACGTTCTTCCAATGGGAACTTCGTCGCATCATGCGCTTGTTGGCCACGGTGTCTTACCAGTCAGCTTAATTAAGAGCAGACCTCGACACTCCCGCTTGAAGGGAGCTGGAGGTAAAGACGGAAGAGGAGCTGCGGTGGCGGCAGCCGCTGCAGCAGCGGCTATGTCAATGAAGGCTCGGGCACCAATGCAAGGTGCAAGTCGTTCTGCCCTGTCTCAATCGAAGGCCTCCTTAGGACCCAATCCAGACGCTAGCACAGCGCGCATTAACGATGAACGACAGCAGTGGATTAGACGCCAGTTACGTTACCGGGACTCCGCGCTCCGCTATTGGGCTGCCTACCTTCCGTACTGCGCTACAGGTAGCGGCTATGACGACATGGGCGTGTCAATCGAACTCAGGCATGAGGCATTGGTAGCCGTGCATGGCCAGCGTCTTGCTATGCTCGCACGAGTGGAGTTCGTCGACTTAATCTGCTTGGCAAGCAGTGTCATCGGGGGACAGCTTGCGGAAGTTGCCCTCGAAACCGTTGCGGCTGCGGGTGTTTCGGCCGCTACTAGCGCAATTGCAAACCATCTCACAGGTGGGCCACAGTCGAGTGTCGACACAACTCGTTCAGAGGCAAAACCAGAGAAGGTTAACGAACAGGCAGACGCCGAGCAACGCGACCCTAGAGATGTTGAAGAGATTGTTACACTTGTGGAGCGTAACTCAGAGGCCGGTGCAGCCAATTCGAAAAAATCCTCGACGGCTGGGGATTTGTCGAAACGACCAACCGTTATCCGATGGCTCATTTCTCAACTGGGAGCGCGTCTGTCTGCCGCAATGCGTACCATGCTTCTGAGTCCAGCCTCTCGATACGCCTACATGCCACTTCGCCACGGATACTTTGATGGTGCCCTGCCGCCTGTTCCAAGTGCTGCTGTGGGAGGTAAAACCGCACAGGCTCCCTTACAAGGTTCGTACCGAACAGCGCTAAATTCCTTCGCGTATGCTCTGCAACAAGGTGCCGCAGACAATGTTCCACCACCTGATACAGGTAAGCATTACAACAAAGCCGTAGATGGAGCTGCTGTCGCACACGATGGCACCGTTGTCTTCGTTACGGACAACTCAAGCAACGACGTTCTGTCGTTGACGTCTGGCTCAGGTACACAGAATGCTTGTTCAATTCTGCAAGGACCAGCCTTGGTAATTACCGCAGTGGATCGTGCTGAAGGTGCGGAAGAAAGGCCTCGACAAGACAAAATACTTCTGGGAGATTTATGCCCACGCCATCGTCTGCACCACATCAAGCGGTATCTGAAGTTCCGTCATGCGCTCACGAAGGCATGGACCAAACGCAGTCGTGAACTTGCACGGTATGTCGCCGAACGACGCCGACGCCGACTCGAGGCGCTTCGACAACAGCGCCGTAGAGAGGCCGAAAGAGCAGGAATTGACGTTCCTTCATTGCGCGCACTCGTCACCTTAGCGAAAGTTGATCCGACGGCATGTGGTTTCGTTCACGTTCCCAGCAGTCATGCCGCTTTGACAGCTCAAATGTGTTTGATTGCAAGGGCGTTAGCACTTGCTGAAACGGCCCTACTCCCCACCCCGCCACGAAACGCCGCGGCGGCATTGAAGGAGTTAAAACGTACATACTTGACGAATGTTGCCGGTGTTGACCGTGCAGCATCAACAGTCGGTGCTTCGAACAGTACTGCCCTTCACCAACTTACACATATGCCTCAGATGCCTACAGGACGTGTCCTTGCCGCGGTTCCAGTTGCCAGTGCATCGTCACTCAACCTCCTCTCATTGAGTCCATTGCTTTCGGTATGCACGAGCTTTGGTATCTCAAGTGGAGTCCAACCCTCGTCCTTGCCAGGACAAAACTCAGCTTCTGGTGCTTCAACCGGGAAGCTCGGTACCGCAGATCGTCGAACATCTGTGGCAGGTGATGTAGCAGGGCAAGATCTTAGTGACGCGGTTGAAGTTGCACTAAGCCGTCGGTTAACCGAGCTTCGCAGGACAATTTGGGCACTGGAATCTTCATCCACGACGACTCAGCCATTTGCAAGTCCAACCACCTGTGGTGTGAGCAATCCAAGCATCCATGTGCCAGGCAAGAATGCCGACCCTAATCATATTGCTTTGTTCGCTGCCGCGAACGCCGCCGGAGCCATGGGTTCGGGGATTGCCGGTCCCGTCACACCAGCCACGTACAACACTCCACAGCTCTTGGCTGGTGCTGGTACTAAATATGCGGTCAGCTCGTTCCTTGCGCCGCTTTCGGTGCCTTCCGCAGCAGTGTATCCAATGGAGGCTCTCGCCGACGATCTTGCGCATTGGATTGTAGAACAAGTCGTCATCAACACCACAACCCAAATTGCTGCACTTCGCGAGCGCCTCGAGTGGGTTGTTCACAGTGATTTATCGACAGTATTGCTAGTTGCTACCCGCGTTCAAGCACTTATTGATGTTGCGCTTGAGGTACTTCGCCCAATTGTAGAGGTTTGCCCAGGCGCCCCCAAGTGGCTCGTTGAGGGTTTAGTAGCTGGTTTGAGTGAGTGGTTCAGCACATTTGCGGACGTCCTTCACGCCTATCTTGGACGTGTGATTACTCCTCGCTCTCCAGAGTTATCACTGGTTATCAACGGAGTTATTCAGGCCCAAGGAGGAAACGGATTCACGGGGGCTGGAGCCACGGCCAACGCTCACACCGATGAGTCCCTCGCTAATGTTGATGGTATGGAACCGATTGCTGGTGGAACCTCAGCCACATCTTCGTCGGCGTCTGCTATGCTCGATCCCACACGGAAGTTACTGCTCTTGCTGAGCACATCGATTCATACTTTGACGTATATAGTTCCGCTCGTCTGGGGCCGTGCTACCAAGATTCTCAGTACACCGCCACGCATCCAACAGCAGATAGATTTGTCGTACCAGCGTACAATTGGTCTGTTCCAGACTCTCAACTATATTATCCGAACACAAGTTGTGAAGACCCAATCTGCCGCGCTTGCCGCGATCATTACACCTGCCTTCACTCACCAGGCGAACCAATTTACATGTGCCCCAGTGCCAACTGCCGTACGACCATACATCTACGACGCTCTCCTGGCCCTCACCGCGTTCCAATCTGACTGTACAATCTGTGTCCCAAGTGAGACGGCAACCCTTTTACCCCTCGTTGTAGAGCAGCTCTTCGCGCATATCGATCAGCGAGTCTTCGCGATCGATGCACTCGGAAGGAACGCTGCTGACCAAATTCGACTGGAAGTGCTCTTCCTGGCCAATATTCTTCGCCACCAAGTCCCCATTCCGTCTCGAGTCAAGATCATGACGCTTGTGCAATACCTCCTACAACATGAGAAAGTACTACCTGCACCCAACATGCTAGCACAGTTTACTGCTAATATCCAGCCCTCTACTCAACAAGTGCCATCACCGACCGCATCGCCTTCTTCGTCGTCGATCTCTGTGCCACCATTCGTACTTCGTATGGCTTCAGTGGTTCGTGCTACTGGTTTACCCCCACTCCCGCCGGTTATTGGCAAACACTTTGCACCTGCCGTAATCCGTGCGGCGGCCGAGTCGATAGTAAGTGGTGCTGTGCCCTCCCCATTGAACCCACCGCTTGCTCCACCGCCAGGCGCCGCATATGATCAAATCCCGAATCAGGGGTCTGGCAATCACAGCCGTGCGCTCGAAGTGATTGCTTCGAGCGGAGCGGTAGGAATGGGAGCAGACTTGGTGCTCAAAACACTGGCAGGCGAACTCCAGAGTGATGGCGAATTGGGTGCCTTGAGCGGGGGCCAACTGAAATCACGACAGGATATCCTTGTGGAAGTGATTGCTAAGAAGGATCCAACTGAGCGTGTCATCAGGTCCCAACTGTCTGCAGAGGGCTTTGAGGATCTTCTGGCACAGGCTGTTAATTCTGCAATGCACTTCTATGCTACATTCTCATCCGTACCTCCTCCTAGCTTTGAGGATATGGAGATGCGCCACCGAGCACGAGTCATGCAGGCCTCCACAAGCGCCTCGTCGTCATCCTTCTCGACTAGTAGCATACGAAGCAGCGCACCCGCTCCTGTGGCCACAGAGCGCAAAGACGTTAATTTCGAGGCGGAGGCAACGCCTAGTGTCCGAGCAACGGGGAGTCGCCGCAGCTCGATTATCGGAAGCAGCGCAGCAATGGCTGCGGCAGTGGCGGCTGCTAAGACAAGCAAGCAAGCAAAGCCGGCAAAGCCAGAGGAGAGTGATTCGGCATTGTCTGATCTCAGTGATGATGAAAGCACCAGCAAACCCTCACGTCCTCCGAGCCAGCCCGGCTCCGCTGCGAATAGTGTGTCAGACGCTCGTATGGGCCGTAGGCGTGCCGCGCTTGCAGACATTTCCGTAGGCGATCAGCATCCTTTCCAGCCCCCACAAGGTGGAAAATCCAGCAAGCTTTCAGACGAGACTACGCATAGAGCGATGAAACCGAAACGCCTGGATTTGGACTCAGACGAGGACACCCAAGCGAAGCCGAAGTCGTCGCAGATCACCCGACCCGAGGCCGCAGCTCAGAACGCGCGTGCAAAGGGCATTGATGTGGCGTTAGTAGCGCAAGTGTTGAACCGAGCAGATCCCACACCGAAGTCTGCGACAGAGGTGGACTCAGAGAGCCACTCGAAGAAGGAAAGAAAGGAAAGAAAGGAAAGAAAGGAAAGAAAGGAAAGAAAGGAGAAGAGAGAGAAACGCGAAAAAGAGGACAGGCGCATAGGCACTCGTTTGGAGCACATCTCTGAAGGAGTTGAAGGTGAAAAGGAGCCCAGAAAACCTAAAGCGGCAAAGGAACCCAAGGAGCCAAAAGAACACAAACACTCGAAAGAGCCGAAGGAACCGAAACAACCTAAGGTACCCAAGGAGCCCAAAGAGCCCAAAGAGCCCAAGGAGCCTAAGGAGCCTAATGAGCCCAAGGAACCAAAGGTCCCTAAAGAGCCCAAACTTCCGAAGGAGTCGCGACGCCATCGTCGAGCAGGTGATGAATAAATAACTGTCACGGCACGGACATACATTTCCAAAGTATGTTTGATGCACTAGCTTTATTGTTATTAGGGCGCTCGTATTCAAATTGAACTCTGGACAATATGATGGGTGGCGTATGCTCGGATCCAGCCAGGGACCTCTTACGTCGTCTGCCATAGCAGAATAGCGATTTGTCCTACATAGAAAAAGCAGAAGTTTTTGCCCTCATATGCAAAGTCGGCCGCGAAGTTCCGTCCGGCGATGCAGTGCCAGGTCGGGTGATACTTCTGGTTGAAATGGGCGCTGTGGGTTGGTGTAAGTGTGTCGGATGTGGTGCAGGCCAAACATGTGAGCGAATGGCAGAAAACCGTTGAGCACCCAAAGCAATGCGTGCGAGGATGGCAGGACAAGTCGTCACTACATCAGCGAACGGACACTCAGTCACACGAATCGATGAGGGAGGAGAAGAGAGAGCACGTACCTAATGGCCCCTGCGATTTCACTCTCGACTTCATTTTTAACAGCTTGAAGAGCGACTTCGCAAGCCTCCTATATGTTGTGGGCACGTGTGGCGAATGAGAACGGGGATGCGCGCTGTCAGTGCATATATCTAGTCTTTCATCGGTCCAAGGGATGCTCATAGCACTATCTCGAATCAAGCCTGAAGACGAGTTTTCCTCTACACACTGACGGGCATCCTACGGCGTATCCACGGTAAGCGCGTCCGAAACGTACATTGATCATCTCCTCGCTCATGTCCGAGTCCTTGACAATTGTCGAGCGTCGGTCAGCCATGGCGAATCCTGGTAAACTCTGGGTTACAGGGTTAGCTTGTTGTGTTGGTCTCTTCGGTCACTAGCGTTTGGTTGTGATTTGCGTATGAGGGATGGGTTCCAGTCTGGGCTATGTGGGGTGAAAGCGGTGTAAAGATTCTATGACAGTTGTATAGTAGGTTCTATATCGAACTGCACCAATGTAACCCCCAGTTTCAACCCTTTTTAGTATCACCGGCAAATGTTACATTCTTCAACCGTTTCTCAGGATTTTGAATTTTCGAACCTGGCGGCGGCGGGGCGAGCTGGCTTTCGCGGGGCCTGGCGGGGCAACGCGACAAGTGCTGGGGCTGGCATTGCTGTCTCTCGCCCACCTGGTTACGCTGTCCCAACATGTGGATTATAATATCCATTATCGCCCACGAATTTCTCAACGGAGTCCAACAAAGTTTACTGTGACCAGTTTGGAACGCTAGGAATCGGACGATAGCTGCGGGTACTGAAGAGCCTCCTCAATCACAGGCACGAAAAGACAGAGTGAGCCCTGGTATAGCCCTCTGCAGACCGACGTGACACGGATCGTACCACACGGCGAATTACGAATCGAAACGATTCATTGAAGCTAGGAACGGCATGCGAGTTTGACCCTCACAACCCCTTGCCACAGTTGATAAGCACACGAATAGCAGTGAATCGCAAGTCTATACCTGCGTGGACGCCTTCTCCACTGCCCTTTCAAGAGTATCGTACGTCCTAACTCTATTCAACCCCGATCTCTGGTCCTGCCGGGAGTTGGAAACCCTATCCACCCGGACCAGGAACGTGAAACGTTGAGCGATTTTTTGGACTCGGGACAGCGACGTTTGCGTGAGGAAATGGCGCAATAGGGTTGTGCATAGAACATGAAAAGCATATGTTTTGGTATTAAATGCTTACATCTGCCTGTATGCCCGCTTTTTCCTGGAGTTTACCTCCGTTTTCATCTCCAAGATGCGCTTTTCCCGTAGTATCTTCGAGGCCGCACCGAGAGTCGTCTTGGGATACCCGCGATCCACGAGATCCGCACCACCTGGGAGGTCCGTAACACCATCTCGATACTCAAGCACCCTATCTAACCGTTCCTCTCCTCGTTTCACCCTTCGTCCCTCTAGCCGACCCCGCTCAACCCCGCGCCGAACAACAGCGGATTGGAGGATCCAGCAGGTCGTGCGTGTGTGATAGTGCGATATCGATCGCGTCCGTGGTACTTTGTAATCTAGCTTGTACAATTGCTTAGTGAGCAGATATCGGACTAAGTTAGTCCACCCACACTAACAACATGAGCTCGCGAAGACGCACCCGACGCCTGCAGCGAGACGACTCCGACTCTGAGTCCGAGGAACACGACGACTTCAACCGTGTCGACCGCCCGGAGGACGGCGTCCGAGATGACTTTGATGATGCTGATGCAGATGATGCAGATCGCTTATCTGCCTCCGAGATTGAGGCCGAGGAGGAGGGTGAGGACTTGCTCGATGAGAACATGCTTGCGGACTACAAACCGATTCCCGAACTCGATCGTTACGAAGACGAAGGCGTCGACGAAGAGGATGTCGAACCCATGTCGCATGCGGAGCGCCTGGCCGCTGAACGCGAAATGCGTCGACGTGATATGGAGGAGGCTAGACTTGCGGGTCGCATGCCCAGTGCACTTCAGTATGGTATTGCTGGGTTCGGAGCTGACGATGAGGAGGCCGAGCTAGAAGAAGCCGATCGACGCCGAAGACGAAGATTCGTTGCAGAGGGTGAGGACGGCGAGCTGATGGAGGGCGCTGATGGTGCAGATGCCATGCCCATGGCGGCCAATCTTAGTGAGTACATTGGTCCTCCTCGTGAGTACCTCGCCTTGCCCAGCACTTGCAACACAGTGAAGGTCACCTTCCGAAACTTCTTGACTTCGTTCCGCGTTGGTCAGAGTGTAGTCTACATCGATGCAATCAACCGCATGTGCGCTGAAAACGGACAGTCCCTGGAAGTCTCCTACTTGCACTTGACGAAGCACTCCCCTGTCCTAGCTGTGTGGGCTACCGACGAACCTGAGATCATGCTTCGCTTGTTCTCTGAAGTCGTGACAGAAATGGTGAAGGTGCTTTTCCCAGGCTACGAGCGTATTCACCCTGTGATCATTGCGCGCATCACGCACTTGCCAGTTATTGACTCGATTCGTGATCTGCGCCAGGTCCATCTTAACGGACTAGTTCGCGTAACTGGTGTTGCTGTTCGTCGCACCTCGGTTTTCCCACAACTCCAGATTGTCAAGTACAACTGTGCGCACTGCAATGAGTTGATTGGTCCTTTCTTCCAGACTGGGTCTCAGGCCGAGACCAAACCAAGTCGTTGCCCTGCATGCCAGCGCAGTGGACCCTTCACTGTGAACATGCGTGAGACCCTGTTCCAGAACTACCAGAAGATCACTCTTCAAGAGAGCCCAGGAACGGTTCCCGCCGGTCGCGTCCCTCGTCAAAAGGAGATTATTGTACTGCACGACTTGATTGACTCGTGCGCACCCGGTGAGGAAATCGAGGTCACTGGTATCTATAGGCATTCCTATGATCAGGGTCTCAACCGACAGAGTGGATTCCCGGTCTTCCAAACGTCGGTTCTCGCTAACCACATTGCCAAGCGAGATGAAGCCAACAACACATTCACACCCACAGATGATGATCTCCGCGATATCATTCGCCTGTCAAAGCAGCCGAACGTTGCACGCATGCTCATCAACTCAATTGCGCCTTCTATCTATGGCCACGACCACATCAAGACGTGCATCACTATGGCACTCTTCGGAGGCGTTGCCAAGGAATTCGAGAGTAAGCATCGCATTCGCGGTGACATCAACGTCCTGATGCTGGGTGACCCGGGCACAGCCAAGTCACAATTCTTGAAGTATGTTGAAAAAACCGCACAACGCGCCGTGTACACAACGGGTAAGGGTGCTTCAGCGGTCGGTTTGACAGCCTCCGTCCATCAGGATCCTGTCACTCGTGAGTGGACGCTCGAAGGTGGTGCTCTTGTCCTTGCCGATCAGGGTATTTGCCTGATCGATGAGTTCGACAAAATGAGCGATCAGGATCGAACATCTATTCACGAAGCCATGGAGCAGCAGAGCATTTCTGTTTCCAAGGCAGGTATTGTGTGCACACTTAAGGCCCGCTGTGGTGTGATCGCAGCGGCCAACCCAATCTCTGGTCGCTATGTAAACACGCTTTCCTTCCAGGAACAGGTGGATCTGACAGAGCCCATCCTGTCGCGTTTCGACTGTCTCTGCGTCGTTCGAGACGTAGTGGATCGTGCAACTGACGAAAAGTTAGCCAGCTTCGTTATTGACTCCCATATCAGCGCACACCCTGAGGCTGAGGACAACGGACAGCAGGGTGATGTGCTCGAGACCGCGGAGTGCAAGAGCCAGCAGCGCAAGGCACTCGAGCAGAAGGATCAAATTCCACAAGATCTGTTGCGAAAGTACATCGCCTACGCTCGCCAGTACTGCCACCCCAAGCTCACGGCCATCGATGGTGAGAAGATTGTCAAGCTTTACTCCGATCTCCGAAAGGAAGCGGAGGCAAGCGGTGGTATCAAGATCACATCTCGCCACGTTGAGAGTTTGATCCGCATGGCCGAAGCACATGCCAAGATGCACCTCCGAGATCATGTCAACGATGAAGATCTCAACGTGGCCATCAAGACCATGCTCGAGTCGTTTATCTCAACTCAGAAGCTTTCCGTGCGTAATGCTATGGAGCGTCAATTCCAGAAGTACATTAGTCATGGCCGTGACAAGTTTGAGCTCCTTCTGGATGTGCTCATGGACGAGCGCCGATCTGGTCTATTGCTGCGCCAGCTTACTCTTGGAGTCGACACGCGCACAGCGCGATCCACGCAGCTTGAGATTCGTGGTGAGGCCTTTCAACAACGCGCGGCTGCATTGGGTGTGTCGGACGTGTCGAGCTTCTACAAGTCCAAGCTATTCTCCGAGAATGGTTTCGTGTACGACTCAACGCGTAGGGTTATTGTGTGCCACTTCGACGAAACTGGTTAATCGGCTCACCACCCCTGGCGCTAGGCGAATGTGGCCCATAACCAAGTGTTCTGTATGTAACCCTGCACCTTTGTATGTACGTTGATCAGCAATTCGCTCGATTCCTTAGATAATTGGATTCACGCTCTATCCTTGTTTCTCACAATACACATTGACTCACTGAATTCCATAAACCCCTCCAGACAGTGCCCTCTCGCTGTTGATACTTACATCGGAACAAATCTAGCTTGCTCACGTCTGCTCGCGGTGCCCTTGGATCGGTCCTCAAAGAGATTCGAACTGGACTGAAAAGATTTTGGAGCCTGTGTCACATCTGCTGGATGTCCGCCCTGTGCGGAGCTGCTCGTGCGCGGTTGTGCTGTGCTCTTCGTTCATCGCGTAATCATTGTGACTCCTGAATTAACAATTTAGATTGATGCGGCACGTGGCGTATCTCGCACTTCTGTGCATCATCCTCTGCTCTTCCCTCTCTTGGCTTCCAGCTGAAGGGGCACCTAGCAAGGGTGAGAGGAGTGGACCCTTCCGGACACACAGTCTGGACACAGTGTTTGGTCCTAGGGCCGTCCATGGCATTGCGGGCACCGTTGATCAAGATGCTGAGCTCTTCTTTACCTATCTCAAGCGCTTCAATCGCTCCTACGAGTCACCAGTAAGTACTACGCATAGACCTGGATGAGCTAGGCGCGAACGAAAGGTCAATACGCAGTGGGGTATGCGACAAGAAGCCGTTCTAAGGAGTATCTCCGTGTAGGTTTCCTTTCCCTTGACAAGTGCGACTACATCCTGCCCCCTCCATGCTCTACACTCTAGGATGAATTTGCAAGGCGATTCGCTTACTTCAGAGAGGCATTGGTTCGAATCGATGAGAACAACGCAAATCAACTCTTGGCGGGCGGTGAACCCGTTTTCGGAATCACAAAGTTTAGTGATCGTTCTCCCGAGGAGCTGGCTCGACTTCGCATGAATCCTGAGACCGCAGAGAGGCTGGCTCACGCACATGAAGAGTTACGTCGCACAGTTCCCGTATATCAGTCTAAGCCTGGCGCACTTCCTAGTGATATTGATTGGAGAGAAAAGGGGGCCGTAGGTGCTGTGCGCAATCAGGGTCAGTGTGGCTCGTGCTGGGCATTCTCGACGGCTGAAACTGTAGAGAGCTTCTGGTACTTGGCTGGCCATAGCCCATTGGTCCCACTCTCGGTTCAGCAGATCGTGAGCTGCGATAGTGCTGATGACAACTGCCACGGAGGTTTCCCCTTATCTGGCTACAAGTACATCACCCAGGCTGGTGGTCTGATGTCGGAGCGAGACTATCCCTACGTTTCGGGCAAAGGTGATGTTCCACCTTGCAATTTCACCAAATCTGCAGTACGTCTGCTTTTTATGCTTGCATTAGATTGAGATCATCTCCACCTTAAGTGTTTCATCCAGCTAACGCGTATACTCAATCTTGCGGTTGTTTCTTTATTCTTACCTTCCATCTTTGTAGATTGTGGCACGCATTTCGGGTTCTTCGTGGGCAGCCACTGATGGCAACGAAGGCGACTTGATCAATGCTCTGGTGAACGAAGGCCCATTGAGTATTTGCATCGACGCGCATAATTGGGCTGACTATAAGAGTGGTGTACTGATGACCTGTGGTACTTGGATCGATCACTGCGTGCAACTCGTTGGTTACCGCAACAACACAAGCTCCTTCCAGGGCACCGGTAGGGTCGCGAATTCCACTGGCTACTACATTGTTCGCAACTCCTGGGACAGTACGTCGCTATCTTCTATAATCTGGTTCACTAACCTGCACCTAGCCTCGTAATTCCGACTCAGACGAATGTGCATGCAGCTTTGACTCGACTCTCATTCTCAACACATTCCTATTCTCCACCACTAAATCTAGCTGACTGGGGTGATAAGGGCTATATTTACCTGGCCATGAATAAGAATCTTTGTGGCATCGCAGACAGAGCAACGTACGTTCGTGTGTAGAGTGACCTGATGGATGACCCGGCGAAGATCAGCCACCCTCTTTGTATGCGCAGTCAGAACGAAAAGGAACGCATAAGCGTTCCTGAAAATAAAAAACTACTGTTGCTCGGGACTGTATTGTGGGGGCTGCTAAGGCATGTCTTGTCTATGATTGGAATGCAATGCTTGGCTATGATATCCAGGATAGTTAAAAATCACTCGATTCTTCGTCGCTAGTTATCAGCGTTGCCGCCGCAAGTCGTTTGGCATTTGCAATGGAATCAGGATCGAACTCGATGATCACTTCTACATCTTCGTCAGATGCGACCCTGTCATCGTCATCATCGGTGCTAAGTAGATCATCGTCATCAACGTCGTCATCGTCATCATCCTCGATCATGTGCTTGAACGCGTGTTCCAATGTTTTCGCCAGCGCGGCGCTAGAGCCAGCACCACGACGAGCGGAGCCCGCGCTCTTTGGCTTTGTTTGAGCAATCGGATATGCCATGATACCTTGCACATCTGCGGGAACTCCTCTTAATCCTTTACGCGCGGGTGGTGCTGCGACCTGGGACGCAGCCACAGCTGCGGCTTGAAGCGCCTTGCGCATCGAAGCTGAGGTGCTAGGGAGGGTGCTGACAACGGGTGCCTTGGCCACCCCCTCAGCGGCACGTGCCGCCTGGACGAGCGCACGCGTCATCGCACCAGGGTCGCGAGTCGGAAGCGAACGAACAACCGGGCCAGAACGGTCGTCTTCGGACTCGTTAGCCTCCGACGTTTCCTCCGACTCGCCGGGATACTCCTCAACATATTGTGGCGCTACGGACCTCGAAGCGGATGCAACAGCAGCTGCTTCAGCAGCCTTCAAGGCCTTAGTCATGGCGGCTCTGCTCTTGGGTAGCGACCGCACAGGCGCTGCAGCCTTTTCCCGTTCAGCGACGCGTTCGGCGGCTTTTGTTGCCGCCTTAAGTGCCTTGGACATAGATTCCCTTGACGTTGGAAGACTCGTAACAATGGCGTGCTCAGCAACCTCTTCAGCGGCAACAGTAGCAGCATCTAAGGCTCTCTGAAGTGCAGCCTTGTTCGAAACAGGAAGGGTTCTAAATTGCTTTGTGACAACCTTTTCGGCAGCGGCTGCTGCAGCCGAAATAGCCTTCTCAAAGGTGGATTTTGTCTTGGGAAGTACTTTCAAATTATCCACAACAACCCGGGATGCGGCCGCTGCTGCTGCCTCAAGTGCCTTACGAAGCGAGGCTTGAGTTTTAGGAATCTTCACAGCCTGTGAGCGCTCGATGACATTCGCTGCCGCAGATACAGCAGCGTTCAAAGCCTTGTAGATAGAATCCTGGGTGAACGCTGTCTGCGCGTGCTCAAGCTGTCTTTGAGCTGCGACATCCTCGGCGACAGCTGCTGCAGCTTGCGTCGCACGCTTCAGCGCTTTGCGAACTGACGTCTCAGCAGTTGGTAGCGTGCGTACCGCTGGGGGATCGTCCTGTGTAGCGACGCGCATCGCAGCCTCGGCGGCACGCTGAAGGGCGCGAGATACGACGTGACCGACCCACTGTGAGTCCGTCTTGACTTCACTGGTATCGGGAGTTTCCTTCAATCCCAACGCCGACCTGTCTATAAGCATGGCATTGCCTTCCTGTGCATCCTGTGTTTGGACACGTTTGACAGTCCGTGACGTACCAGGAGAACTCCAGCGGCTACGCTTGCCAAACAGGTCCAAGGCAGCGAGTTCGTCACTTTCTTCAAGTTCAGCATCGGGATCGAAGTCGTTCAGCAGTGCATCAAGTGCGAGGGCCGCATCGACATCTGCGTCTTCATCTTCGTCCTCATCTTCGTCCTCGTCCTCATCCTCGTCCTCATCCTCGTCCTCATCTTCGTGTTCCTGTTGATCCTCGTCTTCATCCTCGTTGTCATTGGGTTCGTCATCACTGATTTCCAAAACAACGCGGTCAGTTTCACCTACGGCGTAGGGATCCACGGCTCGCTCACCAAACTCAATAACAGGGAAGTTCGAGACAGCTTTGCCACCGAATACACCCATAGTGTCATCGTCCTGATCATCTGATGGATCAAGATACATGTCCTCATCCTCCGCTGAGATATCCGCGAACGAATCGTGGCGATATGATGCGGTATCAACGACGAGATCACCATCCAGCACAACTTCGAGTAACCCGTATGTATACAAGGTCGCGATTGCTGACTTGAGGTACCACTGCTTGAGACCATCTGATAACGCATTTGGCCCCTTCAATTCCTCAAGGAACTCCTGGGCGTGCTGCTCGCTCATGTTATCAGGTTCTTCCTCACTAACAAGTGCCTGATCATCATCTTCGTCTCTAACATCATCTCCCTCTTCATCCTCATCCTCGTCCTCCTCATCGGATTCCTGTGACATACTTGTGACGGGGTACTCCTGGCGCTGTGTGGACAGAACATACCAGTCAAGCTCAAGCGCTCGCGCACGGGTGAATTTAGGGTAGTTGTTGACCAGATCCTTAAGCAAAGGGAGCATGGAGATGGGCAGTTCGATCACCTGTTCACGTAACATTGCCTTGCACTTCTCCACAATGGAGTCATGTGAACTGTGACAGTGACCATGGTCATGCTCATGTTCGTGGTCGTGATCATGGGCTTGACCGTGATCATGACTGTGGCCGTGGTCATGTTCACAGCAGTGGGCTTGCTGGACATCAAACACGTTTTCAGGGTTCGGTAGTGACTTGAGCTCGCGCTCTAAAGCCTTGGGAAGAGACTCTGCATACAGAGGGTTGCAGTTTACGCAGGATTCTTCGTCTTCCACTTCAATGCTGGGTTTAGGATTGCGATCGAGGATACGAATGCGAATATAGGCCTGGGGTGAGTCTAGTATAGACTGCCGATACTCTTCCTCCTCGGAGTAAGGTGGATTTAGAGTCATGGCCTCTTCATCCTCGTCTTCGTCCTCATCATGGTCGTGACCGAGGCCATGATCACTCTCGTTGTCTTCTTCACCCTCCATATCCTCCTCTTCGTCAGCGTCGAATCCATCCTCGTCCTCGTCTTCATCCTCTTCAGTTACAATCTTGTACTGGGCGCGTTCTGACCCAATATCATCTTTGTCATATGTGTGGACGGTGATTGCAAGGAGATGTGCATTCTTAAGGCGAATTGCACTATCAAGAGTGAGTGACTGGAGGACCTCCGGTAACTGGCGCAGGGATTTGCGATCTGATAGGTCATTGTGCAGCAGCTTGTCGTGAGGGACGGGCTCGTCTTCGCCTTCGGATTCCGTCTCTGTCTCACTGAGTGATTGCTCTTCTTCATAGTTCGCCAATGAGTCTTCGTCTTCGTCCTCTTCCGCATTCTCACCACCTGCAATGGCCTCATAGTCGTATTCGTCCATCTCACCCTCATTAATGCCATGCTGCTCCATGAAAAGTCTCATATGTTTCTCTTTCAGAGCCTGGATGCGTTTCGCTTGCTCGTGTCGTTCCTCGATCATAGATTGCAGCTTTTTCTCTTCCTCGGACGTCTCACACTTACTCTCGATTTCATCTTCATTTTCCATGAGATTAGCTGGTGGAGACGGAAGCCTGTTACGAGCAACGACCTCAATGAGCGCATCCGCACCATCATTAAGGTTCGCAAGGCTCAAAAGCTCCTTAAGCAATGCGCCACCAGTTTCGAGGGCAAACTTTTGGCGGAACCTTCGGATGTTGATGCGCTGTTCGGTATCCACCGCTCCATAACCAAGGTAAAACCCATTGTACAACCCAGCCTGATCTTCGACCACGCGAGTTGGGACTAGGGTTCCTAGTCCTGCTTCTGCAGCTGCGTGGCTAATCATGTCTTCAGTTGCGTTGGGACCAAGTACGCTCTCGAGCGCGTCCTGCAGCTCCTCAGTCTCCTCGGGTTCTTCTGAGTCGGATTCGGAGGAGGATGAGTCGTCTTGCAGTTTTGTTCGGTTTCGTTGTTGTGCAGATGCTGGCTTGGTGTGTGCGAAGCGCGGCAAATTTGAGAGCGACAGGGAAGCAATCTCTCCTTCATGGAACGAACCAAGCACGTAGTTCAGATTCAATGGTAGGCGCTCGAGGGCTTGGGGCACATTTGCAATGAAGCGTTCAAACGCTACATCGAGTGTTTTGCGGATGAGATTCGCCCACGTCATACCACCTGCCTTGATGTGCACGCTAACATGAACTGAAGCAATGCCTGGAACCACACCGAGGGCTGAAACTGGGAGATTATCCGATGCGGCTTCGTGTGCAGCTCGAACGAGATTCCGGAACTTGGGGGTATGAGGATGCGGTCCATCGAAGGGAAGAGGGTTAACTGTGTACGAACATCCAGAAGGCAAGTAGATCGAGTCACCTGGGTGGAGGACCGTCTCGATTAAGAGATCATCTTCGTCAGAACCTTCAACTGGGCCATAAACTCTCCAAGCCGCGGAACCTTCCACCTGCAAAATGAGGTCATCGGCATCATTCGTGTAGTAGCGATGCGCGCTGCGGAGGCTATCCAATTCGGCCTGACCTTTCTCTGATTTGGCCTGAGAGGCGCGGGCAATAGAGTTCATGTAGGAGGGGATCTCAATAGGATTGGAATGGATGTAGCATGTGCTGTCTACTTCGCAACCAGTCAGCACCTCGAGACAATGCATGAATCGCCATAGCGCGACACTGTGCGCATGAGGCTTATTGATACGAACCGAGCATCCACCCCAAATAAACTGCTCCAACCCATGAACCGTGACAAGCCTCCTTCGAGCAGCTCGGCGACGACGACGATCTAAACAGTACTCCTCGAAATCGGATGGGAGAAGCTTTTGGAGGTGCGCTGGCATTGTGGGAGCCTCAGTCTCCTCGTAATCGTCGGTAGCCTCGCCTGAATCTTCGCTTTCCTCACCTTGCTTCTCTTTCAGCGTCTCTTGAAGACGAGCGCTACGACGCAAATCAGCGGCGCTTTCTACATCAGCGTCTTCATCCTCTTCACTATCTGCGTTATCCTCTTCTCCTTCTTCCAGTCCTTCGAGGCGGGCGAGGTCTTCCTCAGTGAAGTCAGCATCTTCATCTTCGTCTTCGTCTTCCTCGTACATTATCATTTCCTCATCGTCATCGCCCTCTGCATTATCGTCATCGTCGTCTTCTTCTTCAGAGTCGCTTGAGCTCCATGCATCCGAGGATTCATCCAGTGCTGTGACAGGCTCGTCCAGCTCAGCGTTCTGGGCCTCGGTCAGCTCACCCTTGTGGAACAAGGAGTCACTATCATGAGGTCCACGTGTTAGCGCAAGTGTGGTCTTCGCTTTGGGAGAGGAATATTCAGCAGTAAGGCCTTCCATCTCCACCTGTTCTGGGAAGTGTACTCGCGATGACTCATCAGAGACTTCAGTCCGTCGTTCAGCTGCAAACTTGGCCCATTTATACGCCCGGAGCGCTTGAACAACAATGCTAGGAGCACCCCGTGCGGATGGATTGTGTTCAGGGGAAAGGTCGACGAGGTCTTTTGGATTGTTGGCATCAGGAACATAAACGTGCACGTTGCGTCCGAATTCGAAAACTTCTGGTGCTTCGTTCTTGTCGACTGAGAATCTCAACCGCGACGAACGGGTTGCATCTACTTGTGTGGCCAGTATCGAGGCCTTGCGAATCAGCGTGCGCATCTTAATCGCCTTGAGCTGTGTCTTCCTCGCGAGGCGTGCAACGTTCGCCTCGATTTCGATTAGCCTTACACGCAGACGGTGCTCGGCCTCTTCGAACGCTTCAGGCGGAGGACCATCATCATCATCCTCATTACCCATGCGATGATCACGCCCTTCATCATCATCGTCGTAGTCCTCTCTCGACTTGCCCCCCTTGCTGTTCTTCTTCGAGAGTGCGAGCTTACCCTTCATGCCCTTCTGTTGGAGTGGTTGTGCTGCTGCTGCTGCGGCGGCGGCGGCCTTACGCTTACTGGCCGGACTCAAGGGCTTCAGCTGACGGCCACGAAGCTGAGCGGACCGCTCCTGGAGTTGGCGCTCAAGTTTATAGGCCTCACGAATCGCCTTGCAATCATCGTCAAACTCTTGCTGGGCACGGGCAACTTCATCGGTTCGTAGGACGGTGATTTCGAGTTGGAGCTTCTCCACCTGCTCTCGAAGTGCCATGAAATGGTCGCGGATTTTCAGCATTCTCTTCAGAAGCTTGATTTCTGTCTCAGCCTTCATGAATCGGTTCACCTTGACTTCAGTTCGTGCGACTCGTTGCATGAGGCGGTTGAGAGAATACAACTCGGAGAAGAACTGAGGCTGACCCTTGCGCATCACGAGAGGCTGTTTGCCCCAGTACTCCTTGAAGAACTCCTTCAGTGTCGTTGATGGGTACAACACCGACGCCAGCGTCGCAGCTGGCGAGTCACATGTGACTAGGTTTTGCAGTCCTTGCGCGATGACATCATCTCGAGAGCGCGAGGAGGCAGTCGTCGCTGCCGTCGAAGCCATCCGCTTCGCACCCTTCCGCGACGACATATCCGTGGTCTGTGGGGCGTTGGGATGTCCACCCAGAGCGTGAATATATAGAAATCAAAGCGTGTTGAGTGAGTGAACACAGCTTGGGATTGTGCGTTGAATCTGGCGGCCAAGGCATCGCATGCGCAGGGTAGTTTTTCGCTGGGATACATCTATACCACACGATATATCTAAATAAAACGTTGCCCACGCACAGACACTGCGCTACATGCCAAAATCACACCCCGAAGTCAATCTGTGCGCAGGCTCACTTCTTCCCGCCGAGGCGCGAATTCTCCTGTAGAGCGCCAGGTTTCAGGGGCTGGGGCAAGGGTGTGGCGCGGGGTGCGGGGTGGTATGAGGCGTGGCTTGAAATAGACGACTAACACAGTACACTCAGCCAATTTACTGTGGAGCTAACCGGTTTATGATGCCATGCTGGTCATCATACATGATCCTGCAGGAGGCTCCTTAACTCAAAACTAAGTTCCAGCATCAACAACGTTTCGATGCAGTTAACCACGTGTATTCATAGTCAAGAAGGGGATCTAGATGTATCGAAGGGCCGAAAGAAACTATGTATCGAATGGCACAAGGACCATTCAGCTGACTCATGCGAGACGCCCTGTCTGTTTGAAACAATGTGCTGCGAAGATAAAAAGCGTTCGGATAGTCAAATGAATTAATGCAGGATAATGTCGAGCGGGAATACATAAAGGTTTGTTCCCCGACATCGCCGTTTACGCAGCGAAGATAAAGGCTGACACAACGACGCAGCAGCACAGCGCAACGAATGGAACAACCTTCAACCCAACCAGCGCGAACTGAGAATACGTCATCGGTCGGCCATGCAGCTTGAGCAGCTGAATGAACATAATACCAGCCAAGGCGCCCACCAGTGTAAGAGATGCAGCAAGGTTCGAACCGGCGATTACTGCGTAGGCAGCACCCAGCTGTGCCTTCCTCTTGAGCGCCTGGAACGGAGGTGCGAGCAAGACACGAGTAATGAGCACTGTTGCAGGCTGGTTGTTGAGAAGATTGCAGAAAATGCAGGTCACGAACATCATGAAGAGGGCAGGCACGAATTGTGGGGCTGAGGCACTGTTAATGCTTCCTTTGCCACCCATTGCGCTGACACATGCTTCAGCAATCTTGTCCACCCACCCGCCATTATTCAGGCCCTGAACGAGGACGAACATCGAGAACACAAATGGAATCAAGCCCCAAGGCAGAGCTTTGATCCCAGCCTTTATCGTAGGCTTTACAGGTTGCCTTGCGATCTTGTGATCATGATCGAGGTTCATGGTCTCAATCGGACTGTTTGGATTGAGCGAAAGATCTCGGTGGCTTTGGGACGAGCTGACTGAGTCGTGGTAGATTTCCACACTAGATGGTCCATTGATCGTCGCCACGTCGTTCGCTGGAGGACTGTAAATTGTGGCGGGAACGGATGCAGCCTCGCTTGCGATGTTTGACGTCTGTGTGACAACCTCAGTATCGTCGTCTGACGCACCGACGGGGGCAGGTGCGGTACCATCTTGAGCGGCTTCGCTAATCCGTGCAATCGCTGCTTCTCGAGCTTCGGCCTCTTCGCTGGACCATGGATACGCATATACGTTATATATGATGGAAAACACGCAACAGCAGGCAGCCACCATCCATAGCTTGATATCAGGAATGGCTGAAGACACCCCCATGAAGATCACACAGATCCCCAGGATGACTCCATGTACCTTGGAACCAAGCGGATCTAGTAGCATTTCTTCTGGGTGCAAGTCTGGAGGAACAAAGGTCCCCTCGAGATCGCGGCTGAAAAGCCAGTAAAGCACGAGACCCTCAAGGGCCGTGGTAAACAGGGCAGGTACTACCATGATCTTACTGAATTCAGCAAAGTTAATGTTGAATGCGTCAGCCACGATGATGTTTGTTGGGTTGCCGATGACGAGCGCAAACGACGTAGTGTTTGCAGCGATGAACTCTGCAAAGAGGTATGCCCATGGTGCAGTACCAGTGAACTTGGCGCACTGCAACACGACGGGCGTGAGTGTCATGATCACGATGTCATTCGAAGTTACAGCAGTAAGTGCGGCCGAAAGGAGGAAGAAGTATACGAACAGCCGCTTGCGTGAACTGCCAGCCGCCTTTGCCACCTTCAGCGAAATGTAAGTCAGGCAACCCGTAGCATCAAGCGACACACAGATGTACGCCAATGCATTGAAGATAATGATGATCGCGTAGGGTTTGATCTTGTCATCACCAACTACACCGCCATTCCACATCTCGCGGAATGACATTTCTCCGCTGATCAAGAGTATGATGACACCAATCAGGGGCGGTACCACGGAGTCAACATGTATGTGCCCTCGCTTCACGATTGACTTGGGCACGGGCAACTGTGGGCTGCGTATCATGCAGAACAGCATGCCCACCACGGACACGATGAACACAATGAAGGGTAGTATGCTTGCCATCTTGCTTTCTAGGGTCGGTGGCTACGTGCTGTGCGATGGTACGCCTGGTGTAATGTCACTGATCGCTACACTGCTTCAGATGGCTGTATTCGCCCGCAGTGTGCGTCTGTTGTACCTGACCCGCACTTTCGCGCAGTTAAGGTGTCAGCCTCGAGGACCAGAAAATCGAGATTACGTGGGGTTAACCTAGCTCTGTTGCACGTAAAACTAGGGTGAATACTATACTAATGCTATTGTCTGCTGGTATAATTTAATGAACAGCCGCAGCACCCGCCACGAGTTCGATTTTTCACGCCTCGCTTCTCAAATGTTCAAATCGAGCATTTCTCTGCGCATCATTGCTGCATTGTGGGGTTATCGCCGGTGCCCGGGTATGGAAACCTGAGTGCAGCATTTAACCTATGTTTTATACCGAAGGAACGCGTAATTACCATGCCAACACTATCTGTAGGGGTCGAAACCGATTGTACACAACTCAACCAAAAGATAGCTCTCACTCCCAAGCCAGACCGCTGATTGGTATCGGAGTAGAGGAAGTCAGTGCAGTGCTGAACTTAAAGGTACGCGTGGTTTAGGTGTATTCTTGACTGGAGAGCGCAGGTAATAGGTCTGAGCACCAATGAATTTCGAGAAGGGTTCGAGCTGGATTCGATCTCAACTGGCAATGAGGCTAGATCAGAGTGTATCCTTCGAAGTGGTCAGCGATTCTGGGCTGAGACGTGCAGGGTTCTTCGTGCTCTTGCGTCTACAAGTTACTTTCGCCATCCTGACTCGTCGTCTTCGGAGTCTTCCTCTTCATCGTCCCGATTCACATCCTCCCACTTGTAAAGTTCTCCTCGAGCAATGACACCTCCTGGGGACACACTTCGGCTGGACTTGATACCTTGGCCGACCACACCTCGACTTGCAATTCGAGTGTCGTTGGAAGTCCGAGGCTCTACTTTGCCTGGAAACCACTTGCATTGTGAAGTAAATGGTGAAGATGACTCGGGTTGCCGCTGTGAGGATTGTTGGAGTGCTCTCGTGGAGTAGGTGGAAGTCGACGGCATGGAGGACAAGGTCTGCGGTCGTTGCTGTTGGGGACACTGATGGGACATTAAGTCAACATGCGATGCGGAGGTTGATTGCGTGGGTTGCTTTGCCAAGCTGAACCAGCGAGAGTAACCTCGGGAGTTGGCTTCGGGTTCGCCTCTTGTAGTGCTACTGATCTGATCATCGCTCGTTATATCCGGTATCTCTGCGAAGTCGTCTACATTAAATAAATCCTCGCTGACATCAGCGCCACGGTGTACGCTAGTGTTTGCCTCGTCAACTTCAGTCTCAGACTGAATCGAGCTTGGTCGAGGAGTGAAGTGCTTGAAACGTGATTGGGCATCCAGCGATGATGTCGTTGCATTTGTCGCCCTGGCACTTGCGGCGTTTCCAGAAGCGCCCTGTGCCATCGGCGGGTTGAGTGAGGACGAAGCAATCTGAGTGATTTTCTGGAGCACAGGCAAGACTCTCATTGCACGCTCATACTCCTTCTGCAGCCTTCGCCCTGCCTCCTCTGACTGCTCGATTGAATCAGACAGACGCTTTTGCACCTCTTGGCAAAGAGTATTGGCTCGGCGCACAGTATGCAACAACTGAGCCGTAACGATAGTTGCCGAGTCCCCTGCCAGGTCGTCATCACCAACATTTGGTGTATGTGATTCCTTGTTTGCGGCATTCGCCCGACTTGTTGAGCCGGACCTACTCTGCGTGTCTTCCCATTCGTCGAAGTCACGCATCATGAGTTGGGCGTCCCTAGTGGCTTGTGTGGCGTTCATGTGGCTGCGTGGCTGCACCTGGGGGGTGGCATCGCCCTCGTAGACTTCACCCCGCCAAGTGCTGTCTCTCCAAGATGATGCAGATGATGCAGATGCTGAGGCCGAGGCTGAGGGGGAGATTCGGACACCCGGTCTGTTCACTTCAGTGCCTCCTCTTGGCCTCCAGCTGGGAGCTGTCGAGAATTCGCCGAGGATTGATCTCCCTCTACTTTCTTTTGAGCGAAAAGTATCTCCTCCAAGCTCCCTGGCTCCCACCCTTTCCCGCGTCCCAAGACTCACTGTGGCTACGAACTTGGGCTTTGTGAATGATTTCCGCCCAACCCGTGTTGCCTCCAACCTTGAAGGAGATCGAGGAGACAGTTGTGCCTCCTCTCGCCAAGACCAGTCCTGTGCTCCAGGGCACGACACTTCTGTCTCAAAGACGTAGGGATCGACTTCAGGGTCTTCGTCATGGACGTCTGGATCGGCCTCTTCCTTACGCATAGAGGGTGGCCGTCCGAGCGCAAGGGACTGGCTGCGGCCATTGCTGAACCCACGGCATAGCTGTGGTAGAGTAGCAGTGCGTGTGCCTGGGGTCCGGAGCGAGGCTGGGACGATTCTCCGAAAGGTGCGATTCAGGATTGCGACGGCGTGCTGCATGTTGAGGACAGCTCCAATATTGTGTGATGAAAAGAGCTTGATTGAATGTAGACTGGACTGGAGAAACTATCTGTGACGCTTGATGCCGCAAATAGGTCGTTAGTTCTGATCTTTACAGCTCGAGTTTTCATTACGAGATACTTCTCCAAGTCAACTTTTCAGTCGAGCTTCGAGAGTCCATTGCTGTGTATCTACCACCCTGCATGCGATTTCGCAAGTAACAATGCAGCCGAGTAACAATGCAGCCGCTCATGAGTGGCATTGCTTTTGCTCCCAAGAACGTACCCATGGATGATATACACTTGTCAAGTGCTTCCCACTGTCCGTTCGGCTTCGCGGCAAGACAGACGCGCACGAGAACGACGCCGATGCAGGGCACTGGCCGGCATAGTAGACCGTAATTAGCTGCAACCTGCCCCTCCATTGCCATCATGCCACCTTCCTCTCGCATCTCCGCTTGGCTTCGTCTCCGCACTGACTCTATCAAGACACACTGAAGATTTCCAGCCGAAATAGAAGGACCCCACTCACAGCTCAGCGGTTTCCGGTAGGTAGCATAGGTGTGGTTATGCTGCAGTATGCATGCAATCTCCACCTGCACCGCTCCCTAATAAAGCGACCGAAAACATGTGGCCGAACAGACTCAAAACTCACACTGAGCGCAAATTGTAGATTCGGCATCGGCAGTAGTGCGTGGTCCTGAATATTCGATTTCATCCACTTCCAAACCACGCTAGACTGTTCCCCAACCTTCTAATCCCGAAGAGCTCTCCCTATCACTTCAAAACCAATAGTGAGAAACCCAAGCCTAAGAGGTAGTCTGCGGCATTGCTGATTTCAGCTCTGTAGAGCGATGAGCGAGCTCGAAAACCTGCTCATTCAGCTAATCGACGAGGCCAAGGGCTTCGACTCGGTCAAGGCCGCGGAGCAGAAGCTGTATGAGCTCGAAATAGCGGAAAGGGACTTCTTTCCGACACTGTTGAGGCTCGCAGCAAGGCCCGAGCTCGATTTCGGCATCCGCATGGGCGCACTACTACATGTGAAGGTTCGAATCTTTGTACTGTTTACCGCGCCATCGAATCCTGCCATTGCTGAGCAGCATCAGCATGCCATCGAGGCCGTCAAGCACGTGCTCCTTAACATTCTGGAGCACGCAACCGCAGACGAGCTACCCGATTTCTTCATGCCTACCCTGACTACATTGATCACACACATAGCGATTTACTGCTGGCCTGCGGAATGGCCTGATCTAATCCCGACGATTGCCCGCATGCTTCGGGCGGGTTCAGAAAACACAGTCAAGAGCGAGGCCAGTTTGGGCTCGCTGTTGGTTGATCGTGCTGCACACACATTGAAGAAGATACTCAAGTATGTTGGACGCGGTATTGCAGACGTAAATCAGAAGCAGGCGCTGATGCACACGGCAATTGACGTCGGACCCTTTGCAATACGCTTGACGTCCCAGTATGCGCGAAATCTTTGGGGAATGTACGAGACCATCTTCCCGTTCCTGAGTGAGCTCGCCTCAACCATCGACATGAACATCTCGGAAAGTGGCAGCGGCGGCGGAAGTAAATTGGGTACAACGACCTTCTTAAGTGAAGGCCTACAGGCGCTTATTCAATCTGTCTCGGAATCAGGTCTACAATTTCCAACATCTCTTACACCCGAACACCGTGAAGAATTTGTGCGCGCTGCCTCGCTTACAAAACGCATGATTAAGCTCCTTGCATATGCCACAATGAAAGGTTTCCCTAACAGCATCCAAGGTGCCATGCAGCCGTCTCGCCTGGGATTCAGCACGACCACAATTGATGACGAAACCAACGCTGCTCGCAAGACCGCATTCTCAAAGTTCATCAGAGCGCTCCACCCCTTGGCCTGGCTCCTCGAGCTGTTGCTCGACGCCAGCAGCCTGGCGAGCCGTGTCAAACAATACCAACGTGCGATGATGTACGGAAAGACCAGTCCAGCATACCTTTCGAAGAGGCAGAACAAAGCGGACGGGCTCATTGTGGTGTTAGGAGACAGTAATGATAGCAATGCTACTAGCTCACGGCAGGACAACACGTCCCTTGCTGTAGCATCGGCAGATACAATTGACACCATCGCCGAGGCATGGTCACGACTTGTGCCCTCTTCCGTCACGGTCGACGTGGGCAAATCCTATGGGTACATCTTAGGTGTCTTCCTACACCTGCAGTATGAGTATCCGGCACTTGTGAGGGAGCACGTAATTGAGCATACTCACATCTTCCTTTCTATTCTTCAGAAGACGCTGCCACTACTGCCGAATCCCATCCTTAGTTCACAGTTTGAAGCGAGCGACGAGGCCGAAGCTGTTCCCCCGATCATTCGAACGTTGGTCGCAAGCGATCCTTTGTGGCAGCGAGTATTTGTAGAATCACCTATTTCGATTTTTGGCTCCACGCCCTCGTGTGATGACGCGCTAGAGCAGTCCCAGAGCATAGCATCGACAGCATTCGGATTCCTCGCAAGTGTATGCGGAGGAGAGTCAGGTTCCCGATTCGGTAGTCGAGATGATCTGAGTGCCACCGATAGACAGAGAATTAAATCCGAGCTCCTTACAACGCTTATGACTCCAAATGTCATCGAAGATCTCATCTTGACAATCGCTATCGGAATGCTTTGTCCGAGTCCCAACGAATTGGATGAAGTGATAATGAATCCGGTTGAGTATATTGTGCTTGACAAGGGATCTATTCAGCAATCCTCTCCAGATATCATTGAGTCATCTGGAGCGCTGACCACTGGACTTGGCTCGACCTCGTCTGCCACCCTCGCGGGAGCATATGGCAAAGGCGCATCAACTCACGAGCTCGGTTCTCTTGGCCAGTTGATGTCGTTTGCGAGCTCAGCTCGGGCGGAAGTGCTTGCTAACACAGAGATGTTCGGAGGAGAATCAATGGATCAGGCAGGAAAGCGTGGATTTAACAGATCCGCGGTCAGCAAGTTTGGGGTCGAATCTACGATTCCTGACCAGCCTGCGGAAGACCGCCTTCGCATTTCGGCTGCAAACTGCCTTGTTTCCCTAATCCAATTCGCCCCAGAAACTGCCTTGCCTCTCCTTTTTGCGCTTTCCGGAGCTGTGCGTAGCAATAATATGGAGGAGTACCTAGCACGATTCCAAGCTAGTGAGGGTTCCCAGAACCTTGATGAAGCCGAGCAAAGCCTCGGATTGATTCAGAGCGGTATCTATGATGCACTCGGCGCAGCAGTAGATGTCGTAACAGATGTTCTCGAGGCTCCCGAGAAGTACGATCAAGCTGTCGCCCAGGAAGTGATGAACTTCTCATTTGCTCAATGGTATAAAGACGAACTGGGCCCCACTCTCGCGCCTCTGGTCGAGTCCCTGATGCAGACCATGTCCAGCAGCGATGGTCTGTGCTCACCTCCATCTGACTTCCGCGCAGATCAAGAACAAGTTGCCCTTAGTGAACAGCTCTATACACCCGCGCGGATCTTCCGCCAGCATCGCGCGGTCCGCCTCGTGAAATCATGGAGTCCCTGGTTTAGCACATTGGCTCAAAGCCAGCGTTCGCATCTCCGAGGACCGACCGAAGAGGGTGAGACTGAGTTGTACGAGCAAATGCTCCTGTCACATTCTGATCTCGCCTTGCTGCCAGCGCTACTGTGTGACCTCATTTCTGTGATACGCTGTGACTCTGCACATCACATCGTGAGGATGGAGGCTGCTCAAGCACTCGAGGCTTTCATCCAACATTACTACACCCCACTCTTGCGCAACTCCGGAAACTGCTTTGCACGTGTACTCGAGCAAGCTGCTGCACAGGGTGTTCAAGGTTGCTGTCCGGGTGCGGGGCTGTGGGGTGTTAGCGCCTCACACGCTGCGAGCCTGTCAGCAGCCTTGGAAACACAAATTCAGCCTGAGGCAATTGCACAAGGCCCAGGCCACGTCGCCGCTCCTGTTTTGGATGCTTACCTCGCTTTGCTTTTGTCTCTGATCCGCACATACCTTCGAATACGTGCAGAAAGATCCGGAAGCGACGAAGCCTTTGAGCGGATTGCGATGCTTGAGACCAACCAAAGCGTGCTGCTGCCTGAGGAGGAAGAGGAACAATATGACGATCAGCTCGATGGCCGCTCGGCCAACTCCGTCATGCTCGTTGAAGAGGTCAGGTCGCTGATTGCTATTATGAAATCGTTCTTGAGAACGCTTGGACCCGCAGCGACTGAGGCGTTGTTTGTCCTCGCATACTATATTCAGCCAATTTGGACCCTGTCAGTCGACACAATTGCCATGATCCGCGTAGATCTAATCAGTCTGGTCGAATGTGCGATCAATGTTGTTGGTGCGCACGGTGTTGGTATTCTTAGACCTACGGTAACGTTTTTGGTTCGTGCCTGCTTCCCAGCTGCGTCCAAGGTTGACGAGATCGCCACTTATACACCGCCTTGCTTCACCCTGTCACGAGCTTATGCGGCGGCTGCACATTCAATCAACTTCAGATGCACGAATGCTGCGGCTCGTGGCTTTGCGGACCTCATGACGCCTGCCCTCTATCCCCTGAACGACATTCAGGCTTGTATCAATGCCTTGTCAAATGGTCAGTTCTTGCCTTCTGTCGAAGCACAGCCGACAATTCGGGAGTATACAAATCAGACACCTGCAGCTCAGCTTGCTACGTCACGAGGTCATAAGCCGCCAACACGTGTAAGCCCATCTGCGGATTATTTAGTTCGCCCTATCTTGGGTCTATGGTTAACGACTCTCGCTGCGTTACCATCGCCTCACACCTTCCTTGAAAGGGCGAGCTCACTACGAGATGTTGCAGCAGTTGAGTTAGCTCTAGATATGATGGCCTTTGCAGAAGTCTGCCTTCCTTCTCTTCTTGCAGAAGACGACATCGCAGAACACGCCGATGCTTTGCTTGAGATTCTTCAAAAAGTTATTCTATTGGCATCTATACCCATTCGACAAACGGTCAATCTTGTTTCGACTAATGGAGAAATCCAGCCACCGCTTCCGGAGTCTCGAAGGTTTTCGTCTCAGCTGCTTCCTTCTGCATATTTCGCTGACCAAGAGGACGCGTTCGCCACTCAGGATGGGGCAGAGGGCGTCGATCCATCCTATTCAGCATTTACATCATTTGCTCCACTACATTCCAGGTCTAATCTTGGTGAGGTTGCGGTGCACTTCGACGCGCCTGTTGAGCAGGCAATTAGCATTCTACTCGAACATTTCACGCAGCGCAATCGACGAGTTTGGGCAGACCTGCTGTCTGGGTTGGCTATCAAATTGTTGGCACTGCCTTGTGCTATGACCGTGTACAAGCTCACACAGATGGTGACCCACAATGAGGAAGGTAAGTCTTCATATTCTGTCGACCAGGTCTATGCAAGTGCCGCAGAGGGAATGCGACCTCGTATCGTTCTGCTTGAGACTCTATCGCTGCTTGCGACTGCTTACGGTGCAGACGAGTTTTTTACTCCTGTCGTCTTGGGTAGCCTCTTGGGGTCGACATTATTCTTGCTTCACGTGAGTGTAAGTTTGAAGAGTATAGGAGGCGCATCGGCAAACCCAGCCTTGCAAACCCAGCCAGTGCTAACCCAAGTGGTACTTCCGGAAATCGCACCGGGAGATTTGTCTGAAGCACAACTGGAATCGCTTAAGGAGACGGTCCGCAGAGTTGACCAGCTGATTGGAGCGCATCTCAGCTGTTTCGGCACATTGCTGTCATCGGCTGGTGCAGTTGACACATTGGGAGTGTGGTATAGACTCGTGTCCATGGCAAAGGCCTTTGGCTATGAGAGCATCTCGGGAGGCGACGCAAGCACTGAGGGCGGTTTTGCGCTGTTGATGAATGTTGTGAATCGCGGTCTTGGTAATCGCCATATCCTAGACGTTGGGCAGTTTGCAGCTACGGTGCTGAGCAAAGCTGCGGAACTGTCCGAAGTGTCCGTTAGCGGAGTGCGCACTTGTCTTGGCGCGCTTGACCTCATTTGCTCAGTGGTGGGTGATCTGTCCCCCAGTACTGCTGCCCCAACTTTGTGCTCTGCCTTGCTGTGTCCCAAGTTTGCACAGAATCAGAGGCCGCAGCTGCAATGTGCCTTTGCGTTGGGTGCGGCTCAGCTCGCTCGTCTAGATGATGTGAAAGTAATCAGCAATCTAATGCAGGAGTTACTGCAACCATTCATCGCCCAGATTCGTGGCGCCAAGCGTGGCTGGATGAAAGCGCGGATGGCCCAACTCGTGAGTCCGGCATTCCACTTTGTTCCTGTTCATCTCATGAAGCTCCTCGATGAACACCCTCTTAACGTGCAGGCTGCGGAGGCACTCAAGTCAGAGAGCCCAGAAGTAGTCGCAGCACTATCTGAGGCCGAGCAGCGAGACGTTACTTTCGCAGCTGCTCCCATTGCGTGCGTCACCGAGGAGAGCCCAGCAGCGCGGCATGCACGACAAGTGGTTACAGAAGCATCGATTGCTTCATCGCCGCTTTTGAGGGCAGTTTTAACGATCATTGGCCAAGTGACCCAGTGGGTTTAAGATTCCGAACATGATACATCAGTTTGCAATATATCATAAACCATCCATTCAGGGAGCTTTATTGCAGTAATTCGAGGGAAGGAGTATATACATGATGATGGAGCTCAAAGCAAGATACCGAGTCTGGTCATTTACTGAGGAGACTTGCCAGCCGACTGTCCAAAGCAGCTAGGGACTTTGTTGCATCCGCCAGCTGAGCCGATAGTGCGTCCAACGCTTCGGCTTGGGAGCGTGTAATAGATTCCTGTGTTTGTCGTAGCTTGGTATCAAGATCTTCAAAGACGTCTACACTGGCGAGTTGGGTCGAATCTTTGTTAACCAGGGAGCTCAACTCGTCCTCATACCGCTGGATGTCTTGACGGAGCGTCTCGACCGAGCTCACTGAGTCTGTAGACGTGAGCGATTGAGAGTCAGCACTCGCGTTTGTTATTGGATACGCCGCCGATATATCTGCTACGAGTGTCTGCAGCGATGTCGGATGTAGCAGACGTTCTCCATCTAATACCGTCAGGTTTGGGAAGGCCTGGCGAATCTGGAAGGGGATGATGAAATCAGAGAGCATTGTGATCGATGAGCTTGCAGTTGATATACAACAGTTCATATCATTGACGTATTCAATTCGAGTGTGGCTGTAGCGGTTACTTACTGCATGGCGGTATGTTGCACGTCCACACACCGGGTTTGTTCGATTTTCATCTGCAGGAGAATCGACGAGATCCTGAAGGTGCAGGATACGCAGCTTTGGTAGAGCCGGCGCCAATGATGTGATTGCTTCAACGTCTTGAATGAAGTTACCCTGAAGATAGAGCTTCTCAATCGCGAGAGGTTGTCTGGCGTCTGTAGGCTCAGAGATGATGTGAGAATACGGCGGCGTGAGCGGTTTAGACTATGCTAAGTCACAGGCCCTTCAATGGTGAAATCATAGTCATCTGGCATGTCGAGTGGTGCGTACCTCTTATCGACGATAGGTCAGTAATACAGTTGTTTTCTAGGTGGAGTACTCGTATCCTGGGCAGCAACTAGAGATTGATGTGGGCAGAAGGAGACGCTTCCATGAGTGGTCGAGCCATACAATCCCGCAGCAACACGGACTCCACATCTGTGAATTCAGGCCCATCCCAGTCCAAGCTATTCTACGTACCGTCAGATCAAACGAGTTCAGATTAGACAGTCTGTTGTTCTGGGCGTAGAGTACTTCCAGGTTGATACATTCATGTAGTGCTCCTCCAAGTTCGACAAGCTGGCAGGTGTGTAGTAAGAATATGAGGGGAAACATGGTCGATGTGTTGAGCGTGCAGGTGCAGTCGTTTGCTTTCTTTTCAGCAATTCGCAAAACTTTGTTGGCCAGGGTTCCAATCAGCGCCTGCACCCAGTCGTGATTCGGCGGCAAACAGGCCGCGGTAGGGCGTATGATCGGCGTATACGTACATTGAGGTTGGCTACTGAGAGACAGAACACGGTCTCCAAGTCCGCGTTGCGGCTATGAGCGAGCAATAGCTCCTTGGTGACCTTAGCCATTTGAGTGTGAGTTACTTGGGTCACTCTTTAGATCGATTGGCTGGGCAGACGGGTGTAAGAGTGTGATGCACAAGTGGTATATCACCTGAAGAGGCAAAATAAGTCACTTATTTCCCCGTGCAGTGAGAGCAATACCCACTTCTAGACTGGGTGGAAGTGTGGAAAACGGTCTGTTTCCAGTGGAGCATTTGATCGAATACCTCATGAGCACGCGGCGGAGGACCCGAGATTCCGAGTCTGCTGGTGCTTCCGGGGCTCGTGAACCCGATGCCGCGGCGCACACACTGGAGGTGCTGCTGCTTGGCCCGAAAAGAGCCGGAAAACGCAGTCTAGTACGATGGTTCTTGAATAGTCTCGGAGGTGAAGGTGGGACTGGCCCTGCGGTAGTCGACCGTGGTGCGACTGACGACAGAAGTTCTGGCACAGGACGACAAGCCAGTCCAATCGACATCAATCCTGAACTGAACCAGGTCACTCAGAACCAAACAGGCAATACCAGCACGCCTATCCATCTTCATTCTCGAACCAACGCGGACAACACATCAACGGACTCTGGCCTGGACGATAGGCCAGCATCGTCCTTGAGTCATTGTGTACCCGTGGAGGGTATACCGTGTAGGTATCGTTTCAGGTATGTACTCAGTCGTTGATTTCGTTGAATGAGGGGCAATCACCCGGCTCGTCCGAGTCGCTCATGAGTTACGTGGCGTTCTCGTTCTCATCACTTTATAGGATACATGACCTGGATGGCGGAAATAAGGAAAACCTATCGGACTGTGAAGCCATCGAGCATGCGGATGTTATCTTTGTCGTCCTAGATATATCAAGCAGTGGTCAGACACTTTGTACCCAGGCCACGCAGATGCTCTCAATCATTCGTTCTCGCAGTAAGCGTAGAGCAATCCCAATTACTATGATTCTGTTGAATAAGGCCGACTTAGACGAGTCAAAGCATGGAGTTTCCGATGAGTACATCAACAAGACGTTGACCCCACTTGTGTACCCATTCCCTATTTACGAGGTATCGACTGTGGATGGGACATTGCTGGCAGAAATCATCGAGGAAGTTGCCGTCGACTATTTGCGACAACACCCAGGCACCTCATCTTGTGCTCGCCGGTCGTGTAATCGATGGCTTTGCTGGCGTGCAGACACGGTCCGTGGGAGCGATTCAGTTATACGAAAATAAACCTGTATTATAGAATGTGGAACGTCCTTTTTTAGGCGCATACGATACACAGTGTAGGAAGTCATTTCAAACACAGCAAAATAAAACAAGATGCCGGGAACTACGAGTTCCTTAATAAAGCCGTGACTGGAACTGCTACTCTTTATCGATGGTAGAGTAGGTATCTTCTCGTTGGTGTCCTCGGAGGACCTTAGATCAGCTGGTTCATGAAGCTGATGTAAACGTAGAATGTTGTATCAGGAACCGTGATGAGATAGTCATCCGTTACAAAGCCTGATACTTAAACTCTTTGTGGAAAGAGTGTGGTTAGAGCAAGAGCGACCCCCAGACAGCTACTTCGGCTTGTACAGCGCTTCTGCCGCAAGAATCGAAGCTCGCCGCTCTGATATCTTTGATTTTTTCTTTGTGCCAACTATTAGGGGCTGGCCCATAGGCGCCGACAAATCGATTGTGACATTTTCCATGTTCGTCGCCACATCTTGTGGCAAGTGAGCTGCTAGACCCAACGACATCCTTCGAGAATGCGATCGCGAGGCAGCGTGGAGTCCAAGCAGGGTAGGATCTTGAGCAACTTCATTGACCATTCGTTGCT
>Ga0182741_1001035_pt1 | contig 38704 bp, 33 predicted proteins | sample eDN5th37CBELigOP_FD_128874 | JGI IMG/M metagenome (GOLD analysis project Ga0182741, IMG submission 128874) | Enriched Organic Plus compost microbial communities from Emeryville, California, USA - eDNA 5th pass 37_C BE-Lig OP (version 2) (version 2) ... | reverse complement strand
TCACCGTCGACCCTGCGGGCTTCGGCTTCGCTAACGGCGGGGTGTCGTGCACGGCGCGGGATCTTGCCCGGATCGGGCGGCTCATGCTCGATGGGGGCGTCGTGCGGGGAGGTCGCGGTGCTGATGCGTCTCGCGATGCTGTTGGGTCTCGCGTTGCTGATGCGTCTCGCGATGCTGCTGGGGCCGCGGACTCGGTTCGGGTGGTGTCGCGAGCGTGGGTCGACGCCATCATGGCCGGCGGGGACCCCGCAGTGATGGACCAGGACTACTTCCCCGGCGAGTTCCGCACCGGATCGTACAAGAACCAGTGGTGGCACATGGGCAACGAGCGCGGCAATGTGAGCGCCATCGGCATTCACGGTCAGCACCTGTGGCTCGACCCGCCGACCGACTCGGTGATCGTGAAGCTCTCGACGTGGCCGGAGCCGGACTCGGACGAGTGGCACCTCACGCAAAGCCGGCTACTTCTTGAGGTGTGCGAGGCGCTGTAACTCAGGCACGATCGGAACATATGGTTCGGTGCGCGGGAGGTGACCACCCACGCGATGCTGCTCGACGGTTAGCCGCTTGTTGCGGCCAGCTGCTCGTCGGTCACGCGGTACCCGGTCTGCGGCGTGCGAATCCAGTGCACGAGGTTGAACCCCTGGTTGCGCGCCTCGGCCAGAAAGTCGAGCTCGGTGCGAGCGCTGATGCGGGGCTCCCGCGACAGCAGCCAGAGGTACTTGTGGTCAGGTGTCCCGACGAGCGCGTGACCATAGTCGTCGGCGACTTTGAGCACCCAGTAGTCGGCGTGGGTAAAGGGAATCCACCTGAGCATCTCGGGCAGGAACGTGACGCGCAACCGCCCGGAGTGCTCTTCGTCGATCTCGGCTTGGCCGAGCGCCTGCACGGGCTCCTGCTCCTTGTCCCGGCAGCGGTTGTCGACCCGCACGGTGCCGTCGTCATTCAGCGTGTACTCTGCGGTGACATCGCTCGAGTCGCGATCCTCGTGCCGCATCGGCAGCCGCCCGACCTCGAACCACACGCCCAGGTAGCGTTGCAGGTCGAATGATTCAACCGACCGCACCTCCGGCTCCTCGAGTTCGTGTTCCACGCCGTGTTCGTCATCTGGTAGTCGATAGAGATTCACATCGCCGAGTCTGGCGTGGCGCGCGAGAGCCGGGTACCCCCTTGCGTTGCAATGAATGCGGAGGGTATGGGGCGTAGCTCCGCACCTGCGGCTCCGCTCCGATCAAGCGCGGGGCATCAAATTGAGTTCGAACCGTCAATGAGCCGCAGCGAGCCTCCTATCACCCTGCTTACCTGGGCACGGAGCTGCTCATCCTCGATGTATACGTATGTTCCGAGGATCCCCCGAGTCATAAGCACCGAGTAAATATTCCGAACGTAGACGAGAAGATCATCGTCCGAGTATTTCCGATTCAGGAAGTTATTGTTGGCTCTCCCACGAGCGTCAAAATATCTCTCTCGATTGAAAGCTGTCCGACCGAGCGTCGGATCGAAGACGAGATCCCGACCGATGATGACCCCCGCATAGTTCAAGTCATAACCCTGAATCGTGTGAATCGATCCGACCTCATCGAGAGAATCCTTGGAGTTCACCCAGTCCTTGAGCCTGCTGTTCCACCTCATGCGGTGCGAACCGAGTTCGATGTCGAACTGTGATCGGTCCTTCCGGCTGCGCCACTTCCAGGCGTATCCGGCTAACAGTCTCGATAGACCGTGTTCTCGCTCGCGTTGCATTATGGCGTCATGCATCGCGTCGAAATCGTCGAAGAAGCGCAGGTCGTAGTCGCCGAAATCAGGTGGCTGCGGCGTTTCACCGCGGAGTATCTCCTTGATCCATCCAACGTAGTCCGATCCTGCTTTGACTCTCATCTGGCTGTGCAAGCGGTACCAGCGATGATGGTTCAGCGCGTCCCGGCGCAATGTCATGAGCGTTTCACGGGGCAGATCAGCTGGGCGAACAGCCTGGTCAGGATCCACCAACAGGATCTGATGTCGACTCTGCTCACGTATCCAATCAAGTTGGCTTTCTAGACCGGTACCGTTTGGGAAGAGGTTCGAGTTGATCTTCGAGTACTGCTTCGTTAGCGTACCCATGGCCTGTGCCGCCCGTTGGCTTAGCCTATGAGCCTCATCAACGATGAGAAGATCAAATGGTTTCGTTGCTTCTCCAACCTGGAAGGGTGTGAGCACCATGTCTGGCTCGAGACCGGGTATGCGCCGAAATACGGCTTGAATCGATGCGCGAAGTGATTGCTGCGGGATCACCAGCCCGAGGCGAAAGTCCCGCAGCATCTCACGATTCTCTGGCACGAAGAACTCGGAGAAGATTGAATCGCCCTCTGGCGCGTCTACGTCTCGTCGAGTACGGATGTCCGAAAGCAACTTGACGATATAGATTGCGAGAATCGTTTTGCCGGTACCAGGTTCCCCTTGCACGACGCTCGTACTCTGAGCTCGAGTGCCGAGGTCAGTGAAGAGCCCGTCAAGTATGTCTTCGACTGCAATCGCCTGATCCTGCGTCAGCGCTTTGAACGGCGAAAGCTTGAACAGATCACTGTTCTCTATCTCGGGAATCGAGCGTGTGAAGTAACCTTCGCGTCGCAGTTCTTCAAAGATCTCGTTGAACTTATCTCGATAGAACTCTCGCGAGTAGTAGTCCGCGTCAACGATTCCGTCGTTCCGGTTCAAGATCCGAAACTTTCCATCACCCGCGAACATCCTGATCAGGAAAGATTCGAGGTCGAGGCATGCCGACTTGTTGAAAGTTGCATCAAGCACCATATGCACACGACGCAGATGCTGCTTCTCCTTGTTCTGTAAATGCTGGTACATTCGGCCCACGCCGTTTAAGGTCTCTCCCACATAGAGATCCTTGGTGTCGTCCAAGGTGTATACCACCGGCCAGTTCGAGTGACGTGGGTCCGCCTCGCTCCAGGCCTGCACTTCGAGTGCGTCAAACTTCAGCCGCTCGATCCTAAAGCCGGTCATACTTTGTACTCCGACCTTTCGACTTGTGCACCGGGTACTTCGAGCGCGTGATGGACAGTTTCTGCCGAACGATCGTATCCGGGTCTGCTCCGAGCTTGTCCGCGAGCAAATAGCAGTAAGTAAGCACATCGGCCAGTTCTGCGACCACCTCGTCCGGGCCAGACGGTTCGCTCCACTGGAAGCACTCGAGCAACTCTGCAGCCTCGATGGAGATACTCTTGGCGAGATTCTCTGGCGAATGGAACTGAGCCCATTCTCTCTCGGCGATAAATTCTCGGAGTTCGGTAAGCAGCTCTGAGCTCAGCATGTGTTCAAAATACCAGTCGAGAGGACAAAGGCGGCAAGCGGTGGATCGCTACGTCTGCGCCAAGGAATGATATTGTGCACAGGTCACCGAAAATAATGGAGGGTACGTGAGCGGTCAGACTCCCGGAGCACCCGGATGGTATCCAGACGAGTCCACGGGTGGCACTCGGTATTGGGACGGTCACCGGTGGACTGGCGATGCACGTCCCGAACGCCTACCCTTTGCCGCTGCAGCTGCGCACAAGGGCTGGGGGATCGCGCTCACGATCCTGGGTCCGCTCGTCATCGTCAGCAGCCCCGGGCAATTCAGCCCCCAGGAAACCGAGCCTCCTGCCCCACCGATTGTCATGTTCGCACTCTCGGTACTGATCGGGTTCGCCCTCATCGGCTGGGGCGTTTACTTGCTTCGAGGCCGCGGGCCTACGACGAAATCCGTTGTCGCTCGCCTCGAGCCCGAGCAAGTGGCCCGCACGGCGCAAGCGCAGGCTCAGGCCGAAGCCCAGGCCCGAGCGCGTGCCGAAAGGGCATCCACACCGACGATACAGATTAATGTCAACAACGCGGCCCCGCACGACGACGCCACTGCTGCTCAGATCAAGGCGATCGCGAATCCCGACACCGCCAAAGCGCTCCAGAACCTGCAGAACTTGCTCTACACGCGGGCGATCACCGACGCAGAGTACCAGGCGGCAAAGAACAAGCTGCTCGGTGATTTGCAGAGTTAACGTCAGCACCTTGAGATTCCTACATTAACCTCTTGTTTCCACTCCGGAAACAGTGCTACAGTTTCCAACATGGAAACTTCAAAGCAGCCAGGTCCGGAAGAGCCTGACAAGACGACCAGCAACAAGAGCCACGCTTCGATCTCGGCCGACGAGGCACGCGCCGCGCTCCAGCAGGCCGACGCCGAAGAGCACGCCACGCTCAACCGACCCATGCCGGGTTGGTACCTCGCGGCGCTCGCCATTATTCTCTTCGCCATCTTCGCGCTCAACGCGATCGACGGTGCCACCGCCTGGATGAGGGTCGTCCAGGTCGTGGCCCTCATCCTCCTCGCCGTAGCGATCGGCGCTCTCGTGGGTGCGGTGAGCTTCACCCACCCCGGTTACCGCAACGTCCACATCAAGTGGCTGCCCGCAGTGCTCTGGGGCGTCGTCGCTGCCGCGTTCCCGGTGTGCGCGATGATCCTCGCGCCCCTCATCGGATCGTGGATCTGGCTACTGAACGGCGCGCTGCTCGCCCTGCTCATCGTGGTCGTCGGCACCGTCTACCGCAGGCGCTTCTCCCATGGCAAGCGCTGATCAAGCCGCGGAGGCGAGGTTCGATCCGCTCATCCACGCCCCCCACCGCCTGCGTATCTGCGCCATGCTCTCGCAGGCCGACGGCATCGAGTTCGCCGAGATCGCCGAGCGTACGGAGCTCTCAAAATCTGCGCTCAGCAAGCACCTCAGTCAGCTTGCCGACGCCGGCTACATCGCTGAGGAGACGTTTGTGCGCGCCAAGCGATCCCGGCTCATGATCTCACTCACACCGACGGGGCGCGAGGCGTACGCCGGCCACCGCCAGGCGCTCGCGCAGATCATCGCCGAGGCCGGTGCCTAGCGCGCATCCGAGCCACGGCGTGCTTCCCGCTTCACCTGCCACCGCGCGACGAGATAGAGCAGCACTCCGATCGCCAGCAGGCCGAGGGCGAACAGCCACACGAGCCCGCGCTGCTGGGTCACGAGCAGCACGCACGAGAGGATCCCGAGCACAGGAACGAACGACCAGACGCGAAAGTGATCGTGCTCGACCCGGTCTCGCCGCAGCACCAGCACCGACACGTTCGCCGCGAGAAAAACGAACAGCAGCAACAGCACGACGGTTTCAGCCAGCGACGCCAGGTCACCGATGAGCACCAGCCCCATCGCGGCAAGCGTCGTCACGAGGATCGCGACCCACGGAGTACGGCGTCCTGGCAGCACGCGCGCGATCACCTCGGGCAACAGGCGCTGCTCCGCCATCCCATAAGCGAGGCGGCTGGCCATGATCATCGTGAGCAGCGCCCCGTTCGCCACGGCAATCAGCGCGATCAGGCTGAAGAGCCAATCGGGAACCCCGAGCCCGGTCGCGGCCACCACGTCGAGCAGTGGTCCGCTCGACCCGCTGAGCTCCTCTGACGGCAGCACGGCGGCGCTCGCAAGCCCCACAAGCACATACACGACACCTGCCGTGACGAGGGCACCGAAGAGCGCGCGAGGAAAGGTTCGGCTCGGATGCTTCACCTCTTCGATCACGTTCGCCGACGTCTCGAATCCCACGAACGAATAGAACGCGATGATCGCCCCGCCGAGAATGGCTCCTCCAGCGCTCACTCCCGGCGGCAACGACCCGACCCTGGTGAGGTCTCCCCCACCGCCCGAAACGAACACCGCCGCGACGACGACCACAATCACCAGGCCGCTCAGCTCGATGAGCGTCATCACGAGGTTCGCTCGCAGGGACTCGCGAATGCCGCGCGCATTCAGCAGCGCCACGGCGGCGAGAAACACGATCGCCACCACCGGTACCGGCAGTTCGATGAAGGTCGAGAAGTAGTCCCCCGCGAACGCGATCGCAAGTCCGGCAGCGCTCGTGACGCCGGCCGCCAGCATCGAGAACCCCACCAAGAACGACACGATCGGGCTGTGAAACGCTCGCTCCGCGAACACAGCTGCCCCGCCCGCGCGGGGATATTTGGTCACGAGCTCCGCATACGACCCGGCGGTTAAGAGGGCGAGGATCAGCGCCGCCACCAGCGGTGCCCAGAGCATGCCGCCGACTTCCTCAGCGAGCACCCCCATGAGCGCGTAGATGCCTGCGCCGAGCACGTCGCCGAGGATGAATGCGAACAGCAGCGGGCCTGTAATCGCTCGCCGCAAGCGGGTCGGTGCTTCTTGGCTCTCGGAAACCGTCGTTTTACGCGTCATGAGCTCACCGTAATCAGCTCCGCCACGCTCCGTCGCGGCCTTGACTTCCGCGACGCATGTATGCAAGCGCCGGCCCGATTACGTCGTTCGTCGCTACCAGAAACCCGTCGCGCACGCCAGGCACTGTGCTCCGGGCAGACGACCCCCTAGCGTCACCAGAACAAGGAAAAGCGAGCAGAAGGAGGCACACCATGAGCTCGAATCACCCGAATTCCGGCGAGGACCGCACCGAGAAGCGCACCCAAGCGCCGAGCCCCGACGACACCGAAGCCCAGCCTCACCGCGACCGCAGCAACAGCAAGGAACCCACCGCGACGGGCCCGGACTCGGTAGCGGAATCCGTTCCCGAAGCTGCGGAAACTGCAGGGAAGGCGCACGGCCCGAACCCCGACGCCGCCGATCCTCCGCTCGCCGCGGAGCACGCGGAGCTCGAACCTGACGAGGGTGCCGACGTGTTCGAGACGCGGCACGAAGCCCGCAAGGGCCAGCGCGAAGCACCCACGGACCGGCGCGACGAGCAGCAGATCACCCTGGACCCGCCCGACTGAACCGGGGTGTACTCGGGGGTTATTGTGGAACGGAGAGAAACACCGAGAGTAACGCTGCGGCCCCGATGAAGGAGCACGATGACCACCGAACGCGCGAGCACCGAGCTCCGGCCACCCGAGACGGGTCCGAATGGTCAGTGGTGGAAGGATGGCCCCGTTTTCTCGACGGAGCAGAAGGGGTCGAGGATCACGACACTCGCGCCCGGGGCGCAACCCGGCCGGTTCACACTGTCGGACGTGGCGAGCGCCGTCGGGATGCTGCTCTTCTGGGCGGGATTCCTGTTCCTCGCCATACCGCGGGTGATCTCGTACGGGCTCATCCCCTGGGTGGAGGAGATGACCACCCAGTGGTGGTTCTACGTGATCATCGTGCTCGCTGTCATCGGTATGTTCGTCGTGGGTCCGACGTTCGGGCTCTATCGCTCAGTGTCTCGCAGCTTCGGACAGCTCGGCATCGCGGCACTCGCCGTAGCTCTCGTGTGCTGCGCGAGCGCGTTCATCGCCCTCGCGATCCACATACTGATCTACGTCGATTACTGGAGCGAGCCGCACCCCGAGCTTGAGTCCTGGGAATACCCCGACGAAGAACTGTTTCTGATCCTCGCCATCATCGCCGCGCTCGCAACCATCGCGTGCGCCGTGTTGCTGCCGGTCGCCACGATCGCGACGCGTCGAGTCCAGGCACAGGTGGCTCGGCTGCGAGCACGGGGCTCGCGCCACGACGGCACGATCACCGAGATGAAGTTTCTGCACGAGCGCGTCGACTACTTCGTGCAGTTCCGCGTGCAAGTGAGCTGGCACGGGTCGGACGGTCCGCGCACCGTACGCGCCCGCATGGCGACCATCCCCGCCCGCGCACCGATGCTCGGTGCCACGGTGATCGTGTACACGGAGGCCGTGCAACGCCGCAACGGAACCGTCAAGGAACGACTGCTCCTCGAACCGCACCCGGAGATCCCGATGTCATTCGATCCGGAGGGGCCGAGCAAGTACGTTGTCACGAGCGACGGCGGCTCGTAGCCGCGGCCGGGACGCGATTCCGCTGCGAAGTGATGATCTTGCTCTGGCCTATTGAGCGTCGTCTCGTTAGCCTTGACAGATGGCGAAGATCATCTTGTTCGGCGGCCATGGCCGCGTTGCAATGCTGACCCACCACCTCCTCCTCGCTGACGGCCACCAGGTGACCGCGGTGATCCGCAACCCGGATCATGCCGAGGAAGTCGCAGAGACCGGGGCGAAGCCGATCGTCGCCGATATCGAGCAGCTCGGCACCTCGCAACTCGAGACGCTCATCGCCGCGCACGACGCCGTCGTGTGGTCTGCTGGGGCGGGCGGCGGCAACCCGGAGCGCACCTACGCCGTGGATCGAGACGCAGCGATCCGCACCATGGAGGCGGCCAAGCTTGCCGGGGTCGGCCGATACATCATGGTGTCATACTTCAACTCGTCACCCGAGCACGGGGTCGATTCCGGTAACCCGTTCTATGCGTACGCCGAGGCGAAAGCGGCCGCAGATGCGCACCTGCGCGAGTCCGGGCTGCGGTGGACGATCCTCGGCCCGAGCACACTCACGTTCGAACCGGGCAGCGGTCATATCGACACGCATGCGTCATCGTCGGCACGGGTTTCGCGCGCGAACGTGGCGCGGGTCATTATGGCGGCGCTCGACGACGACCGCACCGTGCACCGCACGATCAACTTCAACGATGGCGACGTGCCGGTCGCCGAAGCGGTCGCCGCGTAGGGTCAGGAGCGCGACCAGTTCGCCCTTGCCAGCGGGCCGCGTCGGACTACGCTTGCATATATGGCTATTTCTGCGGAGGAAGAAGCGGAGTTTCAACGCATTGTCGGGCAGTTGACGCGGCCCAATTCGCAGCCGGCACCGACGTATCGCTGGCATCCCGACTTCCGGAGTCTCCTCATTCGCACGATCGAGGAGTATCCGCGCATGCACCTGTTCGGGCTCCTCACCCAGCTTGGAACGGATGCGGATCAGGTGCCGAGCTATCACGCCGCAACCCCGCGCCTGGCAGAGGTCGAACCGGTCGAGCTGCGGATCGAAGACTTCGACCTCGACGAGGAGTTCGCGCCGATCCTGTGGTTGCTCAACCGCATCGATGACGACGGCATCAAGCTCACCCAGGCCGGTTATCTGCCTCCGAGCATTGCACGCGAATACGCCCAAGTCTTCCACGCGGACCTCGAACTGCGAGTCTTTGGTCGCCGCAGCGAGGCAGATATGCGGCAACTGGCAGCGCACCGCAGGTATCTGCAGAAACTGGGCCTTCTGCGGGTCTACCGTGGCCGCCTCAAACTCACGAAGGCCGGTGCACGAGCTCGTCAGGACCCGCGTGCACTCTGGGACCACCTGGTCGATCGGTTCGCCGCGCTGATCGCGCTGCCCGAGCGTGATCGTGAAGCAGCGCAGCGAGGCGAAGCCCTGTACGAGCAGAACTTCGACCGCGACGTCACCGCCCTCACCCTGCTCGCGGCCGCCACCTCGTTCGGCGATCTCGACATCGACCTGATCATCGATCAGCTCAACGCCGTCGGCTGGCACCACGTCGGCCCGGACGGCGTCGCGACCCCCGTGCACATCATGGACGTCACGTGGGGCAACGCTTGCCCCGCGGTGTTGTTCTGGTTCATGGGTCCGCGCGAAGAACGCCATTGGAGTCAGTCGAGGATCCGCCCGGCCGCCGTCGCCCTCGCCCATGCCGCGCTCATGCGCGGTCTGGGCGGCTGACCGAGGTCTGGGAGCCAGCGTCACCCGATGCTCATGAACGCTGGCGGCTCGCCAGAACGGAACACCCCGATGGATCCGACCGGCACCTCCGCCCACGTATGCGCACTCCAGTGCAGCTCGAGCGGCTCGGACACCACGAGCTGCGCATCGGCCGGCAGCATCTCGGTGGTCCCATCGACCGTGTGCAGCGCAGTCGCACCCGACGAATGGAAGAGCGAGGGCGCATGGACCTTGGCGGTGGCCTCTGCATTCCCGTCAGTGCTCACCCACCGCAGCACCACAAGGATGTCCCCATTCGAGGCGCACATCGTCGCACGAAAGGGCTCCGCGACGCCGTGATCACGCCGGGCACGTTCGACGCGGTCGATCATGCGGCGCATCGCGGTGACCGGATCCTCGTCGAGCCCATATGTCAGCGCCAGATAAAAGCAAACCTCCGAATCTGCGCTACCGAGGATCGACGAATACAGCTCAGGCGCCACCTCGAAGGTCAGCTCACGCTTGAGCGCCGGGAACGCGGGAACCTCACCGTTGTGCTGAAACATCCAACCCCCGTGCACGAAGGGGTGGCAGTTCTGCTCGCTGATCGTGCCCCCTGGCGCGGCCCGCACGTGGGCGAGGAAGCAGCCGGACTCGATCTGCGCCGCAAGGTGACGCAGATTCTGACTGTCCCAGGCGGGCGTGATTTGGCGGTACTGACCGATGCTACCGCCGCGCCCCTGCCAAGCCACCCCGAAGCCGTCGCCGTTCGTAGGGAACGCGCCGTCCCTGAACTGCGCGGACAAGGGGTCGGCCGGGAGGAAGAGCTCACGCGCGAGCAAACTCTGGTCGATGAGGGAATGGTTCGGCCGCACCAGCACATCCTCGAGCGCGATCGGCGAACCAAGGTAGGCGAGCCAGCGACACATGGGCGCTCCCTTCGTCGGGGGTGTCTGTGGCGACGCTTCTGACGTTACTCGCCTTATTGGACCGCGCAAAGAGCCGGCGTGCCCCAGCGCTCGACCTCGGGGCCGAGCACCGACCTCGACCACGACGCTGGATGACCACGCAGGGGCCCGATGACCACGCGGGGGCCCGATGACCACGCGGGGAACCCCTCCCAGCGTGGTCATGCGCACCCCGCGTGTCGGTTCGCGGTGCGGCCCGGCCTCGCTGCTCGCTGCCGGCAACCCCGCTACCCCGCTACGACCGGAGTGGCATCCCGCGGCCGCTGACGAAGTGTCGCGCCCGCCCATCGACCGGGTCGGTAAAGCTCAGCTCGCTGGCGAGCAGCTGCAGCGGAACCGAGAAGTCGTCGATCGCAACGTCGCGCTCCACCGGGTACAGCGGGTCACCCACGATTGGAATACCGAGCTGCAGCATGTGCATGCGCAACTGGTGCGTCTTGCCCGACCGCGGCGTCAGGCGGTAAGTCGCAAGGCGCGGTGCCGACCCGTCCATTGAGGTTGCCTGAATGGGCGGATACGCGGCAACGGTTCGGCTCGCATCCTCGCCCAACACCGCCTCAAGCTCCACGACCGACTCGGAGTTCGGCTCGCGCCCATGGACCCGCTCGGCGCGCATGACCCCGTGCTGCTTGGTGAGGTGACTACGCACGACCGCGGGGTACTCCAGGTCCTCCCGCAACGGGGCGATCGCACGGTACCGCTTCGAGATCTCGCCGCGCATGAACATCGACTGGTAGGCACCGCGCCAGCGTCGCTCGGTCGTGAGCACGAGCAGGCCCGAGGTGACGCGATCGAGCCGGTGCATGGGGGTCAGTTCAGGCAGGCCGAGCGAGGATCGCATCCGCACGACAACGCTCTCGACAATGTGTTTGCCTCGCGGAATCGACGAGAGGAACGGGGGCTTGTCGACGACGACGATGCGCTCGTCGCGGTAAACGATCTCCACCTCGCCGGGGACCGGAGTCTCATCTGGCAAGTCGCGGTGGAACCAGACGAAGGTGGCAGCTCGGTACGGGGCATCGGCGGCGAGCCGGGTCCCATCTTGCAGCACGAACCGACCCTCGGCGAGCGCGGCATCGACGTCGAGGTGCCCCTTGAGTCGGAAGTCGAGCCAGTCGCGCATCGTCGCCCACGGCCGAGGCGCGCCGCCGTCGTAGTCCTCGGTGCGCATCCACGCGGGGTCGAGCCCGTGACGCTGCGGCAGCGGAGACTTGGATGGCACCAGTCGATGCTATCGCGCCAGCAGCGGGTTAGCCCCTTCGCTTGCGCACTGCCACAACCACCATCACCGCCGCGCCGATCAGCACGAGCGCACCCGCGGCGATCAACCAGGGCACCGCGTTCTCGCTGCCCGTGTCCTCGAGCACCGCGGAATCGACGCCGTCGGCGTTGGAGCCCGGAGCGACCGGGTCCGACCCGGAGCTATCCTCCTCGCCGCCCCCACCGCCGTCGTCGTCGCTTTCGTCCTCGTCTGAATCGTCCCCACCGTCGTCGGGTACGGGAAGCGCCTTGAGCAGTGCCACTGCGTCGACACGTCCTGCACCGAATACGTTCGCGTCGGCCTTGCCGGCATACGGGTTCGTGATCGCGGCATCCGCCGTATCGAGCAGGTACTGCTCGAGGTCCGAGGCAGCCACATCGGGGTTGTAGGAGAGGCCCAGCGCCGCCACGGCGGCCGCGTGCGGAGCTGCGGCCGAAGTGCCGAAGAAGCGGTACTCGAGCTCGCCGTCTACCTCGAACTCTGCACCGAAGAACGTCGTCTGGGTGCCGTCAACTGCAGCGAGCATCGGCGACGACACCTCCCGCGGCTCGGCGAGGCGTGCGGCGGGTTCCGGCCCGGTCGCTGGCTCGAAGTACATGGTGTTCGGTCCGAGTGAGGAGTAGTTCCGCGGCACTTTCGGGTTGTCCCAGTGCAGCGAGGCGACGCCGATGGCCGATCCGTCACCGGAGTGCCCATGCACCGTGGAACCGACCACGTCGGGACCCTGTGTCTTGGCCGTGCGGGTCTCGATGTAACTTCCGTTGCGCACGAACTCGAACCAGATCGGCGGGCCGTCGGTTCCCATGTCGGGCTCGACGACGCGCACGAGCACGAGTCGGAGCTCACGGTCGGGATCGACCTTCACTCTCCCGACAAACGTTGGATAGCCCTCTGATCGAGACGTACAGTCGCGCCGAACCCATTCCCCAGCTTCCTCCTCATAGAAGCACATCAGAATCAGGCTCTGAGGTCCGCCGTACGCCTCGCCGACCGAGCCCCACACATCCAGGGCGATGGGTTCGGGCTCCTCGCCCGGGTGTTCGGGTTCGGAGCCGTGTTCTGCATGCTCGTCGTCACTGACGAAAGTCAACGTTTCATACGGCGTGACTCCCTCACCCGGGTCGAAATCCATGCAGTCGACCTGTAACTCCGAGTGTTCGTCGTCGGAGGTTGACGGCAACACCCAATCCGGGCATCCCACCCCGCGGTAGGCCTCCGTGCTCCAGCCGTTGATTGGCTGAGGCTCACCATCCACCTCTCGCACCAGGTTCCCGTTGCCCGCAGACGTGAAGTAGAGGATCCCGTGCTCGGAGCGCACCTCGCTAATCGCGACTCCGAGCGGCCCCTGTTGAAAGTGCGGCTCCTGGGCCAAACCGATGTCGTCCACGATGATGTCTGCGCCTGCATCGGCAAGCGCTTCGATGCTCTTGATGAATTCGTATGTGTCGTCGCCCGCGTCTGCGAAGAGGATCTTGGCTCCCGGCGCGATCCCGTGCACGAGCTGCGCCATAGCGCGACCCTCATCACCATCGGACCAGGTGGTCTCCACGGGTCCCACGAGCTCCACCGGTTCCGTGCGCCCGCAGGGGTTCTCCGGACCGGGAAGCGCGCCGGAGGCGACATCTTCTTCCCACGTGGTCGGCAAGCCGCCCTTGTCGAAGGTGTCCGAGATAATCCCGATGGTCACTCCCGTCCCGTCGACCCCGAAGGTGTCCCGGGCCTCCTTGGCCCGCAGTGGCTCATCGGCTTCGATGGGAATCGGACCGCACCCGGTGCCGTCGGCAGTATCCGCTGCGAGGATCGGCGCGCCCCCAATGGACGAAATGGCACTCTCGAGCGGGCTCGATCCTCGCCCGAGCAACTCTGCGGCGGCCCCGAACCCGCCGGACCTCGGCGTCAGCGACGGCGCGACGCTGCGCACCCCGGGCAAGGCCGCAATATCGTCGAACAACTGAGGCGCGGCATCGACCGAAACCACGAAGTAGCGCTCGTTGACGGCGTCGACCGCTGCCCCGAGCTCCTGGAGCGCAGCCAGTGCCTCATCGTCCGGAAGTGTCTCATACGACACCGTCGCGGCGACCCGGTCGAAGTCGTCGACGATCAGGCTGCCCGGGCCGTCCGATGGCAGTGAGAGGTCGTCGGCGAGCTGGTCGAAGTCGATGCTCTGCTGCGGAGAACGGGACGTCGGGTCTGGTTCGAGCTGCTCGTCGGCCAGCTCGCTGATGGCGTCGGCGAAGTACCGAAACTGGTCCGGCAGCGTGTTGCCGCCCGGATCTTGCGCGATCTCCCCCGTCGCGTGGGGCTCCTCCGCCTGCGCGACAGGCGCCGCCATCATCAGTGTCACGGCTGCGACCGCACAAGCCGCCACGCTCTTCTTCCAGGCCCGCATTGATTCCCCCAAGGATCGTCCCGTGCCCGCCTCCTTGCGCACACGCACATCCATCTTGGCATTGGACACCTGACGGGAAAAGATGCTTCCCGGTTCTCAGCGCAACTGATGTGCGCTCACAGAGAACTTGGAGCCGCCCGACTAGCACTCTCGGGCATCGAGTGCTAACTTGGAAATACTTGAGCGAAGGTCACTCAAGTTTGGAAAGGAGAATGGTTCATCATGGCAATGACGTTTGATCCCTTCACCGAACTCGATCGGCTCGCATCGAGCCTGCTGCCTTCCGCATCCGGGCCCCGCGTGATGCCGGTCGACCTGTACCGCGATCACGAGCGCTACGTACTCAACGCCGATCTGCCCGGCATCGATCCCGGGTCGATCGATATCGATGTCGACGGTCAGCTGCTCACCATTCGCGCGCAGCGCACAGCTGACGCCGCTGAAGGCACGAAGTGGCTGACCCGCGAGCGCCCTGCCGGTACCTATGTGCGCCAGTTCAGCATTGGCGAGGGCGTCGACACCGCAGGCATCACCGCGTCGTACGACAACGGTGTGCTCAGCGTGATCGTGCCGGTGAGCGAGAAGGCAAGGCCGCGCAAGATCGAGGTCACACGCCCCTCGGAGCACCGACAAGAACAGCCGTCGCTCACTCAGTAGCGACGCAGGTCGCGAAGTGCCGCGAAAGAGCGTGGGGTCGAGGATCGGCAACGATCCTCGACCCTTCTCATCTGCCCGACCGCCACAACCTGGTAACGAACGGAGCTACCCCCGCCGATACTGTGCAACCATGGGGCACTCGAAGGGGTCCCGCGCCGCAAGCCCCACGGTGTTGAGATAGTCGATGACGATAGCGTACGAGCGCCACAGCGACGTCTCGGTATAGGGCACGTTGTGGGTGGCGCAGTACTCCCGCACGATCTCTCGGGTTCTCGCAAGCTGTGGCCTCGCCATGCTCGGGAAAAGGTGGTGCTCGATCTGGTAATTCAGGCCGCCCATCAGCGCAGTGGCCCACCACCCACCTCGAATGTTGCGCGAGGTGCGAACCTGCTTCGAGAAGAAATCGAGTCGAGCATCGGGCGCAATCACCGGCATGCCCTTGTGATTCGGCGCGAAAGAAGCGCCCATGTACACTCCGAAGACGGCGAACATCACTCCGGCGAACGCGAAGGCTTTGCCGAGCGGCAGCATGACAAAGACAGGTGCGAGGATCAGCGCGAACCGCGCCGTGATCATGCCAAGCTCCGCCCACCTCGCTTTCACAGGCCCGGGACTGAGCAGGTACTTCAAGCTCTGCGCGTGCAGGTTAAGGCCCTCGAGCGTCAGGAGCGGAAAGAAGAACCATCCCTGCTTTCGAGTGATCAGACGACGAACGCCGCGCGCCTGTGCCGCATCTGCGTCCAAGAATGAGATCGTATCGACTTCGATATCCGGATCCTTGCCCACCCGGTTCGGGTTCGCGTGGTGCCGACTGTGTTTCGAGTCCCACCACGAGTAGCTCATGCCGACAAGCGCGGCGAGCACCCGTGCGAGCCGATCGTTGGAAGGACCGGTCGAGAGAATCTGCCGATGCCCCGCCTCATGCGCGAGAAAGGCGATCTGCGTGAATAGCAGACCGAGCGCCGCGGCGATGAGAAGCTGGAACCAACTGTCGCCGAACAGCACGAAGCCCGAAATCGCACCGGCAAGGCCGAGAGCGATGAGAAACCCAGTGGCGGCGTAAAAGCGAGGACTGCGTCGAAGCAGACCCGACTCGCGGATCACCTCGGAGAGCTTCGTGTATGCCTTTCCGATGGGCGGGAAGTCTTCCCGACGAGCATAAGTTTGGCGGAGTGGACCGAGTGTGCTGACCGTGTCAGCTGCGAGTGAGGAGATAGACACATCGTTTCGTTGCACAGCCGCCGAGAGACAACTGCTGAGGGAAGCTCAGGGCGGGTGCCGATCGCTTCCACCTCACGCTACGGCATTGGTCATGCGCGTGCGCGGATGCACACGACATTCACTGGTAGCGCACAGTAGCTACGAGGCGGTGCCGTCTGCCGGGGAGGTGACGAAGCGCTTGCGCGCTACAGGTTCCCTGCGATTGCGCCCTACCACTGCGCCCTTACGATCCCGCGGCGAGACTACCGGCTCTCTCCGTCCCCACGCTCTCGCTCCGGTCTCGCTCCGCCCTTACGATCTCGCTCCGGCTCGCTCCGCCCCCTACGATCCCGCTCCGTCCCCACGATCTCGCGGTGCCAGATCGTGGGGGCTGGGCGGAGTCGTAGGGACAGGTGAACGGTGGCCGTCGAAGGCAGGAAAGCGACCGAGAACTGCGAGTCACAGTCTGGATTGAAAGTGGCTGGGATACCAGGACTCGAACCTAGAATGACGGTACCAGAAACCGTAGTGTTGCCAATTACACCATATCCCAATGGCTGTCTGCGAACCGGTATACCGGCAGCAGCACCGAGAGATAAGCCTACCAAGCACACGCCCCTCGGTCAAAATGACACAGCGCCTCACCGAGGCGTGCCGAGCCGAGCGCCTCGACGTCGACGGGACGTCAAACTTCCCGACATCCACCGCCAGCTCATACGGCTTTGCTCCGACCCTACAATCTGGGACCGCAGAACTGTAGGGGCGGAGCAGGATCGTGCGAGCACGCCGGTAGGTGCGAGCACGCGGGAAGGTGCGAGCACGCGGGAAGGTGCGAGCACGTCGGATCGTGCGAGCACAGCGGAACGTACGAGCACGCACCGACGCCAATAAGACGCCAACGAGACGCCAACGAGCGGGCTAAACCGCCTACTCGGCCGGCTTCGGACGCGAGGCGAACTCCTCGAAGATCGCACGCGGCTGCTCGAGCTCGGGCAGATTGACGGTGTCACGCCCCAGGAAGAAGTGTCCGACCCACCCGCCGAACACGCGCCACTTGCGCTCCCACGTCGGGATCGCGAGACCGTGGTAGAAGCGGTGCGCGAGCCACGCGAAGTAGCCCTTCATCGCGAACTTCCCCGACTGGAACACGCCGGTGTTGAGGCCGAGACCTGCGACCGCTCCGGCGTTCTTGTGGTTGTACTCTCGCACACCCTCACCGCGGAGCGAGGCGGCAATGTTCTTCGCGAGGAGCTTGCCCTGTCGAACCGCGTGCTGCGCGTTCGGCACGCAGAACCCGCCGGGGCCGGGGGTCGGCGAAATGTCGGGAACCTGCGAGGTGTCCCCCGCGGTCCAAGCCCCCTCGATAACCTCACCGTCTTCGGTCGCGATCTGCAGTGTCGGCAGCGCGATCACGTGCCCGCGCGGGCCGATCGGCAAGTCGGTGCCGCGCAGGAACGGACGGGGCATGACGCCCGCGGTCCATACGATGAGGTCGCTCTCGTAGGTCTCCCCCGTGGACAGCTCGATCTTCCCGTCAACCGCTGACGAGAGCTGCGTGTCGAGGTGGACGTTCACGCCGCGGCGGGTCTGATCCTTGATCACCCACAGCGAGGTCTCGAGCGAAACCTCGGGCATGATGCGCCCCATGGCTTCGATCAAGTGGAAGCGAGTCTCGTCGAACGTGATCTCTGGGTATCGGCGCAGCAGGTACGTCGCGAACGAGCGCAGCTCGCTGATGGTCTCGATACCCGCGAAGCCGCCACCCACGACGGTGACCGTGAGCAGGCGCTCGCGCTCGGGTGACCCGGCGGGAAGCGAAGCCGCGCGCTCGAAGTTGTCGACCATGCGGTCGCGCACCGAGACGGCCTCTTCGATGGTCTTCATGCCGATCGCCTCGTCGGCAACACCCGGAATCGGGAAGGTGCGCGACACCGAACCGGTCGTGACGACGATCTCGTCGTACTCGAAGTCGAACGGTTCGCCCGAGTTCGGGGTGATGGTGGCGGTCTTCGTGGCGTGGGAGATCCCGGTCACCTTGCCCGCGATGTTCGCGGTGCGGTTCAGGTGGCGGCGACGCGAAACGACGGCGTGGCGCGGCTCGATCGATCCCGCGGCAACTTCAGGCAGGAACGGCAGGTACGCCATGTAGGGCAGCGGATCGACGATCGTCACTTCGGCCTCGCCCGCGCGCAGAAGCTTCTCGAGCTTCCATGCGGTGTAGAAACCGGCGTAACCGCCGCCGACGATCAGAATCTTCTTCGCCACGAAGCAGTCTCCTTAGAGCGCGTGTAAGTTCAGCCCCGCAATACCTCGCGGGCGCACAAAAAACCGAGCTGTGGAGCCCGACAGAGACAGTCTAATACGTTCGAACACATAGACTCGAACCATGCGACTTCGAATTTGGGCGAGGATCGCGGCTGCCGCCGCAGCACTGCTACTCATCGGTGGTTTGGCCCCTGGAGGCTACTTCGAGACCCCAGCCCTCGCGGCGCAGCCGGCTGATGTCGACGACTTCACGTTCGATTCGTTCGACGGCGAGTATGAGCTCTCGCGTGATGCGGAGGGGCGATCCTCGTTACGAACGAAGGAAACCATCGTTGCGCGTTTCCCTGACTTCGATCAGAACCGCGGCTTTATACGCGAGCTCGTTCGCAACTACGACGGTCACGACACCGACCTGCAGGTGCTGAGCGTCACGGACGAACACGGCACGCCACGCGACTACTCGACGCAAGAGCGCGGCGACTACCTCGACCTCACCATCGCGGTGCCCGAGGGGAGCTTCGTGCACGGCGTGCAGACATACGTCATCGAGTACACGCAGCGCGATGTCACCCGCTACTTCGAGGACACCGACGAAGACGAGTTCTACTGGGACGTCAACGGCACAGGTTGGGCGCAGCCATTCGGACGCGTGAGTGCACGCGTCGAGGTCGACCCGAACCTCGACGATTCGTTGAGCGGGGCGAGCGCGTGCTACGTGGGATCCCTCGGATCGAACGAACCCTGCGACCGCCGCGGGCAGCAAGGCGACGAGGAGCAGGGCGTTTTCGAAGCGAGCGCGGACTCGCTTCGTCCGGGCGAGAACCTCACAATTGCAATCGGTTTCGAGCGGGGCACGTTCGCGCCGCCTCCGGCACCGTTCCTCGAGCGGTTCCCGCTGCTGATCTGGGGCGGCATCGCGAGCCTGTTGGCTGCGGTCGTCACGTTCGTCGTCGGCGCGGTCACCGGGCGTGGCGCTCGCACGAACCGGCCGATCATCGCGCAGTACGAGCCGCCGGCCGGGGTGAGTGCGGCGACGTCCGCCGAGTTGCTCCGCGAGCGCAAGCGTGGCATGACTGCAACGCTGCTCGATTTCGCGGTGCGCCGCCGGGTGCGCTTGCTTCGAGATGAGGCCAAGGATCGCTACGGCCTCGAGGCGCTGAGCGCCGACGGACTCGACCCCGCGGAGCGCTGGCTGTACGGCCGCCTGTTCGACAGCCGACGCGATGGAACGGATGTCGAACCCGGCACGCGGATCTGGTTGAAGAAGTCGGACACCAAGCTGGGTGATGCGGCTTCGATGCTCGGCGACCGGGTCAAGCGCGAGGTGAAGAAGCAGGAGTACCTCAAACCCGCCAGTCGGCTCATCATCGGAGTCGTCGCGGTGCTGCTGTTCGTGGCACTCGCACTGCTGATCGCTCACGCCATCGCGGTCGGCGACCGTGTGTTGACGATCGTGCTGCTCACCGCCGGCGTCGGCGTGCTCATCTGCGGAGTCATCGCTGTGACCTGGGCCCTGGCGTCGCGCCACCGCCCCACGCTGAAGGGTGCCGAGGTGCTCGATCACCTCGAAGGCCTGCGAGAGTACATTCGCCTGGCCGAGGCAGACCGGCTTCGAGTGCTGCAGAGCACCACCGGTGCCGAGGTCGACGAGGAGCTCATCGTGGGCGTCTACGAGCGGCTGCTGCCCTACGCAGTGCTCTTCGGGTTCGAGCAGGAATGGCAGGCAGAGCTCGCGAAGTACTACCGCGAGTCAACGCCGGACTGGCTGCAAGGGTCCGGGTCCGCCGACACGTCGTTCGTGCACACGCTCTCCATCGCGAACTTCACAAGGACGGTTGCCGCAAGCCCGGTCACGAAGGGCTCCTACACCGGAGGTGCCGGCACCGGGTCCGGCGCATCGTTCTCGTCGTTCAGCGGCGGTGCCTCGGGCGGAGGCTTCTCCGGGGGCGGCGGCGGTGGTGGCGGCGGACGCGGAATCTAAGCTACGCCCGACACGAGCGGCCGAGGTGGATCAGTTCTTACCCCATCCGCTCCGCTCGACGACGATATCCCCGATCGGGTTCACTCCCGGACCTGCCGCGAGCGCGTGCCCCATCAGGGCGTGCAGGCACTTCACTCGGGTCGGCATACCTCCGGCGCTGATTCCCGCGATCTCGGGGACCTCCCCGATGCTGTCGCGATCCGCAATGTACTGCTCATGCGCCCGAACGTACTGCGCGCGGAGCTCCTGATCCTCAGCGAGCAACTCATTGAACTCAACCATCGTTCCGGCGGCTTCGAGGCGGGACGCGGCGGCGACGGCCTCGGGGTGGCAGAGGTAGTAGAACGTGGGGAACGGGCTCCCGTCAGGGAGGCGCGGGGCGGTCGCAACAACTGCCGGAGAGCCGTCGGCCGCCCGTGCCGCAATGCCGACCACTCCCCTGGCCTCGCGCCCGAGCTGTTCGCTCACGGCCGCGATGTCCGCAGCGGTGGGTGGTTCATAGGGAGGTCGAGGCATTGCTTGGTCTCTCCAGTCAGTTCAGTTCGTCGGCCGACGCGCTCGTCAGCCCAGCGCTGAGGGTGGACTCCACGAGCGAACGCATCCAGTTGCTCTCGGACTCGGTGAGCTGCTCGCTGGTCTGCTCTTCCGTCTCTTCGGGAATCACAATGTCATCGATGACGCTCAGCTGCGTCTCGCCCGGCATCACGTAGAACAGTCTGCCACGCGCCTGTGAGCGCACGTAGGAGGGGTCGAGCCACTTGTCACGTTCCTCGTCCGCCTTGTTCACCGCCTCGTTCGCCAGGCGCACGCTCTCGCGAAGTTCGGCAAGCTCCCGCTGCTGGTTGACGTAGGTCGTGAGGGTGGGGCTCACGATCAGTCCGCCGACCACGACGAGCGACACGATGAGCACGGTGAAACCGCTGAATCGAAGACTGGCGAACCAGTCCCCTACGTCCTCAGCGATCTTGCGCCGTGCCATCGTGCGTCGATTTCGTCATCGTCAGGTTGGGTTGTGGTCTGTCCGTTCAGCCTGTGAAGCGCGGGAACGCCGAGCGGCCAGCGTACTGCGCCGCTGCCCCGAGCTCTTCCTCGATGCGCAGCAGCTGGTTGTACTTGGCAACCCGATCGGATCGGGCCGGTGCACCGGTCTTGATCTGCCCGCAGTCGGTCGCGACCGCCAGGTCGGCGATCGTCACGTCTTCGGTCTCGCCGGAGCGGTGCGACATCACGGCGGTGTACCCGGCACGCTGCGCCATTTGCACGGCGTCGAAGGTTTCGGTGAGGGTGCCGATTTGATTGACCTTCACGAGGATCGAGTTCGCCGCGCCCTGCTCAATACCGTCAGCGAGGCGCTTCGGGTTCGTTACGAACAGGTCGTCACCAACGAGCTGCAGGCGGTCACCGAGCTCGTCGGTGAGAGTCTTCCAGCCTTCCCAGTCGTCCTCGGCCAGCGGGTCCTCGATCGATACGAGCGGGTACCTATCCGCGAGATCGGCGTAGTAGGCGGACATCTCGGCGGCCGTGCGATCCTTGCCCTCGAAGCGATACACGCCGTTCTCGTAGAACTCGGTCGATGCGACGTCGAGCGCGAGAGCAACATCGCGACCCGGCTCGTAGCCCGCACGCTTGATCGCCTCGAGGATGAGGTCGAGCGCGTCGGCGTTGCTCGGCAGATCCGGGGCGAAGCCGCCCTCGTCGCCGAGCGCCGTGGTGAGACCCTTCTCCTTCAACAGCGCCTTCAGTGCGTGGTACACCTCGACACCCCAGCGCAGTCCCTCACTGAAGGACTCAGCACCGAGCGGCACCGCCATGAACTCCTGAATGTCGACGCCGGTGTCCGCGTGTGCGCCGCCGTTGATGATGTTCATCATCGGTACGGGCAGCGTGCGGGCGGTGGGGCCGCCCAGGTAGCGGTAGAGCGGCAGTCCGGCGCTGGCGGCGGCCGCGTGCGCAACAGCGAGGCTCACGCCGAGGATCGCGTTCGCGCCGACCCGCTGCTTGTTGTCCGTGCCGTCGGCCTCGACCAGGGCCTGGTCGACCAGGCGCTGGTCGTCAGCCGCGAAGTCATCGATCGCCGGTCCGAGCTCGTCGAAGACCGCGTCGACGGCCTTCGTGACACCCTTGCCGAGGTAACGATCCTTGTCGCCATCGCGAAGCTCGTACGCCTCGAACGCACCCGTCGACGCGCCGGAGGGCACCGCTGCTCGACCCACCGAACCATCGGTCAGCCCGACCTCGACCTCGACTGTCGGGTTGCCTCGCGAGTCGAGAATCTCGCGTGCGATCACCGCGTCTACAAATGCCACCTTTGCTCCTTGCGTTCGGGGTTGGGAACAGGGCAAGTCTACCGGGGCTTTCGGGCCCCTACCTGCGTCAGCCCGTGCTGACTCGGGTCGGCCCACCTCGCCGGCCTCCGCTCGCCCTGCCCCGCCAGCCTCTGCTTGGCCTATCCCGCCAGCCTCTGCTTGGCCTACCCCGCGAGCCTCTGCTAGGCCCACCTCGCCGGCCTCCGCTCGGCCTACCCCGCCAGCCTCCGCTCGGCCTACCTCGCCGGCCTCCGCTCGGCCTACCTCGCCGATGACCACGATGGGTGCGAATGACCACGCGGGGAGCCCCTCCCTGCGTGGTCATCGGCACCCCGCGTGTCGGTTCGCGGGGTTGCGTGCGGGAGCGCGGGGTTACAGGCATGGTTGCGCAGGTGAAGGCGCGCGGGACGCGGGCAGGCCGAGACGAGAGGCGCGCGCGGCGCGGGACGCGGGCAGGCCGAGACGAGAGGCGCGCGCGGCGCGGGACGCGGGCAGGCCGAGACGAGGAGAGCGCGGGGCCGGGTCGCCAGTGCGCGGGCCCACAAAATCCCGGGCCTGCCCGCACTACGAAAGCTCGCGCAGCTCCAGATCGTCGGCCTCGCGAACTCCCGCGCGAACATTCGCGAACAACGTGAACCCCTCGTCCGAAACCCGAGCGAGCAAGGCCTTCATGTTCTTCTGGCGTCGCTCGAGGCGCACCCGGTGACCGCGAGAGATGAGCTCGCGTTTGAGGGCGAGCAGATCCTCGTGCGACACGTCAGCGTCATAGACGAGCGCAATCGCACCGCTGCCGACGTCAGCTGGCAGGTCGATGAGGTCGACGATGCGCTCGAAGCCGATCGAGAAGCCGACGGCGGGCACATCCTGGCCGAGAAAGCGCCCGACCATGCCGTCGTAGCGACCGCCGCCGCCGACAGAGCTGCCGGACCCGGGGTGGGCGATCTCGAAGATCGTACCCGTGTAGTAGCCCATGCCGCGCACGAGCGTCGGGTCGAAGCGCACGGTGACGCCCTCGGGCAGCCCGCCCGTGAGCGAAGCTCCGAGCGAGGCAAGACTCTCGATGCCGAGCGCCGCACCCTCATGCTGCGACACCCCGGGCAACGCGGCCTCGATGGCCTCACGCGTCAACGCGATGCCGACCTCGAGCGCAGGCTCAACCGCCGCGAGCACGGAACCCAACCGCTCGGCAGCCTCAGTATCGATCTCGCCCAGCTCGTCGACCACGCCCGACGCGCCGATTTTGTCGAGCTTATCCACGGTGATGAGTGCGCGCTCGTGCGTCTCGGGCGCGAATCCGCAGTGCTCGAGCAGCCCGAACAGCACGCGGCGATCGTTGACTCGGATCACGCACCCTTCGAGACCGAGCGCCGCGAGCGTGTGCGAGGTCGCCGTAATCAGCTCGATCTCGGCGAGCAGCCCGGGCTCACCGATGATGTCGATGTCGGCCTGCACGAACTGGCGGTACCGCCCCTTCTGCGGGCGCTCAGCGCGCCAGACCGGTGCGATCTGCAGGGCGCGGAACACGGGCGGAAGCTCGGCGCGGTGCGAGGCGTAGAAGCGGGTCAACGGCACGGTGAGATCGAAGCGGAGCCCGAGATCGGCGAGCAGCTCGGCGTTGCCGGCGTCGGCGGCTGCTGCGAGATCCTCGCCCTTCATGCCGCGCTTCAGGATCGAGAACGACAGCTTCTCGTTGTCACCGCCGAGCCCCGCGTGCAGGCGCGAATAGTCCTCGACGACCGGGGTCTCGATCTCGTCGAACCCGTGCGAGCGATAGACGTCCTTGATGATGCTGAGCGCGTGCTCCCGTTTCGCCTTGTCTGCGGGCAGAAAATCGCGCATACCGCGTGGTGGATTCACCTGTTGAGCCATGGTCCCCTATTCTTCCACGCCCGCGTCGCCTGGCCGGACTCCAAGCCCGAGCGTGCGCGAGTCGGCGAGACGCGAGGTGGCACGGCGCAGGGCGCGGTCCGGGTCGATGCCGGCGGCGTTCGCCTCGATGACGAGGGCGAGGATCGCATCGCCAATCGACGCCTCATCGTGCGCGGGCGCGCCGCTCCCCGGGTCGACGCCCTCGGCACCGACGTCGAGGAGCCCTGCCCGCTTCAGACGTTCGACGACCTTGGCGGCGCGCGCAAGCGTGGGCATGCCCGCGGGGATGCCGTCGAGTGGGCCGCGCGATCCTCGCCGCTCACCGGCGGCGTCCTCTTTGAGGCGTTCCCATTCGGCGTGCAGTTGCTCGACGGACATGTAGCCGCGGTCGCCGAACACGTGCGGGTGGCGCGCCTGCAGCTTGTCAGAAAGGCGCTGCGCGACCGTGTCGAGGTCGTACCCTTCACCGTCGCGCTCGGCGACGGCCGCGTGAAAGAGCACCTGGTAGAGCACGTCGCCGAGTTCGCCGGCAACCTCGTCTGCTGGCAGCCCTCGCTCGACCGCGTCGATGAACTCAGCGGTCTCCTCGATCAGGTACGGCGTGAGGGACTCGTGCGTCTGCACCTCGTGCCAGGCGCATCCGCCCGGCTGCACCATGCGCTCGACCGTGCTGCGCGCGGCTTGCACGCCGGACAGGGGCCGATCCTCGCCTGCTTGATGCTTGCTGAAGGTCATACAGGGAACCCTATCCTGCGGGGGTTAGCATCGACTCATGCCTTTCTCGACCTCGGTGTATCGCACGGCCGCGTGCATCGTCGTGGTCGGCGCGCTCGGCGGACTCGCATCGTGCGCCGCGGAGCCCGCCCTCAGAATCATCTCACCGACCATGGCACCCGATCAGACGATCGCCGAGGCCTGCGAGCTTTCGGGCGAGGAAATCGACCAGGTGACGGTTAAGACAGAGCAGCAGATCAAAGAAGGACTGAGTCAGGCGGCAGCCGACCTCGCATCCGGTCAGGCCCCGAGCTTCGACTTTCTGTCGGACTCGGTCGCGGGTACCGTCGCCGATCTGCAGCAAGGGGTGACAAACCCCGAGTTGCAGGCCTCACTCGACGAGGTGCGAGCCGCGCTCGAAGGGTTCTCCGAGATACCGCAACCCGACTCGGCGCTCGCAGTGCCCGGGTACCTGAGTTCGCTCAATGAGCAGCTCGACGCGCTCGTGCAGGCCGGCGACGCCCTGAAGCAGCTGTGTGTGGTCGAGGATCCGGCAGCTGCTGACGCACCTGCCGAGTAGGTCCCGCGCCGCGTGTGCTGCGTCGGTTGCGCTTCGCGTCCGCCGAGTCGGTTGCGCTCCCACCCGCGCACAATTGCTGCGCAACGTCAACCCCCGGCCCATTTAACCCTTAGGCTGGAACGCGTGGCATGCGCATGAGGGCATACTTATGGGCGCGTCACGTATGAGAAGGGGCATGCTTGCCCTGGGATATTACTAGGAGATATTGCTTTGACGAATATGACGAGGATCCGACGCACCAGTGCCCTACTTGCTGCAACCGCGCTGGCCTTCACTCTCGCATCGTGCTCGGGTGGCCAGAGTGTGCAGGAGGCCTGCCAGGCCGCAAACGATGCCATCAGCGAGGTCAACTCGAACACGAACACCGCGATTCGCGACGCGCTCGACGGCAACGCCGACTACGCCGAACTGTTCACCCCTGCGCAGGAGGCCATCGCCAAGGCGAAGGACGACGTGAAGAACGAGGAGGTCTCTGCTGCGCTCAGCAAGGTCTCCGACGAGTTCGACGGTCTGGTCGCCGATCTCGACGGTCTTGAGATGCCGAACCCTGATGACATCGATCCGACGGCTCCCGATGCGATGGAGAAGCTCGACGAGATGCAGGCTCAGGCCACGGAGATCAGCGACAAGCTGCAGGCTCGTGCCGGCTCGCTGAACGATGCGGCGCAGGAGTACAACTCCGTCTGCCAGGCCGGCTAATTCGGCAGTCGCTTCACGCGTACAGCGCAGCGCCCCCGCTTCTAGCGCCCTCGCTTCCGGTGAGCGGGGGCGCTGTTGCGTCAGGCCTCGTCGGGCTCGAGCAGTGCCGTGAAGACTCCCCCGACCCACGACACGACATCACCGTCGTACGGTGCCGCGCCCCCGCGTCCCACGCCGGACAGCGGGCTGCGGGACGTCGGCGAGGACTCCGGCAGCGGAATCTGCAGCGACTTCGTCGACTCCGTGTAGCGTGCGCCGCGGTACATTCGGTTCATGCGCATCTGGCGCGATCCCGGCAGTTCGACCGGCTCGATGCGCAGCGTGGGCCCGGCGGCCACAACCTTGGCGAGCCCGAGCTTTGCGGCCCGGCGTCGAAGCGACGAGATTGCCGCGAGGCGTTGCACCTCGACCGGTGGCTCACCGTACCGGTCGGTGAGCTCTTCGAGCACGAGCGAGACGTGATCCTCGGGTGCCTGCGGGTGCGAGGCGGCCGAGAACTTCTGGTACGCCTCGAGGCGCAGCCGCTCGCTCTCGACATAGTCTTCGGGAATGTGCGCGTCGACCGGCAGCTCGAGCGAGAGCTCGTTCGCGCCGGCGACATCCTCGCCCTTGAACGTCGATACGGCCTCGCCGATCATGCGCAGGTACAGGTCGAAGCCGACGCCCGCGATGTGGCCGGACTGCTCACCGCCGAGCAGGTTGCCCGCTCCGCGCAGCTCGAGGTCCTTCAGCGCAACCTGCATGCCGGAGCCAAGCTCGTTGTTGGTAGCGATCGTGTCGAGGCGCTCGTGTGCGTGCTCGGTGAGCGGCTTGTCGGGATCGTAGAGAAAGTAGGCGTAGGCGCGCTCACGGCTGCGCCCCACCCGGCCGCGCAGCTGGTGCAGCTGGCTCAGACCGTACCGGTCGGCCTGGTCGATGATGATCGTGTTCGCGTTCGCGATGTCGAGCCCGGTCTCGATGATGGTGGTCGACACGAGCACATCGTACTTGCGCTCCCAGAAGTCGACGACGACCTGTTCGAGCTGGTGCTCGCTCAGTTTGCCATGCGCGACAGCCACACGTGCCTCGGGAACGAGTTCGGCGATCTGCGAGGCGACGCGGCCTATCGAGCTCACGCGGTTGTGCACGAAGAATACCTGCCCCTCGCGCAGAAGCTCGCGCCTGATCGCCGCAGCGATCTGCTTGTCGCTGCGTGGCCCGACGAACGTGAGGATCGGGTGCCGATCCTCGGGCGCGGTCGCCAGGGTCGACATCTCGCGGATTCCGGTCACTGCCATCTCGAGCGTGCGCGGAATCGGGGTTGCGCTCATCGCCAGGATGTCGACGCCGGTCTTGAGCTTCTTCAGGGCGTCCTTGTGCTCGACGCCGAATCGCTGCTCCTCGTCGATGATGACGAGGCCGAGATCCTTGTAGTGCACCTGATCGGTGAGCAGGCGATGGGTACCAATGACGATATCGACCGTGCCGGCAGCGAGGCCCTCGAGGGTGTCCTTCGACTCCTTCTCGGTCTGGAAGCGGCTGAGCGCTCGCAGGCGCACCGGGAACCCGGCCATGCGATCCTGGAACGTTTCGAGATGCTGCTTGACGAGCAACGTGGTCGGCACGAGCACCACGACCTGTTTACCGTCTTGCACGGCCTTGAACGCCGCGCGCACCGCGATCTCGGTCTTGCCGAAGCCGACGTCGCCCGAGACGAGGCGGTCCATCGGGATCGGCCGCTCCATGTCGCGCTTGACCTCGTCGATCGTGGTGAGCTGGTCGCGCGTCTCCGCGTACGGAAACGCCTCCTCGAACTCGTGCTGCCAGGGCGTGTCGGCCGAGAAGGCATGCCCCCTCGAGGCGACTCGCGCAGAATAGAGCTTCACGAGTTCGACAGCGATGTCTCGCACCGCCTTGCGCGCTTTCCGCTTCGCGGTCGCCCAGTCGCTACCGCCCATTTTCGACAGCGCCGGAGCCTCACCGCCGACGTAGCGCGAGAGCTGGTCGAGCTGATCGGTGGGCACGTAGAGCTTGTCGCGCGGCATGCCGCGTTTGGTCGAGGCGTACTCGAGCACGAGGTATTCGCGCAGCGCCTTCGCGGGGCCGCCGCGAGGATCGCGCCCACCCGTTGGCACCATCCGCTGCGTGAGCTCGACGAACTGGCCGATGCCGTGGGTCTCGTGCACCACGAAGTCGCCGGGCTGCAACTGCAGCGGGTCCACCACGTTTCTGCCGCGCCGCTTCGCGAGCTTCGTGGGTGCCTGATGCTGGCTGACTGCCCGCCCGAAGAACTCCGCCTCGCTCACGAGCAGCAGCTTCGCCTCAGGGCATTCGAAGCCCGACCAGGCGGTGCCCGGGGTGAGGTAGACGACGCCGGGTTCGAAGGTCGGGTCGCTCGGGTTCGAGGTTGCATCGGGCGAGGATCCGCCCGCCCCCGGCAGCGCCTCGACCGTGCGCGCGGCAAGGCCCTCGTCGGCGAGCACGTCACGCGCCCGCTCCACAAGGCCGGCACCCTGCGCGGTGACGATCACGCGCCAGCCGTCGGCCAACTTCTGCCGCAGATAGCCGATCGCGGCGGTTCCCGCGTCCGATCCCGGTGCCGAGCGGGGCAACGGGCCCCCGTGCACCACGAGTTGCAGGTCGGGGTTGAAGCCCCCGATCGCGTCAGCCGCAGGCTCCGCGTCGTCGAGGTCGGACACGAACCCGGTGACGGTCTGCCACGGCCTCCGCCCGGCCGCCTTCCGCAGCTCCTCCATCGTGAGCATGCCGTGGTCGTCGGTCGGTACGGGCGCGTCTGCGCCGGCCGTCGCCGCGGCCCAGGCGGCCTCGAGGAACTCGCGGTTCGTCTCGGCGAGGCTCACAGCGCGCCCCGCGACACGCTCGGGCGAGACCACCATCACCGCGCCGCCGTCTGGAAGCAGTTCGGTGAGCGGCTGAAGGCCAGGCAGCAGCTGCGGGAGCAGGCTCTCCATGCCCTCGACCGCGATGCCCTGACTGATCTTCTCGAGAATGGTGCCGAGGGCCGGGAACCGCGGGAGCAGCGCGCTGGCCCGTTCGCGCACCTCCTCCGTGAGGAGCAGTTCCCGGGCCGGCCACAGTTCCACGAATGGGAGCGGTTCGCCGGCACTGCGCTGGTCGCTCACCGCGAATCGCCGGATCTGATCGACCTCGTCACCGAAGAAATCCACCCGCACGGCCTGTTCAGCGGTGGGCGCGAACACATCCAAGATCCCACCGCGCACCGCGAACTCGCCGCGCCGCGTCACCATGTCGACGCGGGTGTAGGCCGACTCGACCAGGCGGGCCGCGATCCGCTCGAGGCCTTCCGTGTCTTCGCCTGCCCGCAGCGTCATGGGTGAGGCGCTCGCAGCGTGAGGCGACACCGGTTGCAAAGCCGCCCGCACCGAGGCCACCATGACCAGCGGTTTCGAACCGTCGTGCTCGCGCAGCAGACGCAGGGCCGCCGCGCGACGACCGACCGTCTCGGCGCTCGGGCTCAAACGTTCATGCGGCAGCGTCTCCCACGCCGGAAACTCGGTCGTGATGGTATCGGGCATGATCGACGCGATCGCGCTGCGCAGTGCATCGGCCTCTCGGCTCGTCGCGGCGATGATCAGCTGCGCGCCCGCATCGCCCTGCTCGCGCCGGCGGCGAATCAGCCCAGCGATAAGCGCGGGACGCAGCGCCTCGCTCGCGGCGAAGTCTATGCTCTCATCCGCGGCACCGAGCGCGCGCTCGAACGAGTCGGATGCTTCGAGCAAGCGCTCGAGCCCGGCCAGGCTCATCTGGGATCCCTTCCATGGAAGCGTTGTTGCGTGTCAAGCAAGCCGCGCTCGACAAGAGACTCGGTGGCATCTGCGGCATCCTCGAGCAGCACGGCGAGTGCATCGCACTCGGACTTCGCGAAGGGTTTCAACACATAGTCCGCCGCGTCTTGCTGCCCGGGAGGCCGGCCGATACCGATCCGCACCCGCAGGAATTCAGGCGTGTCGAGGGCCTTGACGATGTCACGCAACCCATTGTGACCGCCGTGGCCTCCGCCGCGCTTGACCTTGAGGGTGTCGAACGGCAGGTCGAGCTCATCGTGCAACACGATGAGTCGCTCCGCCGGAACACCGAAGTACCTCGAGAGCGCAACAACTGGGCCGCCCGAGGTGTTCATGTACCCGTTCGATTTCGCGAGCACGAGCTTCGGGCCGCCCGGACGCAGAAACCCCTCGGCCACGCGCGAATTGGTCTTGTGCGCCGAGAATCGCCCGCCGATGCGATCGGCAAGCACGTCAAGCGCCATCTGGCCAACGTTGTGCCTCGTCGCCTCATACCTCGGACCGGGATTGCCAAGCCCGACAATCAGCCACGCGTCGCCCACTGCCTCGCCCCTCTGTGTGTCTGCCTTGCCCGCGGTGTTTGCTGCCTCGGCCGCGCCTGCGGCGTCTGTCGCCTCGGCCGCGTCTGCGGCGTCTGCGGTGCCCGCGGCGACTGCCGCGGCGTTCCGGACGGGTGTGCCGCGCCTTCGACGCCTCAGCCCGAACATGAGCTCATCCGATTCTCCCTCGAACGATACATCTTCGTTTGAACGATAGGTCTGCGTTTGAACGATATGAGTTTCACCTCCGAAACCCCTCGTCGAAACGCAAACCCCTCGCTCAAACGTAAACCCCTCGTCGAAACGCCCCGCCGAACCACGGAGCAAACCCCGCGATGCCGAGCCAGGGGCGTGCCGCCCCAGCAAACCATCCGAGCCAAGCCAGCCAGGCCGCACCAGACGAGCCAGACGAGCCAGGCCGCACCAGACGAGCCAGGCGAGCCAGCCGGTCCAACTGAGCCCGAAACGCGCGAGCCCGCCGGGAACGGCATCCACCGTCCGCAGCGGGCTCACCCGTATCTCGCCTACTCGGCCGCGGCCTCTTCTTCGCCCTCGGCGGTCTCTTCCTCGCTCGCGGTGCCGCGCGGAATGACGATGTGCGCCACGAGCACGTCGGCGGCGTCGAGCAGCGTTTCGTCGCTCTCGAGCTGGATGTCGCCGGCGTGGATCTGCGCGCCCTCCTCGAGGCCTTCGACGCTCACCTCGATGTGCTCGCGGATGTTCGTCGCGGGAACGCGGAGGCGCAGCGTGCTCAGTTCCTGCAGCGCATTGGTGCCCGGGAACGGCTCGCCGGTGATGTGGATCGGCACCTCGACGTCGACCGTCTCGCCCTTCTTGACGATCAGCATGTCAACGTGCTCGATGATCTGGCGCACCGGATCCCTCTGCACGTCTTTCACCAACACGAGCTGCTTCTTCTTGCCGATCTCGAGCTCGATGAGCGCGTTCGCGTGGCGAACGATGAGGCTCAGCGGGTGGCTCTCAACCGAGAGGTGCAGCGGGTCGGAACCGTGGCCGTATACGACGACGGGGGTTTGTCCTGCGGCACGCAGCTTGCGGGCGACGCCCTTACCGAAGGTCTCGCGCGGGGTCGCGACGAGCTTTGCAGTCTCGCTCATAGTTCTCTCCTTTAGCGGGCTCACGCCCAAACGGGGCGGGGCTGGCCCGCCGAATCTTGCCTCGCCGTGTGGCGCGTCAGAAGGGCCCGCTAGAGGCTCCACCGCGTCGATCACGGGCGCTCACGCGGTCGCGTGCGCCCCTCGCCGAAGTACAGCCATCAATAGTAGCACCTCACGCGCGCGCCAGCAGCCACACCCTCTTGGCCTGGCCGCGCTTCTCGTGTAATCTCGTCGTCGTGAAGATGTAGATCGTCCTGTTCCGCGCCCGAGGCCTGTGGCAAGTTGCCCATCGCGTTCTGCGGTCGCCTTGCACCTTGAGCCCGGCGGAACCCGTTCGATCCACGAAACGAGGCATCGTGCCCAGATCTTCATCTTCAGCACCCAATGGCGCGCATCTCAGCGTCGATGGGATCTCCGTCGTCTACCCCGACCGTAGGGTGCTCACCGACATCACCTTCACCGCCCGGGACGGTGACAGGCTCGGCCTGATCGGAGAAAACGGCACCGGCAAGTCGACGTTGCTGCGTGTGCTCTCCGGCAAGCAGCAGCCCACGGCCGGATCGGTCACGCTTCCTGACAGATTCACCATGGAGCTGCTCGACCAGCAACTCCCCTACCCTGACAGCGCAACGCTCGCCGATGTTCTCGACGATGCGCAGCGAGAACAGATTCGGGTGCTCGCATCGCTCGAGCGCCTTGCGATGGCAATATCCGAGGATCCCCAAAACGAGACCATCGCCGCCCAGTACGGGGAAGCACTCGAACAGGCAGAGCGGTTGAGCGCCTGGTCGATGCGCAACGCACGAGCCGAGGTGTTGGCCGGCCTGAGTCTTTCGGATCTGCCCGAGTCGCGCACCGTCGGCGAGCTCTCGGGTGGTCAGCGGGTCCGGCTCGCTCTTGGCGCGGTGCTGCTGCGCGCGCCCCGACTGCTGCTGCTCGACGAACCATCGAACCACCTCGACGACGCTTCGGCTGCCTATCTAGAGAACACCCTGCGCGAGTGGCGGGGCATCGTGATCTTCGCGAGCCACGACCGGAGCCTCCTCGACGCCGTGGCGACGACGATCCTCGACCTCGACCCGCTCCCGCACCTGCGCACGGTGCTCAACGATTCAAGCAGCGTCGCCGGAGTCGGTGATGATCCCGACAGCGGCCTCGGCGACGACCCTGGCAGCGGAATCGGGGTGCGCTTGTGGGGCATGGGGTACACGGCGTCGCGCAGGGCCCGCGCAGACGAGATGCGGAGATGGCGGGCTCTGTATGCGGCCGAGTTGGAGCGGGTTGCGGCGCTCGAGCACGAGATCAATGTTGGATCCCGCGAGGTGAACCGGAAGCATGAATCGAAGTCTGAAGCGAAGATCACCCGCAAGTTCTATGCCGACAAGGACGCGCGGGTCACCTCCCGACGTGCCAGAAACGCGCGAGTCCGCCTAGCAACCCTCGATCGGGAGCGCGTCGCCCGTCCCCCGGAACCGCTGCGGTTTCGTGGTTTTCACGACGAGGCTGCGGAGCCCAGCGCGGACGACGCCGAAACCGCGCTCATGGTGCACGATGCCCGGCCAGCACTCGTTGCCGAACAGGTCTCGCGAGTCGGCAGGCTCGACGAAACCTCGCTCTCGCTCAACTCCGGCGAGCGCCTGCTGCTGCAGGGCAGCAACGGGAGCGGCAAATCCACCCTCCTCGCCCTGCTTGCGGGAACACTCTCGCCCTCGACCGGGTCGGTCACCCGGTACGCGCCGCTCGGGTACCTGCCGCAGGAGGTGCGGTTCTCACGCCCCTCCCGTTCGGCCGAGGAGGTCTACGACGCCGCACTCGGGGAGGATCTCGCTGACCGAGTGCCGCTCGAGGACCTAGGTCTGCTTGCTCGTCGCGACCTACGTCGACCGGTGGGCGCGTTGAGCGTGGGGCAGCAGCGCAGGCTGGCGCTCGCCGTGCTGGTCGCCGACGCGCCAGAGGTGCTGCTGCTCGACGAACCGACGAATCACCTCTCCCTCTCCCTCGTCGAAGAACTCGAGGAGGCCCTCAGGCAGTATCGAGGCGCGCTCGTCGTCGCAAGCCACGACAGGTTTCTGCGTTCGAGCTGGGAGGGTCGAGTGCTGCAGGTCGGTGATCAGAACCGGTGCTAGGCCGCACCCTCGAACATGCTGGTCACGGAGCCGTCCTCGAACACCTCGTGGATGGCCTGCGCGAGCAGCGGGGCGATCGACAGGACCGTCAGCTTCTCGAAGCGCTTCTCCGGAGGGATCGGCAGCGTATCGGTGACCACCACCTGATCGATAAAGTCCTGCGAGAGGTGCTCGGTCGCCTTGCCGGAGAAGATCGCATGCGTACAGGCGATGGTCACACCGCGAGCCCCGTTGTCCTTAAGCGCCTGGGCGGCCTTCGCGATCGTACCGCCGGTGTCGATCATGTCGTCGACCACCACACACCACTTGTCCTTGACGTCGCCCACGATGTCGTGCACCGTCACCTGGTTCGGCACGAGCGGGTCGCGGCGCTTGTGGATGATCGCGAGCGGGGCGTCGAGCTTGTCGCTCCACACGTCGGCCACACGAACGCGACCCATGTCGGGCGACACGACGCACAGATCATCGCGGTCAATCGTGCGCTTGAAGTGGTCGAGCAGCACGGGCATGGCGAAGAGGTGGTCGACCGGGCCGTCGAAGAAGCCCTGGATCTGGGCCGCGTGCAAGTCCACCGACATGATCCGGTCGGCGCCTGCGGCCTTGAACAGGTCGGCGACCAAACGGGCGGAGATCGGCTCGCGCCCGCGCCCCTTCTTGTCCTGTCGCGAGTAGGGGTAGAACGGAGCCACCACGGTGATGCGCTTCGCGGAGGCACGCTTGAGCGCGTCGACCATGATGAGCTGCTCCATGAGCCACTCATTGATCGGATGGGTGTGGCTCTGAATGACAAACGCGTCGCACCCCCGAACGCTCTCATCGAAACGCGCGTAGAGCTCTCCGTTTGCGAAGGTCCTGGCGTCGGTGGGCACGAGTTCCGCTCCCAGCTCCTCCGCGACCTGTTCAGCGAGTTCGGGGTATGCCCGGCCCGAGATCAACACCAGTTTCTTCTGGCCGGCCATTTCGATCGCGCTCATGCTCGCCTTTCTTGCCCTACTCCGCAGCCGGTGCGCTGCTTGCTCGTTGTGCAGCTGAGGCGCTGCTCGTTCCTGGTCTGTTCTCTGCGACCCAACCCTCGAGGTTGCGTTGCGGCGAGACGTTCATCGCCAGCGATCCCGGGGGCACATTCTTGCGAACCACGGTTCCGGCGGCGGTGTACGCACCGTCTTCAATCGTAACCGGCGCAATCAGCACGTTCTTTGACCCGACCCGCACCGCGTCGCCGACCTGGGTGTGATGCTTCTGCACGCCATCGTAGTTCGCAAAGATGGTGCCAGCGCCGATGTTGCTGCCCTCGCCGATCGTGGCGTCACCGACATACGTCAAGTGTGGCACTTTGCTCCCGTCCCCGATCTTCGCGTTCTTCGTTTCGACGAACGCCCCGATCTTGCCTTGGGCCCCCAGGTCAGTGCCAGGGCGGATGAAGCTGAAGGGGCCGACCTCGACCCCCGGGCCGAAGACCGCCAGTGTCGCCTCGCTGCGACGAATCCGCGCCCCCTCCCCGACTTCGCAGTCCACGAGCGTGGTGTCGGGACCGATCACCGCACCGGTCGAGATCGCCGTGGCCCCGTGCAGGTAGGTGCCGGGCAGAATCTCGACGTCGGGCTCGATGGTGACGTCCGCGTCGATCCAGGTCGTCGTCGGGTCCTGCACCGTCACGCCCGCATGCTGATGCGCTCGCACGATTCGGCGGTTGAGTTCGCGGCCGGCCTCTGCCAGTTGCGCGCGATCGTTCACTCCGGCGATGAGCCAGGTGTCTGTCGTGGCGACCGCGTCAACGGAGCCGCCGCTCGCGAGGATCCGCACTGCCGCATCCGTGAGGTACTTCTCCCCCTGCGCGTTGTCCGTACCGATCTGGGCGAGCGCCTGTTCGAGCGCTGCACGGGCGAACACATAGATGCCGCCGTTGACCTCGGTGATGCGGCGCTGATCCTCGCTCGCATCTTTCTCTTCGACGATGCCGCTCATTGCTCCGTCGGGCCCGCGCAGAATGCGTCCGAGCCCGGTCGGGTTGTCGAAGATGGCGGAGAGCAACGTCATGCCACGGCCGGCCTCGACGTGCCCGGTCACGAGCTGCTGCAGCGTCGAAGCGTCGATCAGGGGGACGTCGCCACTGAGCACGACAATCGAACCGTCGAAGTCGGCTGGCAACGCGGCGACGGCCTGCTCGACGGCGCGACCGGTGCCGGGGACCTCGTCCTGATCGACGATCACGGTGTTTGGGGCATGGTCGAGGATTGCCTGCGCCACCCGCTCACGCTCGTGGCGCACGACCGCGATCACGGTTTCCGGCTGCAACCCGGCGGCGGTGTCGAGCACATGCGCAATGAGCGACCGCCCGCCGATGCGATGCAGCACTTTCGGAAGCGACGATTTCATTCGGGTTCCCTGACCCGCTGCCAGAATGACTACGGCCAGCTTGTGCCTCATGCGCTTCCCTTCGATCGTCACCGTCCGAGTCCGAAGTGCAGGTCGCGCCACTCATCTACCGAGCGACTGCCCCCACTTCGGATTCGACGCTGGTGAGCGCCGTTTCCGGAGCGACCCGGCGAAGCTGCGCTTCACCCTTGGTCGCTCCGCCCCCAGGATTCGAACCTGGACCTCACAGCTCCAAAGGCTGTCGTGCTGCCGTTACACCAAGGCGGACCGCGCCACGCACGCATGGCACCGTTCTATTCTGGCAGACATCGAGCTGAGCGTTGACCGCCGCACGCGAGATAATGGTGCATGTGAACGAGCAAGATGAGGTCGACCGCATTCTCAGCGAGTGGTCGGCGGCACGACCCGACCTCGATGTCGCACCCCTCGCGGTGTTCTCGCGCATGACTCGAATTTCGAAACGTCTCGACCGGGCTCGCGTGCATGCATTCGAACGCAGCGGCCTCGCCTCGTGGGAGTTCGATGTGCTCGCGGTGCTGCGCCGAGGCGGTGCCCCCTATCGGCAGAGCCCGAAGGTGCTCGTGCGTCAGACCATGGTCTCGAGCGGCACAATGACGAACCGGATCGACCGCATGGTCGCGCGCGGCCTGGTGCGCAGGCTGACCGACCCGAACGACGGGCGTGGGGTGCTCGTCGAGATGACGCCGCAGGGCATGACGCTCGTCGACGCTGCCATGACACGGCTGTCCGACGCTGAGGAGCGACTGATCGGCGGCCTGCCCCGCGCAGAGCGGGAACGCCTCGCGACGCTCCTGCGGAAGCTTGCGCTCAGCGTGGACCGGTTCGAGCCGGAGGCCGACGCTGCGACGGAGTAGGGCGGGTAGCGTGGGCCCCGTGCGAGCGCTCACGAACCGACACGCGGGGTGCCGGTGACCACGGTGGGAAGCGTCCCCTGCGTGGTCATTCGCACCCCGAGTGTCGGTTGGCGGCGTTTCTGGCTGAGGACCTAGTGCCAGAACACCGCGAAGATGACATTCAGCACCGCGAGGCCGGCGATCGTGCCCAACACTCCCGCGCTCACGCTCGGCTTCCTCTTATACACGAGCGCCAGCACCAGAATCACGACCAGCACAATCAGCTTCGCGCCGATCTTCGCATTATTCACGAAGTCGCCGTTGCCCAAAGCGTAGGCCATGCCCACGAGCGCAAGCCCGGTCACGAGCTGCAGCCAGGAGCTGTGCAGAATCGCCCCGTTGATCTTCGAGGCACCGGCCTTCACTTTGGGCAGCTCCATCAACACCCCGCCGACAATGCCAGCGAAGCCGATGATGTGCAGCACCAGTAGAACGTTTCTCAGGATCTCCATGCCCTCAGCCTAGCCGAGGGCAGCGCGGACCCGCAGCCGCTCGGCCACGCCGACCGAACAGCGAACGGACAGTAGATGCTGTCTGCCAGCCGGAGAGGCAGCAACTACTGTCCGTCTGAGCGGCTCTGACACCGATCAGTGGAAGAAGTGTCGCTCCCCGGTGAGGTACATCGTGAGCCCGGCGGCCTGCGCCGCGGCAATCACCTCGTCGTCGCGCACCGAACCGCCGGGCTGCACCACGGCTCGCACGCCGGCGTCGATGAGCACCTGTAGACCGTCGGCGAACGGGAAGAACGCGTCGGAGGCCGCCACGGAACCGGAGGCGCGATCCCCCGCCCGCGAAACCGCGAGGCGGCACGAGTCGACCCGGTTCACCTGCCCCATGCCCACGCCAACCGAAGCACCACCGGAGGTGAGCAGGATCGCGTTCGACTTAACCGCCCGCACCGAGCGCCACGCGAACTCGAGCTCAGCGAGTGTCTCGGCATCGGCCGCTTCGCCCGAGGCGAGCGTCCACGAGGCGGCTGGAGCAAACGAGCGGTCGGCGTCCTGAAGCAGGAAACCGCCCGAGACCTGACGCAGCTCGACCGGATTCTGGGCGAAGTCCGCGGGCAGCACCAGCAAGCGCACATTCTTCTTCTTGGTGAGAATCTCGATCGCCTCGGGTTCGAAGCCCGGTGCCACGATCACTTCGGTGAAGATCTCGGCCACGGTCGCCGCCATGCCCGCGGTCACCTCGCGGTTCGCGGCAATGACTCCGCCGAAAGCCGACACCGGATCGCAAGCGTGTGCGAGCTTGTGCGCGGCGGCGATCGGGTCGGCCGCCCCCTCGGGGGCTACGGCGATGCCGCACGGGTTCGCGTGCTTGATGATCGCCACGGCGGGACGATCGTGATCGTAGGCGGCGCGCAGGGCCGCATCGGCGTCGACGTAGTTGTTGTACGACATCTCCTTGCCGTG
>Ga0182741_1001033_pt1 | contig 38741 bp, 40 predicted proteins | sample eDN5th37CBELigOP_FD_128874 | JGI IMG/M metagenome (GOLD analysis project Ga0182741, IMG submission 128874) | Enriched Organic Plus compost microbial communities from Emeryville, California, USA - eDNA 5th pass 37_C BE-Lig OP (version 2) (version 2) ... | reverse complement strand
GCAACTTCCACGCCATGCCGGATGTGACGGCCGAGGTGGGCGAGCTTTTGCGCACGCTCGGCATCGACCATATCGCGACGCGCAAGGTGAGCGAGATCGCGTATGGCCAGCAGCGGCTTCTGGAGATCGCGCTGGCGCTGGCGCTGAAGCCCAAGGTGCTGCTGCTCGACGAGCCCGCCGCCGGCGTGCCGCAGAGCGACACCCCGCGCATCGAGGCGGCCCTTGCCGGCCTGCCTTCCGACCTTGCCGTGCTGATGATCGAGCACGACATGGACCTCGTTTTCCGCTTCGCCAGGCGCGTCGTGGTTCTGGCGGCGGGCGAGATCATCTTCGAGGGCCTGCCCTCGGAGGTCGCCGCGAACAACAGGGTCCGTGAGGCCTATCTCGGAAACTATGCCCATGCCCGCAGAGTCGCTTGAGGTTCGCAACCTGAGGACGGGCTATGGCCCGACCGTGGTGATCGAGGACATCTCGTTCTCGGTGCCGGCCGGCGCACGCCTGTCGATCCTCGGCCGCAACGGCATGGGCAAGACGACGCTCCTGTCGAGCATCATGGGGCTGACCAAACGCTATGGCGGCGAGATCCTCCTCGGCGGCAAGGACGTGACGGGGCTAAGGAGCTGCGACCGGGCTCTCGGCGGCCTCGGCCTTGTGCCGCAGACCCGTGACATCTTCCGCTCCCTTACGGTGGAGGAGAACCTGATCGCCGGCCTGAAGGACCGTCCGCGCAGCGCGCTGGAGGAGGCCTATGCGATGTTCCCGCGCCTGCGCGAGCGGCGGCGCAATCTCGGCTGGCAATTGTCCGGCGGCGAGCAGCAGATGCTCTCCACGGCACGCACCATCCTGGGGCGTCCCTCTGTGCTCCTTCTCGACGAGCCTTTGGAGGGCCTCGCTCCCGTCATCTGCGACGAGCTGATGGTTGCTTTCTCACGCCTCGCCTCTGGCGGCGAGATGACGATCCTGCTGGTGGAGCAGCGCATCGAGAGCGCTCTCGATTTTGCCGATACGGTGATGATCCTCGAACGTGGCCGCATCGTCTGGCAGGGGCCGAGCGAAGCCCTGCGGAACGACCAGGATCTCGTCGAGCAGTTCATCGGCGTCGGCTCCCTGCATTGAGGAACATGATGGCATTCACGCGCGCCAACGGCATCGTCCTTCATCATCAGGTCTTCGGACGCTCCGAGGGGCCGGCCCTCGTTTTCGCCAATTCCCTGGGAAGCGATTTCCGTATCTGGCAGGAGGTGGCCCCGGCCTTCCTCGACCGCTTCCGCGTCATTCTCTACGATCTGCGCGGGCACGGCCTGTCGGACGCACCGCCCGGTCCCTATTCCATGGATGACCACGCGGACGATCTTCTGGCGCTCCTCGATGCGCTTCGCGTGCCCAGCGCCGTCATTGTGGGGCTGTCGGTCGGCGGCATGATCGCGCAACGGATCGCGGTGCTCGAGCCCGCCCGGGTCAATGCGCTCGTGCTCTGCTGCACGGCGGCACGGATCGGCACGGCCGAGGGCTGGGCCGAGCGGATCGCCATCGTGGAAAAGCATGGAATCGAGGCGATTGCCGACGGGCTTCTGAAGCTCTGGTTCACGCCTGCGTTCCGCGAGACCCGCGCCAGCGAGTATGCCGGCTGGCGCAACATGCTCGTCCGTACACCTGTCGCCGGCTATGCAGGCACCTGCGCGGCCATCCGCGAAGCGAATTTGACAGGGGATGCCGGGCGGATCGCCGTTCCGACGCTCTGCATCGCGGGCAACGAGGATGGCTCGACTCCGCCGGATCTGGTGCAGCGAACTGCTGCGCTCATCCCGGGTGCCGCATTCCGCGTCATCGAACGGGCAGGGCACATTCCCTGCATCGAGCGCCCGCGGGAGCTGACTGCAGCCATCCAGGCGCATCTCAAGGAGGCGGAACTTGTCTGAGAGCGAACGTTTCAAAGCAGGCATGGCCGTGCGCCGCGAGGTTCTGGGCGAGGCCCATGTGGACCGGGCAAGCGCCCAGATGACGGAATTCGACGCGGATTTTCAGACCTTCATCACCGAAGGGGCCTGGGGCTCGGTGTGGTCGCGGCCGCAATTCACCAAGCGCGAGCGCTCCATTGTGACCATCGCGCTTCTGGCCGCGCTCGGCCATGACGACGAGGTCGCCATGCATGTGCGCGCCACCCGGAACACCGGCGCCACGAAGGAGGACATCCGCGAGGCGCTGCTGCATGTGGCGGTCTATGCGGGCGTTCCGGCGGCCAACCACGCCTTCAAGATCGTCAAGAAGGCCTATGCCGAGATGGAGCAGGGCTCGCAGGAGTGATGTGAGATGTCGGACCAGGGATCATTCTATCAGCGCGACCGGAGCTGGCATCCGCCGGCCTTCACGCCGCAATACAAGACGTCGGTGCTGCGCTCGCCGCAATATCCGCTGCTCTCGCTCGAAAATACCGTCTCGGAGATGACGGGTCCGGTCTTCGGGCATGACAGGATCGGGCCCCTCGACAACGATCTCATCCGCAACTACGCCAAGACCGGCGATCCCATCGGCCAGCGCATCATCGTCTATGGTCGCGTGCTGGACGAGAATGCCCGGCCGGTGCCGGGTGCGCTTCTGGAGTTCTGGCAGGCCAATGCGGGCGGGCGCTACCGCCACAAGAAAGAGACCTATCTGGCGGCCATCGATCCGAATTTCGGCGGCTGCGGGCGCACCATCACGGACCAGGAAGGCCGCTACTCGTTCCGCACCATCAAGCCCGGCGCCTATCCCTGGCCCAACGGCGTGAACGACTGGCGCCCGGCCCATATCCACTTCTCGGTCTTCGGCCATGCCTTCGCGCAGCGGCTCATCACGCAGATGTATTTCGAGGGCGATCCGATGATCTGGCAATGCCCGATCGTCACGACCATTCCCGACAAGGCCGCCATCGAGCAGCTGATTGCCGCCCTCGACCGCAACAACACCATCCACATGGACGCGCTGGCGTACAAGTTCGACATCGTCCTGCGCGGTCGCCGCTCGACTCTGTTCGAGAACCGCCAGGAGGGGAACTGATGGTCCAGAAGCTCGGACAATTGAAGGAATCGCCATCCCAGACGGCCGGTCCCTATGTGCATATCGGCGCGACGCCGAACTGGGTCGAGATCACCGGAGTGTGGAAAGAGGATCTGGGGCTCGTCCTCGTCGGCCCCGAGGCGAAGGGCGAGCGCATCATCGTCAAGGGCCGCATCTTCGACGGCAGCGGCACGCCGCTGAAGGATGCGCTCGTCGAGATCTGGCACGCGGACGCAGAGGGCCTCTACAACTCGCCCCAGGAGAGGCGCGGGCGGGCCGATCCGCACTTCACCGGCTGGGGACGCCAGCCCGTGGACGGGACCACAGGGGAATACAGGTTCGAGACGATCAAGCCCGGCCGCGTGCCCTTCCCGGATGGGCGCCTCATGGCGCCGCACATCACGTTCTGGATCGTCGCGCGTGGCATCAATATCGGCCTGCACACCCGCATGTATTTCGACGACGAGGAGGGCGCCAATGCGGAATGCCCGGTGCTCGCCCGGATCGAGCACAAGATCCGGGTGCCGACCCTGATCGCCCCCCGCTCCGAGGAGAACGGGCTGCCCACCTACACCTTCGACATACGCCTTCAGGGCGAGAAGGAAACCGTGTTCTTCGACATCTGACCGTTACTGAAAGCGTATTATGGCCAAGTTCCAAAGCCTCAAGGAGGCCGTCGCCGAGAATCTGCGCGACGGCGAAACCGTCGCCTTCGAGGGGTTCACCCATCTCATCCCCCACGCGGCCGCCCACGAGGTGATCCGTCAGGGCATCAAGGACCTGACGCTGATCCGCATGACGCCGGATATCATCTACGACCAGCTCGTCGGGATGGGGCTCGCCCGGAAGGTGGTGTTCTCCTATGCGGGCAATCCCGGCGTCGGCCTCCTGCGCCGCATGCGCGACGCCATCGAGAACGGCTGGCCGCGTTCCATCGAGACGGTGGAGCACAGCCACGCGGCCATGGCGAATGCCTATGAGGCGGGCGCCGCGGGTCTGCCGTGCGCGGTCTTCCGGGGCTATCGCGGTGCTGGGCTTAAAGATGTCAACCCGGATATCCGGACCATTTCCTGCCCGTTCACGGGCGAGGAGCTGGCAGCGGTGCCGGCGCACCGGCCGGACGTGGCCTTCATCCACGCCCAGAAGGCGAGCCGGCGTGGCGACGTGCTCATCGAGGGCATTATCGGCGTGCAGAAAGAGGCGGTGCTCGCGGCGAAGCGCGCGGTCGTGACGGTGGAGGAGATCGTCGAGGATTTCGAGGGCCTCCACCCGAATTTGTGCGTGCTTCCGCACTGGACCGTGGCGTCCGTCGTGCAGGTGCCGGGCGGCGCGCATCCCTCCTACACCCACGGCTATTATGCGCGCGACAACGCCTCCTATCTCGAATGGGACAGGATCTCGTCCGACCGGGAGCTCTTCTCCCGCTGGATGAAGGAGAACGTGCTCGATGTGGGGCCGGACGTGTTCGCGTCCCGCGTGAAGGGGCTTTGAGGACATGAGCGGATCGGATTTCACCCCCAACGAGATGATGACCATTGCGGCCTCACGCGCTCTCTCGAACGACGATGTGTGCTTCGTGGGCATCGGCGCGCCGTCTGCGGCCTGCAACGTGGCGCGGCTGACGCACGCGCCCGACATCACGCTGATCTACGAGAGCGGCACCATCGGCACCGCGCCGGACGTGCTGCCCCTCTCCATCGGCGACGGGGAGCTGTGCGAGACGGCGCTCACCACCGTGTCGGTGCCTGAGATGTTCCGCTACTGGCTCCAGGGCGGGCGCATTTCCATCGGCTTCCTGGGGGCCGCGCAGCTCGACCGCTTCGGCAACATCAACACCACGGTGATCGGCGATTATCACAAGCCCAAGGTGCGGCTGCCCGGTGGCGGCGGCGCGCCGGAAATCGCCACCTCCTGCAAGGAGGTGTTCATCACCATGAAGCAGACGACCCGCGGCATGGTGGAAAAGATCGACTTCTTCACGTCCTTCGGGCACGGGGAGGGGGGCGACCACCGCAGGCGCCTCGGGATCGAGACCAAGGGCCCGACCCTGCTCATCACCGATCTCGCCGTGTGGAAGCCCGATCCCGAGACGAAGGAGTTCACGGTGGTGTCCATGCACCCTGGCGTGACCCGCGAGCAGGTGCAGGAAACCTGCGGCTGGAAGGTCCGCTTCGCAGACCATGTCGAGGAGACACCTCCGCCGACGGAGCTCGAACTGAAAACACTCCGCGACCTGCAGGCCCGCACCGAGCGGGCGCACGGCGGCAAGAAGGGAGCCTGAGAATGCCTGAGGCCTACATTTGCGCCTATCTGCGCACGCCGATCGGCCGCTATGGCGGCGCACTGTCGTCCGTGCGCACGGACGACCTCGGCGCCGTGCCGCTTCGGGCGTTGATGGAGCGGTTCCCGAGTGTCGATTTCACGGCCGTGGACGACGTGATCTACGGCTGCGCCAACCAGGCGGGCGAGGACAACCGCAACGTGGCGCGCATGGCGCTTTTGCTGGCCGGCCTGCCCACCGCCGTTCCCGGCACCACCCTCAACCGCCTGTGCGGCTCCGGCATGGATGCGGTGATCACGGCCGCCCGTGCCATCAAGGCCGGCGAGGCCGAATTGATGATCGCCGGCGGCGTCGAATCCATGTCCCGCGCCCCCTTCGTGATGCCGAAGGCCGAGAGTGCCTTCTCGCGCGCCACCGAGATCCACGAAACCACCATCGGCTGGCGCTTCGTGAACCCGCTCATGAAGAGCCAGTATGGCATCGATTCCATGCCCGAGACTGGCGAGAACGTGGCCGAGGAGTTCCGCGTCTCCCGCGAGGACCAGGACACCTTTGCGCTGCGCTCACAAAAGAAGGCTGTCGCCGCCCAGGACAGCGGGCGCCTCGCCAAGGAGATCGTGCCAGTCACGATTCCGCAGCGAAAGGGCGATCCGCGCGTGGTCGACAAGGACGAGCATCCGCGGGGCGACACCACCCTGGAGGCGCTCGCCAAGCTTTCGACACCGTTCCGCCGGAACGGCACGGTAACGGCCGGCAACTCCTCTGGCGTCAATGATGGCGCCGCAGCGCTCATCGTGGCGTCCGAGGCGGCCATGCGACGCTATGGGCTCGAGCCGCTCGCCCGCGTGGTCGGCGGCGCGACCGCGGGGATCGACCCGCGCATCATGGGCATGGGCCCGGTCCCTGCTACGCGAAAGCTGTGCGCCCGCCTTGGCCTATCGCCGTCGGATTTCGATGTCGTCGAACTCAACGAGGCCTTCGCCAGCCAAGGGATCGCGGTGTTGCGCGAGCTCGGCATTGCGGAGGATGCGGCGCATGTGAACCCGAACGGCGGCGCCATCGCGCTCGGCCATCCGCTCGGCATGTCGGGCGCGCGCATTGCCGGGACGGCTGCCCTCCAACTCAAGCTGGGCGGAAAGAAGCGGGCGCTCGCCACCATGTGCATCGGCGTGGGTCAGGGCATTTCCATCGCGCTCGAAGCCGTCTAGGCTCGCGGCGTTATGGCGAGCGACCCGCTTTCCCCTCCGCTGCTTAAGGCCCTCGTCGGCGACGACGCGGTGGCGGCGCTTTTCTCCAGCGAGGCGGAGCTTGCCGCCATGCTGCGGGTGGAGGCGGCGCTCGCGCAGGCTGAAGCGGAGCTCGGCATGATCGATGAAGATGCGGCCTTCCAGATCGTGGAGGCGTGCAGCCGCTTCGATCCTGACTGGGGCGCCCTTGCCAGGGGGCTGGCGCAGGACGGCGTGGTGGTGCCTGAGCTCGTCCGCCAGCTGCGCCGGGCCGTCGGCGAACCGCATGACAGGGCGGTGCATCTTGGGGCGACGAGCCAGGATATCGTCGATACGGGCCTCATCCTGCGCCTGAAGGATCTTGCGGCTCTTCTCGTCGGTCGCATCGCAACGCTCATCGAGTCGCTCCGTCTCCTGAAGACGCGGGACGGTGCCGTGCCGCTCATGGCGCATACGCGCATGCAGCAGGCGCTGCCATTCACGGCTGCCGACAAGCTCGACACTTGGATCCAGCCCCTGGAGCGGCACACCGACACCTTGCGCGAAATGTTGCCGCGCCTGCTCGTCCTGCAACTCGGCGGTCCCATCGGCAACCGGGAGACCTTCCACGGCCACGGCGATGCGCTCGCCGATGCACTGGCGGAACGGCTCGGCCTCGGCTTCGCGCCGGCTTGGCACTCCCAGCGCGACCGGATCGGCGAATTTGCTGCCTGGCTGTCGCTCGTCTCGGGAACGCTGGGCAAGATCGGGCAGGATATCGCGCTCATGGCGCAGAACGAGGTCGGCGAGGTCCGCCTCGCATCAGGCGGCGGCTCCTCGGCCATGCCGCATAAGTCCAATCCCGTCCAGGCGGAGGTGCTCGTGGCGCTCGCCCGCTTCAATGCAGGCTTGCTCGGCACCCTCCATCAGGGACTCGTCCACGAGAACGAGCGCTCGGGCACTGCCTGGACGCTCGAATGGCTGGTCCTGCCCCAGATGGCGGAAGCCACGGGCGCCGGTCTCGTTAAGGCGCAGATCCTTGCGGAGGGGATGCAATTCGTCTCGTCTTCTATGGCAGGGAAGGGCGCCTGAGAGGCACTGCCCGCTGTTCCGGAACACTTTTCCGTCATTCCGGGGCGCCGCAGGCGAGCCCGGAACCCATAATCACTGAGCTTTACGAGAAGGGCGCAGCGATTAGCGTCGCTTCTTCTTCTGACACGCTGGTGGTTATGGGTTCCGGGCCCGGCCGAAGGCCGTCCCGGAATGACAGAAAAGCCGTTCCCGAATCACGGCAAACTACCCATTGCGCAGGGCTCGAAATTCCGTCGGCGTGAGACCCGTTCGGCGTTTGAAGAAGCGTGTGAAATAGGCAGGGTCCTCGAAGGCGAGCGCCAGGGCCACTTCCTTGGCGCTCAAGGACGTGAAGGTCAGGTAGCGCCGCGCTTCCAGCGCGAGGCGGCTATGGATGATGCCGAGCGCGGTTTCGCCGAGATGCTCGCGGCAGAGCCGGTTGAGATGGGTCGCGGTCAGGCCGAGCCTGTGCGCATAGGCGTCGACGGGCTTGTGGCTGCGGAATTCCTCGTCCACGAGTTGGCGGAACCGCATGAGATGGCGCAGCGCCCGGTCCTTCGCGTCCGGCGCGGTCTCTCGCGCTTCCCCATGCAGGCGGTGAAGGCGGATGAGAAGGAGCGCGAGATGCGCCTCAATGGCGCCAAGACGACCCGGGTGACGGCTCGCAAGTTCTCCGGCAATCGCCGCCACGTGTTCCGCGACCATCCCGGCCTCCGACGAGCCGACCACCAGCGGAATGACCTGCACTAAGCCGAAGGTGGGCGCGACCTCTGCCGCGGCGGCGAGCATGGCGTCGAGCCGGGGCGCGAAAAATGTCAGCACCGTCCCCTCCACGTCGGGCGTGAAGGTGTAGCCGTGCACCACCATGGGCGGCAGGGTCACGATGGAAGGGGCAACGAGCCGGTGGCGCTGTCCGTCCAACACGAAATCCGCCTCGCCGCCGGTGAGATGGAGAACCTGGAAAAGTCGCTCATGCCGGTGCGGCGCGATCACGTAATCGTGCAAGCGGCTGCGGAACTGGATCGTCTCGCCATGGATCCATTCTGTGTTCGGATCGTCTTCGTGTTCGCCATAAAGGGCATAGGTCGGAATGGTGTCCATTGCATCAGTCCCACGGCTGGCGATGTTCGAATTGTCCTATTCAATGCCCAGTTTGTCCATGGCGCCGCGCCCGAGCCTTTGCGAGTTTTCTCTTAACAGAGATGCGGCGCGAAGCTGCCGGTTCGGAGGTAAGCGACCATGCGGACCCAGGTGGCCATCATCGGGGCGGGCCCGGCAGGACTTCTGCTCGGGCGCCTGCTCGATCAGGCGGGGATCGACACGATCATCCTCGAGCGGCGCAGCCAGGATTATGTGCTCGGCCGCATCCGCGCCGGCGTGCTGGAGCAGGGCAGCGTCGACCTCCTCGACAGGGCCGGTGTCGGGGCGCGCATGCATGCGGAGGGCCTCGTCCATGACGGGATGGAGTTCTGCTTCGACGGGGACAGGCACCGCTTCGATTTCCGCGCCCTGATCGGCCGGACCGTGATGGTCTACGGACAGACGGAGGTGACGCGGGACCTGATGCAGGCCCGCGATGCGTCCGGCGCGAAGACCATCTACGAAGCCGAGGATGTGTCGCTCCACGATTTCGACGGCACGAGCCCCACGGTCCGCGTTGTCAAGGACGGTGTCGCCCATGAGATCGCCTGCGATTTCATCGCGGGCTGCGACGGCTATCACGGTGTGTCCCGCGCCAGCGTTCCGGAAGGAGCGTTGCGCATCTATGAGCGCGTCTATCCTTTCGGCTGGCTTGGGATCCTTGTCGACAGGCCGCCGGTCTCGGACGAACTCATCTATGCGCATCACGCACGTGGCTTCGCGCTCTGCTCCATGCGCTCACCGTCACGAAGCCGCTACTATGTGCAGGTGGCGGCGGACGAGAAGGTCGATGCCTGGTCCGACGATCGCTTCTGGGACGAGCTACGGCGGCGGGTCGATTCCGAGACGGCGGAGCGGCTCGTGACCGGCCCGTCCATCGAGAAGTCCATCGCACCCCTGCGCAGCTTCGTGGCGGAGCCGCTTCGGTTCGGCCGCCTGTTTCTGGCAGGCGACGCGGCCCACATCGTTCCGCCCACAGGCGCCAAGGGGCTCAACCTCGCCCTCAACGATGTCGGCTGCCTGGCAGATGCGCTTGTCGAGTTCTATGGCGAGGGCTCCGATACTGGTATCGACTATTATTCCGACCGGGTGCTGAAGCGCGTCTGGAAGGCGGAGCGCTTCTCCTGGTGGATGACCTCGATCCTGCACACCTTCCCGGAGACGGACACCTTCGGACGGCGAATCCAGCGGGCCGAGTTCGACTATCTCGTCGGTTCCGAAGCGGCCTCCCGGTCGCTCGCCGAGAACTACACAGGGCTGCCCGCATAGGGCCGCAGCGGTGAATCCTCCGCCGCGGCCCGAAGGGTCAGGCGGCCTTGCGACGCTCCTGTTCGGCCGCATAGAGCGCGCCTTCCTCCGAAAGAGCCCGTGCGACGCTGGGGCGCTTCTTCAGGCGACGGTAATAGGAGTGAACGGCAGGCCATTTCTCGAGATCGACCGGCGTCGCGATCTTCCAGTTCAGGATCGTCACCAGATAGGCATCGGCCACGCTGAATTGATCGAGCAGGAATTCGCGGCCCGTCAGATGGTCGTTGAGGTAGGCGAGCCGCCTGTCGCCGGCCTCCAGGGTCTTTGCAACTACCTCCTCGGGCAGGGATGAATCGAAGAGGGGCGTGAACAGCGCCTTGTGCATCTCGGTCCCGATGAAGCACAGCCATTGCTGCAGCCGCGAGCGGGCCATGCCGCCCTCGGGAGCAAGCTTTGCCTCAGGGAAACTGTCGGCAATGTACTGGAGAATGGCGGCGTTCTCCGTGAGGATCTCGCCGTCGTCCGCGCGGATTGCCGGGACGAGGCCGAGCGGGTTGACGGCGTGGAAATCCTCACCGTCGAGGGTTCGCTTCGTGTGGGAATCGACCTCGATGAAGCGGGCGGGGGCCTCCGCTTCGTAGAGCGCGATCCGAGATGCCATCGAGCAGGCGAGGGGGGAGAAGTAGAGATCCATGACAGGCCTCATGCGTTGAATTTTTTACCGACTCGTATAAATTATTGAAGCTCCAACATCGGTCAAGGAATTTATTTCGAGATGGTACAAAAAGTAGAGGAGGGCGAGCGGAAGCGGCGTGGCCGACCTCGGGCTTACGATCCCGAGACGGCTTTGCGTCAGGCTCTGGAGACATTCTGGGCAGCCGGCTTTTCCGGAACCTCCCTCGACGACATTTCGGCCGCGACGGGCATGAACCGGCCGAGCCTCTATGCGGCTTTCGGTGACAAGCACTCCCTGTACCTGAAGGCGCTCAATCACTACTGGGCCCAAGGGCGCGCCGAGATGCAGGACGCGCTCGCCAACCGGCGGCCGTTGGCCGACGAGCTCATGGCCGTCTACGACAAGTCTCTCGCAATCTACTTTTCGGGCGAGGGGCCGCCCCGCGGCTGCTTCGCCATCGGCACCGCAACGACGGAGGCCGTCCAGGACGCGGAGATCCGCTCTCTTTTCGCGCAGGGGCTGAAGACGCTGGACAAGGCCTTCGAGGACAGGATCCGTGCCGCTCAGGAGAGCGGTGAGCTCCGTGCCGATGCGGATGCTGCGGCGCTTGCCGTCATTGCGTCCTCGACGCTTCATACCCTCGCCATCCGTGCGCGCATGGGGACGCCCCGGGAGGAGTTGCGCGCGTTGGCGCAAAAGTCCGTTGCGGTGATCTGCGGAGCCACCGGGACCTGAGTTTCCTGTGCGGCGGACGCTCTCCCGATCTGCCCTCAAAGCGGTTTACGCTGCGCGACCGATGGCGCAGCATGGCGGCACGAATCCAAAGAATGACCCAAGGGAGAGCCGAGAGTTGACCGCCCCATCCGTTTTCCATTCCGCCCATTCCGGAAAAGCCGCCAACCCTTCGGACTGGACGGCGGCCGAGATGCTCGACGGCTATTCCCGACGGCAGATCTCGCCAGTCGAAGTGGTCGAGGCGGTCATCGCGCGGATCGAGGCCTACGAGCCGCAGCTCCAGGCGCTCTACGCGTTCGACCCTGAGGCTGCATTGAAGGCCGCGAGGGCCTCCGAGGATCGCTGGATGCGCGGCGAGGCTCGAGCCCTCGATGGGGTTCCGGGCACGATCAAGGAGAACATCGCCACCCGCGGAACGCCGGTTCCGCTCGGCACCGCGGCGCGGGACCTGGTGTCCGCGGCCGCGGATGCGCCGCCCGCCGCCCGTCTGCGCGAGGACGGCGTCGTTATCCTGGCCAAGACCACCATGCCGGATTACGGCATGCTTTCGTCGGGCCTCTCCAGTTTCCATCCCCTGGCACGCAACCCCTGGGACTTGTCGAAGAATCCCGGTGGCAGCTCCGCCGGGGCGGGCGCTGCCGCGGCAGCGGGCTACGGTCCGTTCCATGTAGGCACGGATATCGGCGGCTCGATTCGCCTGCCGGCCTCCTGGTGCGGTGTGTTCGGGCTCAAACCGAGCTTCGGCCGCATCCCCATCGATCCGCCCTATTACGGGCGCGTGGCGGGCCCCATGACCAGGACCGTGATGGACGCGGCCCTGATGATGCGAAGCCTGACGCGTCCCGATATGCGGGACACCATGAGCCTGCCGTTCCAGGATCTGCCCTGGCTCGACCTCGACATCACGCTCAAGGGCCTGCGGATCGGCGTGATGATGGAGGCTGGCATCGGCATCGCGCTCGATCCGGAGGTGCGGGCCTGCATTGAGGCGGCGGTTCAGACATTCGCGCAGGCGGGTGCCGAGATCGTCGAGATCCCGCCTTTCGTCACGCGGGAGATGCTGGACGGCCTGGACGATTTCTGGCGCCAGCGCGCCTGGATGGATATCGGCGCGCTCGACGAGGACCAGCGTGGGCGCGTCCTGCCCTATATTCGCGCCTGGGCCGAGGGCGGCAAGGCGCTGACGGGCGCCGAGGTCTATGCCGGCATGAACCAGATGATGGTGATGCGCCACGCAGCCGTCGAGGCGACGAAGGACGTGGATTTCGTGCTCTCACCGGTGGCGCCGGTCGTCGCCTATCAGGCGGAGCTGGCATCCCCCATCCACGATCCCGAGGAGCCGTTCGAGCATATCGGCTACACGGTCGCGTTCAACATGTCGGATCAGCCCGCAGCCTCGGTCAATGCAGGCTTCACGGAGGCGGGCCTGCCCATCGGCCTGCAAATCGTCGGCCGGCGCTTCGACGATGTGGGCGTGATGCGCCTGTCCCATGCCTGGGAGAACCTGCGCGGCGCGCAGAGGGACTGGCCGCGGCTTTAAGCGTCGAGCACCGTCTTCCCGTCATTCCGGGACGCGCCTGTGGCGCGGGCCTGGAACCCATAAACGCCAGCGTCTCAGAAGTTGGCCTTGCAATAACCGCTGCACCTTATCCTGCGTCGTCAACGGCTATGGGTTCCGGGCCCCGCTGACGCGGCCCCGGAATGACGAGCACAACGTCTCTCCCTCCATGAGAGGTGAGCAGGTCGTGTAGTGGCGGGAAGACGATCGCTCAGGGCTGTGACGAAGCCGGTGCGTGAGCGTCGGCTCTTGTCGTGGAGCCTGTCGTGTCTTCCGGCGAGACCTTGCGGATCTGGTTGACGAATTCGGTCAGGCTGCCAGTGCCGTCCTGCTCGAAGGCGAGCTTCGCCAGCATGTTGCTGTCGAAAGGTTCCTCCTGGATGGTGCCATCCGACATGATGGTCGTCTTGATGCCGGATTCCATGTCGAACGAGACCGTCTTGACCATCGGCTTTGTATCGGAAGTCGGAGCCTCCGCGGGCGGCTCCGTGCGCGTGACATTCGCGGGCTGCGGCTTGTCGAGGGCGGCGCTCTTGCTCTTCTCAGCCGCGATGTCGGGCTCGGGCTCAGGATCGGGCGCGCGGGCTTCATCCTCACCCTGGCGGCGGTTCTGAGGCTCCTTCCCGGCACTGCGCTCCTGCTTCTGAGCGGCGTCTGCGGCCTCCTGCTCGGCAAGGACCTTTTCCAGCCGTGCCTTGGCCTCGGCGGCCTCCTTCTGGGCCTGCGACCCGAAGACGGATACGAGAGGCATGGAGGCCTTTTCGGCTTCCGCCTTCGCGTGTGCCGCATCGGCCGCGTTCGCGGCTTCGATGCGCTTGCGTGCAGACTCGACCTGATAGGGGTCGTTGGTGTCGTAGGTGTAGCGTTTGCCGTTGATTTCGTAAGACACCTTCCGGGCTTCGGCGACACCGCTCATCAGATGCAGGGCCAGCACCGAGGCTCCAAGGCTCAACCAGATTCTTGTTTTCATCGCCACCGGGTCCATTCGATGGGTTAAACTCTGTTAATGATTATGGCCAGGGTATGACGTAGCGTCATGTCGCGATGCGCGTTGGCTGATAGGAAACGTTATCCCATGCCGGATGGGCTGATCTTGTATCCGCCCTGAACAGGACAGATCTCATAGGCCGCTCCGGTGGACCGTCAGCCTCGCGGGTCCGCACCGCTCAGGAAGGATCTCTCACCATGCCGCCCCTTTCGGTTCTCGATCTCGCGCCCGTTCCCCAGGGAGCCACGCCTGCGCAGGCCCTGCGCAACACGCTCGATCTGGCGCAGCACGCGGAACGATGGGGCTACAACCGCTTCTGGCTGGCGGAGCACCATAACATGGTGGGCATCGCGAGCGCCGCGACCAGCGTCGTGATCGCTCACGTGGCGGGCGGCACGCAGCGGATCCGCGTGGGAGCCGGGGGCATCATGCTGCCGAACCATTCGCCCCTCGTCATCGCCGAGCAGTTCGGCACCCTGGAGGCCCTGTTCCAGGGCCGGATCGATCTCGGTCTCGGGCGCGCACCCGGTACCGATCAGCTGACCCTGAGAGCCCTCCGTCGGGACCCGCTGAGCGCCGACACCTTCCCGCAGGACGTGCTCGAACTGCAGGCGCTCCTCGGGCCACTCCAGCCGGGGCAGGCCGTGCAGGCCGTGCCTGGGACCGGCAGCAACGTGCCGCTCTGGATTCTCGGTTCGAGCCTGTTCGGCGCGCAGCTCGCGGCCATGCTGGGACTGCCTTACGCCTTCGCGTCGCATTTTGCGCCCGGTGCGCTCATGCAGGCGCTCCAGGTCTATCGGGAGCGCTTCCAGCCTTCGAAACAGCTCGACCGGCCCTACGCGATGGTGGGCCTCAACGTGATCGCGGCCGAGACGGACGAGGAGGCGCGCCGCCTCTTCACCTCGCCGCAGCAGCAATTCACCAACCTGTTCCGCGGCACCCGCGGCCAGCTGCAGCCGCCCATCGACGATATCGAGAGCTACTGGACCCCGTCCGAGAAGGCGCAGGCCATGAACATGCTCTCCTGCTCGATTGTCGGCGCGCCGGACACGGTCCGCGCAGGGCTTGCGGATTTCATCGCGAAGACGCAGGCGGACGAGCTGATTGTCGCCTCGGCGATCTTCGACCATGGCAAGCGCCTGCGCTCCTACGAGATCCTGGCGGACGTGCACAAGGCGCTGAACCGTGAGCTTGCGCCTGCCGGGTGATAACCCGCTCAAGCGGGTGCGCTGCGCCCGCGCAGGGTCGGGTCGAGGGCGTCCCGCAGGCCGTCGCCGAGCAGGTTGAGTCCCAGCACCGACAGCGCAATGGCGAGGCCCGGCGCGATGGCGAGGTGCGGCGCCTGCGAGAGATAGGTCTGCGCGTCGCTCAACATGCGGCCCCAGCTCGGATTCGGCGGGCGCACGCCGAGGCCGAGATAGCTCAGGCCGGCCTCGGTCAGGATCGCGAGGGCGAGCTGGATCGTCACCTGGACGATGAGCGCGCCCGCGATGTTGGGGATCACATCCTCCAGAGTGATGCGCAGGGGCGGTTTGCCGAGCGCCCGCGCGGCCGCGATGTAGTCGAGCGTCCAGATCTGGAGGGCGACGCCGCGCGTCACGCGGGCGAAGACCGGGATGTTGAACACCGCAATCGCCAGGATGGCAGCCGTTGGGCCCGAGCCGACGAGCGCGCCGATCATGATGGCGGACAGGACCGCCGGAAAGGCGAAGACCACGTCCGAGGCGCGCATGACGATCTCGTCCGCTATACCCCTCCAGGCCGCGGCCGCAGAGCCGATGGCGGTGCCGATAGCGGCCCCCAGAAGCACTGCCGGCCAGGCGATGGCAAGTGAGTTCCAGGCGCCAGCCATGAGAAGGGAGGCGACGTCGCGGCCGAAATGATCGGTGCCGAGGAGCCCGGCCTCCAGCGGCCCTTTCAGCCGCAGGGCGATGCGCACGCGCGTGGGCGGCTCCGGCGTCCAGACGAGGGACAGGAGAGCGGTCCCGATGAGAAAGGCCGTCAGGATGCCGCCGACCATGAGGGCGGCATTCGGGCGAAAGCGCGGAGCGGTTCTCATGCGCGGCTCCTCAGGCGCGGGTCGAGGATCGCATAGCCGATATCGACCAGGAAGTTGATGACGATGACGAGGCCCGAAAAGATCAGCACGATGTCCTTGATAACCACGAGGTCACGCTGGTTCAGGGCCTGATAGGCGAGGCGCCCGAGGCCCGGCAGGTTGAACACGTTCTCCACGAGGATCGCGCCGCCGAAAAAGAACGAGAGCTGAAGGCCGAGGATGGTGGTGACCGGGATGAGCGCGTTCGGCACTACGTGCCGGCGCAGGGTCGCGCCTCTGTCGACGCCCTTCGCGCGGGCCGTGCGCACGAAATCGGCGCCGATCACCTCCAGGGTCGCGGAGCGCGTCACGCGGGTGAGCACCGCCGCCTGGGGGAGGGCGAGCGCGACGGCCGGAAGGAGGAGGGCCTGGAAGGCCGGCCAAATGCCAGCGCTCCATCCCGGGAAGCCGCCTGCCGGGAACCAGCCGAGCCAAGTTGCGAAGAACAGGATGAACAGGAGCCCGATCCAGAAATTCGGCACGGCCACGCCGAGCTGGCTGAACACCAGCACGGCCCGGTCCACCGGCCCGTCCCGGCGCGCTGCGGCCGCGACGCCGAGGGGCAGTGCGAGAGCGGTCGAGATGAGGATGGCGAGGAGGCTTAAGGGCAGCGTCACGGCCATGCGCTCTCCCACGAGGGTCGAGACCGGCATCTTGTAGGTGATGGACTGGCCGAGATCGCCATGCAGCAGCCCGCCGACCCACGCGAGATAGCGCACGAGGGCAGGCTGATCGAGCCCTAGTTCGTGGCGCAGGGCCGCCAGTGTGTCTTCCCGGGCAGCGGTGCCGAGCATGATCGCCGCAGGATCGCCGGGCAGCACCTCCAGGATCAGAAAGATCGCCAGCGACACGGCGACGAGCGTCACGATCAGCGAGACAAGGCGGGAGATGACGAGACGCAACATGAAATCAGATCATCCGGCGGTTGGCGGTCGGTGGCATCTGCGTGGCTTTACCCCTCTGGCACGAGGAGAGTAGGGAGGTGCCGCTATCGTCATTCCGGGGCGAGCGGAGCGAGAGCCCGGAACCCATAACCATTGAGCTTGGTGAGAAGGCCGTAGCGCTTGCCGTTGCCTCTCATCCTGAACGGTCAGCGGTTATGGATTCCGGGTTCCGCTGTGCGGCCCCGGAATGACGATGGAGCCGAAGGCCTTCGGCTCCGAGTTCCTCAATCCGTCCACGACACCTCGGTCACGTCGTTCGCCGGAACGGGGGAGTTCTCCCACAATCCCTTCAGTTTCGCGTTCCAGACGCCGAGCTTTGGCAGCTGGAAGAGGAAGAGGGCCGGCACGTCCTCGGCCAGGATCTTCTGCGCCTCCGCGTATTTGGCGAAGCGCGCTTTCTCGTCCGTGGTCTTTCCGGCCTCGGCGATCAGCGCCTTGAACTTGTCGTTCTTGTAATTGAAGTAATAGTTGTCGCGGGCGAAGATATCGATGTCGAGCGGCTCCGTATGAGCCACGATGGTGACGTCGTAATCCTTGTTCTTGAAGACCTCTTCGATCCATTTGGCCGGGAATTCGGTCGGAATGATCTTCATGTCGACGCCGACTTCCGCGAACATGGCGGCGAGCAGCTCCGCCGAGCGGCTGGCATAGGCCATCTGCGGCGCCTTGATGGTGATGGACAGGCCGTTGCCGTAGCCCGCCTCCTTGAGCAGCGCCTTCGCCTTCTCGGTGTCGTAGGGAATGACGCCGGTCATATCCACGAAGGCCGGGTGGTTGGGCGAGAAGAAGCTGCCGATAGGCTGGCCGTAGCCCGAATAGGCGCCTTCCACGAGGGCCTTGCGGTCGACCGCGTGCATGAGGGCACGGCGCACGCGCACGTCGTCGAAGGGCTTCTTGGCATTGTTCATGCCGGCGACGATCTCACCCTCCGTGTTGCCCGCAACCGCCGTGAAGCGCGAATCCTTCTTCAGCTCGCTGAACAGCTCCGGCGCACCGAGATTCGGGAACGCGTCCACGTCGCCCGCCTTCAAGGCCGCGACCTGGGCCTGCGGATCGTTGATGAAGCGGAACGTGACGGTCTCGAGCTTGGTCTTGTCCTTCTGCCAGTAATCGGGATTGCGCACGAGCTCGACCCGGTCGCCGCGCGTCCACGACTTGAACTTGAACGGGCCCGTGCCGACCGGGCTCGCCTTGTTGTTCTCCGCCGTTTCGGGCGCGACGATCACGGCGTCTCCCCAGCCGAGATAATAGAGGAAGTTACCGGACGTTTCCTTCAGCTTGATCACGACGGTTGCCGGATCGGGCGTCTCGATGGAATCGATCGGCGCGAAGATCTGCTTCTGCGCGTTGGTCGATGTCGGCGCCCGGGCGCGGTCGAAGGCAAATTTCACGTCGGCGGAATCGAAGGCCGAGCCGTCGTGGAATTTCACGCCCATCTGCAGATGGAACGTGTAGGTCAGCCCGTCCGGCGCGATGTCCCAGCTCTTCGCCAGGAGCGGCTGCACCTTGCCGTCCCGGTCGATGCGCACGAGACCTTCGTAGAGGTTCGCCCAGGTCACCTCGCGGATGGCCACCGGCGCCGCGATCGTGGGATCGAGGCCCGGCGGTTCGATCGGCATGCCGATCACCAGCGACGTCTTCGCGGCAAAGGCCGGGACGAAGCTGGCTGAGAGGATGAGGGCAGCGGCCAGAATGCGCTTCGACATGGGGCGATGTTCCATCCGGTTTGTTGGCGCGCCAGCTTAGACGCACTCGAAGCCCGGATGGAAGATGCCTCGTGCCGGATTGTCTTAAAGGCAGCCCGCGAGGATGGGATATGGATCCGCCCACCTCACGTGGGCTTGAGCTGCTTGTAGAACACCGTCGTGTCGCAGAAGCCGCCCTGGGGCCAGAGGGCGTAGTTCGGGATGATGCCGGCCGGGACCCAGCCGAGTCGCGTGTAGAGGCGCTCTGCGGCGCTGCCCGTCACGGTGTCGAGCACCAGGACGGATTTTCCCGCCGCGAGGGCGGCTGTCTCGGCGGCGCGCATGAGGGATGCACCGACGCCTCGCCGACGCGCTGTGCGGTGAACAAGCATCTTGGCGATGTCGGCCCGGTGGGGCTGATTCTCCGGCTGCCGGAGGATGACCTGAACCGTGCCGAGGATCTGGCTGCTCTCCGGCTCCTGCGCCACGAGGAGGATGCGCTCGCCCGCCGCGACGCCCTCCGCCACGCCTGTCCAGAAGGCGTCGGCTCTCTCGCGGGTCAGGGGCGCCATGAAGCTGACCGAGGCGCCGCCCTCGACGCAATCGATGAGCACGGCCGACAGGGCCCCCACCTGCTCCGCGGCCTCACCGGGAGAGAGGGAGCGCAACGTGACGGATGAGTTCACGGAAAGGTTCATGAGAGTTCCTCAGTCCGGGACCGGCCGCTCGCCTGGCCATGGCCGCAGGGATGTGGCCGCCAGGGCCACCAGATAGCGGGCAGGCTGGTCGGCCGGGTTGTGGAACATGTTGGGGCGATCAATGCCCATGCAGAGGCAGTCGCCTGCCGCGAGGCGATGGGAATCCCGGCCCGTCGTCACCTCCACCTCGCCTTCGAGGACCCAGACCTGCTGGCCGATCCTGGCGGTGCGGGGACCGGAATCGTAGGCCACCCGCGCGCCGGGCGGCAGAATGACTTCCGCGAGTTCGATGGAGGAGGGGTGGCCGGGTGGAGACAAAGCGCGGCGCAGGTAACCGCTCTCCGGATCGCGCCAGACCCGCTGGTCGGCATGGCGGACCAGGGGTGACGCTTCAGCCCGGCCCGCCTCGGCGAAGAGAGATGCGAGACTGACGCCGAGCCCCGCCGCGAGCCTGTTCAGAATGACGGCTGTCGGGCTGCTTTCGCCTCGCTCGATGAGGGAGATCATCGAGCGGCTCACGCCCGTACGCTCCGACAGCTCGTCCAGCGTGAGACCGTTCTGAGCCCGCAGCCCGCGCAGGCGCGCAGCAAGGTGACTATTGATGTCGGATTCCGACTCCATGAAAGTAGATTAGAAATCCACTATAATGGAGTCAACTAATTCGTCGGCCGTAAGGTCTTCGGAAGGGGACGAGAGACCAGACGCAACAGCGATCCAGCCCACGAAAAAACCCGCTCCGTTGCCGGAGCGGGTTTCGTTTCGACCGGGGTCGAAATCGGGCCGATTACATGCCGATCTCGTTGCCCGAGTAGTCGATCTTGCCGTCGGCGCCCTTCTTCCAGACATACATCACGTAGTCCGGACGGGTGATGTCGCCCTTCTTGGTGAAGGAGAGATCGCCGATCACGGTCTTCATCGGCTTGCCCGAATGCAGAACGTCCGCAACCTTCTTGGCATCGTTGCTGCCGGCTTGCTTGGCGGCCTCGGCCAGGACCTGGGCTGCGGCATAGGAGTAGAGGGTATAGGCCTCGGGGTCGTAGTTCTTGGCCTTGAACTTGGCCACCACGTCCTTGGCGTTCGGGTTCTTGCGCGGATCGGGCGCGAAGGTCATCAGAGTGCCCTCGGCGCCGGGGCCGGCAATCGAGGTGAACTCGGCCGACACGATGCCGTCGCCCGACATGAGCGGGGCGTTGAGGCCCTGGTCACGCATCTGACGGATGATGAGGCCCGCCTCGGTGTGAAGGCCGCCGAAATAGACCACGTCAACGCCGGCCTGCTTCAGCTTCGACACGAGCGCCGAATAGTCCTTCTCGCCCGGGTTGATACCTTCATACACGACTTCCTTAAGGCCCTTGGCATTCATGGCCTTCTGGGTCTCGTCCGCAAGGCCCTTTCCGTAAGGGGTCTTGTCGTGGACGATGGCGACCTTCTTGCCCTTGAACTTGTCAGCCAGATAGCCGCCGGCAACGAGGCCCTGCTGGTCGTCGCGACCGCAGGTGCGGAACGTGTTCCACATGCCGCGCTCGGTATATTGCGGGTTCGTGGAGGCCGGCGAAACCTGGATGATGCCGGCTTCCTCATAGACCTGCGAGGCCGGGATCGAGACGCCGGAGTTGAAGTGGCCGACGACCCATTTCACGCCTTCGGCCGCGAACTTGTTCGCCACCGACACGCCCTGCTTCGGATCGGACACGTCGTCGCCGACGACAAGCTCCAGCTTCTGGCCATTGACGCCACCGGCCGCGTTGATGTCCGCGACAGCCTGCTCGACGCCGTTCTTGAGCTGCGCGCCGAAAGCGGCATTCGGGCCCGTGATGGGGCCGGCAACGCCGATCTTGATCTGCGCGTTGGCCGCGCCCGAGAAGGCGAGGCCAAGACCGAGCGCGACGCCGGTCAACAGCAATTTCTTCATGAGGTCACTCCTCTGGGTGGTTTTATAGGCCCCCTTCCTCGGGGCCGGTTCAGCAGGCCGAGGCCCGCCGTCCGCGTGACATCATGACTCTTTTTGAGCGGAAGTCACGCTGGAATTTCTAGGGCTTAACCGTTCGTATGAGAGGCTTTTTCCTTCCAACCGAACGGTCCCGTCCGCTCGTAGAGCCAGCGATATTGGGTCGTCATCTGGCGTGCCCGGTAGTACTGGAACCCGAGCGCTCCGATGATCAGGACCATGATGGCATCGACCGCGTAGTAGTGGACGGAGAGCAGGGTCCCGCCGAACAGGGCGAAGTGGATGAACCGCACCGCGGCCGCGAGGATCAGCAAATAGACCAGGAGCTGCCAGAACGGGCGCCAGGTGATCGCAATGGCCCGACCGGTCATCCAGGCGGCCGCGCCGCCCAGGATCACGGTGACGAACAGGAAGAGCCAGATCGAGGGTTCTTCGTAAAGGATGCCCTGCATCAGTGGTGCCCTCCTTCGAGGTAGGCGGCCTGGACCTGGGGATTTTCGAGCAGTTCCCGCCCGGTGCCGCTCATGGTGATGTTGCCCGTCACCATGACGTAGCCGCGATGGGCCAGCTTCAGGGCGTGGTAGGCGTTCTGCTCCACGAGGAAGACGGTCATCCCGTCGCGCTCGTTGAGCTCCTTGATGATCGTGAAGATCTGTTTGACGATCAGGGGCGCGAGACCCAGCGACGGCTCGTCCAGAAGCAGGAGCTTGGGCCGGCTCATGAGCGCCCGGGCGATGGCCAACATCTGCTGCTCGCCGCCCGAAAGGGTGCCGCCGCGCTGGGTCAGGCGCTCCTTGAGGCGCGGGAACAGGGTGCAGACCCGTTCCAGATCCTCGTCGAAATGAGCAAGCCCGTTCATGGACGCGCCGATCTGCAGGTTCTCGAACACGGTCATGCGCGGGAAGATGCGCCGTCCCTCGGGGCTCTGCGCGATCGACAGGCGGGCGATCTCATGGGTGGGCATCTTGGTGATGTCCCGCCCCGCAAAGGTGATCGTGCCCTCCCGCGCCCGCGGGTTCCCGAAGATCGTCATCATGAGGGTGGACTTGCCGGCACCGTTGGCGCCGATCAGGGTCACGATCTCGCCCTCGTGCACGTCCATGTCCACGCCCTTGAGGGCGATGATGTTGCCGTAATAGGTCTTGACGCCGCGCACGCTCAGGAGCGGCTGGCGCGCCGGGCCGCCCTGGAGCGAGCCCGACGGGCTGATGGCAGCGGTGCTCATGCGCCGATCTCCGCTTCGACTTTTTCCACTTCCTCGTCCGCAACGCCCAGATAGGCCGCGATGACGCGAGGATCGCTCCTGACTTCGGCCGGGGTGCCGTCCGCGATCTTGGTGCCGTAATCGAGCACCACCACGTGGTCCGAAATCCCCATCACGACCGACATGTCGTGCTCGATCAGCAGGATCGAGGTGCCGTGATCCTTGCGGATCGCCAGGAGCAGCTCGTTGAGCTCGAGGGATTCGCGCGGGTTGAGGCCCGCGGCCGGCTCGTCGAGGCAGAGCAGGAGCGGGTCCGTGCACATGGCGCGGGCGATCTCCAGGCGGCGCTGGTCGCCGTAGGGCAGGTCGCCGGCAGGGTCGTCCGCCCGGTGGATCAGGCGGGTCTTTTCCAGCCAGAAGCGCGCGCGTTCGATGGCCTCCTTCTCGGCCTTGCGGTAGCCGCCGATGCCGAGCACGCCCAGGAACGTGAACCCTGAGGCGATCATGAGGGAGTTGTGCTGCGCCACCAGCAGGTTTTCGAGCACGGTCATGCCCGAAAAGAGGCGGATGTTCTGGAAGGTACGGGCAACCCGGCCTTTCCAGTTGATGTTATGGCCGGGCAGACGCTCCAGCAGGAGCTGGTTGCCGTCCGGCTTGCGGAGCACGACCATGCCCTCGGTCGGCTTGTAGAAGCCCGTGATGCAGTTGAACACGGTCGTCTTGCCGGCGCCGTTGGGGCCGATGAGGGCCGTGATGTCGCCACGCCCGACCTGGAAGGACAAGTCGTTGATGGCGACCAGTCCGCCGAAGCGCATCGTGAGATGCTGGACGTCGAGAAGGGGGTTCTGGAGCCAGCGCATTAGCCGTGTCCTTCTTTCACGAGCGATGCCGAGATGGCTTTGCGTTCCTTCAGGACCACCGAGGGCTCACGCTCCGAGATCAGGCCACGCGGGCGCCAGACCATCATGGCGACCATGCCCGCGCCGAAGAGCAGAAGGCGGTACTCATTGGGATCGAAGCCCTCTCCGAAGACCGCCTTCAGGAAGTCGAGATTGCGAAGCATCTCGGGGCCGCCGACCAGCACGACGGCCGCGATGGCGACACCGATCTGCGAGCCCATGCCGCCCATCACGACGATGGCCAGGATGATCGCCGATTCCAGGAAGTTGAAGCTTTCCGGAGAGACGAAGCCCTGGCGGACGGCGAAGAAGGAGCCCGCAAAGCCGCCGAACATGGCGCCGATCGCGAAGGCCGTGAGCTTGGTGTTGGTGGTGTTGATGCCGAGGGACCGGCAGGCGATCTCGTCTTCGCGCAGGGCCTCCCAGGCCCGCCCGATGGGCAGGCGCCGCAGGCGCATGGTCACGAAGTTGGTGAGCAGGGCAAGCGCGAGGATAAGGTAGTACAGGAAGATCATCCTGTGCATGCCATTGAACTCGAGCCCGAACGTGCTCGCGAAGCCGCCTTCGCCCGCCGTGAAGGGCAAGCCGAAGAAGGTCGCGCGCGGGATCGACGAGATGCCGGCGCCGCCGTTGGTCAGGTCCACCCAGTTGATGAGCACGAGGCGGACGATCTCGCCGAACGCGAGGGTGACGATGGCGAGGTAGTCGCCCCGCAGTCTCAGGACCGGGAAGCCCAGGATGATGCCCCAGAAGGCCGCCAGGATGCCGGCGAGCGGCAGGCAGATCCAGAAGGACAGGCCGAACGTGGTGGAGAGCAGGGCGTAGGAATAGGCCCCGACCGCGTAGAAGGCCACGTAGCCCAGGTCGAGAAGGCCCGCGAGGCCCACCACGATGTTCAGGCCCCAGCCCAGCATCACGTAGGTGAGGATGAGGATGCCGAGATCCACCCAGTAGCGGGATTCCGTGAGGCCGCCCTGGATCAGGTAGACGAGGAGCGGAAACGCGAGGGCGATGCCCAGGAAGAAGGGAATCGCGAAGCGCGAGACCTTCTGATAGGCGCTCGGCTCCGCATGGACCGGCTCGGTCGCCTGGTGCGGGTCGGGCAGTGCCTGCCGGGCCGCCCGGGTCGCCATGAAGGCGTGCTGGAACAGCCTGAGCCCGAAGATGATGGCGCAGACGATCGCGACGAGGCCCCAGCGGGGGGTCAGGGAGAGGGTCGCGGCGTTCTGGTCGGTCTTGTAGGCCAGGATCGGGAACGAGAGGCCGAGGGTGATGAGCGCCGTGACGAAGGCGTCCTTGAGGGCGGCCGCAAGGTCAAAGCGGTTCGGTACGGCCGACTGGTCGGCCGACGAGGTGGCGATTGGAGGAGCGTTCATGCGCGAGGCTCCTTAAACCTTCTCGACCTCAGGCCGCCCGAGAATGCCGGAGGGCATGAAGATCAAGACGATGGCGAGGATCGAGAACGCAGCCACGTCCTTGTACTCGATGGTGAAATAGGCCGACCAGAACGTCTCGATAAGGCCGATGATCAGGCCTCCGAGGACCGCGCCGGGCAGGGATCCGATGCCGCCAAGGACCGCTGCCGTAAAGGCCTTCACGCCGGGGACGAAGCCGTCGCTGAAGCTCACCACGCCATAATACAACAGGTACATCGTGCCGGCGACCGCCGCGAGAGCTGCGCCGATCACGAAGGTGAGGGAGATCGTCCGGTCCACGTTGATGCCGAGGAGCGCCGCCATCTTGCGGTCCTGCTCGCAGGCGCGCTGAGCCCGGCCCAGGGAGGTCTTCTGGACGATGTACCAGAAGATGGTCAGCAGGACGACCGTCGAGACCATGATGATGATCTGCTTGTAGGACAGGGCCACGTTGTACCCGCTCTCGCCCTGGAAGAGCACGATCACGTCGCGCACCATGGGAGGGGTGGGCTTGTTGCGGGCGCCCTGGGCCACCTGGACGAAGTTCGACAGGAAGATCGACACGCCGATGGCCGAGATCAGCGGCGCCAGGCGGAAGGACCCGCGCAGGGGCCGGTAGGCGATGCGCTCGACCGCCCAGCCCCACAGGGAGGTCAGGGCCATCGACACCACCAGCACGATCAGCAGCGCCAGCGCGATGGACGAAACCCCGAGCCAGGTCGTGACGATCAGGAAGAGGATGAGAGCGAAAAAGGCCGACAGCATGAAGACGTCGCCATGGGCGAAGTTCACCATGCCGATGATGCCGAACACCATCGTATAGCCGATTGCGATGAGGCCGTAGATCGACCCCAGCGTCAGCCCATTGATGAGCTGCTGCACAAAAATTTCCATGTCCTACCCTTGCCCCTCTGGATGGGGTCATTCTTGAAGGGTCCCAGCAAAGCACGATGAATGATCGAGGCCAAGCGGGACGTAAGGAGGAGGGGTCTCTAGCAAACCGCGGACCCTGCGACAACATTCTGTTAAGTCTCCCATCACTCGACTTTATGGGAGTAGACAGGGGAGCGTGGGCCGGGCGGCTTCCCAAATCCGGGATCGCAACCATATGCGGCTTATGGGCTTGTGCTTCATGCAAAAGGGTGGAAGAGGCTTCTGCGAAAAGACATGTTGAAGACTCATTCCACCCCCGATCCCGCCTCCGCCGGCCGCCCCGCCGTCGACGCCGCCCTCTTCCGGGAGGGCATGAGCCGTGTCGCCGCAGCGGTCCATGTGGTCACCACCGATGGTACCGCCGGGCGTGCGGGCTTCACGGCGACTGCCGTCACGCCGGTCACGGACGATCCGGCTTCGCTCCTGGTCTGCGTCAATGCGAGCGGGCGTACTGCCAAGGCGTTGATCGCCAACGGGGTTTTCTGTGTAAACACCCTCGGCATCGGAGACGTGCCGGTGGCTGACGCTTTTGCCGGGCGGGCGAATCTTCAGGGTCAGGACCGCTTTGCGCTCGGCACCTGGGGCGTGCTCGAAACCGGGGCGCCGCTCCTCTTGTCCAGTCTCGTGGCGTTCGACTGCCGCCTCGACGACGCCCGCCTTGTGGCCAGCCATTACGTGATCGTGGGCCGCATCGTCGGCGTCCGGCTCGGGGAAGAGCAGCCGGCGCTGGCCCATCAGGGCCGCCTCTACCACCGCATCTGATCGCCGGGCTACCGGCCGGGTTCCGCCGCTGAACTTCCGGACGACCTCCGTCGAGGGAGGCATGCTTCCTATGAATTCGAGCCCGCCCTCAGAGGAACCGCCTGGCGACCTATCCGGCGGGTCAGGACAGATTGTAGAATCGCCCGGTTCAAGGTCGCCCAGGGAGGCGAGCCATGAAGGCGCATCTCGTCGGCGGGGGAATGGCTTCCCTGGCCGCAGCTGCCTATCTCATCCGGGACGGCGGAATCCTGGCGACCAACATCACGGTCTACGAGGCGGGCGAGCGCCTGGGAGGCGCCATGACCATGGCGGGGGATCCCGCCTCGGGTTACATCCTGCCGACGGGTCGCGTCTTCGAGAAGGAATATCGGTGCACGCGCGAGTTCCTTTCGCTCGTGCCCTCTGCGAGCGATCCGGGACGATCCATTGCCGAGGAGCTCGCCGCGTTCAATGCCCGCTACGGCTACGATGACAGGGCGCGCATCGTCGGGCGGGACGGAAGGGTAGAGCCGTCCCCCCATTTCGGCCTGAGTACCCGGGACAAGCTCGACCTTGTCCGGCTGGCCCTCACCCCTGAGGCAATGCTGGAAGGCCGGCGCATCGACGAGTGCTTTTCCGAGAGCTTTTTCGGGACCGAGTTCTGGATCCTCTGGACCTCGATGATGGCGTTCCTGCCGCAGCACAGCGCAGCGGAAATGAGGCGCTACATCTATCGTTTCCTGCATATCCTGCCGGATCTCTCGACGCTGCGGACGATCCACCGGACGCGGTATAACCAATACGAGGATCTCATTAAGCCCGTCGCAGCCTGGCTGGAGCGCCAGGGAGTTAGTTTCCTGACCGGGACCTTCGTGCGGGACGTGGAATGCAAGGTTTCGTCCGGGGAGATCGTTGCGAATGCCCTGGACTATGTCCGCGATGGAGCGGAGACCACCGTCGAGATCGGCGAAGAGGATCTCGTCCTCATCACGAACGGCTCCCAGACGACGGACCTTTCGTTTGGCACCGCGACCACGCCGCCCGAGCCGCACCTGGAGGGGCGGTCCTTCGCCCTCTGGCAGAAGCTCGCGCAGGGCCGCAAAGGGTTCGGCAGGCCGGACGTGTTCTTCGGCCCGGACCATGTGAAGGACACGAAGTGGGTGACGTTCACGGTCACGACCACGGATCCGACATTCTTCCGGCTCATCGCGGCTCTCTCCGGCAGCGAGCCGGGCCGAGGCGGGCTCATGACGCTGAAGGATTCCCATTGGCTCGTGACCCTGGTTCTCTTCCACCAGCCCGAATTTGTCGATCAGCCTTCAGGGACCATGGTGTGGTGGGGCTACGGGACCGAACCGGACAAGATCGGCAATGTCGTTCACAAGCCCATGTCTGAATGCAGCGGCGCCGAGATCCTCCGGGAGGTGCTCCACCATTTCCGGTTCGAGGAGCATCTGGAGACGATCATGTCCTCGTCGATCTGCATTCCATGCCTCCTGCCCTATGCCACCAGCATTCTCCTCCCGCGCGGGCGGACGGACCGGGCACCCGTCGTGCCGGAGGGCTCGGTGAATGTCGGATTCATCGGGCAATTCGCGGAGCTTCCTTTGGAAACCGCCTTCACCATGGAATACTCCGTCCGCTCGGCCCGCGAGGCTGTGTCAAGTTTCCTCAAGCTCGATGTCGGTCCGCCTCCGGTCTATCAGGGACACCACGACCCTGAGGCTCTCTACAATGCCTTGAAGGTCCTCGCTTAGGGTGTCGCCAAGCCCTCAGTCCCTCTGACGGGGACCCTGGGGCGCATAGGCGCTCCAGCCCGTGAGCTGCACAAAGCCGTCGCGGACGGCGACGACCAGATGGTTGCGATGCCGATGCACGAGGGTGCCCGGCCGCTGGCTATGCGCCTCCCGCCAACCCGAGCCTTCCCAAACATAGATGAGCCGTGAGTTCACCAGGGCGAAGGCCTCGATGGAGCCGAAGGCCCGGATGGTGCGCAGGACGTCCTCTACGTTCCGGGTCCAGTCGAGGGTGCGGTCCTCCCGGGTCATGCGCGGCCAGTAGCTCCCCGGCCCCTGGGGCGTGGCCCGGTCCCAGAGCCCCGGCAGGTGCTCGGCCAGCCGAGAGGCGATCCGCCGGGCCGACATCTGGCACCGGGCTAGGAGCCTGTCGTGGTTTTCGTCGGCCGCGAGGGGGAAGTGCTCCTGGGCCAGGATGGGGCCGGTGTCGAAGGCCGGATGGAGCACATGAGCCGTGACGCCCCATTCGGGGACCCGGTCGAGAATGGCCTGGAAGAGAGGATAGGGGCCTCGGCCCATGGGCAGAGGCGAGGGGTGGAAGTTCACCCCATAGGGCAGGTGATGTTCCCACCCTCGGATAAGCCAGGGATAGCCCGCGACGATCAGCGCCTCGCAGCGCGAGGCCTTCAGCTGGACAAGGTCCGCCGGCCCGATGCGCGACATCTGCACCGGCACCTTGAGGGCGCGCGCCCGCGCCACCGTCGTCTCGTTGAAATCGTAGATCCCGTCGCAGGGCCGGCTGAAGAGGCGCACTGGCTCCCAGCCTCGGGCCAGGAGCGTCTCGAAGACGTCGCCCAGAAAGTCGATGCCGGCGAAAGCGAAGCGCATGTCCTGCTCAGGTCTCCAGGGCAGAGGAGGGGGATCCGCCCGGGGAGGGAATTCGGGTCTTCGCCGCCCCGGTCAAGCAGGCCGGGGAGGCTTAAGGCGAAGGCGTATCACCGTCCAGGGTGGCGGTCAGCATGCGCTGCGGTACGCCCTTGATGAAGCGGCGGAAGATCGCGTTGTTGCGCAGGGCGGTCGCACCCGTCTCGATGACCGTGTCGAGGGTGGCGGGGTCGAGCTGGAACCGGGTCGGCACCTTGTCCATGCGCTGGCGCATTTCCGGGCCGGCATCCTCCGACGAAACCCGTCCGACCGTGAAGGTCACGTCCGCGCATCGCCAGCCGTCCAGGGTGCCGCGCAGCTTGAGAACCTCGTCGCTGGAGAGCGAGCAGCGCCAGCGCTTCAAGTCGCTCTGCCAGCCCTTCATGATGGTCGTGAAGTAGTCGTAACCCTTGTAGACGCCCGAATCGATGGCGACGTCGGTGACGATCCCGGCGAGCTCCATGCCGGTGGGCGAAGCCAGGTGCGCGGGCCAGTTGCCGGCCGGACCGCGGCCCGCATCGACCACCAGGAACAGGAAGCGCTTCACCCGCACGGCCTGCTCGGCCGTCATCGGCATGTAGGGCCGGTCCCGGTTCGTCCGCGCGATGGCGAGGGAGTGAATGCCGAAATTGTCCGTGAGGCCGCCGTCCAGGAGTTTTACGTAGCGGAAGCGTTCCGGATCGTTGCGATAACGCACCATGGCTTCGGCGCTGGCCTTCAGGGTGGCCGGGGCCGCCGGATCATCGGCGCCGCGCTGATAGAATTGCGGGACGTGGCCGCCGCAGGACGAGCCGTAATTCTCCACGTTGAGGGGCACGAAGAGGCCCGGCACCGCGGCCGAGGCCGCCACCGCCTCCGACAGGCGAACCTTGCTCAGGTCGCTGCACAGGACGCTGAAGGTGACGGGCTCGAAAACGAAGGGCACCCGGCTGTAGATGTCCGACGCGGCAATCCAGACGAGGGGCCGCTTGCGGGCGAAGAGGTCCGCATAGGTGGCGCCGTCGAACAGGTTGTCGTCCAGCCATTTCGGGAATTTGGAGCGGTCGTTGACGCCGCCGTCGTTCACGATCCTGAGAACGTTGGCCAGGGACACGTCCGTATCGAAGCCCTGCTCGGCGTTCTGCTCCAGGAAACGGGACCGGAAGGTGGGAAGGCCGTCGCGGCCCCTCAGGCCGAAATAAGCCGCCGTCACCGAGCCGCCGGACACGCCGGAGACCAGGTCGATCATGTCGGTCATCCGCTGCGGCCCGCGATCGGTCATCACCTGATAGCGGTCGAGCTCGTTGAGGACGCCGTACGAGAAAGCCGAGGCGCGCATGCCGCCGCCCGAAAACGCGACGCCCACCACCGTGGAGCCGAACTGGTCGGGGCCGAGGGGCCAGCCGCCCTGATCCGCCACTTTGGCGATGGGACCATTAATCGGCGTATTGATGACACCTCCGGCACAGGCGGAGACCGCCATCGCCAGAGCGCCCGCCATGAGCCAGCGCCGCCATAAACCCCGGTTCATCGTCTTCATCCCCGCAGCCGATTTTGCAACGGAATACGATGGCAGGAGCGGAGTCACAATAGGCAAGCTTCCCTTGGGACACGGTGCCCATGTGGAAAGCCCGACAAGGTTACCGGCCTTGCACCGCGGCCGGGACCGTCGCTGCGGAACTCTCAAGCTCGCCCGGGCTTTGATTCAGCGCCGGTTGCCTTTGCGTCGGCTTCCGGCGGGCGTGAGTATCGTCAGGAAGGACTTCGCATGGTTTCCAGGGATTTTATCCGTCAGCTCGAGGGTTATGGCCTCACCACAGCCAGCATCCTCTACCGTATGCCCGATCATCCCCATCTCCTGCAGACTTACATCTGGCAGGAATACGACTTGGCGCCCCGGTTTCCGGTGCTCATCGAATTCCTGGACTTCTGGCAGCGGGAGCTGGCCGGGCCGCTTCATTCCGTCACCGTGAGCCACGCGCACCTGATCGGCCCGACGGAATTCCGGGCCGTGGACGGGGAGATCAACCTTCACTGACCGCAAGTGTGCATGTGAGCCGGTCTGCGGCACTTGGCCTGAAGCGGTTGGCCTGGGGCACTTGGGCTAGAGCACTTGGCCCCAGGACCCTTCTCGGGTAGAGAGGCGTCTCTTGAGCATCTTCGAACCTGCCGAGGTTCCTTGTTTTCCAACGCGCGTACCTCTCAGGTCCTGGCGGCCCTGGCTTCCCAGCCGGGAGAGCGGCTGACCGTCCGCGACATCATGGGTGTGCTGCAGGACCGGGCCTTCGCGCTTCTCATCGTTCTGCTGGCACTGCCGAACTGTCTGCCCATGCCGCCGCCGATCCCCCTGGTCTGCGGCCTGCTGCTTGCGCTGGTCGCCGTGCAGATCGTCTATGGCCGCCCGACACCCTGGCTGCCGAACACACTCCTCAACCGCTCCATCGCATCGGTCGATGTAGAGCGCGCCGTCACCCGGGCCCTGCCGGTCTTCCGCCGGCTGGAGCGCTTCTCCAGGCCCCGGATGACCTTTCTCGATACGCCCTTCGCCATGCGCCTCATGGGCCTCGTCATCCTGGTGATGGCCTTCGGGCTTCTCTTCGCGCCGCCCTTCGTCGGCCAGATCCCCATGGGCCTCGCAATCTGCCTCGTCGGCCTCGGCCTCGTGGAGCGGGACGGGATCGTGGTCCTGTTCGGCCTCGTGATCGGCACCTTCGGCCTCACCTTAAGCCTCGGCTTCATGTACGCGATCTTTTCAGGGCTGGAGACGCTGTTTTAGCGGGTGAAATCCCTAAGATGGCCGGGATCCCCGGGCAACACGAGGGCCGGAAAACGTTCAAGCGCATCGCAAAGGCACATCGACATCGGCGAGGTGTCGAATGTTACGAACAGGAGCGCCGCTTGCACGCTCAGCGGCATTGGTAGGATTGAGCGGCGTACCGTGGCTTGATTGGAGCAGGAAGTCATGCCTGCGAAGCTTGTGCAAGCCGGGCCGAAAACAACATTCGCCGGCCATGGCCGAGGTCCTTTGACTGGAAGTTCCGCCGTCAATCCTGTTTGGATCGGGATCAGAGTGGCACAAAGGGCTCCGATTGCGAGGCGTTTTCTCAGGGCCATGTCCCAGCGTAGCGGATTGCTGTCGGTGTATTAACATAACGTAGACGTCATGTGAGAGCCGTCATTCCGGGGCCGCGTAGCGGAGCCCAGAGCCGATAACCGCTGACAATGCAGGATAAGACGCGACGGTTCTCGTAATCCCTTGTTCTGAAGCGCTGGCGGTTATGGGTTCCGGACTTGCCTAACGGCAATCCGGAATGACGGTGGGGTGGGCGAGGCCCCCAGAATGGGGTGCAGGTCTCTAAATCAGCTTCAGCCCTTTCAGGCTCGCATGCCCCTCGCGGCCCACGATGATGTGGTCGTGGACCACGATGCCGAGGGGTTTGGCCACGTCGATGATCTCCCGGGTCATCCGGATGTCGGCGGCCGAGGGGGTCGGGTCCCCACTGGGATGGTTATGGACCAAGACAAGCGCCGAAGCGGAGAGTTCGAGGGCCCGCTTCACCACCTCGCGCGGATAGACTGGCGTGTGGTCGACGGTGCCCGATTGCTGGACTTCGTCGGCGATCAGGGCGTTGCGCTTATCGAGAAAGAGCAGGCGGAACTGCTCCTTGTCCATGAACGCCATGGCGGTGCGGCAATAGTCGATCACTGAGGCCCAGGACGAGAGCACGGGCCGCTTCGCCACTTCGCCCTTGGCGAGCCTGCGGGCGGAGGCCTCAACGATCTTGAGGTCGGTGACCACACTCTCGCCGATCCCATCCACCTCCATCAGCCGGGCCGGCGGGGCGGCGAGCACCTCCGCGAAGGTGCCGAGCCGCTTGAGAAGCTCCTTGGCGATGGGCTTCACATCCCGGCGCGGGATGGAGCGGAACAGGACCAGTTCCAGAAGCTCGTAATCAGGCAGGGCATCGCCCCCGACCTCGGAAAAGCGGGCGCGCAGACGGTCCCGGTGGCCGTAATAGTGGGGAGGGCTGTCGTCGCTCATGCCGTCCGCTCGTTTCACGCACAGAATCTTTTCGATATTCTGTTACGTTAAAGGCGGGAAGGCGCAGCCGGTCAAGCGCGAGGCCGACCGGCCAAAATTAGACGTTGTAAGGCGGCTTGTCGTAGCCCTTGGGCGAGAGGGTGAAGATCTCGACGCCGGTTTCCGTTACGCCGACCGTGTGCTCGAACTGGGCCGACAGGGAACGGTCCCGGGTCACGGCGGTCCAGCCGTCGGAGAGCACCTTCACCTGAGGACGGCCGAGATTGATCATCGGCTCGACTGTGAACAGCATCCCAGGCTTCAACTCCACGTTGTAGGCCGGCTCCACGTAATGGAGGATGGTCGGCGAATCGTGGAATACCCGGCCGAGACCGTGGCCGCAGAAATCGCGCACTACCGAGCAGCGCTCGGCCTCCGCATAAGTCTGGATCGCGGCGCCGATGTCGTTGGTGGTCGCGCCCGGGCGGATGACCGCGATGCCGCGCATCATGGCCTCGTAGGTGATCTCGCACAGGCGCTGAGCCCGGCGGGGCACGTCGCCCACATAGAACATGCGGCTCGAATCCCCATGCCAGCCGTCGAGGATGACCGTCATGTCGATATTGACGATGTCGCCGTCCCGCAGGGGCTTGTCGTTGGGGATCCCGTGGCAGACCACGTGGTTGATCGAGGTGCAGATGGTTTTCGTATAGCCCCGGTAATAGAGGCAGGCCGGATAGGCCCCATGATCCCGAATGAACTCGAAGGACAGCTTGTCGAGAGCATCCGTCGAAACGCCGGGCTTGACCTTGTCGACCAGCATGTCCAGCGCTTCCGCAGCCAGCCGGCCGGCGCGGCGCATGGCCTCGAAGGCCTCCGGGCCATGGAGCGGAATCTCGGCGGCGCGCCTGCGTTCGATGGTGTCGGTCTCGGTCATTCTCTGTTCCTGGATCGTGACCCGAATGTAAGGATTGGCACGCCCGACGCAAGCAAAGAGAGAGCCGCCCGCTTGCGATTGGCGCCCGGGGATGCCATGACCACCCCAAATTTCAAGCCCGAATGAGCGCCGGTTCGCCGGCCGCGACGGTTTCAGAACGATATGAACGATTCACGCCCCTACGGCGCCTATGCGCCCTCCGGACTGGCCAGCTTCGCCATCGAGGGCACGCGGCGCCTGCCCCAGCGGTGGGCCACCCGCCGCATCGCCCTGATGCTGCGGCACCTCGTGCTGCACTCCCTGAAGGGCGCGCCGGTCGATGTCGAGACCTTCGGCGTGCGCATGCGGCTCCATCCCTACAACAATGTATGCGAGAAGCGGATTCTCTTCACGCCGCAATATTTCGACCCGGCGGAGCTGGAGCTTCTCGCGTCCCGGATCGGCGAGGGGTTCACGTTCGTGGATGTGGGCTCCAACGTGGGCTGGTATGCGCTCTTCGTCGCAGCCCGGGCCGGCGCGAAGGCCCGGATCCTGGCCGTGGAGCCGCAGCCGGAGGTGTTCGACCGCCTCGCCTACAATATCCGCCAGAACCCCTTCGGTACCGTCAAGGCGGTCGCCTGCGCGGTGGCTGACAAGACCGGCGAGCTGACCCTCTTCCTCGATCCCAACAACCGGGGCGAATCGAGCGTGAAGATCGTCAGCTCCAGCCAGACCGACGCCATCCGGGTCCCGGCCGTGACCCTGGTCGATCTGCTCGACCGGGAGGGGTTCACCCGGGTGGACGCCATGAAGCTCGACGTGGAGGGGGCCGAGGACCTGATCCTCGATCCGTTCTTCCGGGATGCGCCGACCTCCCTCTATCCGTCGCTCTTCATCATCGAGGACGGCCGCGACCGCTGGCAGATCGACCTGCCGGCGCTCCTTGCGTCCAAGGGCTACCGCCTGATCCTGCAGACCCGGATGAACCTGGTCTTCGAGCGGACCTGACGCCGGTCCTTAGCCGAAGACCAGCGCGGGTGTCCCGTCCGGGCGGACGACCTTCCGGTAGAAGCAGGAGCGGCGGCCCGTGTGGCAGCAGCCGCCGTCGCCCGCGACCGTCACCTTGAGCCAGAGGGCGTCCTGGTCGCAATCGACCCGCATTTCGACCACCGTCTGGACCTGTCCGCTCGTGGCGCCTTTGTGCCAGAGTTCGCCCCGCGACCGGGACCAGTACCAGGCCTCGCCGGTCTCGAGGGTCTTAGCGAGGGCCTCGGCATTCATGTGGGCCACCATCAAAAGTTCGCCGGTCGCCGCATCCGTGGTCACGCAGGTGACGAGCCCGTCGGGGCCGAAGCGTGGCATGAGCACCGTACCTTCCTCCAGCTCCGCCTTCGGGCCGGGGGACGGGAAGGCTGACGGAGCAGCATGGGACGCGCACATGGCAGGAACCTCGAAGGGCAGCGAGCCGCACTCATGCGACTCGCGAAGGGACGGGAAGGGATTTCTTCAGGCCTTACCCTGGCGCAGCAGGGTGAGGAAGCGCACCTGCTCGGCCGGGTCGTCGCGGAATGCGCCGAGGAACTGGGTCGTCAGGGTAACGGCGCCCGCCTTCTGCACCCCGCGCATGGACATGCACATATGCTCGGCCTCGACCATCACGGCGACGCCCCGCGGCTCAAGGGATTCCTGGAGCGCAAGGGCGATCTGGGCCGTCATGGTCTCCTGGGTCTGGAGCCGGCGCGCATAGACCTCGACCAGGCGGGCGAGCTTGGACAGGCCGACCACGCCCTTGGACGGATAATAGCCGATATGGGCCATGCCGAAGAACGGCACCATATGGTGCTCGCAATGGGAATAGAACGGGATATCCCGCACCAGGACGATGTCGTCGTACCCCTCCACCTCGGCGAAGATCTTGTCCAGCACCTCGCGCGGGTCGTCCTTGTAGCCCGAATACAGTTCCTTGAAGGCCTTCGTCACCCGCTTGGGGGTGTCCAGAAGCCCTTCCCGGCGCGGATCGTCGCCAGCCCACCGGATCAGGGTGCGGACGGCCTCCTCAGCCTCTTCCCGGGTGGGGCGCTCGACAGGTCCGTCTTTAAGGGGATTCAGTTTCTTGGACAGGGACTTAACCACATCATCCATGTGGAGCCTCGTTCTTTCGATTTTAGGGCGGACGGCGCCCTTGGGATGCGACCGGCCGCCCGAATGGGCCGGGTCGCGGAATGGGATCGTCAGGCTTATATTGTGCATCGACGCCCGACTGTCACCTCATGAGCCCTATGCTGAACGAGATCTATAGCCGCCGCATCCTCGAACTCGCCGCCGCGATCCCGCATCTCGGGCGCCTCGCGGATCCGGATGCCAGCGCGACCGCCCATTCGAAGCTTTGCGGCTCGACCGTGACCATTGATCTCAAGGTCGATGACGGGGTGGTGACGGGCTTCGCCCAGGACGTGAAGGCCTGCGCCCTCGGCCAGGCCTCCTCGTCGATCATGGGCCGCCACGTGATCGGCTCCACGGCCGAGGAATTGCGGGAGGTTCGGGAGGTCACCCGGCGGATGCTTAAATCCGGCGGCGAACCTCCGGGCGGGAAATGGGCGGATCTGGCGGTGCTGGAGCCAGTCCGGGAGTTCAAGGCCCGGCATGCCTCCATTCTCCTCACCTTCGACGCCGTGGTGGAGGCCCTCGACCGGGTGCAGGCCCGGAAGGCCGAGGCGGGATGATGCCGAGCCCCGTCCAGCAGGCGGCCCATTACGCGATCCGCGGCTACCAGCTCACCCTCTCGGGTCTCGTCGGCCGCCAGTGCCGCCATCTGCCTTCCTGTTCGGACTACACCGACGAGGCCATCCAGAGGCATGGTTTCTGGGCCGGGGGCTGGATGGGGGTCGCGCGCATCTGCCGCTGTGGCCCGTTCGGCACGTCGGGGCTCGATTACGTGCCGGAAACGTTGCCCGAAGGGTCCGCCTGGTATAAGCCCTGGACCTTCGGTCGCTGGAGAGGCGTGAACGCCCCTGCGATCATCTGCGAGTCGGTCGAACCTGACGGCGGCTGATTCCTTTCCCGTTCCAACACCCGTCGGCCCCCGCTTACCTGCTCCGTTGGCAGGAGTGAGCAAGGAGAACCTGATGATTACAGTGACATTTCCCGATGGCGCCCAGCGGCAATACGAACCCGGAACGACCGGGCGCGAGATCGTCGAGGGCATTGCCAAGTCCCTGGCCAAGCGCACGGTCGCCATGGCCCTCGACGGCACGGTCGCCGACCTGTCCGACCCGATCCGGCGCGATGCCAAGATCGAGTTCCTGAACCGGGACGACCCGCGCGCCCTGGAGCTGATCCGGCACGATTGCGCGCACGTGCTCGCCGAGGCCGTGCAGGAGCTCTTCCCCGGGACGCAGGTCACCATCGGCCCGGTGATCGAGAACGGATTCTACTACGATTTCGCCCGCAACGAGCCCTTCACGCCGGAGGATTTCCCGGCCATCGAGACGAAGATGCGGGAGATCATCGCCCGGGACAAACCCTTCACCAAGGAGGTCTGGAGCCGCGACAAGGCCAAGCAGATCTTCAAGGAGAAGGGCGAGGCCTACAAGGTCGAGCTCGTGGATGCGATCCCGGAAGGCCAGGATCTCAAGATCTACTTCCAGGGCGACTGGTTCGACCTGTGCCGCGGCCCGCACATGACCTCCACGGGCAAGATCGGCAACGCCTTCAAGCTCATGAAGGTGGCCGGCGCCTATTGGCGCGGCGACTCGAACAACGCGATGCTTACCCGCATCTATGCGACTGCCTGGGCAACCCAGGAGGACCTTGAGGCCTACCTGAGGCAGCTCGAAGAGGCCGAGAAGCGCGACCACCGGCGCCTGGGCCGCGAGATGGACCTGTTCCACTTCCAGGAGGAGGGGCCGGGCGTCGTCTTCTGGCATTCCAAGGGTTGGACGATCTTCCAGGAGCTGATCGCCTATATGCGCCGCCGCCTGAAGGCGGACTACAAGGAGGTCAACGCACCTCAGGTGCTCGACGCCTCTCTCTGGGAGACCTCCGGTCACTGGGGCTGGTATCGCGAGAACATGTTCGCCGTGCAATCGGCAGGTGACGAGGCGGAAGACAAGCGTGTCTTCGCCCTCAAGCCGATGAATTGCCCGGGCCACGTGCAGATCTTCAAGCACGGGCTGAAATCCTATCGCGATTTGCCGCTGCGGCTCGCCGAGTTCGGCGCCGTGCATCGTTACGAGCCATCGGGCGCGATGCATGGCCTGATGCGCGTGCGCGGCTTCACGCAGGACGATGCGCATATCTTCTGCACGGAAGATCAGATGGCCGAGGAGTGCCTGAAGATCAACGACCTGATCCTCTCGACCTATGCGGATTTCGGCTTCGACGAGATCGTCGTGAAGCTCTCGACCCGTCCCGAGAAGCGCGTCGGCTCCGACGCCCTGTGGGATCATGCGGAGGACGTGATGACCCGCGTGCTCAAGCAGATCGAGGAGCAGTCAGGCGGGCGCATCAAGACGGCGATCAACCCGGGTGAGGGCGCGTTCTACGGGCCGAAATTCGAGTACGTGCTACGCGACGCCATCGGCCGCGACTGGCAGTGCGGCACCACGCAGGTCGACTTCAACCTGCCGGAGCGCTTCGGCGCCTTCTATGTGGACCAAGACG
>Ga0182741_1001032_pt1 | contig 38781 bp, 32 predicted proteins | sample eDN5th37CBELigOP_FD_128874 | JGI IMG/M metagenome (GOLD analysis project Ga0182741, IMG submission 128874) | Enriched Organic Plus compost microbial communities from Emeryville, California, USA - eDNA 5th pass 37_C BE-Lig OP (version 2) (version 2) ... | reverse complement strand
GTATCTGGGAGATGACCTCGTCGTCTTCTGGACGGACTGAACGGCCATCGGGCAGCGAGGCCGTCCGGCGGATCGGTACGCTCCCAGTTCCGCAGCGCATCCATTCCTTGATCTTGTCCGCGACGACCCGCGCTGGCCGCCGACAGCCCAGGTTTCGCGCCGCGTTTCCGCACGGTGCAAGCTCTGGCCTAACGGAGCCGTCTACCTGGGGACGGTGAGCTTGCTGAAGATCCAGCCGGACCGCACCTCCCCCGACAAGCCGTCGACGTAGCGCACCTGGAACCAGTCCCCGCGCACGTCCAGAAGCTCCAGCAGGTGCCCCGGCGCCAGCTTGTCGCGAGAGCGGGACTTCGTTGTAGGAAGCTCCCTCACATGGGCCGTCCGCGCCACCGCTAAGCGGACCGGCTCCTTGGGCGAGGCGGATTCATCGTTCTGCCTTGCGATTTCATCCTGGATGTCGGCAAGGCGGGAGTCGGCCATGGCGAAGCCCTTCTCGATGGCCCTTCGGGTGGCCTCCTGGTCGCCCGAGCCGCCGTAGTCGTTCGCAAGGGCCAGCACGGCTACCAATAGGGCGAGAAGGTCGATGATCGACTGCCGCTCGATCCACGACTTCGCCCGCGCGAGGTGGTGGACGAGCGTCGCAACGACGGCGGTGAGGATCGGCTCAACTGCGCCCTCGTCCGCAGTCTTGTCGGCAGCGGTGGCTTCCGCCTCGGCGAGCGTCGCCACCGCATCGGCGAGCGGCGAGGCTGCACGCAAGCCGGCCGGCACCGTGCCGCCCATGGCCTGGAGCGCCGCTGCAGCCTGCAGATCGTTCACCAAGGCCCCGCCGAACGTGGCCGTGAGGGCGTTCCGCACCGCACTGCTCAACAGCCCGCCGGCAAGTGCACCTTGGACGCCGCTAAGAAACTGCCTCTGCTGGTCGAGGAGATCCTGCACCATATGGTTGGAGACGATCTCGTCATGGGCGATCCTGCGAGCCAGTTCGCCGGGATAGGCGGCCGTCCGGAACCGCTCTGGATCTGTCAGGTTCCTCATCGCCCTTGCCGTCTCGAGCCACTGCTTCACGTCGCCCGCGCCGGTCGCGAGAAGCGCCCGCCTCGCCTCTTCGAGCGGTCCCAGATTCGCGCGCTGGAGGTCGACGGCCTGTGCGGAAAGCGCCTTGAAGTCGAGTCCGAGGGTACCGAGCACGGCCTCGTGTGCCTGGAGGCCGCGGCGGGCCGCCTGGATCAGCTCCTGGCTCGGCGCAAGCATGGCGCGCGCCGTCTTAGCCGACCGCATGAGATCCTGCGCGAGGGCTTGCTGTCTCAAGGCAGAGTGAAGGGAGTTGCGGCGCTGCTCGTCATCCATGGAGGGTGCATACAGCAAGGGGCAGCTCCTGGGAATCACCGGCAGGCGGCAGGAGGCGGCGCGGCCCTGCGCCGCAGATGCAGCCGCCTGCTAATCAGGCGAAGAACGGGCGCTTGAGCTGAATTCGGCAAGTGTGATGTCTGTGGGCCCCCCTTGATTGCAGATCTCCGTTGGCGGCCTAGTGTCGGGTCATCGCCTCCTTTGTGAACTCTGGCATGCCGGAATGGGCCTGAACAATCGAGCGGATGTCTGCGTCCGAGGCGGCCAAGTGGTCGACAAGGTAGACGGCGAGATGCTCGATGGCTGGCCGATGCGCCAGCACCAGGGCGGTCGCCTCCTTGTAGGCGGCGCTGAGCTCCTGCCTCACCTCCGCCAGCAGGTGGGGCGGCAAGTGTGCTGCCTGTACGTTGGCGCCGAGATACACCAGCGGCGACGGGCCAGCCAAGCCGTACGAGGCGATCATGCGCACCGCCAGATGCGTTGCCAAACTGAGATCCGAGGCGGCGGTTCCGCCGGCTCCGGCGGTCACTTCGCCGAGCACGATCTCCTCTGCCGCGCGGCCCGCAAGCAGGCAGACCAGCATCCGGCGGGCGAGCTCGGCAGTCAGTGGCTGGTCAGGGGGCCCGTACACCCGGGTAGCGCCCGCATGGCCGCTGTGTTTGCCCAATGAAACCGCCACGTCGTCTGCCTCTCCGCAAACCACCGCGGCGACACCGTGGCCGGCCTCATGCACCGCACACCGGCGACGCACCTCCGGCGGGAGGGCGTCCACGCCGCCGCCAACCTCCACGGCAAGGTCGTCGAGTTCGACCCCGCGCCCGGCATACCGCGCCCGCCGCTTTGCGCCACGGACCCAGCGCTCGGCGTCGGCGCCGGTCCCGCCCAGACCCAGCACGGCCAGCGGCGTCAAGTCCGCCCCTGGCAGTTCGGCGCCCAACTTCTGGCGCAGGATCCGCGCCAAGTCCTCGGCGCTCGGCGCGTGGACCTGTATGACGCGATCGAACCGCCCGCTCCGCAGTAACGCGGGATCCACTGCCCCGAGGTTGTTGGTGGCCCCGAGCACCACGATGCCAGGCTGCGACTTGAACCCGCTCATCTCCTCGAGGATACAGGTGACGAAGCTCGTCCAATAAGCCTTGTGGTGGCCGTCCGCCGCCGCGCGGTCGGAAAGCCCGTCGACCTCGTCGATGAACAGGATGCACGGCGCGCTCGCACGGGCCTGCTCGAAGTCCGCCTTGACCGCTTTCAGAACGTCGCCGAGGTGGGAATGGGCGAGCCATGGGGCCGCCGACGTCGCGATGAAGGTCACGCCGGCCTCGCGCGCGAGGATCCGCGCGAGCGTAGTCTTGCCTGTGCCCGGAGGGCCTGCCAGCACGCAGCCGGCGTCACACTCGGTGAACGCGATCCGTCCCGCCTTATAATCGCGGAGATCCCGCACGAGATTTTCGGCCCATTGCTTTGCAGCGCCAAGTCCATGGAGGTCCGCCAAGCGGAAGCCGGCCTCGGACTGGACGCTGTCGTACTCCCGGATCAATTGGTCGATCGGCGCGAACCAATCGTCCGGATCGTCGTCGGCCATCAGAAACAACCTAGGATGGCCCCGATCGCCCGGGCCGCCCGGCCCGCTCCCGCCATGGGCCTGAGCGGGCCCGAGCGTCATGAAAGGCTGGCGCGGACCGCCGCGCCGGGCTTGTTGTGTCGGCGGATTCTCGTCTTCCGACACGCTGGAGACCTGCGGGTCCGGCAGCTGTTCTGTTGTAGGATCATCAGTCGTCGACATCGTTCGCTATCCAACATGCGTGTGCGGTATGGCTCGTACGAGCCAGGTTAAACGTGGCCGGCGCGCAGCCAGACCTGGGACAAGGGGCCGATGGGCCTGCGACGTTCGACATCGACGACGCCGCTGCGTGCGAGCGAAAGGACTGCCGCGACCCGGTCCGGTCCATGCCGGACGATCTGGATGAGATCGCCCAGAGCTATCCCCGGCTCCTCGACGAGCGCGGCCATCACGGCGATCCGGTCCTCCGCACACATGGTGGTCTGGGAGGCCTGAGCCATGACCAAGGCGTTGCCTAGCCTGGGCTCCCGGCGAAGCGCTCCTTCGGGCAGCACGGTCACGCGGCGCCCGGAACGGACCGCCGCGCGTTTGAGTGCCAGGACGCGGGCGCGACGGGCGCCGTCCATCCATAAGTCGGAGGGAACGGCGACCACCGTGACGACCTTCGACGTCAACTTCACGCGCAATACGGCGAGGCGCTCGTCCCGAAAGCACGCCCCGCGCCAGAGTGCCTCGCAGACGGGGTCGGGGCTGGCGGCCACGACGCCTGGCACGGCCGCGACATGGACCTCGAGCAGGCGGCTGAGGTCGGTCGGCATTCCCGCTGCGACAGGCGCCTGCGGCGGGCCCGCTTCACGGCGTCGGGGCCTTGGCCGCGCCCGTTCGCGGAGCATGGGCTGCGTCGCTGAGTTGGAGGTCGGAAAAGTCCCGGTCATCGGATCGGTCTCCTATGCTGCCTGTTCGGTCGTCATCGCGTGTGCCGGCCGGCTGCGCCTCAGAAGAGAGGAGCGCCCGTCGGCCGTTTCGGCGGACGCGGGACGACGAGCAGCTGTGGCGACCCGTGTCGGGGGCCCGGCCCCACCGGCCGCGCAGGAAAGTCGACGACGCCGTCGGAGAGGAAGTCAGGCAGCTCGATCAGTTCCTCTCGGGCACTCTCCTTTGTGGAGGCCTGCTGGCGCTGATCCGAGGGGGCAAGTTGCATCTCCAGCAACACGAGAAGCGGCCGTAGCAGGTCCGGAATAGCCTTGTGCAGCTCTTCCCTGAGGTGTGTTGTCATACGCTCGATGGTGGGGACCACCGGCACGCCGAAGTGCTGGTCGATCTCTGAGCCTTGTATGGTCAGATGTCCCGGCAGTCCCGCAGCACCGAGGACATCGATGACGGCTGTCGTGACGATGTCGATCGAATTGTAACCTTGGTCTCTCAAGAACGATCGCAGGAGCAGGCGCGTGGCTCCCAGATCACGTTCCAACGGCCTCTTTATTCGGGTTCCGAGTTCCCCTCCGCCCCTTTTGACCTGGTAGGCCCCCGCCCATGCGCAATGCGTGTCGATCACCAGGAGATCATGGGTCACGCTACGCACGGTCGGCGAATCGTAACGCAGTGCCACGCGCGCAAGCGGTTCCGGAGAGTTGGATGCAACAAGCGACTCCGCCGCCCCTGTGATCGGGATGATGACATTGTGCATCACTTGGAAGCGCTTCGACTCCTCGAGCGCTTGGATAATGGCTCGCTCCAGAAGTGTCCCATGCCTTTTCACAACCGAAGCGCACACGCTGATGAGGCGGGACAGCTCAGGCCCGAGCAGCTCGTCGAGTGGGAATCGTGTGTTGATAGCTGAGGCGACGGCTTCGCTGGCTGCCTTGAGCAGCGGGTCGGATTCAGGGATGCTCGCACCAGTCATGATTCGCTCCGGGGTGACGACGTGGTGAAGCCACGCCTACGTGCACAAAATATGCACGAAAACATATTATGTGCAAGTGTGCTCATTTGGTGCAGAAGATGAGCGTAAGTGGTATTCAGTGTCGGGCTGCGAGGGCTTTGCTTGGCCTGTCACAGCGGGAGATGGCCGAAGCGGCGCGCGTAGGTCTCCGGCTCTTCATAGATTTTGAGAATAAAGGCCGGTCCCTGACCCCGTCGGGGATGGTATCGCTTGAGAAAGCTCTCACGGACTTCGGGATCGTACTGATTGACGAGCCTGATCATGTCGGCGTGAAGCTACGGCGCGATAGGATAGCTCGGCCATCGGACGGATCTGAACCTTAGCCTTGACGATCTAGGATTCGGTTTATATACCTATATAGCTTTGGTGGCTGTCCGCCCTCGGACCGCCACTTCGTCGACGCAGCATCAACGGGGCCGAAACGACCGGCGACGGCCGAAACCAAGGATGCCTCTGCTAACAGGGCCATGCCGAGCATGTTAGCGGCGCGTGAACACCCCTAGCCCGGCCGAGAGGCCAGCACACGCTCGTGTGCAGGGTGAAGCCAGCGGGGATCGGCATGGCGCAGACCGAGGCGTGCCGGCTATCCGGCACGGCGACACTCGGTGTTCCTCCACACCGAGGCTGCCATGCTCGTAAACCCATATCTATTCGTTTACTGCCATCCAACTGTCGCTCGTATGGGCACACTCGGATGCTCGGGTTCCGGACATCGCCCTCATTTCAACAGGGCGACCCTGAATGACCCCCATCAATCCCCTTTCCCATTCGCCCGCAGCTCCCGCGTCGGCGCCGCCCCCAGACCATGCCTGGCATCCCCCTGCCCCGTCCTTGTCGAGCCGGCGCCTGAAGCTGCGCTCGCGCGGGGCCTCCCGGGTTCAGATCGTCGGCGGAGCCGTGCCCACCATGATCGTGTGCGAGAGCGATCTCGAACGGAAAGCCGTGTATGTCCTCCTCGCCGACCCGGACGTCATTGAACTCCGCGAACAGCCGCCAGCGGTAGCGTATGTCGACCAGCAGGGCGTCAAGCGCACGCACACCTTCGACATGGTCGTCACGCGCCGGGACGGCTCGCGGATCGCCGTCGCCGTGAAGCCGTCGTACAGGGCTGGGCGGAGCGGTCTGCGCGCCACCCTCGCCCTTATCGCCGCCCAGATGCCGCGGCACTTCGCCGATGGGGTGCAGCTGCTCACAGAGCGGCAGCTCCACCGCGACGCCGTCCATGACGCGCTCCTGATCCATACCATGCGGCGGCGCCCCAATCCGGTGCACGATGAACAGCTCCGAGCCCTCGTAGCAGGGCTCTCGGGACGGACAACCGTCAGATCCCTCGTGGCCGCCAGCGGTTTGGGAGCCCACGGATTTGGGTCGGTCGTCCGACTGATAGCCGCCGGAACACTAGCTATCATCGGAAGGCCACGGATCGGATACGACACGGTCGTGCGCCCCGTCTCGCCCGACGAAGAGAGACGGCCATGAGCGACACTTCAGGGCGGCGCCCCGCCCCGCGGCTCCGCTTCAGCCCGTCCGACCGCATCGTCATCAAGGGCATCGAGTACACTTGGCGGGAGAGCTCGGACGAGGGACACGTGTTCGCTCGCGCCAGCGACCCCGCGCTGGTCGAGTCGTTCACGCACGAGGACCTGGACAGGCTCCGCCGACTGCCCGACTTCCGTTTCGGCCGAGGCTTCTATAATCCCGGGACGGCCCGCGCTCGCATGCGCAGCGGGGTCGAAGCCTTGGCGGACCTGCCGCCGCACGAGCAGGCGGTCATTCTCTGGCGACTCGAGTATTGCCGCCGCTTCCTCCGGATGGAGGAAGCGGGCGAGACCAGCCGGTCGGACGACGTGATGGAGGCCGCAGTGGCCGCGATCCGGGCGGAGGTCGACGCGCTCGACGTCGCCCAGACCGTCGCCCGCAACGATGCCAAGCGGCGCGCCGAGCGGGCGCGCCGGGCCTCCGCCGAGACGGACATCGGCAAGGCCGTGCGGACGCGCGCGAAGGGCAAGCCGCCGCACTCGCGGCAGCCGCGATCCGGCACGGCCCTCACCCTGCGGCAGCCCCCAAAAGGCCGGACGCTCCTGAGATGGATCAAGCGCCTGGAGGACACCGGCTTCAATCCTCTCGCCCTGCGCGACGGGTATTACCGCTGCGGCAGTCATGATCCGCTGGACGCCGAGGTGTATCGCCTGATGGCGAAGCATGTCGCGCGGTTCGCCCAGCCGAACCGACCCAAGAAGAAGAGGCTGTACGAGGATCTAAGAGACGAGATGGAAGAGCTGAACCGCGGACGCGAGGCCGCCGGACTCGAGCCGCTGGCGATCCCTTCGGACAAGACCTTCTACAAGCGCTTCCGGAAGCTGGACGCCTTCCAGCTTCACCTGGGACAGCACGGCGCCGAGGCGGCGAAGCGACGGTATCTGATGATCGGATCAGGCCTCGACGTGGTGCGTCCCTTCCAGCGGGTAGAGATCGACGAATGGAGCGTCTCCTTGATGACCCTTGCCGTCGACACCGGGATCTGGGAGCGTCTTTCACCCGAGATGCGGGATAAGATTGCCCGGGAGCGACGCTCGCTTTTCGTCGCCATCTGTGCCGCGACGCGCTGCATCGGCGCGATGCATCTCGCCTCCGGCCCGACCGGCGAGGCGGCCCTCGCGACGCTCCAGATGCTGGTGAGCGACAAGAAACATTACGCCGACGCCGTCGGCGCCCTGCAGCCTTGGGATATGGAAGGCACCCCTGAGGAAATCGCGACGGACGCCGGGGCTGCGTTCCTCTGGCAAGGGTTCCGGACCGCGGTCGCGGATATCGGAAGCACGCTCATCTACCCGCCATCAGGGCAGCCGCAGATGCGCTCATTCGTCGAACGCTCGTTCGGAACCATCCACACCGCGCTGATCTCGCGGTTCAGTGGCAGGACCTTCGAGAACACGGTGGTGAGGGGCGACTACGACTCCGAAGCACAGGCGAGCCTCACGGTGGAACAGCTGTGCTGGGCCCTCGTCCGCTATGTCGTAGACATCTACCACAACTCGCCGCACGGCGGCCTTGGCGGCGAGACGCCCCGCGCGGCTTGGCTAAGGCTGACCAGGCTCTACCCGGTGATCCCATCGCCGGACCGGCATACGCGGCGCGCGATCTTCGGCATCCAGCGGAGGGCGGCCCTGAGCGGGCGTGGCGTGCGCTTCATGGGGCTGCACTTCCAGTCGGAGGCGCTGCAGGCCCACTGGCGGAAGGTGGGGGACGGCTCGGTCGAGATCCGCGTCGACCCCATGGACCTGGGGCATGCCTCAGTTCGCCTCGGCAAGGAGTGGTTGGCGATCCCTAACGCCCGGGCGGGATTCGATGATGTGCCGCTCCGAGACTGGATGGCTGCGTCGGCGGACCTCAAACGGCGTTTTGCCGACGCCGCTAAGCTGTCCGACCCAGTCGTGCTGGAGGCGGTGCGGGCCATCAGGAAAATGAACGCGGCCGCCATGGCCCGGGCCGGGATCAGCGACATGCCGCCGAGTGCCGAGCAGGTCGACCGGGCCGAAAGGGCGTTGGGCCTCGGCTTCGTTCTGCCGGACCGCGGGGACGGCGCGACGCCTGCGCAAGACACCGAGGTCTTCGGCGACATCATCCCAGTCACCGGCGGAACGGATTCGGCCGATCCCGCCGAGGGCTCCACGCTGGGTCCGCCCGACGGGTCCTCCCCACCGGATGATCCCTGGATCATTGAGTGACTAGCCATGGAAGACGATGAACTGAACCTGGATCCGACGGCATCCATCAGAGCCGTGCATTCCGAGCAGGTGCAGGCCCGGCTCGCCCTGATGGAGCAGGTCGCCGCGAAGTATGTCCGCACGCCGCGGGACAACTTGCTCTGGGAGGAGGTCGACGACCTGCTCCAGAAGATGTCGATGCGTCCCGATCCGGACCGGCCGCACGCCCACGACAACCGCCCCGAGGGGCGGGCCCTGGTCGTCGTGGGGGAGACCGGTGCGGGCAAGACCACCGCCCTGACGCGCCTCTTCAAACGGCATCCCGCCTTTCCGGGCTACGGCAAGGTTTCGTCGGGATGCCCGCTCGTGACCGTCCGCACACCCAGCCCGTGCAACCTGGCCCAACTTGGCTCCGCCACGCTGGCCGAGCTCGGTTATCCGGTCGAGCGCGAGGTCAAGGCGCCGATCGCTTGGGCGATGGTGCGCCAGCGCCTGCGTGCGCTCAACGTCCTGGTCCTGCACTTCGACGAGATGCAGCACGTGGTCGAGACGGCGAACGTCAACGAGATCATCAAGATCCGCAACACGATCAAAAGCCTCATGCAGACCACTGACGGGCCGGTCTCGCTGATCATCTCCGGCTTGCCCGTGCTGGCGGGCTTCCTGGAAGACTCGCCCACGCCGGGACAAGACAAGGACGGCCAAGTCCGGAGACGCAGCCACTTCGTGGCGTTCGAGCGATTGGCGCTGCCGAAGGACGCCAATATGGTAGCCACCATGGTCGAAGGGTTGGCAAAGGTCGCCCGGTTGTCGGTCCCGCCGGACGCCGCGACAACGCTGGCGCCCCGGCTGGTGCATGCGGCCCGATACGCCCTCGGCACCGCCATCGAGTTGACGCACGACGCCATCCGGCGGGCATTGGTGAGAGGGGACGACGCGGTGGGGGCCGACCACTTCGCGGACGCCTACGCCCGCCGCACCGGCAATCAGGCACCCGCCAACCCGTTCCTTGCGCCGGACTGGACCGCAGTCGACACCTCTCGGGTGCTTCGTGCCGACAATCATCCGGACCTTAGCGACGACGAAGAAGCCGACTCCGGGCGCCGCCGACGCGGGCGCCCCCGGAAGGCAGGTGTCTGATGCCTGGGCCACTCTATCCTGTCGTCCTGCCTCAACCGGGCGAATCCGCGGCCAGTTTCGTAGCCAGATTGGCCCGCCGGAGCTTCGCCGCCTCCGCGCGGCAGTTTTGTTTGGACATGGGGTTTGCCTTCCAGCGAGTGGTCGACGGTTGTGCCGTGGCGTTAGGACGGATCGCCGACCTGGTGGGGATCCCCCCGACCCCGCTGTTGCACGAGGCGATCCGGCGCGAGGCCGACACCTACACCCTGCGCGGCCAGAGGCTGGCGCGTCCCATGTTGCGGCGGGCCAGCATGAGGGTCTGCCCGGCCTGCCTCCGCGAAGACATCGAGTCCTCGCCGCTCGACGCCGCGTGCGCTGCCTACGGACGCACACCTTGGCTTCTGGTGCCCCTGCGGACCTGTCCGGCCCATGCGCGTGCACTGGTCGAGATCGCGTATGCCCGGAGCCCTCACGAAGTGCACGACTTCACGCTCCTGGCGGGTCCGCGTCTCGAGGAGTTGAACAACTTTCTGGAGATGAGCCCACACAGGGGCCCGTCGCCGCTGGAAGCGTACCTCTTGGACCGGCTGGAGGGCATGTCCGGGCAGGCGCCGTGGCTCGATGGCCTGGAGTTTCACGCCGCGGCGAAAACCTGCGAGATGATCGGCGCGGTGGCACTGTTCGGACGCACGGCCAACCTCAAGCGACTAAGCGAGGACGACTGGCAGCAGGCCGGAGGGGCCGGGTTCAGGATCGCCTGCGGCGGCGAAACAATGGTGCGGGAATTCTTGTCCGACCTGCAGCGCCGCTATCCCTACAGCCGCTGCGCAAGGGAGCGGCCACAGGCGGTTTTCGGACGGCTGTATCAGTGGCTCAGCTTCGGGGCCCGGCACCCGGCCTATGATCCGGTAAGAGCCGTGGTCGGCCGCCACATCTTCGAGACCACACCGGTCGGCCCTGGGGACGAAGTGTTCGGCCAGCCGGTCAAACGCCGGATCCTACACTCTATCTGGACGGCCTCGAAGGAGACTGGCGCCCATCCCAAGCGTCTTCGGAAGCTTCTGGCGGCGACAGGGCTTATCCCAAAGGATCACACGCTGCCGGACCACCGAACGCTGTTCAGCGCCGACGACGCGGTCAAGGTCTTCCGGCTCGCGACGGGTGCCCTGACGCTGCGGGAGGTGGCCGATCATCTCAATGCCGGCCGCGTGCACACCAAGCTGCTTGAAGAGCATGGATTCATCCGCCCGGCGGTTCCTGCCGGGATGAACGGCCTTGGCCGGCGAGTCTACAGCCCGGCGGATCTGAATGACTTTCTGGCGCGCCTGCTGGCCGATGCGGTCCCGGTGGACGACGTGCGGGACCCATTGTGCGACATTCCCGGGACCGCGAAGCGCGCGAACTGCAGCGCCATGGAAATTGTGCAGCTGATCTTGGATCGCAGGCTCACCTGGACTGGCAGGCGCGCCGATACCGCCGGCTATCTCGCGGTGCTCGTGGACGTGGAGGAGGTGAAGCGTCATGTGCGCGGGCCAGCGCTTGACGGACTGACTGCCCGTGCCGTGGAGAAGGAGCTGAGCACAACGTCAAGGGTGATCAAGGCGCTCGTCGCGGCGGGACATCTGCCGACGCATCGCTTCATCAATCCTTTGAATCGGTGTCCCGTCGATGTGATCCGTTCCCAGGATGTCGAGGAGTTCCGCCGCCAGTACGTCTCGTTGATAGTGCTGGCGCGCGAGCGACGTGTGCATCACGTGGCGCTCAGGAAAGCTCTCGAAGCCGCAGGCGTTCAACCTGCGTTGCGACAGGAAGAGTTCCACGCCTCGTTCTACCGGAGATCCGATCTGCCGACCTGACTGTACGGCCGCCGTTGCGAAGCCCCCTCCGCGGGGGCTTTTTTCATGGCTGGGGTCTAAGTGTCATCTTCCCGATGAAGCAAAGACGTTTGCACTTCGCTTCCATTCGCGCGCTCACTAACGTTCCAACTCATAGAATTGCCTAGGGGAACGACGGACAAACATTGGTTCCTTTCACACACTGATGCTGAAGTGAGGGGCGAAGTTCAGCCCAATTGAGCTTTGCCTTCCGCTAATGGTTAGTGCCCGGCTCTTCGTAAGGAGGGCCGGCGCCCTGGCCGAAACTGAGAGATCAAGAGGTGGAGTCTTTCCGAAATGGGGCTTCGTCCGCTGACCAAAACTCGGAGCACGGGGCAGCCCTATGAACGGCGTCCTGAGACCACGGCGCTCCTTCATGAACTGGCCGCCCTCGACCGTGAGGCGATCCTGGAGCGGCTCAGTATCGGAGACCGCCGGAAGCCGGGATACATCCCCTCCGAGTGCCTCGTGTACCTCTTGCGTGAGGCTGCCCGCGACAACCGCAGCGAGTGGTTCACCAAGCTGTTCGGCATCCTGGACTGCCGATTGCGGCATAACCTCGCCCACACAATTCGGTACGGCGCGGTGGGCGATGCGGAAACGGTCCGCGAAGAGGTGCGCTCCCGCTTTTTCGAACTCCTGGCGCGAGGCTTGCGGAGCGAGCCAGAACGTCTCGACCCCTTCGAGGTGATGTTCGATGGCGCACTCGCAGCCCTGCGGCGGGACCTGTATGGCGCCGAACGGCGCCGGGACCTGCGCAAGGCCGAGCTAAACCCGCCGGATGATGAGGCGGCTCCAGCCTCGGCAGAGGATCCCTTCCGGCAGCCGGAGGCGGAGAATGCGCTTGGAATGACGACGGCCGAATACAAAATTTTCCGGGAACAGGCATTACGTTCGATTGACGTCTTACCCCACGACGAGCGCGAGCCCATTCGGCTCCTGCTCCAGGGGCACAAGATCGATGCCAAGGATCCTGATGAAATGACCATCGCCAAGATCTGTGACGTAAACGAACGGACTGTCCGCAACCGCATCAAGCGGGGCGTTGAGCGCCTCCGCGCCAGCCTTGAAGGGTCAGAGTCATGACCGGCCGGAACCTCCACCCAAGCCGTGAGGACGTCCTGATGGACTTCGCCACTCGGGAGGACCGCTTTGCGCCGGAGGTTCTCCGGGGCTTTGTCCAGCGTTTCCCCGAATATGAGGACGAACTCGTCGAACTCGCCCGGGATCTTGCGACACCGGAGTTTGACTCTGTTCCGGAATGCGGAGCCGTCGACGAGGCTCTGGCGAACGACGCGCTCACGCGTTTCCTCGAGGTCGATGCTCGACTGGCGGAACATACTGCGGGAACAGAGGTGTCGGATCCCTTTGCAGGCCTTGATAGAGCTGGTTGTCGCAAGGTGGCGGCCGAGCTCGGAGCCAACATCCTCTTCATCGGCCGCCTGCGGGACCGGTTGATCCGGAGCGAGGAGCTGACAGCTGGCTTCCTCGCTCGGCTGGCCGAGGTGCTCGGCACGGGAGCCGCCGCTCTGGCCGAGTTCCTAGCAGGCCCCCCCCGCGTGCCGGCGGGTCTCCGCTTCAAGGCGGATGGCAAGCCGGAAGCCGCCGCAAAGCAGGGCTTCCAGGAGGCGCTCGACAGCTCCGGGCTGAGCGATGAGCAGAAGCGGCACCTCGCTTCGCTATAAAGATCTCGGGGGGCCGTATGGACGCGTTCGAAACCATCCGTCGTGAGGCCTCTCGCCGCCATCAAGCAGCCATCGCAGCCGGTGCCGATCCGTGGGACCCGCTCGCGCTCGTTGAGGCGGCCATCGCCGCAGAAGATATCGACCTGTCATGGCTGGCGGCCGGCGATCCGGTCCTGCGAGGCGGGCGAGGTGTATTCGATCCACAGCTCGGACTGATCGCGTGCGCCCGTGAGATTGCTTCTGGGGAGCGCGCCTTGTTGGCGGGGCATGAACTCGGCCACGCCGTCGTGCACAAGCCGAGCGAGGTCGAGATTGATCATGAGATAGATCCCAGCCGACCTGCAGAAGGCGCCGCAAGTGGTGTCGAGAAGGTGGTGGACTATGGTCGCCGGGAGCGCCGCGAGGTCCAAGCCGACCTGTTCGCCCGCGAGCTTGCCTTGCCACGAGAGCGGGTGCGCGAGCTCTTTCTGAACGACGGGCTGGTCGCGACCGAGATCGCCGAACGCTCCGGCCTTCCTTTCGCGCTCGTCGCACAACAACTCCTTGACGCGCTGTTGCTGCCGGAGCAACCGGTCTCGACATCGGAGGACAGCCCGAGTCCGGGGCTCGACCCCAGCCAAGAAGCCGCCGCGAGCCATCAGGGTGCGCCGTTCCAGCTTCAGGCTGGTCCCGGGACGGGGAAGACGAAAACGCTTGTCGGGCGCATCGAGCGCCTCATCGATGCTGGGGCCGACCCGGAAGAGATCCTGGTCCTGACCTTCTCGAACAAGGCGGCTGGCGAATTGATCGAGCGTCTCGCCCGTTCGCGGCCGGATGCGTCGGCGGCCTGGATCGGGACCTTCCATGGCTTTGGCCTCGACATCCTGCGCCGGTTTCACGACCGGGAAGGCCTGCCCGACAATCCACCCTTGATCGACCGGGCTGACGCGATTGCACTGCTCGAAGACCTCGTGCCGTCCCTGCCGCTGCGGCACTTCCGCAATCTCTACGATCCGACCTTGGACCTGGGCGACATGCTTTCCGCAATCTCCCGCGCCAAGGACGAGGTGGTGGGGCCGGGCGAGTACCGCCGGCTGGCGGTCCACATGGTCATCGCCGCGCAGGCCGCTAGCGATGAGGAGGCAGCCATACGCGCCGCGAAAGCGATGGAGGTTGCTGCGGTCTACGAGCAGTATGACGCCGAGTTGCGTCGAACTGGGCGCCTCGATTTCGGAGATCTCGTCCTGCGGCCCGCACTGCTACTGGAACGGGACGCAGAGGCGCTGACCGCACTCCGCGAGCGGCATCGCCACATCCTCGTCGATGAATATCAGGACGTGAATCGGGCGAGTGTCCGATTGCTCAAGGCCCTCGCAGGATCCGGGGAGCGCCTCTGGGTCGTGGGGGACTCCCGCCAGTCGATCTATCGCTTCCGTGGCGCCTCCTCGGGAAACATGGCGCAGTTCCTCGACGACTTCCCAGGGGGGATCCGCGCCCAGCTCACGGTAAACTACCGGTCAAGCAGCGAGGTGGTGTCCACCTTCGTTGGCTTCGCCGCCACGATGAAGGCGTCAGCGGGCGCGCTTGAGCTCGACCTTGCGGCCAACCGCGGCCCGGCGAGCGCGCAGCCTGAATTGCGGCGGGTCACCCATCCCGATGACGAGGCGGCGGCGGTAGCGGCCCGCATCCTCGAATTGAACGAGTCCGGGGTCGCATTCCGGGACCAAGCCGTCCTATGCCGGGGCAACGGAAGGCTTGCCGACGTCGCCGCCGAGTTGGAGGCCCGCGGGATCCCGGTCCTGTTCCTAGGCAACCTCTTCGAGCGTGAGGAGGTGCGAGACCTTTTGGCAATCCTATCCCTGCTAGTGGACCCGAAGGCCTCGACCCTGCCACGGGTAGCGACGATGCCACGTTACGCGTTGCCGCTGCACGACCTCGCCATCGTCCAGCGGCATGTCGCCAAGGGCTTAGAGCCTCTGGCATGGCTGGCTTCGGCTCCGGCCCTCGTCGGACAGGCGAGCGCGGAGGCGCTCGCGCGCCTCCGCCGCGATCTAGAAGGGTTCGCAGCCGAGAGCGGTCCCTGGTACGTCCTCTGCCGGCTCCTGCTGGACAGAGGTGAGAGCATTAGGGCGCTTGCAGCCTCAGGCGCAGCGGCCGACCGGGTCCGCGGGATCGCCATCTGGCAGTTCCTGACCCATTGCCGGAGCCTTCCAGACGGCCCCGGCTTACCGATCCAACGCCTCCTCGACCGCGCCCGTCGGCTCGTGCTCCTATCAGAGGAGCGGGATCTGCGGCAGGTTCCGGCAGCGGCGGGCACCATGGATGCAGTGCGTCTCATGACCGTGCACGGCAGCAAAGGCCTGGAGTTCGAGGCCGTTCACGTGCCTGGCATGACCGTCACTGGTTTCCCTGGCCCGAACCGCCCACCGCGATGCCCACCTCCTGACGGGATGATCGCGGGTGCAGGCGGGATGACCGGTCTCGACGCGGTGAAGGCAGGCCACGAAGAAGAGGAGGAGTGCCTGTTCTTCGTCGCAATGTCGCGCGCCAAGCGGTATCTCACACTGTACGCCGCCGCGACACAGGCCGACGGAAAGAGGCGCAGCCCCTCACCATACATTGAAGTGCTCGGATCGGCGTTGGCGGCGGTCGATGAGCCAGCCCTACTCCGCCCCTCCCGCCCCGACCCGGCAGAGGATCAGGTGGCGGTCGAGCGTGCCGAGCCTCTGGTGGTGACGGCCGAGCAGCTTTCGCTCTACGCGAAATGTCCGCGGCGCTTCTTCTACACGCATATCCTACGCGCTGCCGGCGGCCGGCGCTCGACGGCCTTCGTCGAAATGCATGATGTGGTCTACGACATCGTTGGTTGGCTGCGGGCCGGGCCGGAGCGCTGGCACCTACCGCTCACCGAAGTCGAGCAGCGTTACAATGAAGTTTGGGCCGAGAAGGGACCGACGGAAAACGGCTACGCGGAAGATTTCCGTCGGGCGGGCTTGGAGCTGGTCCGAGCGTTGATCCGGTCCCGGCAAGGTGCCCCGCATGCGCCAGTCTCCAATATTGAGCTCACGGCCGGAGCAGTACGGATCATTGTCCGGCCGGACGAGGTGCGCCAGTCTGGCAACAGCGTTGTGCTTCGGCGGGTTCGAACGGGGCGTAAGGCTTCCGACGAGGAAGACGATATCATCTATGGCCTCTATCAGATGGCAGCCCGTCAATGGCACGGTGACGGGGCCGGCGTAGAGGCCATCCATCTGACCGACGACGCAGTGACGCCCATCGAGCTGAAGCCCCGCAAACTCGCCAACCGCGAGGCCAAGATGCAGGAGCTCACGTCGGCCATCGCAGCTGGCCACTTCCCGCGGCGCCCCAGCGACCGCGTCTGCCCCCGCTGCCCGCATTATGTGACCTGCGGGCCGGTTCCCGAAGGGCGCTTGGTGATCCGCTCAGAACAGAAATGACCCGAGGCTCGCATCGCCGCTTGTACAGGCCAATGCAAGCCTTAGCGTTCCCACGCTTTTCGCCTCCCACAAGGACTTCGGCCTTACGGTCGGACATCCCTCTGCGTTCAGAGCGAACGTGAGCAAAAGATCAAAAAAGTTTTCATCCGGCTTTCCGGTCGAAGCGCGACCGTTCGATTGGCTTAATGAAGGCGCGGGAATGGTCCCGGAAGCGCCTCGTCAAATCGATAGGGTACAAGATGAGCAAGCCGGACGAACATCCGCCCGAGAATTCCAAGCGGCCCAAGCTGGATAGCTTCGAGGTCAAGATTGGCGACGAGAACCTGAACTTCCGCACCGTCGAGATCGACGATCCCAAGCCCACGGGTCGGCAGATCCTGAAGGCGGCCGGTGCGCACCCGGTCGAGGAGTTCATCGCCTCCGTATTGCTGCCGGATGGCACGCTGGAGGATCTTCGCCTCGACGAACTCTACGACCTGCGAGACCGCGGGGTCGAGAAGGTCATCGTTATCCGCAGCGACCGGTCCTTCCGCTTCCTGATCGACGGCAAAGACCAGGAATGGGGCAAGCCCATGATCAGCGGGCTCGCGCTCAAGCGCCTCGTCGGTGTCAATCCTGCCACCCACGACGTGTACCAGGAAGTGCGCGGAGGAGACGACATCCTCATTCGCGACACTGACCTTGTCGACCTGAGCAAGCCCGGTGTGGAGAAGTTCTTCACCGCCATCGCGCAGACGACGGAGGGCCTCACGGCCCTCCCCCCGCGTGACGTGGCGTACCTGGAAGGCAGGGGGCTGAAGTACCAAATCGTCCAGGAAGGAGCACAGCGGGCCGTCATCCTCCACGCCTTTCCCCTTCCCGCCGGGAAGTTCGATGCTGCTGAGGTGGACGTGTTGATCCAGCTGCCGCCGGGCTATCCCGACTGCGCGCCCGACATGTTCTACTGCCTCCCTTGGCTCAAGCTGATGCCGGCCTGTACCGAGCCCCGTGCCACCGAGGCGCGCCTCCAGTTCTGTGGTCAGGTTTGGCAGCGCTGGTCTCGTCACAACAACGAGTGGCGCCCCGGTGTCGACGGCCTGCACACCATGGTGAAGCGCGTCGAGCGCGCCTTTGAGGCAGCGTGACATGCTCGATATGATTATCCTCGACGCGCACGAGGCGGAGCTTCGCGCTGCCCTCACCACGGCTGACGGTTCCGAAGCCGCGGCCTATCTCCTCTTCGGATCGGCGGAGATTGCTGCCGATCCCTGGACACAGACGCCTCGCCGGCGGCTGGTGTCCCGCCGGGTCCTGTCGATCCCGCCCGAGGACTTCATCTCCGCCTCCGGTGTCCACGTGACGTGGTCGACCCGGGGCTTCGTGAAGCTCCTCAAGCAGGCCGAACAGGAGGGCCTCATCGCTGCCATCGTGCACACCCATCCGGGCGGCACCGCGTATTTTTCGGAGCAGGATGACCGGAACGAGCGCGATCTTCTCGGCATCGTAACCAATCGCTCCGGCAACGGCCATTCCTTTGCAAGCGTCGTTCTCGGGGGGGACGGCAGCATCGCGGCCCGCCTTTGGACAAGCCCGGGCACGGTGGAACCCTGCCGCCGTGTGCTGGTCACCGGCAGGCGGATTTGCCTGCACGTCTCCGAAAAAACTGTGCATGCTAACGAGAGCCTCGACCGCCAAGCCCGTCTTTTCGGACCGACGTTCAACCCTACCATTCGCGCCCTTCGCGTTGGTATCGTTGGCTGTGGCGGCACGGGTAGCCCGACAGCGATGATGCTCGCCAGACTTGGCGTTGGTGGTCTGCTCCTGGTCGACGACGATGTCATCGAGTTGACGAACCTCAATCGAGTGCATGGGGCTCGCAGGTCGGATGCTGACACGAAGACGCCGAAGGTCGAAGTCTTGGCACGTGAGATCCGCTCTGCCGACTTAGGTGTTGAGGTTTCAACATTTCGCGGTTGGGTCGGTGACGACCGTGCCAGAGACGCGCTGCGTTCGTGCGACATCATTTTCGGCTGCACCGACGACCATGATGGCCGGCTGTTCCTGAACCGGTTCGCCTACTTCTATGGCATCCCGGTCATCGACATGGGTCTTCGGATGATGCCGGCCCGCGGAGATAGGCCTTATGAGATGGCTGCCCGGGTGACAGTCGTAGCCCCGGGAACACCCTGCCTCCTCTGCCGCGGACTTGTGGTTCCGAGTTTAGCTGCGGAGGAAGCCCTGCGCCGGACTGATCCCGCCGAGTATGAGCGGCGCAAGGCTGAGGCCTACGTCATAGGAGGTGGCGACCCGGCCCCGGCAGTCGTCACGTTCACGACGGAAACGGCCTGCATGGCGATCAATGAACTCCTGCAGGCCCTGACCTTGTTCCGGGGTGGCGAGGCCATGAAGCCTGAGCGCCGCCGGCGCTTCGACACGGTCGACGACCGCTCCACGACGGTCAAGCCCCGTATCGAATGCGAGATGTGCGCTGGGACCGGCGTTTGGGGCCTCGGGGATGTCGAGCCCTTCCTCCATCGGATGGGGTGACCGGCATGCGAAAGCTTCTGGCCACTCTCCTCCAGCGTCTGGGATTTCCAGGCTTTGAGCTCCTTGTACGCCAAGTGTCGACTTATCCGTCCGACGCCGATATCGCACCAGGCGAAATAGTGCATGTGGTGGATGCCGGGATTGAGAAATGGGCCTGCTTGAAGTGCCCAGGCGGGTGTGGGGCAGTGATCCCGCTCAATCTGAATCCCAAGCGGCGGCCACGATGGAACATCGGCATGGATTTGTTTCGACGTCCTTCGGTCAAGCCATCTGTGCACCAGAAAAATGGATGCGGCTGCCATTTCTGGATTACCCGCGGCTCGGTGCAATGGTGCAAAGGCGGTCGACCGGCTGTTGCTAACGAAAGGCAGTAAGTGGCAGCATGTGCCCCGAGGGGATCGCCGAAACTGTTTCGGCTGAAAGGGCGAACAGAGCGAAACCCAAAGGAAGCCCAGGCTCCGGGGCGAACGGGCAGGATGCCTGCGCATCCCTGCCTCGCGCACTACGGGCCTGGGCTGAAGGGGTACCAGTCGGGCGCTCGCATCGTCCGGCATGCGACCGTAGAACTGCTCCCCACGATGCTCACGGCAGTTCTCAAGACAACTCGATATCGATCGCTATGCGTCCGGAAAGAGTTCCAAGGTTCTTGATTTGCAAGATAGCCGTTCGCTAGACGCCCGATTGCCCGAACTTCGTCAGCAGCTCTATGCAGGAAACAAGTTTAATGGTGGCGTCTGAGGGCCGCGAGATGATGCTCCAAGCTTTGTTCCAACTCCTTGTCTGCTTTGCCGTAGCTGGCGTCCCCAGGGATTGTTCCCTGGAAACATAAAGTAGCGAAGATAAGTGTTCGGTTGATCAGATTGCCGACGTTGTCAGCCAGACCGTTGCTCACGTCCTTGACGAAACAGTCGAACTGAAGTCGGTATCGTCGCCTTTAGGAGCATTTAAAGCCGACATGAGGCCCCTGCCTGTTTCAATTAGCCTCCAAGCGATCATGGATCGTACTAATCGCGGAATCGACGGTGTCAGGTGATTAGATTCTGGGATCTCGAGCGTCCAGGAGCTGACAAATATCCATTCGTAGCAAAGGAGAATTCGATCATACAGTCCTTCCGGTTCAGTTTTCTCCAATCAGCTTCTGGATCTCGGTTGGGCTGAGCTTTCGGAGAGAGGATCCCGCCGATAGTTCGCAGATGTCACCATCATTGTCGACAACGTAGACGGGATGACCATCGGCAGAGTGCTGCGCGATGGCCTCCTGCGCCGCGTCCTGGATCGCCCGATCGAGCGCTCGTGTGAATGCCGGAGAGCCAATCGGTGGATATGAGCGTCGTACCTTTGTCACTGCGGCCATTCTCTTTGCTTTCGGGCGCCGTGTCTATTGGCGATTGGGCAAGCAACCCTTGAAGCAAGCTTCCCCTCGTACCAAACAGAGGTCTCGGGCCCGATGTGCAGCACCCTCTGGCATGCCGACCGGAGCCGCCTCCGCGGACTTCAGACCCTGGCCGTGTGAGGCTCGACGCTGGCACCATCCCGGCCCATTCTGGCCGGACAAGTGGCCCAAAGAGGCAGCACATCCTAGCGAGTGCTCCGGTCAGATCTGGCTCGCGCCCAGCCGGTGTGGGTCCTGAGGACTGGGAGCAAGACCGTTGTCTTGAATCGTTGTGCAAGGCTCATGGGCTGAGCGACTACTCATCTGACCCCACGCAGACGAGATTCAGTAGTACCAGGTTTGCTGCCGGCACGGACCGTCTTCACGTCAACGCCAGCCGGCAGCGTGGGCGTGGTATCCCCGCTCAACCGCTTGGATGGAGATCGGTCCGGTCACCGCGCTCAGGTCAATACCGGCATCGGCGAGCTGCTCGTGCGTCAGCTCGGCAACGATCTGGCAGGTTCTGCGGGCCATCCACCACTGCCGGAACCGCCGGGCAACCCTCACGAAGGGCCGCGCGGTCTTAAACCGCAGCTTCTGGGACGGGGACGTCGTAACAAGCTGGCTCTGGATCATGGTGATCTCCTTCTCGCCTGGGCTGTCGGGGCGAATCCGAGAACGAGTTGAACCCGGGCGCGTGAAGCGGCCGTTCGGTGGCCCGTGGCGGGGCCGGCATGTTCAGCGTTCGGCGGCGTGAATTCCCCGTGAATTCGCCCGAGGGCCTGTGCTAGCCTGCGCTGGAGCGTGGAGCGTGAGAGATCATGATGGTCCGCTTGTTCGGCGGGCTCTCTGTCGAGCCCGGGACTTCGCAGCAGGGCGATTTCGCCCCGCGCAAGGTGGCGCTGCTCTTCGCTGCCCTGGCGCTAGCGGGCCCACGGGGAATGCGGCGCGAAGAACTCTGCGCCTTGTTCTGGCAAGGCCGGCCCGAGCCGCAAGCACGCAGCAGCCTGCGTCAGGGCCTCTCCGCGTTGCGGCGGGCTTTGGCCCGCCTGGATGGCGAGCTTAAGCTAGACAGTAATGCTGCGCATGTCAGACTCGTGGGCCCACCCGACACGCTCGATCTCTGGCAATTCGACCAACTGACCGGGCGTGGTGATCCGGAGAGCCTGGCGGTCGCAGCTGACCTCTACACCGGGGACGTGCTCGCAGGCACTGGCGGACCGGAGCTTTTCGAGCAATGGGCACAGCCGATCCGGCGGGCGTACCGGGAGACGGCCCTGCACCTCGCCGAGCGGTTGAGCGAGCTGGTTACACCTGACAGTTCCGCGGCCGCGCTCGCCTGCGGGCGCCTGGCGGACCGGCTGCTGGCGCAGGACGGCGCCGCCGAGGAGGCCCACAGGGCGCTGATCCGACTCTACATGCGGACAGGCCATCCCAACCGGGCTCGCCGGCAGTTCGAGCTCTGCCGTGAAGCGCTGCAGCGTGAACTCGGCGCCTCGCCAGAGGAGGAAACCGCCGCGCTCCTGGCTGGCGACCACGTACATGTCCCGCATCCAGCGACACCTCCGCCCGCCCACGAGGCACCTACGAGACGAACCTCCATTGCGATCCTGCCGTTCCGGAATCTCAGTCCGGACCAGGCCGAGGCGTATTTCGTCGATGGAATCGTCGAGGAGGTCATCGCCGCCTTGTCCAGGGTGCGCGGCCTGATGGTGATCGGCCGCAACTCCAGCTTCTGCTTCCGGGAGACCGGACGCGGCCTTCAGCAGATCGCGGCGGATCTGGGGGTTCGCTATATCCTCGTCGGAAGCGTCAGAAAGGCCGGTTCGCACGTCCGAGTCACGGCTGAACTGATCGACGGATCGAATGGCGCGGATGTCTGGGCCGATCAGTTTGACGGCAACGTTGCGGACGTCTTTGCGCTCCAGGAGAGCCTCACCGAGGCGATCGTCGGAGCGATCCTTCCAAGCCTTCGCGCGTCGGAAATCGAACGCGCGCGGCGCAAGCGCCCCGACAGCCTCGATGCCTATGATTGTGTCATGCGGGCCATGCCCACAGTGTGGTCCAATGCACAGGAGACCACGCAGGAGGCTCTCGACCTGCTGGAAAGAGCCATTGCGGCGGACCCGGGCTATGCGCTCGCCAAGTCCCTTGCGGCCTGGGTCCACCTCCAGCACGTCATCTATCTGCGGTCCGCCGATCCACAAAGGGATCGGGACAGGGCGCTTGCGTTGGCCGAACAGGCCGCCGCGTTGGACCGGGACGATCCGCTCGTGCTGACGACGCTGAGTGCCGCCCATACCCTCACAGGAAATCTCGATCGGGCCGCCACGCTCATCGAGGAGGCGTTGCGGCGCGACCCGAACTCGGCCTGGGCCTGGCAGCGAAGTGGCTGGATCTTCACCTACCAGGGCTGCTCGGATGTGGCGATCGATCACTTTGAGAGAGGACTTCGGATCAGCCCGTTCGATCCAATCAACTTCAACTCCCGCGTGGGAATCGGCACCGCACACTTTGCCGCCGAGCGCTACGACCGCGCAGTGGCCTCCATCCGGAAGGGTCTGGACTTGCAGCCGGATGCGCTATGGGCCCATCGGATTCTGGCCCCGTCCCTGGCTCAAGCCGGACGTTTGGACGAGGCCAGGCAATCGGCCAAGCTGCTTTTGAGGCAATATCCTCAGTTCACGATCGCGGCGCATATGCGCAATCCGCTCTTCAAGACGCCCTTCCTGCCGCGGATTGTCGAGGGCATGCAGCTTGCCGGGCTGCCGATGGGCGAGCCGTGAGCCGGTCAGCCGGTCAGCCGGTTCAGGGCCTCTCGGCAATCCTCGATCTTGGCTTATCTGCACTGACCCTCTTCGGGTTACCCACAGGCAATTCCCCTGCCCTTCAGGAGCATTCGGCATGTGCTCGTTGCGTCGGTCTTCATTCGAGACGTGCCAGAAGCCGTTTCAGTTTCGCGAAGGCCTGCGTGGGTGGTGCCTGTGTAGTATTGATGGAGCCGTACAGGGTGTCCATTGAGCGTGCTCGGACAAATTCCAGGAGCTCTCTCGTTCTATCAGATCCCCAGTGCGGACCAGGAGCACGTCAGGGACATTGAGGCCTGGCGTCCTGGCCGATTTGAGATTGACGGCCATTTCGGGCTTGGTCGCTTGCGAGACGGGCATTTCAGCAGGGCACCACCATTGAGGATCTGGCCACCATAGGTGCCCGCAAGGCTCGTCCCGTCATTTATCAGGCCGCCAAAAGGTTGTGTGGTTGTGCTTCTCCGAAATCTTCCAGCGAGTTCTCGCGCTTCTCACTTCACAGCCGGAGAATGAGGAGAGGACGCTGCCTCTTCGGGAGAAGGGCCCTGTTGGCAAAGCTCTGATGCTGCAACGCTATTCCCCTGTCTCTGATCGTCAATGCAGGATGTCCGGTGCGTGGCAATCCCTATCATCTAATCTGTGAAGGTCCTATCCGAGGACTGCGTCTGCCACGATGTGTCTGGGACGTACTCAAGCGCGAGAGGATCGAGACCCTGGATCAACTCAAGACCGTCGCCGATCGGATTGACCGATGGGAGCGCATTGGGCCCTGGTCAGCAAGGATGGTTCGGCGAGAGCTTGCGCGTATGACGCAGTTTGAGGAGCAGTTCAGCGAGAGTGGCAAGGCTTCGATTCACCTCAGCCGTGAACAGAGACGGCTCCGGTAGTCATTTTGACAACTTGGCATGAATGGTGACGGTGAGGGGTCCCGAACGTGACGGACCTGCAGAAGTCGCTGGCGCATCTGGCTTCCGGTGAAACGGTGCTGCTTTCGGCGATCGAGATCAAGGAGGCCTTCTGCTCCTAGCTGATCAGCGAGGAGCGCTACGCCGCCGCAGCCCGATGGGACGCGTGATATTGTTGGAGCCTCCTGTTTCGTGGGCTGGACACGAGCTGGATCCTCGTCATCCGGCATCGTGATCCAGAAAACAGGAATCTCCAATAGGACCGCTCACCGCATCGGGAAAGCCAAGGCCAAACTCGTCACGGCGGAGACTCACCGCGGCAGCGAACGTGGAGCAAAATGGGAGGCATGGCACCTCTCAGAGACAATCCCGAGGTGACTGAGAGAATAGTTGCTTGGTGAGCGCATTCCAGCCGGCGATTGTCCGTGAAGCCCTTTGTACTATCGGATACTGCATTGCCCTTGTGTCTTCGGAAGAATTTTAGGGAACCTCAAAGGATGGTTAGCATAAGGACAGCCTAATCCGCTTTTCTGGATGCCGCCAGCTCGCACGAATACTGACGATTACTTCGAAGACAATCCGCGCAGAGTCGACTACCACGGCGACCGTCGCAACAAGTGGTGTTAATCTCCTGCTGGTGAATCCGCTGCGGCACGCTGTCGGCCCTGCGGATACCCGCAGGGCCGCGGGTACACCGTTATTTTCCGAGCTTGGCGCGTACTAACTCTCCCGAGGCTGGGTCGTAGTAGGCCTCCACCTCGCTACCAGTCGTTTTCTCAGTGATATAGACTTTATAACAACCGTCATCGAAGCGGACGCGTCGGACCTCGTAGCCGAGATTCTGCACGTTCTTCTTGACCGCTTCTTCTGCTATCATTTTCTCGCGAGGAACTTTCGGGCAGTAATCACCACTTTGCTGCGCGAAAGTCGGACCGACTATACCCAAGGCAAGCACGGTTACCCCAACAGCAAAAGCGTTGCGCATATTTTCCTCCTTGCCCTGATCTGCCGATGACGACGGCCCATAACTGCATTATCAGCCGGGATCGCTGTCTGTATCCTGACAGCTTTCCACGCGATCAACCTCAGGCACACCTAAATTTACATCAATGACAGGCGCTTACTTCGCGAATTGTCAAAAGGTGCGTGGCGCTTGGACCAGACGGGTAGGAATGGGGGTGCATAAATGATCGCGATTACAAATTTCTACGCTGGAATGAGACCTTCGCCGGGTGCAGCCCCGGCGAAACCTTCAGACTCGACTGATCGCTCAGAACGTGCGAGCTCGGCCGGAGCCGAACGCCTGTTCGAATGTCAGATTACCGAAGACGAACTGCCCCCGCGTCCCGTCGTTCAAGCGCACGATTGCCGTTCCGGTAACAAGATCGGTCCGACGCGCAATGACGGCCTGTCCTTTCCGGCCGTTGTCACACATCACCGGCACCACCATCGTCGGGTTAGGGTCCCGCACGGCATAGTCACCAGCACACCGTGCGCCGCCTGGAATTTTAACCCAGAACTCACCCCGGCCATTATTGAAGGCCGTTGCCTGCCCTGCGGCCGCGACTCCGTTCGACAACTGACCCGTGACAGGGATACGCAGAATCGGCTGCGGTTCTGTCGACACAGTAACACAACCGGCAAGCCCTAAACACAATAACGATATCGATGCGACAATTCTCAAATTTGCCCCCTTAGCTTGGCCTTAAGGCCGTGCGGCACGGTAGAGGGCGAGCAACCTCCTGTCACCGGAAAAAGGAAGCGTATAATCTTCATTCAGCATTGCAAAAGCGGTCAATTTGCCATCATGTGAAGGAGTATTGATCTGGAATAACCGATTGATATTATTATGAATTACTGTCTGGAACGAGATTTCGGTTCCCCTCTGGTAGTACCAGCCAACTTCATGCCTCGTGGGCGGCACTTGTGAATCATCTGAACTTTGCAGCACTGTCAGCGTGCATTGAAGCAAATCTTGCAATCCTGAGCAGACAGTCGGCCCGCGGTTACGACGTGGTTGGGGTGACCGGGATCTCCGGTGGCGCCGTAGGGGGCACGCCAACGGGCTCGTTCGCGGGGGGAATGTCCTCCGGCATCGGCGATGGGACGCCGGCCGGCTCAGACTGCGGTCCCTCCGGAGGCGTGGGCGGATGCACCGGGGCCGGATTGGGATCAGCGGGCGTCGGTTCAGGGTAGGGTTGGTTGGGCAACGGGATCGGGGGCATTGGCGAACGGTGCTCCGACATCATCTTTGGATGGCCAATGACGAGCGATGCCTTCGGTTCCGAGATTCACTCCAGAAGCCGCCCGACGCGGCGGCCGTGGCATAGCTGCTGCCTCGGATAGCCTCTGAAGAGGCAAACAGTGGGCAGTTGCAAAACGCATGAGACATAGCAAAGTATTTGAGACAAGGGCATCCCTGTGCATTGCAGAATGTCACCTTTGCGCTGTCACTCCATCATTCGCCGCTATTCGGAAGCAGTCACCGAAGAAGCCCAAACTGGATCTCGATCTGATTGTCGGCTGCGTCCGGACCCTGCCAACGGTGATAGATCTCCCGGCTCTCGCCTGAGAGTGTATGCCCGGCCGTGTTGATCGCTTGAAGCAGCGGCTCATAGCCGTCCGAAAACAGGTTCCGGAGCATTCCTTTGTGTTGCCTCGATGCGCAGCGGATCGGCTCCAGGGATTTGAGGGCAAAGCCGCCCTGGTAGGAGGCGTTGGTATCCACCGGCAGACAGAATTCGATCCGGAACGCCGTATGACCGTCTCTGGGGAGATCGTGGGACACGAAGGTCCACGGGCCGTTGACCGCCAGACCGTGCCGTTCGGCATCCTTCATCATGGCAGGGCAGAGCTCCGCGCTCACCGTCGCAATCTCGGGGATCGTGATGGTCCGTTCAGCGCTCAGCACCGTCATTCGATCAGTTGTCTTGATATCCAAAGTGGGCCCCTCTGTCTTCGAATCGTCGATGCAGGATATAACTCTGTCCGGCGCTCGGCTCCAGAAATGATGAAGGCGTCCGATCGCGAGCCCTTTTCCAAGTGTTTTTCAAAATTATTACCGGCTCGCTGCTGGGATCAGGATCGTGGGATTACTTAGGAGAGCTCAGTCCAAGAGAATCATCAGCGCGCCACATGAGCGTCTGTCGGGTACAGTGTGGTCTTCATGGTCGACGGAAGTCGCCGCAGGGTGGAGCTTCGCGGGAGGACCAGGCTCCGGATGTCTAGCCACAGCGTCCCTAGGGCCAGCCCCCGCTACCGCTTGTCACCTAGGGTGAGAAAGTCTGGCGGCCCCCAGCCGGATCGCCATATGCCCGTGCTAGAAAGGGAGGTCGAGGAATCCGTCTGTCGGAGCGAGGCCACCCCCCAGAGGAGCCATATAGAGATCCACCACAGACCCATACCCATGGCGAGGACGAAGAAGATGCAGTATCCGCGAAGCCATGATGTTATCATAGACGGCCGGTGACCTAGTCGCCAGTACTCGGTTCGGGATTGAAAAACTGCTCGTACTTGCCGGGAGTACCATTCATGGCGTCCGCGTCGGCCGGCGGGGCTTTCCTCTGGGTGATGTTGGGCCAGCTCTTGGCCAGATCGGCATTCAGCTTGAGCCATTGCTCGAGGCCCGGCTCCGCGTCGGGCTTGATGGCCTCGGCTGGACATTCGGGCACGCAGACTCCGCAATCGATGCACTCGTCCGGATGGATGACGAGCATGTTCCCGCCTTCGTAGAAACAATCGACTGGACACACCTCCACGCAATCCGTGTATTTACAGCGGATGCAGTTCTCCAGAACGACATGTGTCATCTCCGATCCTCTCCTCGTCGATCCATCGGTTCAGCTTCAAATGGGGAAGCCCAGAGGCCGACAAAAGTTCGGGGAACCGTCGTGATCGGCAACACTGCACCACCATCCTTCGCCGAGGATCACTCGACCAACTCCATCCCTGAATCCATTGACCGCCTCGAGGCGCAAGCCCGTTTCGGAGTGGAAGTTCGATAAGTCCCTCTCCAAACTAGATAAGCTGCGCGCGTCGCTATTCTGCTCGGCGCCGAAGCCGTCCTATGACGGTATCCCGCCAGATCATCGACGACCTTCTGCCCGCCTCCAACCTGCCGATGTTCCATATCTCTGGATCGAGCAAGGTCGAGCCCAGCGCGGAAATCTCTGCCCCCTTCAGTCCTGGCATCCCGAATGCGCTCGGTCACCGTTACGGCCGCTGGTCCGCTTCGCAAGGCTCAAACTGGATAAAACAGAAGTGCAGTCGGCATTTTTCCGACAGCTTCCGAGGCTTGGTGCGACTAGTCCGGTCGGCGGGAGACTGGCTGAAGCTTGAGCTGGCGCAACGAAAATCATGGAGGGTCGCGGCATCGTCGAACGCGATGTCCAACCGGAGGTTCCGCGATGCACCGTATCGATCGACCCCAGACTCTCAAGCCCGCTCCATCGGAGGCCGAGTCGCTGGCTCGCCAAGCCTATGATGCCTGCCATCCTGACGATTCCTTTGAGGATCTCAAGCGGCGTGCACACTTCAGCCGGCATGATGCGGGCCTGCTCGATGCCTGGACCGAGGCGACCCAAGCCAGAGGCCTTGGCCCTGCCAAGGCAGCTGTACCAAATTGGCCGGCGGATAAATTAGACGCACGGCCCGCGTAAGCCGCCTCGGTGTTCAGCCTCAACGGCACCCGCTATTTGCCGAAGACCAACCGCTATGGTGCCCGCGACAGCACAGGACGGTGACGTCAGCATGGCCGACACCGAAGATCGGCTCACCGGTAGCCGACGCCCATGACGTAGTCGCGCAGCAATCCATCCTCGTCTTCGACTTCCTCAAAGAGAACCTGAAGAGCGTCGCGGGCGTTGAGAACCCCTTTCGGCCGGGCGGCCTCGTCAACGATCGGCACGTTCTTCAGGCCGCGCTCCTTCATGCTCGCCCAGATGTCCTGGAGCCAATCGTCCGGTCGGCAGGTGACGACGGCACGGGTCATGACGACCGCGAGCGCCATCGCGCAACTGTGCCCCTCGCAGCGGCCGATCCGGCGGACGATATCCGTCTTGGTGACGACGCCAGCTAAAAGGCCGTCGGCGGCACTCACCACCACGAGATCGGTTTGCGGAACGGAGAGAAGCCGCGCGGCTTCGAGAAGCGGGACGTCGTCTCTGATCGTGACGAGCCGCCGGCTGGCGGCGGGAAGTACGCGCTTGACGAGCATGCTTCAATCCTCCTGGCTCATCCAGCCCCATTCGCGATCCAGCCGCGACCGGACCGTTCCACAACTTTATGGAGCTCCGGCCCATCCGCTGAACGCAATGCCGAGCGTAGCCACGATTCCGGCCGTGGCGAGCGCAAAACAGCCAAGCCGCACCGCTACGATGACCACAAGCTTAATTCCGGTATGAACGTAATCCTCGATCACGACCTGAAGGCCCAGCGCCGTGTGGTGGAAGAGCGCAATCAGGAGCAGGATCATCAGGATCGCGGCGAGCGGGTTTCTGAGCCATGCAATGAAGGCGGCGTAGTCGCCGCTTGTGTGCGCGATCAGCACAGCCGCGAACCAAAGGGTCAGTGGGACGAGGGCAATCGCCGAGACGCGCTCCGCCCACCAGTGCTCGAACCCCGACTTGGCTGAGCCGAGCCCGATGGCCCGCGCCAGGGCTGAACGGGTGACATGGCGATCCAAGGTCCTACCCTCCCACGAACAGGCTGCCGATCCATGCCGTCACGGTAAGCAATACGCTTGCCGCTACGACCACCCATCCCCCAATATAGATCGACCGGAGTTCGAAGCCGTGGACGGTGTCCCAGACGAGATGCCGGATGCCTCCACACAGGTGCAGGAAGAACGCGAAGGTGAACCCGAACAGCATGATCTGGCCGATCCAGGATGCGACGGCGCCACGAACGGCCGCGTAAGCGTGTGGCCCCGAAGCTCCCGCAATAAGCCAGACGACCAGCACCACCGCGCCGACGCTCAGAAGCATGCCGGTGATCCGGTTCGCGATCGAGAGGACCGAGGTCAGTTGCGGCCGGTAGATCTGAATGTTGGGGGAGAGCGGCCGGATCCGCACCGCCGAGGCAGCGTGGGTGCGGACTTCCTGTCGGAAAGCTGTTGCGACTCGGGGCGGGCTATCCGAGGTCCCGGCCGCCTCGTCATCGGTACCGAGCGGTGAAGCGGCTGGATCGGGGAATGCGACCTTGTCGCCTGTGAGCCCACTATCTATGGCGTCCCTCAGTTCCTGCGCGGTCGGCGCCGCGTGGCCGGGAGAGGATGCGGAACGTGAACGATCGTAGCCCTTAGCCATGCTCTCCTCCCCTCCCTGCCAGGTTCAGCCCGTACCGTTAGCTCTGCCGCTCGACCATCATCCTCTTGATCTCGGCAATGGCTTTGCCCGGGTTCAAGCCCTTGGGACAGGTCCGGGTGCAATTGAGGATCGTATGGCAGCGATAGAGCCGGAATGGATCTTCGAGCGCATCGAGCCGCTCCTCAGTCGCCTCATCACGAGTGTCGGCCAGCCAGCGCCACGCCTGCAGGAGCGCGGCCGGGCCGAGGAAACGATCCCCGTTCCACCAATGGCTCGGGCAGGCCGAGGTACAGCAGAAGCACAGGATGCACTCGTAATAGCCGTCGAGTTCCCTGCGCTCCTCCGGCAGCTGAAGGCGCTCCTTGGCGGGCTCAGGCGTCTTCGAATGGAGCCACGGCTCGATCATCTCGTACTGCGCGAGCAGATGCGTGAGGTCGGGAACGAGGTCCTTGAGAATGCTGCGGCCGGCAAGCGGGTAGATACGCACCGGTGTCTCGAGATCGGAGATGAAGCGGGTGCAGGCAAGCCAATTGGTGCCGTCGATGTTCATAGCGCAGGATCCGCATATACCCTCACGGCAGGATCGGCGGAAAGCAAGCGTTGAATCGATATGGTTCTTGATCCAGATGAGCGCGTCCAGGACCATCGGGCCGCACGCGTCGAGGTCGACCATGAAGGTGTCGAGGCGCGGATTGCGGTCGGAGTCCGGATCGTAGCGGTAGACCTCGAACGCTTTCACGCGCGTCGCTTCGGCCGGGGCCGGCCAAGTCCGCCCGCGCTCGACCCGCGAGCCAGGCGGGAGCCCGTAACCTCTCGGCACGGGGAACCGCTTGAACAGAGGAGAGCGGGATACTTGGTCGGAAGCTTCGACGATCCGCGGGATTGCGTGGGCTTTGGACTCTGCCATGGACGTGGCTTTCGGATTAGGGTGGCAAGTTGCGGGTCGGCATCAACAACCACCGACGGTTGCGACGGCAGCCGCCCACGTCTGCCTGTAGGTCACGGAAAGCGGCGACGCCGTGCAGGGAGGGCGTGCAGCAGTCCAATCTCGACCTCATAGCCTCCCTCCGAGCCAGCTCCGAAACGAACTGTGCGGCCTCACCCGGACGGGGGGAAAGTCTGCAACACAAGGGATGGGATCGCCGGCGGGAAACCTCTCGCCACGCACCGCGTCGGAAAAATGTGTCGGTGGGGCGGAACGCTTCGCCTTCCCTGTCCCGCCGTGCGGACGGCTTACTCTGTCGCGCCAATTTCATCTCCGGGCCCGATCAACGGCCGCATTCGCGCCAATCCTGTCCTTTGGACAAGCCTTGCGCCCCGGAGAGGTTCCCGGCCAAGCTGGCAATATCGCAGCGGGTGCGCGCAAATGAGCAGGCGAGCGCCATGGAACCCGCGATTCTCACGATACCTGCCCCAACCGGCGTTGAGATCGGCAAAACGTGATCGACTTCAATGGCGACGATCGCCTCGATCAACTCGAATTCCAATTCGCTTTCGCAGCGCAGCCGACACGGTGCACCGTGCATGACACTGAGAAGCGCCGTTCATATCGTTGGCGAGCAGAGACAGCTTGGTTGACCTAGAAATTTGGCGAATTGATAAAGATCGAGGCCGTCGCGGCGAGGAACTGTGACAAGTAGCCTGACCTCTGGATTCCGTTGAAGCGGTCCGCCTATGATCCACGGGAAACTCAGCGACGCATATCGGACCGCCGTCGAGCGGGTGTTCGGAAATACGTCCCAGATCACGGGCGCGGGGCAAAGCCGTGGATCGATGGTAAAGAGTTGCCGAGAATGCTTGGTGCCCGCTCATGGCACGGACATCACTCTTCGATCAGCTTTTGTAAACTCGAGCGGCTCATGAACCCTAGGACAGAGAGCCGAGCCGATGGTTGAGAATCAGCGGTTGAACAGAATGGTCAGGAGGAGAGAGGCGTCCTCAATGCCACGCAGAGAGTGCGGCGCACCGCCCTCAAGATAGACCCAATCGCCCGCGCTCAACTCCAGTGTCGAGTCCGACAGATCAAGCCGGACCCGGCCTTCGAGGCAGTGCAAAGTAATGGGGCCCGGGACCTGATGAGGCGCGATCTGTGCTCCCGCGCGGACCACGAGACGGGCAGCCTCGAAGGCATCGGTCTTCACGATAGCCGTTGTCCTGGCTGCGCCGAACTGCGGGCCGAGCGGACGAAGGGCTACGACCTCTCCCGGTTTCGCATGTGACATTGCCATGGTAGGCCATCCTTTCGAAGGGTGGTCAGGTCGAACTCCGGCCCTGACCTAAATAACCTGCCGCCACAATCACCGGAGTGCAGGGACGGTTCGGCCCTGCCATATCTGCCGTCCTTGCGTCCGAATGCAGCAGCTCCGGAGATGCGGCATTCGGGACAGTACTTGGTGCGACCTCACGGCTTCGCCGGGCCGGCATGCATGATATCGTCGTTCGCGGGGCCCTCGACAATCAGGAAGCCGACGAGGCCGCGTTCGAGCCGTGAGACGGCATGGTCGACGAGCGTGTAGCGGCCCGGCCGATCGATTTTGAGATCGACGATCGCCGCGCCGCCGGGCGGCACAGAAATCGTCTGTATGCCGGTTAGCGGCATCGCACCGAGGCCTGCACCCTGGTAGACATGGTCGAAGATCTCGCCGATCATGTGGAAGGACGAGGTGAAGTTCGGCCCGCCAACCCCGAAGAAGATGCGGATCGTCTCACCCGACCGCGCGCGAAGCGGATGCGTGCGCGTGAGTGCACCGACCGAGCCGTTGAACAAGAAGTACTCTGGCTTCTCTGAGATTAGCTTCTCATAATCCATCTCCTGATCGCCCTGGAAGCCGAACGGCTGGGTTGCGTAGATCTCGCCCTGCATGACGTAGAACTCGCGATCGACCTGGGGCAGGCCGCCTTCCGGCTCGACCAGGATCAGGCCATACATGCCGTTGGTGATGTGATGTGCCACCATCGGAGTGGCGCAGTGATACACGAATAGGCCGGGCGTCAGTGCCTTGTAGGTGACGACGTTCTCCTGGCCCGGATCGGTCTGGGTGAACTCGGCGCCCCCGCCGGGGCCCGTCGCGGCATGGAAATCCACTGAATGGATCATCACGCTATCATCGGCGTTCTTGAGATGGACCTCGACGGTGTCACCAACGCGCACGCGCACGAAGGGGCCTGGCACCTTCCGGTTGAAGGTCCAGTAGCTGTAGGTGGTCTTGTCGTCCAGTTGCCCCTTCATCTCGACGGCCTCGAGATCGACGCGGACCACCTGCGGCGGCCGGGCGTGGATCGGCGGGGGAAGATCGATGGGGTCGTGGACGATATCGGGGGCCGACGACTGCATGGCCTCCCGTGGCCCGGGCATTACCTGGAGGCGGCCCTCCATGCCGGCTTCACGGTGACCCGGAACCGAGCAGTAGTAAGCGAATTCCCCGACCTTATCGGCCAGGAACGCAAAGGTGGTGCTGGCGCCCTTGCCGATGACCCGCTCGGAACGGGCGGCGTACTGGTCCATGACGACATCGTGCTCGGCGCCTTCGCCGTTGATGAGGTTGATCTGAACAGTTTCGCCCTCATGGACCATGAGGGTCGGATTAACTTGGCCATTGATGTCTCCGCCGACGCCGATGAACACCATCCGGCCCTGGGCGATGCCCGAACGCAGCGTGAACACGGCCGGCGCATGTATGCGTAGCGTAGCAGGCTGTCCAGACGCGGTCGCCTGGCCGGGCGCTGCCTGAGCCGGTGCGCTGGATGCGCCGGTCGGAGTAGCTGGAGGCGCGGGCGACGGTCTCGCTGGTGCCGTCTGGGCATTCGGAGCCGCGGGCGTGGCCTGAGCCGGAGGAGTTACGTGCTGATGCACGGGCTGGGCGAAGACTGCCGGGCTGAGGAGCCCGAACAGGGCGGCGAGGATGAGCGCAGTCTTGCTGGACGGCATAAGGATCGCTCCGGTGCTGCACCGATCGAGAGTTGAGGCTCGTTTGACGGCTGACCGCTACGCTTAAAACGGGAGGGACGCGCTCCGGTTCCCCACCCGTGGCACGGCCTATCGTCCTATAGATTCTTGGTGGGCGGGGCTCGACCGCATGAACTCGGGCACGAGGGCGGGAGGTATCAATCGACTGGTATGTCCAAACCCGTCAGCGACAAGCGCCACCGCGTTTCGCGTCAGATCGTCACTCATGCAGCCCAGTTGTGCTTCCGCCTCCTGCTGAGCTTGCAGCTGGTCGAGGACATGCGGCTCAAGCTTGGTATCGCCGTCTCCCGTGAGACTGTCCCGCGCAAGGCAATAAAGTTCGAACCCTCCTCACCGGCTGCCTCAGGTGCATGGAAGAGTTGATCACGCCCACTGGATGGTCCTGGAATCGGTGGGCACCGGCCGGCAGCCATGGCAGGGTAATACGCGAGAGGGGGAGAAGGGCCGCATAAGGCGCCCTCTTACTTAAGGATAGTCTTGCACGCCTATAAGAACTTATGCGCTGCATCGGGTCACATTCGGCGCCGCGAAGCAGCGGATGCTTGCCCAGCGCAACAAAGACCTGACGAGGCCCCCGTCTATGAAGTCGAGCAGTCCCTGACAGGCAGGGTCGGATCGTCAAAGGCCAAGGTGAAGGCCGGATGGGGCGGGTCCGGCTTCCCAAACCATTGGGACAGTTCGTCTATCCCATAGATTAAAGCGCCGGATCATCAGCGATGTGGCTAGTCGGCTCGAGAGCAAGGAGCCTATCTGAAGGAGGAACTCTGCCCAGATTACATCGATCCATGCCGAAGATAGCGCGCATGCCAGCTGAGGGCCTCGTCCAGCAGGTGCGGCGTATGCCGACCCGGTGCTTCCGTCAGAGCACGTTGGAAATAGTCTTCCAGCGCAGGGCGGAAGTATGGGTGGGCGCATTTCTCGATGATGAGGCGGGCGCGCTGGCGTGGCGCCAGACCCCGAAGGTCGGCAAGTCCCTGCTCCGTCACGATGACCTGGACGTCATGCTCTGTGTGGTCCACGTGGGAGACCATGGGCACGATGCACGAAATTGCTCCTCCTTTGGCAACTGAGGGCGTCATGAAGAACGACAGGTAGGCATTGCGGGCGAAGTCGCCCGAGCCACCGATCCCGTTCATGATGCTCGACCCCATCACATGGGTGGAGTTCACGTTGCCATAGATATCAGTCTCGATCATTCCGTTCATGGCAATCACGCCGAGCCTGCGGATAATCTCGGGGTGATTGCTGATCTCCTGCGGTCGCAGAACGATCTTGCTGCGGAAGTTCCCGATATCGGCTTCGAACCGTGCCAGCATTTCGTGACTGAGCGACAGCGCCGTCGCAGATGCGAACGTCAATGTGCCCGACGCAATCAAATCCAGCATGCCATCCTGAAGCACTTCCGTATAAGCGGTGAGATTCTTGAACGGACTATCCTTCAAGCCAGCGAACACGGCATTTGCAACATTCCCCACCCCCGATTGCAGCGGCAGGAGGGAGTTTGGCAGCCGCCCCTTGCGGACCTCATGCTGCAGGAATTCGATGATGTAACCGGCGATCGCGCGAGAGTTCTCATCGGGCGCAGAGAATGTTGTGTTGCGATCGGGTAGGTTTGTCTCGACAATCCCGATGATCTTGGAGGGATCGCACATCAGGTAGGGTGTGCCGATACGATCACCGGGATGGACCATGGGAATCGGCTGGCGGTGAGGCGGAAGCCTGGTGCCATAGTAGATGTCGTGCATGCCCTCCAAGCTGAGACTTTGCCGCCGGTTGACCTCGAGAATGACTCTGTCGGCTTGATCAAGCCACGTCTTGTTGTTCCCGATCGAAGCAGACGGAATCAGGCGGCCCCCGTCCAGAACCGCAGCGACCTCGATTATGGCAACGTCGAGATGCCCCAGGAAGCCGAACCAGACGAACTGCGCGACGTGCGAGAGGTGGATGTCGATATACTCCATCTCACCGGCATTGATCCTCTCCCGACAGGTTGGGTCCGACTGATAGGGGAGCCGCAGCTCGATACCATCCTCCTTTGCCAGAGCACCGTCGAGTTCCGGGGCGGTCGATGCACCGGTCCAGATCCCAACCTTGAAGCGCTCTCCCTTCTCGTGCGCTGCGCCGATGCGCCGGGCCAGGGCAAGCGGGATCTCCTTCGGGTAGCCGGCGCCCGTAAACCCGCTCATGCCGATGTTAACGCCGGAGGGAATGAGAGCCGCCGCCTCGTCAGCGGACATGATCTTGTTCCGCAGAGCGGGATCAAGAATCCGAGTGTCGTCATTCATAAGGTTATACCCTCCTTGTGCACTCGCTCGTCACAGACGCGCGTTGGGCGCCATATAATCACAGCAACGCTTCGCAAATGATGTAACTTCGTCCGAAAGAAAAGCCTGGCTCGGCTTCGGGAGCATGAGGGACTATGGGGCACCCTGTGATCAATCAGTTTTAGCAACTCGCAAGTTCAACACGTTGACCTGTCCCTCAATGAGGATGGCTCTCTAGCGCTCCATACTTGCTCCGCAAATTCTCGTACTCTCCTCACCAAACGCACTGGCGCCGTTCGGCTAATCGCACACCGGCCCTTAGGTTTTGACCCGAAGTGCCAGCTCACCGCATGGCGAAGAGCTCCTCGTGGAAATGCCGGGACACCTTTAGGCCGTGGCGAGCAAAATCCCGGCGAAGCGCCTCCCCGAATCCGGCCGGGCCGCAGAACCAGATGCTGGCCTCGCGCCAGCCGGGAACAGCGGCACGGATACGCTCACCGCTCAACTGGCCGTCGCGTTTGTCGTGGAGAACGTGCAGGTGAACATTGGCGGCCACGGCGTCGGCCTTCAGCTTGGCGATGGCCTCCTCACTGTAGTCGGCTGTCGAGTGGAACAGGTGGATTTCCTGTGACTTGGGCGACCCCGGCTCCGCCCGCGACGCCCGGGCAAGCTGCTTCATGCGGGCAATGAACGGCGTGATGCCGATCCCGCCTCCGACCCAGATCTGGCGCGGACAATCGTCCTCGAAGGTGAGGCAGCCATACGGTCCCTCTACCGTCACGGGCTCACCGACATACCGCTTGTCGCGCAAGGTGCGTGTGAAATCGCCCAGCTCCTTGGTGATGAAGGTGAGCCGGTGCTCGGCTGGGTGCCAGGCGGAGGCGATGGTGTAGGGGTGCGGCCCATCTGCAGGATCCCCGCTCAGGAAAGCGAACTGACCAGCCTTGTGCCCTGGCCAGCCTTTGGGGATGTCGATCTCCCCCTCGAGAACACGAAGCTCCGGGTAATAGTGGAGACTGGCGATCCGGCCCTCGACCTTTCGGTCGGCTCCGACGCGGCGAAGCAGGACCAGGATGGCCGCAATCGTTCCCCAGGCCAGCAGACCCGCCACAGTCAAGCCCAGCGGCGTCGTCCAGGAGCTGAACTGGAGCAACACGACGGTATGGAAGACCAAGACCAAATAGGCAACGGCGATCAGGCAATGGGTCTTGTAGAAGATCCGGTACGGGATCCAGCGGACGAGCGCCACGACAATGAGAAGTACGGCCGCATAGAAGGCCCACTCGCCGACACTCTCGGCGATTCCGCGTAGCGTCAGCAGGAATTGCTCCAGCGCGTTGTCAATCGGAGGCCTCGGGCCACGGGCCGGCCGCTCCAGCCAGCCGAACCCGACCGCCCATTTCGGCCCCTGCGACCAGAGCCAATGTGCAATCGCGAGGACGAGGCCGCCGATGCCGAGCCATTTGTGCAGACGGTACATCTTGTCGAGCCCGCCCAACCAGGGCTCCGGCCAGCGCGGACGCAAGGCCAGGATCATCGCCAAGCTCATGCAGCCCATGGCGAGGACGCCGCTGAGCTGAACCATCGCATTGCGCAGGGAGAAGAAGCCGCTGGATTGCAGGGCGAGCGGGTTGGCCAGAAGCCACAGACCCACGAGCAGGGCCAGCGAGCCCCAGAATGCGATCTTGATATGCCCCATCGGGCGCTCCTTCGGCCGCCATGGCAGCCGACCTTTCCAATTTCAGGTTTCGACGCGGCAGGATTCTCGGAGTCCCGCCGCGGTATGTCATTGACCGAGGTCAACCTGGGGTCGTCGGACCAGCCCCGAAGTGTCGCGGCCTGTCATTCCTGCTCCAGAGGCTTCCATCCTGGGTGATCGAAGTGGCCGCCATAGGCGTTCAGAGCCTGAACGATGGTTACTGCGCCCTGTTCCTGACCACCCTCCCCCTTCATGGTGCTGACG
>Ga0182741_1001031_pt1 | contig 38799 bp, 37 predicted proteins | sample eDN5th37CBELigOP_FD_128874 | JGI IMG/M metagenome (GOLD analysis project Ga0182741, IMG submission 128874) | Enriched Organic Plus compost microbial communities from Emeryville, California, USA - eDNA 5th pass 37_C BE-Lig OP (version 2) (version 2) ... | reverse complement strand
GAACGACAGGCGCTTGGCGAACTTCTCGGCGTCGCCGCCGCGGCTGCGCAATTCGTCGACGTAGGCCAGGCCGTTGGCCAGCGTGTACGCCATTTCCTCGGCCGCGGTGGCGCCCGCGTCGCGCACGTGGGCGCCGGCGATACTGATGGGGTTGAAGCGCGGCGACACGTCGTTGGAATACAGGATGGTGTCGGCGATCAGCCGCATCGACGGGCGCACCGGGAAGATCCAGGTGCCGCGCGCGACGTATTCCTTCAGGATGTCGTTCTGGATGGTGCCGGTCAGCTTGCTGCGCGGCACGTTCTGCTTGTCGGCCACGGCCAGGTACATGGCGTAGATGATGGCGGCCGTGCCGTTGATGGTGAACGAGGTGGAAATGCGCGCCAGGTCCAGCCCGTCGAACAGGATCTCGGCCTCGCTCAGGTTGGACAGCGACACGCCCACCTTGCCGATTTCCGGGCGCGCCATGGGGTCGCTGGGATCCAGCCCGCATTGCGTGGGCAGGTCCAGCGCCACCGACAACCCGGTCTGGCCCTGGGCCAGCAGGAACTTGTAGCGGGCATTCGATTCCTCGGCCGTGCCGAACCCCGAATATTGCCGGAAGGTCCACAGCCGGCCCTGGTAGCCGTCGGGGAAGATGCCGCGGGTGAAGGGGTATTGGCCCGGCTCGCCGATGCGCGACGGATCCACGTCCTGGGGCCCGGCGCTGACGGGGATCTCGATGCCGCTGCGATTGACCGAATGCAGCCGCGGCGGCCGGTCGGGGTGGGGATGACTGCTCATGGCTTTCCTCTGGACAAGATCTTTTCGCTGGCGCGCCAGTGGTCGTCGTGCAGCCACGTGCGCAGCAGGTGCTGTTGTTCCACGGCCCGCGCCTCGTCGTAGCCGGCGGCCCGGCGCCAGGCCAGCGTCTGCGCCTTGATGCCGCGCAGCACCTGCGCCGGGCAGGCCAGCATGGGCTGCAGGAATGCCTGCAGATCGGCGCCGGCGGGCCCGTCGGCGATCACCGCGTCGGCCAGCCCCCAGGCCAGCGCCTGCGCGGCGTCGACCATTTCGCCGCGCGCCATCATGCGCAGGGCGCGCGCGCCACCCACCAGGCGGCACAGGTCGGTCCCGCCGCCCCAGGCCGAGGTGATGGCCAGGCGCGCCTGGATGAATCCGATGCGCGCGTGCGCGGCCTGCAGGCGCAGGTCGCAGGCCAGCGCCAGTTCGGCGCCGCCGCCGATGGCGTCGCCGTTCAAGTAGGCCAGCACCGGCACCGGGCATTGCCGCAGGGCGTCCAGCGCCTGGCGGGCTTGTTGCGCCATCTCCAGCGTGGCGGTTTCGTCGCGCACGGTGGACAAGTCGCGCAGGTCGCCGCCGGCGGCGAAGTAGCGGTCGCCGGCGCCGGTCAGCACGATCAGGCGGGTGTCCGGGCGCGCGGCGGCGGCCCGCACCGCCCCGGCCAGCGCATCCAGCAGCGGGCGCGCCAGCGCGTTGTGCTTGGCGGGGCGGTCGAGGGTGATCCAGCTGGCGCCGGAAGGAAGGTGTTGCACGAGGATGTCGTCGCTGCCGGGCACTGCGGGTCTCCGTATCGGGTTTTGCGGCGGTGCCGGTCTCGCGCAGCGATCCGGGGCATTGCCTGGACTGCATCCTAGGCGCCATTTTTTTCTGTATCAAGGACAAATGTTCTATATTTCGAACAAACGGCGACGGCGACGTCGCTACAGTCGATGCGGCCGCCACTTGTTCAGCCGGCTGAATTTCGACCGATGCGCCGCGTCGCGCACGGCCCGTTTCGACCAGGAGCTCCAGCATGTCCACCGCCAATGTCACCGCCATCGAACGCCTGCTCGACATCTACGAGGCCTTCCAGGCCAGCCAGCGGCCGCTGTCGCTGACCGAGCTGGCCGAAATGGCCGGCATGCCCAAGAGCACCTGCCACGCCATCGTGGGCACGTTGACCGCGCGCGGCTATCTGTATTCGCTGGCCCGGCCGCGCTCGCTGTATCCCACCAAGCGGATGTTCGACGTGGCGCGCGACATCGTCGACAAGGACCCGTTCGTCGAGCGCATGACGCCCGTGCTGGAGCGCCTGCGCGATACCTCGCGCGAGACGGTCATCCTGGGCAAGCGGCAGGGCGATGCGGTGATCTACCTGCAAGTGGTGGAAAGCGGGCACTCGATCCGCTATTCGGCCAAGCCCGGCGAACTCAAGCCGCTGCATTCCAGCTCGATCGGCAAGACCATGCTGGGCTGCATGAAAGAGCCCGAGCTCAAGGCCTGGCTGCAGGCCCGGCCGCTCGAGGGCGTGACCGGCGCCACGCTGACCGATCCGCAGGCGCTGCTGGCCGATATCCAGCAAGGCCGGCGGCTGGGCTATTTCCAGACCCGCGGCGAAAATGTCGACGATGTGTGGACGGTGGCGGCTTCGCTGATGCTCAACAAAGAGACGTTCGCGATCGCCGTGGCCGGGCCGAAGCACCGCATGGAAGGCACCATGGCGGAATGCGCGCGCCTGCTGGTGGCCGCCTGCAGCTTCATCCTGCGGCAGTCGCAGGCCCGCTGAGCCCGGCGGGCCCGCGGGGCCCGATTGGGAGAATCGCGGGGCACGGCGCTATCATCGGGACAAGAACCCGTTCGTGCGCCGGCCATGCCCGCATGCCACCCATTGACTCCGGAGGTCTCATGGCGAAAGTACCCGTACTGAAACTGAACGATGGCAACGCGATTCCGCAGCTGGGCCTGGGCGTGTGGCAGGTGCCCAACAACGAGGCGGCACGCTGCGTGAAGGAAGCGCTGGCCGCGGGCTACCGCCTGATCGACACCGCCGCCATCTACGGCAACGAGGCCGGCGTGGGCGAAGGGCTGCGCGCCTCGGGGCTGGGCCGCAAGGAATTGTTCATCACCACCAAGCTGTGGAACGACCGGCACGGCTACGACGAGGCGCAGCAGGCCATGGACGACAGCCTGCGCAAGCTGGGGCTGGCCTATGTCGACTTGTACCTGATCCACTGGCCGGTGGCGGGCAGCGACAAGTACCTGGACGCCTGGCGCGCGCTGGTGGCCATGAAGGAAGACGGCCGGGCGCGGTCGATCGGCGTGTCGAACTTCCCGCAGGCGCAGTTGCAGCGGCTGATCGACGAGACCGGCGTGGTCCCGGCGGTGAACCAGGTCGAGCTGCATCCGGGCTTCGCCCAGAAGGCCCTGCGCGCGTTCCATGCCGAGCAGGGCATCGCCACCGAGTCCTGGAGCCCGCTGGGCCAGGGCACGGTCATGCAGGACCAGACACTGGTGCGGCTGGCCGACAAGTACGGCAAGTCGGCCGCGCAGGTGACGCTGCGCTGGCATCTGCAGAATGGCCTGATCGTGATTCCGAAGTCGGTCACGCCGGCGCGCATCCGCGCCAATATCGACGTGCTGGATTTCGAATTGTCGGCCGACGATATGGCGGCGATCGACAACATGCCGGAAGGCGCGCGCCTGGGGCCGGACCCGGACAGCTTCAGCGGCTGAGCGCGGCCGGCCCCGCGGGGGCCGCCCGGCCCGGGCTCAGGCCCGGGCGGGAAACCACCAGTACTTGGCGATGACCACCAGCAGTACCGACAGCGACAGCCACGAGCCCCAGTGCCAGATCCCGGTGCCCAGCAGCGCCGCCAGCAGGCCGAAGAGGCTGAGCAGGCCCAGCACGATGGGCGCGCCCCAGATGAACAGGAAGCGGTTGCGGGGCGTCTTCATGCGGGGCTCCGTTGGGGGGCGGCCGCCTGCTGATGGCGGCGCACCAGTTCGGCGACGCGGGCGTCGGTGGCCTTGCGGCGCGCGATCCACAGGTACAGGCCGCTGCCCAGCACGACGATGGTGACCAGGTCCAGCAGGGTCCAGAGTATCTTCAGGGGCATGCCGCCGTAGTCGCCGAAGTGCAGCGGCCGCGACACTTCCAGGGCGGTCAGGTACCAGGGCATGCGCGCCACGGCGCTGAGTTCGCCGGTGACGCCGTCGACCAGCACCGGCGTGTTCAGCTTCGAGGTCAGGGGCGTATCGCCCTTGAGCCAGACTACGTAGTGGTGCGGGCTGCCGAAAGCATTGCCGGGAAACGAGATGAACGACACTTCGCGCCCGGGCAGGGCCTGCATGGCGGTGTCGGCGGCGCGTTGCACCGAGGCCAGCTCGGTGGGCACGGTGCGGCCCTGGTATGGGGCCAGAATGCGCGGCAGCTCGGTGGATTGCCATAGCCGGAACAGCGGCGTGGACAGTTCGTTGATCACGCCGGTCACGCCCACCACGAAGGCCCAGACCAGGGTGACGATGCCCAGCAGGTTGTGCAGGTCGAGCCATTTCAGGCGCGTCGAGCGGGCCGCGCGCACGGTGCCGAATTCCAGCTTTTTCATGAAGGGGCCGTACAGCACGACGCCCGAGACGATGGCCACCACGAACAGCAGCCCCATGAAGCCCAGGAACAGCTCGCCCGGCAGGCCGGCGAACAGGTCCACGTGCAGCGCCAGCATGATGCCCATGAACGAGAACCGGTCTTCGGCGTAGGGCGGGCCGTCGTACAGCACGTCGGCGGTGCGCATGTCGACGCGCACGGCATGGCCGGTTTCCACGCCCTTGCCCAGTTCGGTCACCAGGCCCACGTAGGCCTGCGGCTCGTGGTCGTCGATGAAGACGTAGTCGATGAATTCGTTGGGGTAGAGGGCCTTGCCCTTGGCGACGATCTGGTCCAGGCTGGCGTTGGGGGTGCCTTCGGGCAGTTCGGCCACCGGCTTGCCTTCGTCGAGCAGGTGCTCGATTTCGTGGTGGAAAATCAGTGGCAGCCCGGTCAGACAGATGACCAGCAGGAACAGGGTGCAGACCAGGCTGGTCCATTTGTGGACCAGGTACCAGGTCTTGACGGTGGTTGCGGCGGTCATGGGGGCGCGGCGGAATTGACTGAAACCTGAACGATATCATGAACAATATCGATTCTCATCGCTGTCTTGATGGGGCGGGGGATTTTATTTTCTGGGGGTGGGCTCCTGCGTCGCCTTGGTGCGCCGGGCGTCAGACACCCCGCAGGGTGTCACACCGTTCGGCTGGCGAGGCAGGTGGTGCCCGGGCTTGCGCAGGTGGCCTGCCGCCGGGCCGGGCTCAAAGCGGGCGGGACGATACCGAGCCGGGTGCGTTGACCGGTTCGGCGTTGGCCGGCCCGGGTGCCGCGGGGATCGGGATGGTCAGGATGGGAGCCGGGCCGTCGGCGGGCTGCGTGGCGGCCGGCATCGCGGGGGGTGGGGCGGCCTGGCCGACGCGGGGCACGGGGATGGGGGGCACCGGCGGGCCGCCCTGGGGCGAGTTCAGCGGCCGTACCTGGGTCGGCGCGCTGTCGCTGGGCCGCATGTTGTTCAGGAAGTCGGTCAGGGCGTCGCCGGTGCTCAGGTCCAGCGCGGCCACGGCCTGGCCAGGCGGGAATTCCGAGAAATAGTATTCGTCGTTGTGCACCAGCAGGCCGCCCGGCATGGGCCGCTGGGGCTGTTCGGGCACGTCCTTCAGCACGGGTTGCATGTAGTCCAGCCAGGTGGACAGCGCCAGGCCGCTGCCGAAGGCGTTGGTGCCCAGCGACCTGGGCTGGTCGAAGCCCATCCAGACCGCCGTGGCCAGCGCGGGGGTGTAGCCGGCGAACCAGACGTCGACCGCGTCGTTGGTGGTGCCGGTCTTGCCGGCGACGTCGCCGCGCTTGAGGGTGCGCTTGGCGCGCGCGCCGGTGCCGATGGCGGCGACGTCGCGCAGCATGTCGTCCATGACCCAGGCGGTGCGCGGGTCGATGGCGCGTGCCGCGACGTCGCCCGCCACGGCGGGCTGGGCCTGCATCAGGACCTTGCCGGCCCGGTCGGTGACGCGGTCGATCAGGTAGGGCGGCACGTGGTAGCCGCCGTTGGCGAACACCGCGTAGGCGTCGGCCACTTGCAGCGGCGTGGCGCCGCCCGCGCCCAGGGCCATGGGCAGCACCGCCGGCCAGCGGTCTTTCTGGAAGCCGAAGCGGGTCAGGTACTCTTGCGCGTACTGCGGCGTGATGGCCTGCAGCACGCGGATCGACACCATGTTCTTGGAACGGTACAGGCCCTGGCGCAGCGTCTGCATGGGCTCGTAGTCGTTGCCGTCGTTCTTGGGCGCCCAGGGGCGCGAGCCGGTCTGCTCGACCGTCAGCATGAAGGGCTGGTCGGAAACCTGGGTGGCCGGCGTCATGCCGCGTTCCAGCGCGGCCGCGTAGATGAAGGGCTTGATGGTCGAGCCGGGCTGGCGCCAGGCCTGGGTGGCGCGGTTGAACGAGCCGCGGTAGAAATCGAAGCCGCCGATCAGGGCGCGCACGGCGCCGTCCTGCGGGGCCAGCGAGACCAGCGCCGCCTGCAGGCTGGGCATGTTGAGGATTTCCCAGGCGTCGCCGTTCTTGTGCAGATACACCACCGAGCCGCGCCGGATGCGCACGTCGTCGTCGGCCTTGGGGCCCAGCGCGCGCGCCACGATAGCCAGCGCTTTCTTGTCGGATACGGTGATGATTTCGCGGGCGCTGCGCGCCACCTTGACTTCGGTCGGGCTGGCCGACAGCACCACGCCGGCCAGCAGGTCGCCGCTGTCGGGGGTTTCGTCCTGCACCCCGTCCAGGATTTCCTCGAAGGCCTGGGCGTCTTGCTCGATGTCGTCGGGCAGGTCGATCTGGTCTTCGGGGCCGGGGTAGGGCGCGCGGCGGGTGTAGTCGAGCACGCCGGCGCGCACGGCTTCGTAGGCGGCCTGCTGCGATTGGGAATCGATGGTGGTGTAGACGTCGATGCCGCGGGTGTAGGTCTCGTCCTGGAACATGCCGTACATGATCTGGCGCACCAGCTCGGCCGGATATTCGCCATGCACCGCGAAGCCGGTGGGCTGCGCGCCTTCGCTGCCGCGCACCAGCAGGGGCTGCGCGAGCGCGGCCTGGGTCTGTTCGGGCGTCAGGTAGCCCAGCGCCTGCATGCGGCCCAGCACATAGTGCTGGCGCACCTTGGCGCGTTCCAGGTTGGTGATGGGGTTCGAGCGCGACGGCGCCTTCGGGATGCCGGCCAGCAGCGCGGCCTCGGCGGCGCTGACCTCGGACAGCGGCTTGCCGAAGTAGGTGCGCGAGGCGGCCGCGAACCCGTAGGCGCGGTGGCCCAGGTAGATCTGGTTCATGTAGAGCTCGAGGATCTGGTCCTTGGTGAGCTCGGATTCGATCTTGAAGGTCAGCAGCAGTTCGTAGAACTTGCGCGAGTAAGTCTTTTCGGACGACAGATAGAAGTTGCGCGCCACCTGCATGGTGATGGTGCTGGCGCCTTGCGACTTGGACATGCTGAGCAGGTTCGCCAGCCCCGCGCGCACCACGCCGGCCCAGTCGATGCCGCCGTGCTGGTAGAAGCGGTCGTCTTCGGCGGCCAGCACGGCCGATTTCATGACGTCGGGGAATTCGTTGAAGCGCAGCACGTTGCGGCGTTCTTCGCCGAATTCGCCGATCAGGACGTGGTCGGACGTATAGACGCGCAGCGGCACGCGCGGCCGGTAGTCGGTCATCGCGTGCAGGTCCGGCAGGTTGGGCCATGCCAACGCCAGCGCCATGCCGCCCAGCAAGACACCGCACAGCGCCAGGCCGCCAAAGAAAATGCCCATCTTCACGAAAAACCGCAAAATGGGCGATCCGCTCTTGGGAGGTGGGGCTTTTTTGGAAGAATTCTGCGACTTGCTCATCGCGGCGATTTTACGGGCAACTGTAGACGCGCTTGGCCGAGGTTACCGGGTTTCTGTAACAAATTCGTTCAGTGTGGTAAGCGGGCAACTCGCCGGCGATGGGATAATGCCGGCATGAACGGTTTCGCGAATACAGCGCCTGCTACCGGCGCGGACCTTGCCGAGAGCGCCTGCGCGGCCGCCGAGGCCGGTGCGCGCGTCCGCCTGCCGCACGATTTGCCCGTCTTCCTGGTGGGCATGATGGGCGCCGGCAAGACCACTATCGGCCGCGGCCTGGCGCGCGCGCTGGGCCGCGAATTCATCGACCTGGACCACGAACTGGAAGCCCGCTGCGGCGTGCGGGTGCCGGTGATCTTCGAAATCGAGGGCGAAGGCGGTTTTCGCAAGCGCGAGGCGGCCGCGCTGGACCACTGCACCCAGCGGCGCGGCATCGTGCTGGCCACCGGGGGCGGCGCCGTGCTGGCGCCCGAGAACCGCCGCCTGCTGCGCGAGCGCGGCGTGGTGGTGTACCTGCGGGCCAGCGTCGACGAATTGTTCCGCCGCACTAGCCGCGACCGCAACCGGCCCCTGCTGGCCAACCCCGATCCGCGCGGCACCTTGTGCGACCTGATGACCAAGCGCGAGCCGCTGTACGAAGAAGTGGCCGACCTGATCGTGGACACCGGCACCATGCCGGTGACGCACCTGGTGAAATCACTGCTGCCGCTGCTGCAAGCCTACGAGAAGAATCCATGACTGTAGTTGTCGACGTCGATACCCCCGGCGGCCGTTATCCCATCCACATCGGCCCCGGCCGCCTGGACGCGCTGGACCAGGCCATTCCCGCCGACGCCACCGCCATCGCGGTGGTCACCAACCCCACCGTGGCGACGCTGTACGGCGAACGCGCCGAGGCCGCGCTGGCGCGCACCGGCCGCCGCGTGCTGCGCATCGAGCTGCCCGACGGCGAGGCCCACAAAGACTGGCAGACGCTGAACCTGATCTTCGACGCCCTGCTGACGCACCGGCTGGACCGCCGCGCCGTGCTGGTGGCCCTGGGCGGCGGCGTGATCGGCGACATGACCGGCTTCGCCGCCGCGGTGTACATGCGCGGTATCCGCTTCGTGCAGGTGCCCACCACCCTGCTGGCGCAGGTGGATTCGTCCGTGGGCGGCAAGACCGCGGTCAACCATCCGCTGGGCAAGAACATGATCGGCGCCTTCTACCAGCCGGTGGCCGTCGAGATCGACACCGACGTGCTGGGCAGCCTGCCGGCGCGCGAAGTGTCGGCGGGCCTGGCCGAAGTCATCAAGTACGGCCTGATCCTGGACGCCGATTTCTGGCACTGGTGCGAGACCAACGTCCAGGCCTTGCGGGCGCTGGACCCGGCCGCGCTGGCCTACGCCATTCGCCGTTCGTGCGAACTGAAGGCGCAGGTGGTGGGCCAGGACGAACGCGAATCGGGCCTGCGCGCCATCCTGAACCTGGGCCACACGTTCGGCCATGCCATCGAATCGGGCCTGGGTTATGGCGAATGGCTGCATGGCGAGGCCGTGGGCTGCGGCATGGTGCAAGCCGCCGAGCTGTCGGCCGAGGTGGCGGGCTTTCCGCGCGCCGACGTCGCGCGCGTGCGCGAGCTAGTGCGGGCCATCGGCTGCCCCGTGGTCGCGCCCGACCTGGGCGCCGAGCGCTGGCTGGCGCTGATGCAGGTGGACAAGAAAACCGAAGGCGGCGAGATCCGCTTCGTGTTGATGCCGCGCATCGGCCAGGCGGCGACCCGGGCCGCGCCGCCCGATGCCGTGCGCAGCGTGCTGGCCCGCACCGTGCAATGAGCCGACAGGGACGATGCCGATGACCGAACTGGCCCGTTATGCATCCGATCCCTCTGCCACCCGCGGTCGCCGGCATGCCGAGCCCCCGCCGCAGAACCGTACCGAGTTCCAGCGCGACCGCGACCGCATCATCCATTCCACCGCTTTCCGGCGGCTGGAATACAAGACGCAGGTCTTCGTCAACCACGAAGGCGACTTGTTCCGCACCCGCCTGACGCACAGCCTGGAAGTGGCGCAGATCGCGCGCACGCTGGCGCGCAGCCTGCGGCTGTCGGAAGACCTGACCGAGGCCATCGCCCTGGCCCACGACCTGGGCCACACGCCGTTCGGCCACGCCGGGCAGGACGAGCTCAACGCCTGCATGCGCGAACTGGCGCCGCAGGCCGGGGGCTTCGAGCACAACCTGCAAAGCCTGCGCGTGGTCGACGAACTGGAAGAGCGCTACGCCGAATTCAGCGGCCTGAACCTGTGCTTCGAGACGCGCGAGGGCATCCTGAAGCACTGCTCGGTCGCGCATGCGCGGCAGCTGGGCGAAGTGGGCGAACGTTTCCTGAACCGCACCCAGCCGTCGCTGGAAGCCCAGCTGGCCAACCTGGCCGACGAGATCGCCTATAACAACCACGACATCGACGACGGCCTGCGCTCGGGCCTGATCACGCTGGAACAGATGCAGGACGTGGCCATCTTCGCGCGCCACTACGCCGACGTGGCCGAGCGCTATCCGCAGCTGGCGCAGCGGCGCGCCATTGCCGAAACCGTGCGCCGCATGATCAACACTTTGATCGTCGACCTGACCGCTACTTCATTGGCGCGCATCGCCGACACGGCGCCGGCCGATGCCGACGCGGTGCGCCGCGCGCCGCCGCTGGCGGGGTTTTCGGATCCGGTGCGGCGCGAGGCCGACGAGCTCAAGCGCTTCCTGTTCGACAACCTGTACCGGCATTACCGCGTGGTGCGCATGACGAACAAGGCGCGGCGCATCGTGCGGGAACTGTTCCAGGCATTCCTGGCCGACCCGCGCCTGCTGCCGCCCGACCATCGACGCCCCGAGGCCGAACAGGCGCGCGCCATTGCCGACTACATCGCCGGCATGACGGACCGCTACGCCATCCGCGAGCACCGGCGGCTGTTCGAGATGGGCTGAGCGAGGAGAGCCGGACGCCGGCAGGGGTCAGCGATGCGTGCGGTAGGGCTCGTCGGCCGGCACGAACGTGGCTTCGGCGCGCGCGTCCCGCATCCATTCCTGCATGGCGGGCAGGGCCAGCACCGCATCCATGTATTCGCGCACCGCGCCCGCCGCCGGCACCCCGTAGGTGACGAAGCGCGATACCACCGGCGCGTAGAACGCGTCCGCGATCGAGAACGACCCGAACAGGAACGGCCCGCCTTGCCCGAATTCGGCGCGCGTGTCGTGCCAGATGGCCTGCATGCGCGACACATCGCCCTGCGCCGCCGAGATGTCGATACCCGGCAGATGGGCCTCGATATTCATCGGCATGACCTGGCGCAGCTGGCCGAAGCCGCTGTGCATCTGGGCGGCCAGCGAACGCGCGCGGGCGCGGGCCCGCGGGTCGGCCGGCCACAGGCCCGCCTGGGGGTGCCGTTCGGCCGCGTATTCGCAGATGGCCAGCGAGTCCCATACCGCGAAATCGCCGTCCAGCAGCACCGGCACCAGGCCGGCCGGGGTAATGGCCTCTAGGCGCTGGGCGAACTCCGGGGTGAACAGGCCCAGTTTCTGCTCGGTGAAAGGAATGCCGGCGGCCCGCAGCGCCACCCAGGGGCGCAGCGACCAGGACGAATAGTTCTTGTTGCCGATGATCAGGGTGTACATGGCGATGGGGGTGTCCGAAGCGGGTGGGCCTTCATTCCGGATGGCAGGGTGTCTGACATCTGGCGGCCGGGGATGGGTTTAGTCTACTGCGATTTGTTGCGTTGCAACACCCGCCCCAGGTAATGCCCGGTATGGCTGTCGGGATTCGCCACCACGTCTTCCGGCGTGCCGGTGGCCACCACCCGGCCGCCGCCGTCGCCGCCTTCCGGCCCCATATCCACCAGCCAGTCCGCCGTCTTGATGACGTCCAGGTTGTGCTCGATCACCAGCACCGTATTGCCGCTGTCGACCAGCTGGTTCAGCACCTGCAGCAGCAGTTCGATGTCGCGGAAATGCAGCCCGGTGGTCGGTTCGTCCAGGATGTACAGCGTGCGCCCGGTGCTGCGGCGCGACAGTTCCTGCGACAGTTTCACCCGCTGGGCCTCGCCGCCCGACAGCGTCGTGGCGCTTTGCCCCAGGCGGATGTACGACAGCCCCACGTCGATCAGCGTGTGCAGCTTGCGCGCGATGGCCGGCACCGATTCGAAGTATTCCAGCGCCTGTTCGACGGTCAGGTCCAGCACTTCGCTGATGTTGCGGCCGCGATAGCGGATTTCCAGGGTTTCGCGGTTGTAGCGCTTGCCGTGGCAGACATCGCAGGGCACATACATGTCGGGCAGGAAATGCATTTCCACCTTGACCACGCCGTCGCCCTGGCAGGCTTCGCAGCGCCCGCCCTTCACGTTGAAACTGAAGCGCCCCGGGTCGTAGCCGCGTGCCCGCGCTTCGGGCACGCCGGCGAACAGTTCGCGGATCGGCGTGAACAGCCCGGTGTACGTGGCCGGGTTGCTGCGCGGGGTGCGGCCGATGGGGCTTTGGTCGACGCTGATGATCTTGTCGAAGTGTTCCAGCCCGCTGATCGAGGCGTACGGCGCCGGTTCGCTCTGGGCGTGATGCAGCTGGCGCGATACCGCCACGGCCAGCGTATCGTTGACCAGGGTGGATTTGCCCGAGCCCGACACCCCGGTCACGCACACCAGCCGGCCCGCCGGGATGCGCAGGTCGACCGATTTCAGGTTGTTGCCGCTGGCGCCTTCCAGCACCAGCCACGATTGGTCGTCGGTGACGGCGCGCCGCTTGGGCACCGCGATGGCGCGCCGGCCGCTGAGGTACTGGCCGGTGAGCGAGGCGGGGTCGTCCTGCACGGCGTCGGGGGTGCCTTGCGCCACTACCTGCCCGCCATGTTCGCCGGCGCCGGGGCCCATGTCGATCACCCAGTCGGCCAGCCGGATCATGTCTTCGTCGTGCTCGACCACGATCACGCTGTTGCCCAGGTCGCGCAGGTGCTGCAGCGTGCCGATCAGGCGGTCGTTGTCGCGCTGGTGCAGGCCGATGGAGGGCTCGTCCAGCACGTACATCACCCCCGTCAGGCCCGAGCCGATCTGGCTGGCCAGGCGGATGCGCTGCGCCTCGCCGCCCGAGATGGTGTCGGCGCTGCGGTCCAGCGACAGGTAGTTCAGGCCCACGTTGTTCAGGAAGTTCAGGCGGGCCTCGATCTCGCGCACGATGCGCTGGGCGATTTCCTGCTTGGCGCCGGCAAGCGTCAGCGCGCGGAACCAGGCCAGGCAGTCCGACAGCGGCATGGCCTCGACTTCGTAGATGGCCTGGCCGCGGCGTTCGCCCTCGCGCCGGTCGTTGCCGATCAGCACGTGGCGCGCCTCGGCGCGCAGGCGCGAGCCGCCGCAGTCGGGGCAGGTCTTGATGTTGCGGTACTTGCCCAGTTCTTCGCGCACCGTGGCCGAATCGGTCTCGCGCCAGCGGCGTTCCAGGTTGGGGATGACGCCCTCGAACGTGTGCCGCTTCACCGTGCTGCGGCCTTTTTCGTTCAGGTACACGAAGGCGATTTCCTCGTCGCCCGACCCGTACAGCACCTTGCGGCGCACGTCTTCGGGCAGATCTTCGAAGGGTGTCTCGATATCGAATTCGTAATGGGCCGCCAGGCTGGTCAGCAGCGAATGCGTGAAGGCGTTGCGGCGGTCCCAGCCGCGGATGGCGCCGGCCGCCAGGCTGAGTTCGGGAAAGGCCACCACCCGCTTGGGATCGAAGAAGCCCACCTGCCCGATGCCGTCGCACGTGGGGCAGGCGCCCATCGGGTTATTGAAGCTGAACAGGCGCGGTTCGAGTTCGGGCAGGCTGTGGCTGCACACCGGGCAGGCGTAGCGGCTGGAAAACACCTGCTCGCGCCCGCTGTCCATGTCCAGCGCCACGGTGCGGCCGTCGGCCAGCTGCATGGCGGTCTCGAAGCTTTCGGCCAGGCGCTGCTTGCTTTCGGGCTTGATGCGCAGGCGGTCGACCACGACGTCGATGTCGTGCTTTTCGCTTTTCTTCAGCGGCGCCATCTCGCTGATTTCCTGCATCTGGCCGTCGACGCGCAGCCGCACATAGCCCTGGGCCTGCAGGCTGGCGCATTCGTCCTCGAAGCTGCCCTTGCGGGCGCGCGCGATGGGCGCCAGCACGGCCAGCCGCGTGTCGGCCGGCCAGGCCAGCACCGCGTCGACCATCTGGCTGACGCTTTGCGCCTGCAGGGGCAGGCCGTGCTCGGGGCAATAGGGCGTGCCCACCCGGGCGTACAGCAACCGCAGGTAATCGTGGATTTCGGTGATGGTGCCGACGGTCGAGCGCGGGTTGTGGCCGGCCGCCTTCTGCTCGATGGAAATGGCCGGCGACAGGCCCTCGATCAGGTCGACATCGGGCTTGTCCATCAGCTGCAGGAACTGGCGCGCGTAGGCCGACAGGCTTTCCACATAGCGGCGCTGGCCTTCGGCGTACAGCGTATCGAAGGCCAGCGACGACTTGCCCGACCCGGACAGGCCGGTCACCACCACCAGCTTGTGGCGGGGCAGGTCCAGCGAGACGTTCTTGAGGTTGTGGGTGCGCGCACCCCGAATGCGTATCGCGTCCATCGGGCGTTTAAGCGGTTTCAAAGGCCAACTTGGTACTATAGCGCGCCGAGCTCTTTCCCGTATGGAGCCCAGACTTGACCACTTCCGCATGCCGGCTGATACCAAACTGAAATTGACCCCGTCCGAACGGCGCGCCAGCGTCGCGCTGGCCGGCCTGTTCGCCTGCCGGATGCTGGGCCTGTTCCTGCTGCTGCCGGTATTTGCCGTGGCCGCCCGCGGCCTGCCCGGCGGCGACGACCCGGTGCGCGTCGGGCTGGCGCTGGGCATGTACGGCCTGACCCAGGCGTTCATGCAGATTCCCTTCGGCCTGGCGTCCGACCGCTGGGGGCGCCGGCCCGTGGTCATCGCCGGCCTGCTGCTGTTCGTGGCGGGCAGCGTGGTGTGCGCCCAGGCGCAGGACGTGTTCTGGATCACCATCGGCCGCGCCATCCAGGGCGCCGGCGCGATTTCCGCCGCCGTGACGGCCTGGCTGGCCGACGCCACCCGCGACGAGGTGCGCACCCGCGCCATGGCCATGGTGGGCGGGTCCATCGGCCTGTCGTTCGCGGCGTCGCTGGTCTTGTCGCCCCTGCTGGTGGGCTGGTGGGGGCTGTCGGGCCTGTTCTGGACGATTGCCTTCCTGGGCGTGGCCAGCCTGGCGGTGGCCCGCTGGGTCGTGCCCGTCGTGCCGCGCACCGAGGCGCGCAGCATGAACAACGCCGGCCCGCGCCAGGTGCTGGCCCATGCCGACCTGCTGCGGCTGAATTTCGGCGTGTTCGCCCTGCACTGCACCCAGGTGGCGCTGTTCGTGGTGGTGCCCGCCCTGCTGGCCCATGCCGGCGGCCTGGCCACCCAGGACCTGTGGAAGGTCTACCTGCCGATCATCGTGGTGTCGTTCGTGCTGATGGTGCCGGTGATTTTCGTGGCCGAGCGGCACCGCGCCCATCGCGGCGCCCTGCGCGCCGCCGTGGCCGGCCTGATCATCGTGTGCGCGCTGCTGCCGGCCGCCAGCCACGGGTTCTACACCCTGGCCATCGTGATGACGGCCTTTTTCGTGGCGTTCAACATCCTGGAAGCCCTGCAGCCGTCGCTGGTGTCGCGGGTGGCGCCGGCCCAGTACAAGGGCCTGGCCCTGGGCTTCTACAACACCGCCCAGGCCGCCGGCCTGTTTTGCGGCGGGGCGCTGGGCGGCTGGCTGGCCGCCCGCGCGGGCGCCGACGCGGTGTTCCTGGGGGCCGCGGCCCTGGCGGCCGTCTGGCTGGCGGTGACCTGGGCGCTGAAGCCGTTGCCTTAGGGCGGGTTTCGGCCGCCGCCGCGGGCCATTTTTGTCTGCTGGCCGGGTTGGGCGACGGCCGATTTTCGCGGATAATAGACCCCAATTCACTCGGTTTTACCTACCCGCCGGTCCTTGCCCACGCTGACCGGCGTGTTTGTTGAAACCGGTCTCGTATCATCGTTTTAGGGTGCTTGCCTGCGCGGCCGTCTCAGCGCGGACGGGCGGGCCCGCCACCAGAGGAAAATCGCCATGGCATCGGTCAATAAAGTCATTCTCGTCGGCAACCTGGGGCGCGACCCCGAAGTGCGCTACAGCCCCGATGGCGCGGCGATCTGCAACGTATCCATCGCCACCACGTCGCAATGGAAGGACAAGGCCAGCGGCGAACGCCGCGAAGAAACGGAATGGCATCGCGTGGTGATGTACAACCGTTTGGCCGAAATCGCCGGCGAATACCTGAAGAAGGGCCGTTCGGTGTACATCGAGGGCCGCCTGAAGACGCGCAAGTGGCAAGACAAGGACACCGGCGCCGACCGCTACAGCACTGAAATCGTGGCCGACCAGATGCAGATGCTGGGCGGCCGCGACAGCGGCGGCGGCGGCGAAGGCGGCTACGGCGGTGGCGGCGGCTACGACGACGCCCCGCGCCAGCAACGCGCGCCGGCCCAGCGCCCGCCCGCGCAGCGCCCCGCGCCCGCAGCGGCCGCGCCGGCCGCCGGTGGCGCGGCCAACCTGGCCGATATGGACGACGACATTCCGTTCTGAACGCCACCAGGCACGCCGTAGTGCTTGGCGCCAGCCCCCCTTCGCGGGGGCTTTTTCGTGCCTTGAACCCCCCGTCCGAGCCAGGGGCAAGCTCAGGTCACCCGGCGCGCTTGCGCCAGGCCAGGCCGACCGCGGCGACCGGGGCCAGGATGGTCAGCCACGACAGCACGTCCCAGATGTCGTCGCCCAGCAGTGCCGACACCAGGCCGATGGCGGACGCCGCGCCCAGCACGACCGGCACGCGAAATACCTCGCGGGCGGATTGCAGGTGATCGGTGCGCACCCGCCGGGATTCGTATCGGTTCATTGGGCCACCTCGTTGGCGCGGGGTCGGCGCAGGGCCGCTTCAGATTCCGGCATGCCGTCGGACTGTCCTTTCGATGCCGTGGCCGACTTGGGCTTGCGCAGCCACAAGTACACGCCGCTGCCCAGGATGACGATGGCGAAGATGTCCAGCACGGCCCACAGCAACTTCAGCGGCAGGCCGCCGTAGTCGCCGAAATGCAGCGGCTGCGACAGGAACAGCGTCTTCACGTACCAGGGCATGTCGCGCGAATCGGTCAGCTTGCCGGTGGTGGCGTCGACCAGGGCGGGCTTGAGCAGGCGCGACGTGACGGGCGTGCTGCCCTTCAGGAAGAAGGTGTAGTGGTGCGGGCTGGAAAACATGGTGCCCGGGAAGGCGACCAGGCTGACCGTCATGTCGGGCACTGCGGCGCGCGCGGCGCGGATGGAATCTTCGAGATGCGCGGGCTGGGTCACGGGCGGCAAGCCCTTGTAGGGCGCCGTCATTTCGGCCATCTGGTCCATTTGCCAGAGGCCCAGGATGACCCGGTTCAGCGTATTGATGGTGCCGGTGAGGCCAACGACAGTAAGCCACACCACCGCGACGATGCCCAGCAGGTTGTGCCAGTCCAGCCATTTGACGCGCGTGCTGCGCTGGGTGCGCAACGCGCCGAATTTCAACCGGCGCATGAACGGGTAGTACAGCACCACCCCCGACACGATGGCCACCACCATCAGCAGGCCCATCAAGCCCAGGAACAGCATGCCGGGCAGCCCCGCGAACATGTCGGTATGGAGCTTGAGCATGACATACATGAAGCCTTCATTGGTCTTCGGCTCGTCCAGCACCTTGGCGGTGCGCGAGTCGACGATGACGGCGTTGTTTTCCTCGGGCGGCGCGTCGACGGCGCTGGCCATCGACACATAAGTGATGTCGGGGTGCTCGTCCTGTTCCCAGAACATGTAGCGGATGACCTCGCCGGGGCGGCGCTCCAGCGCGGCTTGCGCGACCCGGTCCAGGCTGGCGTTCGGCGTGCCGGCGGGCATGGGCGGCGCTTCGACCACGCCCGTCAGGTGTTCGATTTCCTCGTGGAAGATCAGCGGCAGCCCGGTCACGCACAGCAGCAGCATGAAGACCGTGCAGACCAGGCTGCTCCATTTGTGAATCCAGGACCAAGTATGCGTGGACATCGGGGCGTCCTCAGAAGCCGATGCTGGCCGACAGGGTGTAGGTGCGCGGCGAGCCGACGAACAGGTAGCCGGCGGTGGCGGTGCCCCAGTAATCCTTGTCGAACAGGTTTTCGACGTTCAGGCGGAACGTCACGGGTTTGCCGCTGATCTTCGTTTCGTAGCGCGCGCCGGCATCGAAGCGGGTCCAGCTCGGCACGGACAGCGTGTTGGCGGCGTCGACATACGTGCTGGCGGTGTAGATCATGCGGCCGGTCAGCGTCAGGCCCGGCACGAAGGGGGTATCCCATTCGGCGCCCAGGTTGAATTGCCAGTCGGGTACGCCTATCGCCTGCTTGCCTTCGAGATCGGGGGTTACGGCCTTGGTGATGTCGCCATCCAGGTAGCTGATGCCGCCCAGCAGCCGTACGCCGCGCGTCACTTCGCCCGCGAAGGTGGCTTCGATGCCGCGGTTGCGCTGTTCGCCGAAGACGCCAAAGGTATTGCCGGATATCCCGGAACTGGGCTTGGTCAGCTCGAACAGGCTGATCGTGGCCAGCATGTCGTCGTTCAGGTTGAACTTGGCGCCGATCTCTTTCTGCTTGGACTTGTAGGGCGGCAGGGATTCGCCCGGGTTGCTGATTGCCGCGCTGGTGGGCGCGGTATCGCCGCGCGACAAGCCTTCGACATAACTGGCGTACAGCGAGATATCGGGCCGCACCTTGAAGACCACGCCGGCGAACGGCGTGGTGGCGCGCTTGTCGTAGTAGGGCCCGCTGGGCTCGCCGTTCATGAAGTTGTAGTCTTGGCCGGCCACCTGCTGGCGGCGCACGCCCAGGGTCAGCTGCACTTGGTCCTGCAGGAACGACATCGTGTCCGCCAGGGCATAGCTGGTCAGTTTCGTGCGCAGGTAGCGTTGCAACGGGTTGTCGATGCCGGACGTGGAGGGGGTGTCGAACACGTCGCCCGAATAGATATTGGAGTTGCCGCCCGGGTATCCGGTGTAGAAGCCCAGCCGCTGGTCCTGGTCCAGCTTGGTGTAGCTGAATGCCACGTTGTGGCTGACCGGCCCGGTAGAGAACCGGCCGCGCAGCCCGGCTTCGGTAGATTTGCTGTCGACGCTCATGCGTTGCCAGCCGCCGAAGTAGGAATAGTCGCCCTGCGAATTCAGCAGCACGGGGTTGGCGGCGATCGCATCCCAGTTCAGCTTGCGCTGGCCGTAGCCGGCATAGGCGGTCAGGTTGTCGGTCAGGTCGTACTCGATCTTGAAGACGCCCGAGCCGTTGCGCCCGTCGCTCCAGCCCAGGCCGGGATAGGGGTTGTTGTTGCTGGGCGCGTCCGGGATAGAGGTCAGCGCCGGGCCGGGCTGGAACTGGCGCACGACATTGTCGATGCGTTCTTTCTGCCAGAGCAGGTCCAGCGACGCGCGCAGCGAGTCGCCGCGATAGTCCAGCGCCACGGACCCCAGGCTTTCGCGCGTGGATTGATCCTTGATCGGCGTATCGCCGTCCCGCGTCATCGCGTTGATGCGGATGCCGAAGGCGTTGTCCGGCCCGAAGCGGCGGCCGATGTCCGCATGCACGCCGAATACCGAATCCGACGACACGCTGCCCGTCAGGCGGGTGATCGGCTCGTCGGTCGCGCGCTTGGGCACCAGGTTGACCACGCCGCCCACGCTGCCGCCGGGCGTCATGCCGAACAGCGCCGCGGACGGGCCCTTGATGATTTCGATCCGCTCCAGGGTCTCGACGGGCGCCCGCCAATAGGGCGTCAGGCCGAACATGCCGTTCATGGCGAAGTCGCCGGTGGGCACCGTGAAGCCGCGGATGGTGAGGTCTTCGTTGATGTTGGACCGTGCGCTGCCCATGCGTACCGACGGGTCCGAGGTGGCCACGTCGGCCACCGAACGCGCCTGGTCGTTCTCGATGGTCTGGGCGGTGTAGCTGGTCACGCTGAAGGGCGTGTCCATGATGGACGCATTGCCGAGAATGCCCATGCGGGCGCCGCTGCCGATCTGGCCGCCCGCCATCGGCGCCGGCGCCTCGTCCATGGCCGCCTGGGTGCCGGACACGGTGATGGCCGGCAGCGACGTCGTCGTCGTGGCATCCGTTTCCGTCGTCTGGGCCGCGCCTGTTGCCGCATAGAACGCCGCGCTGCCGGCCAGCGCGCGTTTGAGGATGGCTGCGGTGATACGGGTTTTCTTCCCTGCGCGGTCTGCAGATGCCTGTTGCACCATGAGCTCCGTATTTTTAAGTAATTAAAACGCACATGATAAGCATTATTATTTGATAATAATACTGTGTTTCGCCATTTCAGGCGATGCCCGCGTCGTGACAAAGCCAGGGCAATCCCGGCTGTTTGCCCCGCCGGGCCAGCCGGTTACGATGACGGGGCCGGTACGCCGCGGCATTGCGCCGCGTCCGGTACGCGGCCCACGAGGCGCGTAACCTGGGGGCATCCATCATGAAATCGACGAAAAGCGGCCCGAAGCCGGCGCAGGAAGCACCGGCTTCCCGGTTGATCGACGCCCGGATCGACGAGCTGGGCGACTGGCGCGGCGCCATGCTGGCCCGCCTGCGGGCCGTGATCCGGCAGGCCGACCCCGATGTCGTCGAGGAATGGAAATGGCAGGTGCCGGTGTGGTCGCACGCGGGCATCCTGTGCACCGGCGAAACCTACAAGAAGGCGGTGAAAATGACGTTCGCCAAGGGCGCCTCGCTGGACGACCCTGCCGGCCTGTTCAATGCCAGCCTGGACGGCAACACCCGGCGCGCCATCGATTTTCACGAAGGCGACGACATCGACGAACGCGCCTTGCAGGCGCTGATCGTGGCCGCCGTCAGATTGAACCTGCAGATGGCCAAGTAATTCATCCACTATCGGGAGACCTCCATGGCTGCGGATGCGCATCGGCAATATGCATTGAAGGGCAGCAAGGCAACCGTCGTGGGGGGCGGCGTGATCGGCGCATCGTGGGCCGCCCTGTTCCTGGCCAATGGCATGCGGGTCACGGTCAACGACCCGGATCCGGATATCGCCGCCAAGGTCGCCGCTTATGTGGCCGGGGCGAGGCCATCGTTGCTGGCATTGGGGTATCCGGATGTCGATACCGCGAACCTGGCGTTCGAAGCGGACCTGGCCCGCGCCGTGGCCGACGCCGACTATGTCCAGGAGTGCGGGCCCGAAAAGGTGGGCTTCAAGCACGACGTGTGGGCGCAGGCTGAACAGGCCGCGCCGCAAGCCGCCCTACTGCTGTCGTCGAGCTCGGGCATCCCGGCGTCGGAACAGTCGAAGTGGATGCAGCAGCCGGGCCGGCTGGTGATCGGGCATCCGTTCAACCCGCCCCACCTGATGCCGCTGGTGGAGGTAGTGCCCAGCGACAAGACGTCGCCTGCCCTGACCGCCCGCGCGCTCGACTTCTACGCGGCGGTGGGCAAGGTGCCGGTCGAGATCAAGAAAGAGTCGGCCGGTTTTGTGGTGAACCGGCTGCAGACCGCGCTGTTTCGCGAATGCGTGTCGCTGGTGGCGCAAGGCGTCGTGTCGGCGGGCGATGCCGACAAGCTGGTGGTCAATTCGGTGGGCTTGCGCTGGGCGACCGGCGGGCCGTTCTTTTCTTTTCACCTGGGCGGCGGCCAGGGGGGCTTCAGGCACTTCATCGAACACCTGGGCCCGGCCATCGAGTATTGGTGGAAAGACATGTCCGCGCACCCGGTCGCCCTGGACGAAGCCACCCGCGCGTTGTTGATCGAACAGGTCGAGCGCGCCTATGGCGGCGTTGCCGTGCAGGCACTGAGCGCCGAACGCGACGACAAGGAAGTGGCGGTGCTCAAGGCGCTCGAGCGGCCGCGGCAGTGAGGTCCATCACCATCTCGTGCCACGCCATGCCGCCATGGTCGGAGTCGGACGGCCTGACATAGCGGAAGCCGAACCGCTCGTACAGCCCGACATGGTGCGCCCGGCACATGAGGTGGAGGGTTGTCTTGCCCAACCGGGTCATCCGCGCAATAAAGGCGCGCATCATCGGCGCCGCGTATCCCTTTCCCTGGTGGGCGGGATCGATGACGACCGACATGATGACGACGTTCGGCGCATCGGCCTCGTGGCCGATCAGTTCCTTGAATGCCTCGTCGGCCATGACGACGCGGTGCGCGCAGCCGCTGTTGATGAAGCCGATGATGGCCCCGCCCAGTTCCATGACCAGGAAGCCTTGCGGATACTGGCCGATCCGCAGGGCGATCTTTTCGCGCGTGGCGGCTTCATCGCCTTCGTAGGCCTGCGTCTCGATCTGGTAGCAACGGTCGGCGTCGGCGGGCCGGGCCGGGCGGAATGTGAGGGTCGTCATGCGGTAGTCACTTGGGTGCCGGTGCGGGGCTCAGCGTCTTCATGTCGTGCGCGGAGTTCTTGCCGCGGGAGCCGGCGCCCACGCCAGCGCGGCCAGGATGCCCGCCACGGCGCCCGCCCCCACATACCAGGCGCCGGGCACGAGCTTGTAGGTCACCGCCGCCGCAACCAGGCTGATCGCCCAGGGCACCGCGCGCCGCAGGCCCTTCCACATGCCGCGCAGCATGACCAGGAACACCGCGGGAAACGCCATGTCCAGCCCATAGGCCTCGGGGTGGCCCAGCATCGGCCCCAGGATCGCGCCCAGGGTCGTGCATCCTACCCAGGACACATAAAACACCAGCGACGAGCCGATGTAGTAGGCCAGGCTGAAGGCGGGCTCGATGCCCAGTGCCGCGCGCCGGCGCATTTGCGCCATGGACAGGGCCCAGCTGGCATCGGTCATCAGGAACAGGGATGGCAGCACCTTGCGCTTGGGCAGGTGATGCAGGAACGGCGTCATTGCCGCGCCCATTACCAGCATGCGGCTGTTGACCAATAACGTGACCGCCATGATCAGCAGGAAATGCGGCGGCGACGTCCATAGGCCCAGCGCGGCGAACTCCGAGCCGCCGGCGAAGTTCAGGCCGGTCATCAGCGGGACTTCGACGGGGGTCAGCCCTTTCTGCGCCGCTTGGGCGCCCAACACCAGGCCGAATGGAAGAATGCCGAACAGGACCGGCAGGCTGGCCATGGCGCCGGCGCAGCATTGCGCCCATGTCGTCGGCTGGCCGGCGGCGTCGCGCGGATTGGCGCGCGGCGGTTTCATGAGGGCTGGCCCGGCCGGGCGCGGCGCGGCGTCATGCGATCAACTGCCGCAGCAGGGCGGCGCTGCCCACGCCGACGATGACGGTAGCCAGCAGGGGCAGGCGCGTGGCGGCAATGACCGTCAGCGCCAGGGCGATCAGGTCCGAAGGCTTGTCGGACACGAAAACCGGGGCGATCAGCGAGATCAGCACACAGCCGGGAGCGGCTTCCAGCACCGCCATGGCGCGCGGGCCAAGGCTGCGGTTGCGCAGCAGCAGGTAGCCGCCGATGCGGGTCAGGTAGGTGACGACAGCCATCAGGACGATGGCCAGCAGGTTGGCGGGATCGATCACGCGGCAATGGCCAAGGCCGGGAAGCCTGGTGCGGTTTCGGCAGACCGACCATGATAACGTCTGATCCGGCCAGGCGTTTGGGATGAAGGCCGCGGGTCAGCCTCCGGTCAGCTTTCGGGTGCTATCGAGCACAGTTTCGTATGGCTCCGACGGATCGGTAGGCGCTTTCCACGACAGCAGCGCGCTGACCGTCTGACTGACGTTCGACTTCGGAATCACGGATGCCCTACCCGCCTGAAGCACCGCGCATGAATCCATGGCGCACGACAGCTGGTATATCGTCCCCTTGGCGGGATCGAATCCCGCCAGGCAGGGAATGGTGCAGGCTGCGGCAGCGGGCGTGTTGCAGTATGCCAGCGCTTCGCGATGCCCGATGACGGAAAATGGCTAGATGAAAACAAGCAGTGGCAAGACCACCGCCAGGGCGCCCAGGAAAACGATGATGGGCCCAAGAAGCAGATAGCCTGATATCAGCCCCGCCATGATGCCGACTTGGGCCTTGAACCCCGATTTGCCATGGACGGAATCCGCAGCGCCAGGCCCGACCCTGCAGATAAAAACCAGCGGTCAATCAGGCCGTCATCGGGATGGCACCTACCACCCAACCGATGGACCGCTTGCGTTCAGTCTTGTCGTCGCTCATGCGTCGCTAACGTCACGAGCATCGGGAACTTAAGAAGATACGCGTCTTGCAGGCCGCCTGTATTTGATCTCTTCCGTTGCCCGCTTCTACAGACCGGGTTAGCGCCGCATTAGGGTTTATGCGGATATGGAGATCAGGCTTGGCCAATATAATGGCCAGGCCAATTTACCAAAAACAGGTGCCTGATGAAGCGAGTGGTGGTCAGCGATTACACCTTTCCCGACCTAGTTAGCGAGCGTGCGGCTGCACTGGCAGGGCAAGCGGAATTCGTAGGCTTGCAATGCAAGACCGAAGAAGACCTGGCCGAGGCCGCACGCGGTGCCCAGGTACTGGTGGCCCAGTTCGCGCAGGTAACGGCTCGGGTGCTGGACGCGCTGGCGCCCCGGGCAACGGTGATTCGCTACGGCGTGGGGTACGACAACATAGATTTCGCCCATGCCCTCAAGACCGGCAAGACAGTTTGCTATGTGCCGGATTACTGCGCCACCGAGGTGGCGGATCATTCCGTCGCGCTGCTGCTGGCCAACCTGCGTCGGCTGGTAGACCTCAATGCGTCCGTCAGGCGCCTGGAATGGCGGGGGGTGCAGATTGCCGCAGAGGTCAAGCCCTTCGAGCAGACCCGGGTCGGCTTCATCGGCGTGGGCCGGATCGGCTCGGTGGCGTTGCGCCGGCTTACCGGATTCGGCTTCCAGCTCTGCGCGTTCGACCCGCGCATGACCGAAGCGCAAGCGAGCGAGCTGGGCGTGGTGCGCGTATCGCTGGATGAGCTGTTCGAGGCATCGGACGCAATCATGCTGCACCTGCCGCTGACGCCCACCACCCGGCACATCATCAATCGCCAGAGCCTGGCCCGCATGAAACGTGGCGCGATCATCATCAACAGCTCGCGCGGCGGCCTGATCGACGAGGCTGCCCTGGGCGAGTGCCTGCGCGAAGGGCGGGTGGCCGCGGGCCTGGATGTGTTCGCCAGCGAGCCGCTGGCGGCAGACAACCCGCTGATCGACGCCCCGAATTCCATCCTGACGCCCCATATCGCCTGGTACTCGAAGAGCGCCATCTCGAACCTGCAAAACCTGGTGGCTGAAGAAATCAGCAGGGCACTGCAAGGCCGGCCGCCCCGGTGCCCGATTCCAGAAGCGGCCGCCGGCTGAGGCCGTCCACGATAACAAGCACGGAGGAGCAAACCATGACTATCACTCGCAGACAATTCCTGGCCTCGTCGCTGGGCGCAGGCGCGGCAATTGCCGTGCCCGGGTTCGGCGCGGCCGCCCAGACGCTGCACCTGTCGCATATCTTCAATCTGGAAGACCCCAAGCACCTGGCGGCCGAGCAGTTCGTCAAGCGGGTTGCCGAGGCAACCGGCGGAGAACTGATCATCAAGGTGCATCCCCTGAGTCAGATCGCCGGCCTGCGCGACGGCGTCGAAGGCACGCGCCTGGGAACCATCGACATGACCATGGCCGATACGGCCACGCTGGGGTCGTGGGCGCCCGAATTGGGGGTGTGGTCGCTGCCGTTCGTGTTCCGCGACTATGACCATGTGCTGAAGGTGATGCAAGGGCCGGTGGAAGCCTGGCGCGTCGATGTGATCCGCAAGAAAGTGGGCCTGGTGTCGATCGGGCACGCCATCACGGCATTCCGGGTCATCATCAATTCGCAGCGCCCGTTGGGCAGTGCCGCTGACATCGTGGGCCTGAAGATGCGCGTGCCGGAAATTCCGGTGTACGTTTCGACGTTCCGCACCTTGCAAGCCAACCCCACGCCGATTCCCTGGGGCGAAACGTATTCGGCGCTGCAGACCGGCACCGTCGAAGGCGTGGAGAGCGACCCGATCGGGCTCAGCCTGGCCAAGTTCACCGAAGTGACCAAATTCGCCTCGCGCACTAATCACATCCTGCTGGACACCGGCTTGCTGGTCAACCAGGGCAAGTTCTCGAGATTGTCGAAGAAGAACCAGCAGGTGCTGGCCGACCTGGGGCAGGAACTGGTGTCGCGGGACCTGTCGGAAAAGAGCATCGTGATGCAGAACCAGACCTGGGACGACTTCCACAAGCGCCTGCAGGTGGGCGAGGTCGACCTGTCGAGCTTTCGCGAGAAGCTGGCGCCGCTGGTGGACGAGTTCTCGAAGAAGTACGGCACCCAGTCCATCATGGGCCAGATCAACGCCGCCTAGGGCGTGAAAGGCCCCGCAAATGATATCCAAGGTTATCGGCGCCGTGGTGGCCGGGCTCAGGCACGCGGTGGAGGGTGTCACCGCTCTGCTGTTCGCCGGCTTCTCGGTCACCATCATCGTCCAGGTGTTCTACCGCTACGTGCTCAACGACAGCATTTTCTGGGCCGAGGAATTCAGCCGCCTGGCGTTCTTCGGCGTGCTGATGTTGTCGATGCCCATGGTGTGCGACCGCAAGGCCCATATCGTCATGGACCTGCTCGAATCCCTGCTGAAAGGCCGGCCCAGGCAAATACTGGAATGGATCAACGCGATGCTGACGCTGGTGTTCATGGCGCTGTTCGGCTGGTATGGGGCGCAGCTGGCGGCCGAATCGCAGTACATGACCACCACCACCACCGATATCTCGATGGCCTACGTGTATGCGCTGGTGCCGTTGGCGGCCCTGTTGTCGGCCTTGTTCATCATCGACAACCTGTGCCGAAGCGGAGACCCCAAGCATGAATAGCGCATACGCCATGGTCCTGGCCTTCACCGTACTGCTGGTCTTGGGCACGCCGATCGCCTTCGCCATGAGCCTGGCGGCGGTGTTTGCCATCGTGTTGTTCGATCCCGCCCCGCTGGTGCTGTTGCCGCAGCTGTTTTTCACCTCGACCAACAATTTCTCGCTGCTGGCCATTCCGCTGTTCATCGCCGCGGGGGCGCTGATGGCGCAAGGCGGGATCACAGACCTGCTGGTGATGTTCTCGCGGGCGATGCTGGGGCATCTGAAGGGCGGCCTGGCCCAGGCGAATATCCTGTCCAACACCTGCATGGCGGCCGTGTCGGGTTCGGCCACGGCAGATGTGGCGGCCGTCGGCTCGATCATGATCCCGGCGATGTCCAAGTCGGGCTATCCGGCAACCTTCGCGGTGTCGGTGACCAGTTGCGCCGCCATGCTGGCAACCATCATCCCGCCGTCCGTGGTTGCCATCATCTACGCCACTATCACCGGCGTATCCGTGGGCAAGCTGTTCCTGGCAGGGGCGCTGCCGGGTGTCCTGTCGGCCATCGGCATGATGGCGCTGACGCGCGTCTACGCAGTCCGGTTCAACATGGCGTCCGACCCCAAGGCCGGCTGGGGCGAGCGGGCCCGGCTGTTCCGCCAAGCGATTCCGGCCTTAATAATGCCGCTCATTATCGTGGGTGGTATCCTGGGCGGCATTTTCACCGCGACCGAAGCGGGCGCGGTGGCGTGCGCCTATGCGCTGGCCTATACGGTGTACAAGAAAAAGGCCAGCCTGGGCGATTTGTACCGCACCATTCTGGACGCCGCTGTGATCACCGGCGCCGCCCTGATCGTGGTGGGCGGCTGCGCGCTGTTTTCCTGGGAACTAGTGCGCTCGGGCGCCACTGAAGCGGTTACCGGCGCCATCATGTCGTTTTCGGACGACCCCAAGGTGGGGGCGGCGCTGATCATCGGCTTCCTGCTGTTGCTGGGCACCGTCATGGAACCCGTGCCGGCCTTGATCCTGAGCGGCCCGCTGATCGTCACCGCGGTTACCGCATTCGGGCTGGACCCGCTATCGTTCGGGGTGGCGTGCCTGATGGCGCTGATCCTGGGCGCGGTGACGCCGCCGGTCGGGATACTGGCCATGGTGGCCTGCCGGATTGCGCGCATCCCGTATTCTTCTACCTTCGGTCCCATCATTCCGTTCATTTTTCTGTGGCTGGGGCTGATCGTCCTGATCCTGTATGTGCCGATCATTTCCAATTTTCTTCCCGGCCTGATGAGCTGAGCTTGAATGATTGAACCCCAATTGAATCTGAACGGCCCGATCGAGCGGGTCTCGGTTGCCGAACATGTCGCCAACCACATCCTGAACCTTATCAAGACGGGAGGGCTCGGGCCAGGCCAGAAACTGCCGACCGAACGCGACCTGGCCGGCAGCCTGCAGGTGTCCCGGCCAACGGTGCGCGAAGCGCTGCGCGGCCTGCAGATCCTGGGCGTGATCCACATGCGCCAGGGGGGCGGGGTCTATGTGTCGTCGCTGAAGGCGGTAGACCTGCTGCAGCCGCTGCATTTCTTTCTGAGCCTGTCGGAAGAAAGTTTCAAGGCCCTGCACGACGCCCGGGTGATCGTCGAGGGCGGTCTGGCCACGCACATCATCAAGACCCTGCACGAAGACCCCGAGGCGCAGTCGGTGGTGCAGCAGCTGCGCGACAGCCTGGCGCGCCAGGAAAAGCTGGTTACCGACCCGTTGACCTTCCGCATCGTCGACATGGAATTCCATCGGCTGGTGCGCTCGCTGGTCCGAAACCCCTACCTGGACCGCATGTCGCTTTCGCTTTATGTGCTGGGGGCGGAATACCGCAGAATTTCCTGGGAATCGAGCGGAGTGCTGAGCAAGTCGTACGCGGACCACGTGTTGATCGTCGAGGCCCTTGAACGCCGCGACGAGGCCGCCCTGCGCGCGGCGCTGACCCGACACATGCAGACCGTGCACGATTCCATGCAATTCAATACCGACCAGACGGAAGGGCAGCAACCATGAGTCAGGACCGCAAGCTGACCGTCGAGGCGCTGTGCGCCGACGGTTTTTCCACCCCCTGGGACGCGCCGACCATTCCCGCGTTTCCGTTCCAGTTCAGGAACGTGGAGTTCTTGACGTTCGCCTGGCGCACCGAGCGCCGGCACATCGAGGCCTTGTTGCCCCCGGGGCTGGAGGCGACCTCCGACGTGGTGCTGACGCATATCGCGCATATGCACGACACGGACTGGGTGGGCACCTTCCACGAATCCAACACAATGGTCGGCTGCCGCCATGCGCAGACGGGCGCCGAGGGCGGCTATTCGCTGTACCTGTTCCTGTCCTCCGACGTGGGCGTGATGCACGGCCGCGAGGTGCACGGCCAACCCAAGAAGCTGGGCTACCCTAATATCGAGAGCCGCGGCGACGCCTGGGTGGGCACCGTCCAGCGCAACGGCATCGACGTCTTCACCGGCACGATGGCCTACAAGCAGAACCGCTGTCCGCCCGACCGCCTGTTCAAGTACTTCAACTTCAAGACCAACATCAACCTGAAGGCCGTCAACCACATCGACGGCACGGCCGCCATCCGACAGCTGACGGCCAGGGAACTGTCGTCGGTCGAGGTGCTGGAGTCCTGGTCAGGGCCCTGCACAGTCGAGCTGCGCCCCAATATCCAGGCGCCGCTGTTTCGGTTGCCGGTCGTCGAGATGCTGGATGGCTTCTATTGGCGGGCCAATTTCGATCTGGTGAAGGGATACGTCCTGCACGATTACCTGGCCCAGCGTTGAACATCCCTTGCGCGGTTCGCATGCGACGCGCCGCGCTGAACGATTACAGGAGACGTCCATGAAGTTGTTGCGTTACGGCCCTCGGGGCAATGAACGGCCGGGTTGTATTGATGCCCAGGGCACGATGCGCGATCTGTCGGGCGTGATCGACGACATCCGCGCCGCCGACCTGGCGCCGGCGGGCCTGCAGCGGCTGCGCGCGATCGACTTGGCTTCGCTGCCGGCGGTCGACCCGGGCGTGCGCCTGGGCACGCCCTACGAACGGGTCGGCAAGTTCATCTGCGTGGGGCTGAATTACAGCGACCACGCCGCCGAAACCGGCGCGCCGGTGCCGACCGAGCCGATCCTGTTCAACAAGTGGTCGGCGGCGTCGGGGCCGACGGATCCTATCGTGCTGCCGCGCGGGTCGGTCAAGACCGACTGGGAAGTCGAACTGGGCGTGGTGATCGGCACCAAGGCGCGGTATGTGTCGCGCGAAGACGCCCTGAGCCACGTGGCGGGCTACTGCGTGGTCAATGATGTGTCCGAGCGCGAATACCAGCTGGAACGCCTGGGCACCTGGGACAAGGGCAAGGGCTGCGACACCTTCGGCCCGATCGGCCCGTGGCTGGTGACGGCAGACGAAATCGCCGATCCGCAGCGCCTGGCGATGTGGCTGGACGTGAACGGCCAGCGTTTCCAGGACGGCAGCACCGCCACCATGATTTTCGACGTGGCTTATCTGATCCACTACATCAGCCAGTTCACCACGCTGTATCCGGGGGACCTGATTTCTACCGGTACGCCGCCCGGCGTGGGAATGGGGCAGAAACCGCCGCGGTATCTGCGCGACGGCGACGTGGTGCGTCTGGGTATCGAAGGGTTGGGGCAGCAAGAGCAACGCGCCTGCGCCTGGGATGCCGGCCTGCTGGATTGACGCGCCGGGGTGGCTGGCGCCGCCCTACCCGCCCAGCCCCGCAAAGAACGCCTCGGCGTTTTCCTGCAGCCCTTCGATGTAGTAGCCGCCTTCCTGCACGACCAGCACGGGCACGCCGAAGCCGGCCACGGCGCGGCCGATGCGTTCGAAGCCGGCGCTGCTGACGGCGACCTTGGCCTGGGGGTCGCGCTCGAAGATGTCGAAGCCCAGCGCCAGCACGATGACCTGGGGCTGGAATACCTGGATGGCGTCGACGGCGATGGCCAGCTTGTCGAAGAAGACCGATTCGGGCGAGCCGTGCGGCATGGGCAGGTTCAGGTTGTAGCCGAACCCCTTGCCGGCGCCCTTTTCGTTGTCGTAGCCGGCCACGACGGGGTAGAAGTTCTCGGGGTCGCCGTGGATCGACACGTAGTAGATGTCGTCGCGCTCGTAGAAGATTTCCTGGATGCCCTGGCCATGGTGCATGTCGGTGTCCAGCACGACGACGCGCTCGTAGCGGCCGCGCAGGCGCTGGGCCGCGATGGCGCTGTTGTTCAGGTAGCAGAAGCCGCCGGCGGCATCGTGCCGGGCATGGTGGCCGGGCGGGCGGCACAGCGCATAGGCATGGCGGTCGCCGGCCAGCAGCGCGTCGGCGCCGGCGATGGCCGATTGCGCCGACCAGTAGGCCGCATGCCAGGTCGACGGGCCCACCGGGCAGCTGCCGTCGGCCAGGTAGCGCGCGGCCTTGGCCAGCACGCCGCGCAGGGCGTTGGGCTCGCGCACGAACACGTTGGACACCACTTCGTCGCCCCAGTCCTCGGGCAGTTGCTGCCATTCCTGGTGAGCGGTTTTCAGGAACTGCAGGTAGTCCAGCGCGTGCACGGCCGTCAGCGGCGCCATGCCGGCGTCGGGCGGCTGGCGCAGGTCGAAGCCCAGTTGCTTGACCGCCCCGACCAGGGCGTTGGCGCGGTCCGGCACTTCCTGGGGGGTGCGCATCTTGCCGCGCGAGAAATAGGTTTGCGGATGATGCAGGGCCTGGTCGGGGTGGTAGTAGGCTTTCATGGCGGTCCGTGAGCGGGGGCGGGAAGTCCGGGCCATTGTGGACCAGATTCGCCGCGGCCTAAAGTACCAATTCCGCGCTCGCGGGCCGTACCGCTTGCCGGGCCCCGGGGGCCGCCGGTGGTTCAGCTGGCGCCCAGGTGCCGTGCGAAGGTGGCCGGGTCGGTGTTGGTGCCGCACAGCAGTACGCCCACCCGCTTGCCGGCCAGATCCGCCTTCAATTCGCCGGCCAGGGCGGCGGTGGCGGTGGCGCAGGCGGGTTCGGTGGCCAGTTTCAGCTGGTCGAACAGCAGGCGCATGGCGGCGCGCAACGCGTCGTCGGACACTTTCACCAGCCGGTCGACATGCCGGCGGCACAGGTCGTAGCTGTACTGTTCAGTGTGCGGGGCCATCAGGCTGTCGGCAATGCTTTGCATCGGGCCCATCTTGATCGGGCCGTTGGCCTCGAAGCTGCGGTGCATGGCGTCGGCGCCTTCGGGTTCTACGCCGATCACCTGGCAGCGCGGGGCGATCAGCTTCACGGCGGTGCTGACGCCGGCCATCAGGCCGCCGCCGCCGATGGGCACGATGACCGCGTCGAGCTCGCCCGCCTGTTCCAGCCATTCGTGGCCCAGCGTGGCGGTGCCCAGCACGGTGCGGTAGCCATTGAAGGGGTGCACGAAGAAGCGGCCTTCTTCGCTTTCGATGCGGTGCACGGTGTCGAAGGCCGTCTGGCCGTTTTCGGCCAGCACGACGTCGGCGCCGTATTGCCGGCACAGCGCCACGCGCGCGGGGCTGGCCGTCTTGATCATGACGACCTTGGCGGGGATGCCCAGGCGCATGGCGGCGTAGGCGATGGCCACGGCATGGTTGCCGGCCGACACGCAGGTGACGCCGGCCGCGCGCTGGGCGTCGTCCAGCGCCAGCAGGTTCGAGAAGGCGCCGCGCGCTTTGAACGTGCCGCTGGCCTGCAGCAGTTCGAACTTGAAATTCACCGCCGTGCCCGGCACCGGCTCGAAGTCGGCTTTCTCGAGCACGGGCGTGGTGCGGACCCAGGATTGCAGCTGGGCGCGCAGCGCGGCGATGGCAGACAGGTCGGGAAGGGTGGTGGTGTCTAGCTGGGCCATGAGAGTTCCTGCTTGGTACAAAACGGTGTCGGCATGTCGCGCATCGGTGGCTTTACCTGAGGCCCAGCCGCCGGCGCACGGCAAACAGCGAAGCCAGGCTGACCAGGGCCGCGAAGATCAGGTAGAAGCTGGGCGCCAGCTTGTTGCCGCTGACGGAAATCAGCCACACGATGATGAACGGGGCGAAGCCGCCGAAGATCGTCACGGCGATGTTATAGGCCAGCGACATGCCGGTGGTGCGCGACTGGGTGGGGAACAGGTCGGTCAGCAGCGCCGGCAGCGCGCCGAAATAGCCCGCCAGCAGAATGCCGATGATGATCTGCACCACCATCATGGTGCCGAACGTGGGCGAGGCCGCCAGCAGCGTGAACAGCGGGTAGACCAGCAGCAGGAAGAGCACCGCCGCCGTCACCATGATGCCGGTGCGGCCATGGCGGTCGGACCAGTGGCCCACCATGGGCGCGCAGATGAACTGCACCACGCCGGTGACCAGCGTGGCCGCGAAGGCCGCCGCGGGCGGGATGCCCAGCTGCTTGACCGCGAACGTGGGCATGTACAGCACCAGGTAGGTGGCCACTGTGCCCAGCACGACCGTGCCGATGGCCAGCAGCAGGCGCGTGCGGTGCTGGGTGAAAGTGTCGCCCAGCGGGGTCTCGGTGCGTTCGGCGGCCAGGAACTCGGGTGTCTCGTCGATGCGGGTGCGGATGTAGTACGCCACCGGGCCGATCAGCAGGCCGAAGAAGAACGGGATGCGCCAGCCCCAGGACTGCATCTGCTCGGGGCTCAGCCATTCGTTCAGGCCGGCGCCGAAGCCGGCGGCCAGCAAGGTCGTCAGCCCCTGGCTGGCCACCTGCCAGCTGGCGAAGAAACCGCGGCGGTTGGGGGTGTGCTCGGCCAGGAAGGCGGTGGCGCTGCCGAATTCGCCGCCGGCCGAGAAGCCCTGGATCATGCGCGCGGCCACGATGCCGATGGGCGCCCAGATGCCGATGGCGGCGTAGGTGGGCATGACGGCGATCAGCAGCGTGCCGATCATCATCAGCACGATCGACAGCGTCAGCGTGGCGCGCCGGCCGACGCGGTCGGCATACACGCCCAGCACCAGCGCGCCCAGCGGGCGCATGAAGAACGACACGCCGAAGGTGCCCAGCGTCAGCAGCAGCGAAATGCTGTCGTTGTCGCTGGGAAAGAACAGCTTCGAGATCGTCACGGCGAAGAAGCCGTAGACCACCAGGTCGAACCATTCCAGCGCGTTGCCGATCGAGGCGGCGGCAATGATGCGCCACGCGGGGGGCGACGCTCTGCCGGCGGCCGGGGTGAACGTCGTTGCGGTATTCATGGGTGGGGCTCCCGAAGATCGTGGTTATTGTTGTGCAAGGCTGTCGATGACGTTGGACAGGAAGGTCTGGCATTGCGCGATCTGTTCGACCGCGACGAATTCGTCGGGTTTGTGGGCCTGCTGGATATCGCCCGGCCCGCAGATGACGGCCGGGATGCCGGCGCGCTGGAATTGCCCGGCCTCGGTGCCGTAGGCGACCTTGCGGTGCGCCGTGTCGGCGGTCAGGGCGCGCACCAGCTGGGTGATGGCGGCCTGCTCGGAGGCGTCCAGCGACGGGGCGGTGGCCAGCGCGGTCAGCTCGATGGCGGCGTCCGGGTGTTCGCGGCGCATGCGCGGCAGCAGCGTGTCCTGCGCGTACGACTGGATGCGGGCGTAGAACTGTTCCGGGTCGGCGCCCGGCAGGTTGCGGTGCTCGAACTCGAACTGGCAGTGGCCGGGAATGGTATTGACGGCGATGCCGCCCTGGATGGTGCCGACCTGGGCCGTGCTGAACGGCACATCGAAGGCCTCGTCGAAGAGCCCGGCGGCGCGCATGTGGTCGGCCAGTTCGCGGATGAAGCAGATCAGCTGGGCGGCGTATTCGATGGCGTTCAGGCCCTTGGGCGTCAGCGACGAGTGCGCCGCGTGGCCGCGCACGCAGCAGCGCCATACGTTGATGCCCTTGTGCGCCACGATGACGCGCATCGAGGTCGGTTCGCCGACGATACAGCCGTCGGGCTTGACGCCGCGCGCCTTCAGGTCGGCCAGCATCAGCGGCGCGCCCACGCAGCCGATTTCCTCGTCGTACGACAGGGCGAAATGGATCGGCTTCTTCAGGGCGGCGCCGGTCATGCGGGGCAGCAGCGACAGCGCGGTGCCGATGAAGCCCTTCATGTCGCAGGTGCCGCGGCCGTACAGCCGGCCGTCGCGGATCTCGGGCCGGAACGGGTCGGTCGTCCAGGCCTGGCCGTCTACCGGCACGACGTCGGTGTGGCCGGACAGCACGATGCCGCCCTGGGTGCCGCCGTCGGCCGCCGGCACGGTGGCGTACAGGTTGGCCTTGGCGCCGGTGGCGTCGTGGCTGAGATGCGATTCGATGCCGGCGCGCCGCAGTGCGTCGCGCACCATCTCGATCAGGCCCAGGTTGGAGTTGCGGCTGGTGGTGTCGATGCCGACCAGGCGCTGGATCCAGTCGATGGCAGCCTGGGGCGCGCTCATGGCCGGCTTCCGGTGGCGCGCGCCACGGCCTCGATTTCGACCAGGGCGCCGGGCACCATCAGGTCGGCCCGCACGGTCGAGCGGGCGGGCAGCTGGGCGCCGCCGAAATACGCGCCGTAGGCCGCATCGAAGGCGGCGAAGTCGTCGATGCGCGTAAGCCAGACGGTGGCCTTGACGATGTCGCGCGCCGCCAGGCCGACCGCCGCCAGCTGGCGCTCGATGTTTTCCAGGCAGGTGCGGGTCTGTGTGGCGACGTCGTCGCCGACGATGCGGAACCCTTCGCCGAACGCCATCTGCCCCGAGACGAACACCAGTTCGCCGGCCTGCCGGACCATGGAAAAATTGGGCTGGCGGCGGGGCGCGCTATCGGGGGCGGACGCGTGGGGCATGAAAAGACTCCGGACAATGGGGTGACGGCCAGCTTAGCCCCCCGTTCGGGCAGGCACTTCTGCGCGCGTGTCGGCTTTGTTTGCGCAACAGGCTGAATCGTAGCAATGGCGCCACGAATACGGGTTTTCCCGGATCAAGCGATGCCGCCGGGGCGCCGGCTTGACGCTGTGCGAAGCGCGCCAGTAACGTTACTGCCACCTTGGAAGGCGACGGCCGGATGGCCGCCGCCCTCGGGGCCACCCTGGATACCTTGCCTTGGACAACTCCGCCGTCAACCGCCTGCACGCCTATGTGCCGCACACCTACGAGGTCGTGGGCATCCAGCCCGCGGGGTCGGCCTGCTTCATCCAGGCGCGGCCGGTGGGAACGGGCATGGCGGGCTATCGCGACACGCTGGTGCTGGGCGCGGGCCTGTCGGCCAGCTGGGCCGACATTGCCCGCCCGCGCGCCATGGAAGAACACTACGATTGCAGCGGCGCGCTGAAAATTCATTTGCGCATGGCGGGCCGTTCGGCCGTCACCGATGGCCGCGAGGCGCCGCATGCTATCGCCGGCCTGTCGTGCAGCGCCCTGCTGCAGCCGCGCGGCGCGCGCAAGATCGAGATCTTCGGGGCCGGCGAGCGCGAACGGTCGGTGACCGTGTCCTGCACGCGCGAATACCTGGTGGATGAACTGGGCCTGGATGCGGGCCGCTATGGCGGGGCGCTGGGCCGCTACCTGGACGACGACCCGGGTGCCTTCGCCCTGTTTCGCGCCGGGCTGACGGCCGCCATGCAGCAGGCGGCGCAATGCTTCTTCGAGCCGGTCGACGACCCCCGCGTGCGCCGGCTGCTGCTGCAGGCGCGCGCCCAGGACATCGTGCGCCATTTCTTTACTTATATGCGCGACGACGACGCGGCCGACGACATCCGGCCGCGCGACCGGGCCATTGCCGACCGGGTGGCGGCGCGCCTGGCCGACGACTTTCGCGACCCGCCCAGTGTGCGCGAGCTGGCCGGGCAGGCCGGCGTCAGCGTCTCGAAGCTGTCGCGCCTGTTCAAGGCGGTGCACGGCGCCACGCTGTCGGAGTACCTGCTGGCGGTGCGCATGCGGCACGCCATGGCGTTGATCCGCGCCGCCCGGCTGCCCGTGACGCAGGTGGCGTTCGAGGTCGGCTACGACCATGCCGGCAATTTCTCGACGGCGTTCCGGCGGCACTACGGCGTGTCGCCGCGCGCCGCCGGCGCTACGCATCGTGAAAGATCGTGAATTCCTCGACCGGCACGCGCCCGGTGCGATACTGGTTGGCGGGTTCGGCCGGGTCCTGGTAGCCGATTGAAATGCCGCAGGCTACGATCTGATCGTCGGGAATGCCCAGCTGCTGCTTGACGATGTCGGGGTAGTTGGCCAGCGCGGCCTGCGGGCAGGTGTCCAGGCCCAGCCCGCGCGCCATCACCATGATGTTCTGCAGGAACATGCCGTAGTCCAGCCAGCTGCCCTTGTCCAGGTCGTTGTCGATGGTGAACAGCAGCACGCACGGGGCGCCGAAGAATTCGAAGTTGCGGGCATGCTGGCGCGCCGACGCCTGGCGATCACCCTTCTGGATGCCCAGCAGGCTGTACAGGCCCCACCCGGTTTCGCGGCGCCGTTCGATATAGGGGCTGCGCCAGTTGACCGGATAGTACTGGTATTCGCGCCGTTCGGGTTCGCCGTGCTCGAAGGCTTGCATCAGCGCGCGGGACAGCGCGTCGCGCCGCGCGCCCATGACCACGTGCACTTTCCAGGGCTGGATGTTGCTGCCGCTGGGCGCGCGCGCCGCGGCTTCCAGGATGCGGCGGACCAGGTCCGGCGCGACCGGCGTGGGCAGGAAGCCGCGCACGCTCTGGCGCGACACGATGGCTTGTTCGACGGCGTGCGATGCGTCGTTCATGGGCGAACCTCTTCGGGGGCCGGCGATCCGGCCGCCAGGCGCGGCCCGCCGTATTTGAACGACCCTTGCGCCGTCGCCAGGACGCGGCCGTCGGGCGCGCAGACTTCGGCGCGCGAAAAATAGATCTTGCGGCCCCGGCCCGTGACCTGGCCGGTGGCGACGACCTTGCCGCTGGTGACCGAGCCGATGAAGTTGATGGCCAGCGAGATGGTGACCGCGTTGCCCTGGCTGTCGCCGTGTTCCGGCACGATGCCGGCATAGCCGCAGGCGGCGTCCAGCAAGGCGCAGACGGCGCCGCCTTGCAGCGCGCCCTGGCGGTTCAGGTGATGCGGCTGCAGTTCCATGCTGAGCACGATGCGGCCATCGCCCCAGTCTTCGATGACGGCGCCCAGAGAATGCAGGAAAGGATTGTGTTCAAAACCGGTCATGGCGGATACGGCCCTGTCGACGCGAATGGCCAGATAATACCGTCCCGCGGGGCGCGCCGTGCGGGACGGCGGGCTGGGCGCTACCATAGACGGTTCCCGATGAACCGTAATCTGCAGGGCAAGTCATGAGCGCACAGCAACAACAAACCCGCAAGAACATTCCTTCCATCCGCCAGGCCAAGGGCCCCGGCAAGATCGTGGCGCTGACGGCGTACACCACGCCCATGGCGCGCCTGCTCGATCCGCACGCCGACCTGCTGCTGGTGGGCGATTCGTTGGGCATGGTGGTGTACGGCCTGCCCAGCACCCTGGGCGTGACGCTGGACATGATGATTGCGCACGGCGCCGCCGTGGTGCGCGGTTCGACCCAGGCGTGCGTGGTGGTGGACCTGCCCTTCGGCAGCTACCAGGCGTCGCCCGCGCAGGCCTTCCAGGCGGCCGCGCGCGTGCTGGCCGACACCGGCGCGCAGGCCGTCAAGCTGGAAGGCGGCGCCGAGATGGCCGAGACGGTGCAATTCCTGACGGCGCGCGGCGTGCCGGTGGTCAGCCATATCGGGCTGATGCCGCAGCAGGTCAATACGGTGGGCGGCTACAAGGCGCAAGGCATGCAGGCCGACGGCAGCGAGCGCATCCTGCACGATGCGCGCGCGCTGGAAGCGGCCGGGGCGTTTGCCCTGGTGGTGGAATGCACCGCCGAAGCCGTCGGCCGCCAGGTGGCCGAGGCCTTGCAGATCCCCGTGATCGGCATCGGCGCCTCGCCGGCGTGCGATGGCCAGATCCTGGTCACGGAAGACATGCTGGGCATGTCGGGCGCGCGGGTGCCGCGCTTCGTCAAGCAATTCGCGCAGCTGGGCGCCGATATCGAGCAGGCGGCGGCGCGTTATGCACAAGAGGTGCGCGCGGGCACGTTCCCGGCGCCGGAACATTGCTTCGGGGTCGGGCGCAAATAAGGGCGTGGCGAGGGCCGGACACCGAAGTGTGTAGCGGCTGTCTCGCCAACCGAACGGTGTCAGACACTGAGGTTTCCCCACGAATTATTTTTATAAATCAGTGGATTAAGTGGGGAACGGTAGAAAGAAGTGCGCGCATGGGGCATTCTTCAGGTGACGAAACCAAAGAAGGATGCCG
>Ga0182741_1001028_pt1 | contig 38898 bp, 12 predicted proteins | sample eDN5th37CBELigOP_FD_128874 | JGI IMG/M metagenome (GOLD analysis project Ga0182741, IMG submission 128874) | Enriched Organic Plus compost microbial communities from Emeryville, California, USA - eDNA 5th pass 37_C BE-Lig OP (version 2) (version 2) ... | reverse complement strand
CCTGCGAATGCAAATACCTGTCGACGTGTCCCAAAGCGTGAGAACACCAGCGCTCGTGGCAACGAAAAGGATATCAGGGTGCGATGGGTGGGGTGATGTGAGAACGACAAATTCCTTTTTGTCCCTAGCTGCATCCTGCCAGCGCGCTGCACTTGCAGAAGGTGATGCTGCAGTGGTGAGTGATACACGTGGGGAATTGGTTTGCCGTTCGACAGTCACGGACGGTGTGTCGATGACTTGTGGGCTGTCCAGTATGGGTGCTGGAACGCAGTCAGAGGTGGCAACCACAGGCAGTGTAATGAGTGGATGCAGGGGCAATACTTGAAACGATTGAGGGATGGCGGGCATCGAATAGACTGCTTGCGCACGCCGATTCACCTTAACGTCTAGCTTTGAGAGAGCCGGGAGATTCACCGAGTTGTATCCATCTGTGAAGCTGCCTTCTGGCGGGCGTTCAACTACCACTGCAGGATCGGCAGGAGGGCGGAGCTTCCCGAGTGCAGCCAAGCGCATGTTCCTAAGAGCCGCCGCGGATGTTTCCTGAGACGGTGCTCGGTTACTTTCCTCTGTCACGATTCCCGAGCCAGCCAGAATCTCTGCCTCCTCCGCTAAGCATTTGTGGATGTAGTCGGGCAGGTTCGGGTCAGACGGTAGCACTGGCTCGTAGACTCGTACAACTTGCCCTGCAGTGATGTACAAACGCCGACCGTCGGAGGACCACTGACATGATGTGTCACCAATAAGATCTTGCTCCTTCAAATCTATCCTCGTCGATGACCGACCAAGATTGCTCAGATGGCCTAAAGGCAGACCAGTAATATTCGGTAGGCTTTGCTCATATGGACGACCAGGCTCGCTTCGGAAAAGGTGAGCAGTGTTCTCAAACCCAAGAGCGGAGGCGAGCACATCACATGCATTGTAACGAGTGGAGGTTTGCGAATGCTGTTGCTGGAATGCGCTTTCCAAATCCCTGTATACCCCAGGCTGCACAGACGGTATACTGACACTCTTGGCGGATAGATACACATCCACAGCCGAGAGCTCGTGGAGCAGGAAGCAGCGTGACTGCACGCCCTGACAATATTGTTTGCGTAGCTCACCGGCGAGCTGCGACGGAAGAACCCTTTGCGTTAGCCATTCTTTAATGTTGACGATCAACCACACCCTAATGTTTTTAGCATTGTCGACAGTCACAAGGCGCTGACCATCTGGGGAAAATTGGGTCTGCTGGATCTCACCCCAAGTGGTTCTATCAATCGATACCATGGTACAATACAATGCGCGTCGTTCAGCAATTGCTGCTGGGTCTTCTTCTTGTTCATCACCCTGTGCGGCATGGCCAGTAACAGGAATGCTGATCTGAACTGGGTTTGATCGCTCTGCATCGCTCTCTGGATCAGAGAACATGCGTGGCGGCACATGCGAAACGGCATCCGGAAGCGCCTGATGGGCCAATACTCTCGACACAAATGCGGGGGTACGCCACCCCAGTGTGATCTGTGTCGCGTGACTACCCGGTAACTCAGCTACCGTTGACATGGTTCTCAAGTCGAAGATCCTCGTCAGCCCGTCGTTACCACCTGTTGCAATTCGCGTACCGCATGGACTCATGGAGAGAGTCAGGTTTTCTACCGGGAGCATTCCAGGAGGGTTGCCCAAGGACGCATCTTTAACGAATCGCTCGAACTGTTCCACAGTGATGCGCTTCTTGACATTTTCGAAGCGGAGTACCGGTCGGCAGTTTATCCGTAGCCGGTTTGCGCGAGCCTCGTAGATCGATTTGGGCACATGGTCAAGCTGTTCGCAAACACGGTCTGGCCCCTCGTGCTGTACCACGCTGTGCACTCGGGACAGTGATTCTGCCAGAAGATGATCAAGTTTTCGCAACCGCTGCGCTGACGTTCCATCGTCTTCGTCAACAAGAGGATGCCCATGAGAGAACCGTTCGAGGTTCGATGGGACCAACACTCGGGTGAGAAAGCTTGAGCTCACGGTCTGGTATGCGCTATCTAGCTCAGACTGTGTCGATGCCTCCGAAATACGGCATAAGTTCAATAACGATTCGGCGTCAATCGGAGGATCGTGGGGTGCCGTATTGGCTGGAGTGAGTGGGGCGCTTGGATCCATGAGATTGTAGACATTCAACGAGCCGTCCACCGACGCTGTGATGAGGAAACGGCAGTTGGCCGTCCACAGGTCCGCGGACGAGAATGCCACACGAAGCACATCTCCCCGTCCAGCCTTAATGGCTGCCAGGGGTCGGCCTTCAAAATCCCAAAGCCGAACAATACCGGATGTGTCTGCGGAAGCGACAACGGTGCCATCTGGGGATACTGCAATATCTGTGATCTCCCGGAGGTGTCCACGGCAGCTGGCCAAAAGTTGACCTGTGACTGTAGACCATACTTTCACCAGACAATCGTCTGAGCCTGTAAATAATCTGGTACCAAGGGGGTCAAGCGCAACGCAGTATACAGGAGCCAGATGCGCCCACAGTCCTTTCAAAGGACTTAGATGCCTAGCCCATAGTGCTGGTGGGATAACCCTTCGCAGAGGTCCTCCCAGACTTCGAAATCGATGCGACCCGAGCAACGAAGACGCCAGTGTTGTGTAGCCAGTGCGCCTTCCAACCAGGGCTGCTCGCCAATGGGGCCCAGCTGCGAGCTGACCGTTCCTACCGATCGCACGCGCATTTCCAATATGGCGCAACAGCCGAGGTACGCTCACAGTCTTGATCGCACCCGCGAGATACTTCACATATTCTGAGATTTGTTGGAGTGGCTTCGCTGTCGACTTCTCCACAAGCGCTGTCACGACTCCGGAGTATTCATACAGCGACATATTCGGTACTTGGCTCACTACTTTCTCATAGATCTCCCGGAAGATTGTTGGGTCCCTAGACATGTCATGGAGCAAGTCGCAGTACTGTGCATACGCCCTCGAAGCTGCAGAGGGGAATTCGAGAAAAGTTGAAAGCACTGCCTTGGACACCTGACTGCTTCCGAAGACCGGATACATGGGATACGAGATCGTCGAAATCATAGCTGTCCGAGCGGTCGTTGCACTGCTCGTTGTCTGGATCTGGGTTAACTCTGCGTGGAATGGATCCTGTGGTGATGTTCCTGACTGGCTGTACGAACTGGTTGCGGCGTGACTAGGGGCGGCTAGCAGGAATGGCAGAGCGGTGGCCTGAACTCGGGCCCGCAGGTACTCACGTGCGTGGACTAGGTACAAGTACAGAATCGCTGGGCTGAACGCAACCCCGCTGGTTGGGTATATGCTGTCCGTCATGGCCGCCACTCGTTGCTGCAGCTTGTCGGAGTTGGGGTGAATCTGATTCGGGTACACCGGCTTGACCGGAGGATATGCGGGTAGGCGATGTATCGTGTGCCATTGCTGTAACTGACCCGCGTGTTGTCTGTGTCGCTGATCTTGGTTCTGGTTCTTCTCTGGGGCGCTGCCAGGCTCTGAGCCTATCCGATCGCCTCCGCTGTGTACCGTTCGCAGCCGTTTCCAGGCGGGAGTTGGGTCATAGCGGCCTGTTGCCGCGTGCATGGTAGCCACTCCAGCGGCTAAGGGAGCTGCAGCCTCCATGCTGCAGCCTGTGCTCACGATCTCCCGTTCAGGAGGAGAGCGCGGGCTTCAGGGGTGTCCAGGACTCAGGACCAACTGCCCGTCGCGACTCGAAGATTGCACGATCGCACTCGAGTGGCGGGCAGCACCCAGACGTAATTGAGCAGGGACCCGAACCAAGGGCCGGAGCACTGGATGCCACTGCAGCCTGTGCTCGAGGATGTGTTTGGCTCGCTGCCCAGAGATCTCTAGAGGTGTGGATTGCGTCGCAAGGTTGAGTGAGGTGTCAGCGCGACTGCAACCAGTCAGTGGGTCGTCAGCACTACTGCAAAGTTGTCCAAACGTGCATTGCGTGCAGTATCGCGTGACATGGCACACGATCCTGTTAGATCTTCGAGGGGCCCAGGGCTACTACTTCGACACACACACCCCACTAAACTTCTACACACATTAAACCTCCTGCTTGGTGTTGATCCAGGGTAGGCTCACACAATACAATTACCGAACCTGGTCCCAAACCCAGTCCCGAGCTGCGTGGATCAAAATAATGAAGTCACCCCGCCCCAAGCCACGCCAGGCCAGCCCAGACACCAGCTCCAAGGTTTGGGCGCGAAACCCGATCTTGGGTGTGGGTGTCGTCGCAGGACGGGGGTGTGCGCGGGCGGCTGTGGCGCGGCGTGGTGTGGTGGGTTGGGTGTGGACGCCGAGGGCGCACGCGCTGGGAAGTGGAGATCTATAAAAATATTTGCACATTAGGGTGGATAAGATCTCTCGCTTCGACGCATCTTGCAGAGTGATTCTGCGTGGGTTTCGGAGGGATAAACACTTTGAAAAGATATGCTGACCCGTTTGTTATGTGCCCTAAGCTGTGAACCTACTGAAACGCTTACTCGATTGGAATATCTCCCTGGATCACCTCACCATCTAGCTACTATACCCACTCGGACACACCTGGGCGCCGACTATCCGACCCCATAGACTGCCGTACTCGGGCTTGAGAAGGACCGCTGAGCCCAACCCCCCGCGCGCAACTAGACAACGCAGAGGTCTTGTCGCACCCGTGCTCCCTCGGTCAGGCCCGTGGCGAGTGAGGTAGTAAGGGACCCGAGCAGATCGAGATTCGAGTCGAGTTCAAGGCGGACGGGCACGCAAGGCTGTGGTGCTATAGCGGCGGCGCAAACACCAGATTTGATCGAGTAGGACCGTCGGTTGACGTTTGCAACACTTTGTCACGTAGTGGAAGTTAGAGATGTCGCATACTCCGGTCAACTCGGCACTGCGAGCGATCCCGCTAACGCGAGCCAAGCATCTCTGCGATTTGCTTGAGCAGTCTGCCACACTGGATGTTGATGTGCTGAATGGACGTTACTCGGGTTACACTGATCTACATCTCTACTTGCGTGAATATACGTCCCCGCAGAACGTCACACTCACGCTCAATGCTCACCCAAGCCTCGACATCCTTCTGGCTACGATAGGAAACGAACGAGTGCCCATCCTACGTCGTGAGCCTTACCGAACGACGAGCTTTGATCCTACGCGCACGGCGCCTACGACGCAGATCATTGAACAGGCGGAGCCAAGCCCGGCGTATGCCTACTCGAGGCATAATGTTGGACCCGTCACATCAGGGTCGAATGATGCCATGGACAGCACCCCATCGACTTCATTTGGAGTGGGTCTGGAATACACCCGGTCGCTCTCACTCTTGGACAGCGCGACTACCCTCGAGGAGCAAGACTTGATGGATGCGGGTGAGATTGAGCTCCCCCTGCCCAAATCACTCAGAGAGGAGATCGCAGCTGCTGTGGCCAAGGTTGGAGCCGCGAAGGCATCTGGAGATCAAGACGAAATCACTCGGGCCGAGGATGCTCTCGCGCTTACACTGCAAACTAAAGTGAGGATATATTTCGCCCTGAACCGAAGCAATGCTGTGTGTTTGTTCTCGTCGGTTGCTGTAAATGGCACCACTCCCCAGGTTAAAGCCAGTGCTCAACAATTCCTTCCTACGCCGGGTTTCTTATCCGATGCACTGCGACGCGCAATGGGTGCATTGGAAGCGACCCATGGCTCGAGCGCAAGTGTTGTGGAGCCCTTGCCCATCCCAGGTTCGAACACTGATACGGCGGTTAGCACCCTCCCGCGAGGAGTTCCGCTGGTAGTGGTATCATCAGCTGCGCAAGACACTCCAGGTCAATGGATTCCATGCATTAACTCGGGTCACACAACCGCGCCATTCAAACTCACTTTGATTGTTCCTGAAGGTTATACTGCAGTCGCACCTGGCAAGCTTATTGTAGAGAAGGTGGTGGATGCCGCTGAAATGGATGGTCTTTCGTTGACAGGACCAGCGAGTGCGTTGAACGGAGGTGCAGACAAAACGGGCGCTTTGACAGGAAAGACTAAAACGGCCCATGTGAAGCAGAAGAAGCTACCCAAATCACGGGCTGAATTGGAAAGGTGGCAGACAGCTGCTGGCACGCATGCACGCCTGCTCATGTCGTTCCCAAATGCAAGGGCGCTGGCATCGCCTTTGGCGGTATCGAGGTTTGCGCCATTAAACTTCCCTTTGATGTTTGGTGCGTTTTTGCTTGAGAAATTAGCATCGGTATCACCTCTACACGCAGCACGCGTTCGACGTCTCGAGGAGACAATCGTTCGAAGGTTGTTGGCACTCAAGCTTGTCGCGCAAGCCTCTTCTGCATTGCTTACAGCGTCCACCGCAGCCGTTGCTGGGCCAGCGAGCGCTAGATCATCCTCGTTACTTATGAGCAGTGCCCCCTCGAGCTTGGGTAGAAAAGGAATGAAGTCCGCAAAGCGCGCTGCGTCAAGCCTTGAACAGCTAAAGACCACGCTATCGAAAGTTCCATCCACTGCCCGTGGTCGACGTGTATCAATTGCCGCAGACGATCAAATGTCCCCGCGCTCTTCCTCGAAACTCGGCCGCTCGATGTCAAGAAAACTCTCAACGCTTGCCAAAGGTGATGCAGTGGCACAATCCCCACGCCCAGATTCCACAAGCAAGACTGGTAGTGTCCCGAAACCGCGGGTGAGTCCACGTCCTACAGACTCAAAGTCAGGTATTCCAGATCATCGACGCGTGCAGTCAGCACGCCGGCTCGTCCTGCCATCATCCGAAGATCAGCTCGAGCAGTCCCAGGAGCGAGAAGCGCTTGTAGTTGCCAGCGCCCCTGCAATTGGACTCGACCGTGCTGAAGATGAAGATGAAGAGAACTTCGATGAGCGTGAAGGATCCGATGAAGGAGGTGACTACGTCTCGGATGACGAAATCCCCGTGGATGAAGAACCAGCCGAAGGTGAGGAGGCCGAATTCGGCACCGAGGGGCAAGCAGAGAGCTCTGACTTCACCGAAGAAGACTTTGTGGGCGAGGAAGAACTCGACGAAGATGATATGCTGGATGGCGTCACTGATGATGATCTCGAGGACGATGAGCGAGAAGAAGACGAGCGCGACGAAGACGAGGAGCTTGACGAGGACGAGGAGGAAGAAGAAGAGGAAGAGGAACGCTTTGAGGAAGATGAAGATGAAGAAGCTCTTGATGAAGACGATGAGGATGCCGAGGAAGAGGAAGAAGAAGAGGAGGAAGACAACGCTGAGGCTGGGGAAGAAGATGAAGATGCAGATCAAGAAGAGGATCAAGCCGAAGCTGTCAACGAAGATGCCATGGAGGCTGGCGCTGATGGAAAAGCTAAGCAGAGCAAGCGCAAGTCGTCGCCCAGAGCTCGGGCTGGAGCAGCTGAAGACGCTGACGAGGAGCAAGACGAGCTCCGTGCTAGCATGGAAGGCGGAGCCGATATGGGCAACGAAGAGGCCAAAGAGCTGGATGCAGCTGATGAGGACTACATGACAGGCGATGGATTCATGACCTCGGCTCCAGGCGCACAGCAAGCATCACTTGATCCAAACACTGCAGATACGAAGGAGCGAAAACGTCAGCTTCAGCTCGAGCGCCAGAAACAACGACGTCTTCGCGAGCAGCGTGAGTTGCAAAGGGCTGTGCGACGCGCAAGAACTGCGCTGCTCGCGTTATTACCGAAGGATATTCGAAAGGCGACAGAACTCGCGCTTGTGGATTCGATATTATCCCACAGTTATCCCGATATCACGCTGGCCGCACAGAAAGCTCTGAATTCTCAAGAGAAACAAGAAACTGGCGCTGACGACGCACCACCTCTACTTGGGAAGCGCTCCAAACCTGGCTCCGTACCACAGTCTGAACCTACAGCAACTAACTCGAGCTACCAGAACCTTACTTCTATCTTGGATGACGCGGCACTCGCCGTCACATCAGGGGAGCCTCGCGAGCAGAGCCGTGCACAATTGGAAGCCGCAATCGCAGCACGGGCAGCCGCGGTAGTTACTGCGGCGACAGCTGCACGTGGTTGTGGCGTAACTCAAGCAATGAACGGGTCGCATGTTGCTAGTGTAGTTGCCACCTCGGCTATTCTCGCCTCGAGTGCGCTCACTCATGTAATCAATGGTATTGAAAGCTTCGTTGACGCGATCGTTCCGCTTGATTATGAAGCCTTGGCACGGAAGTTGCTAGAGAAGCACCGAGGACGTGACTTCACTAACCCATTCCGTATCAAAGCGCTATCGAGAGGGGGGCGTAGTACCCGTGCTCGCCAGCGCGCTGCTGAGGTTGCCAAAAGTATCATTGAGAAGCAACACTCTTCCACCACGATCCTGGCCACGAATAAGCGCATGTTTACCTACTCCCTCTCTGCTCCGGTTCGTTCTTCGGCGATCGCGTGGGCTGTGGCACCCTTTGCCACGGCTGAGTTTAAATTCCTTGGCAATGCCACAGCGGTACCTGCCGCAGCAGCGTCATCAAAGACCGCGCAATCATCATCATCGTCATCGTCATCGTCATCGTCATCGTCATCCTCGAACTCGAGATCTACAAGCCAGGGCAGTGCGGACGGTCATGGCGATCGTCAGCCCAATCCAGTTCTGTTGTCCAAGTTCGTCGTAAAGGTGCACTTTGTCCCTCCAATTGTTGCTGCAGCAGCCGCGCGTGCGTCCGCGTTGTGCATTGCAAACCGTATTTGCGCCAATTCCATTCTTGGCTCCCTATCAGAGTCATCTGACTCGAATGAAGCAGGTCCACCAAAGGTCCCAACCATGTGGACTGGTGCGGCAATAACTAGCCTTTCATTTGCTTCTACGAAAGCTCTGAACGGCTTGCAGACCGGAGTTCGTGTTGGTTTAGCCTCTCAGCAGTCGCAGGACGCTCCAACTGTTTATGATCTGCTTCAGAGTGAGGAGAGCTCAATCGCCGAGTTTGACAGACTTGCGTCATTATACGTTCAGGCCGTTAATTACCAGACGGAGTGGACATCTACACTTCAGAATTCGCTTGACGTCGGGCTACACGCTGATCAGCAGCACCCACAACTCCGAATTATGAGCGATAAGGGCAAGCAAGCTATGGCGGTTTGGCAAGTTCCCAAGGATGCTCTGCCCAGGGGTCCTGGTGCTGAAGACAGCGAAAGTGACTCGTTGCTGGGCTCCGAGTTTCCACATCTGGACGATGCAGCAGACCGAAGGATTGCCGGCACGTTGAGCCATCCGTCACCTGCATTGGTCATCGTCCCACCAACTCACATGGCATCCAAGCTAGGTCATGACTCGCCATTGTCGTTCGATCCGAAGTCCGTGTCTGCATTGCCCAATGGGTCATCTGGACAAGCGTCAAGCCAGCCCATTGGTCACTTGGCAACCCTTGCGCTTTCATCGGCGATCAACCCTGCAAGCTCCTTGAATGCTGCCGATGCACTGGCAGATCAGCTTGCGGCGCAAGGTGCCGTAGCTGAGCTTGGAGCAGCAGAACTCGCCAGGACGTTCGTGTTTGACGTCAAAGGTTCAACATCCGCAGTTGAGCCTCACAGCCTCAGTAGTGTAGACCAGGTCGCTTCTGGAGCAGCGTGCTTGCTGAAGACCGTCCCTGAGTTGGATGCAGACCTATTAGTTCCTCTCTCCAATCTCCTCCAGGAGCTGCCGGATGTGGTCCGCTATCTCGAGAATTTTTTGGCACGCCCTTATCCTTTCTCGACGATCCACGTTGTCGTGGTTCCTGCTTCAGCATCGAGTGGTGGTGCGACGTTGCTCAACGGTGATCTGGTTGCAATCGGTGCTGGTGTGATTTACATCGCAGCCCGCGCGCTGTGTGGCACTACGAACTCAATCGAAGCCACAGTAAGACTACGAACTCGCCTGGTCATCGCAGTTGTCGCTCTATGGACTCGATTCGCAGTGGCGTCCGACACTTTTGCCGATGCATGGTTGATTGAAGGCTTTACGCAGCGTCTCGCACGTGGTTATCTTGAGACTGTATTAGGGAAGAATGAGATGGCATTCGCCGAGCTCTCAGCCAGCGCTACCATCTGCCGGCACTGGGACTTGCTGACTCAGCCAGGACCATCTGTGCTCTCGGATGGCTATCCCGATCCTTCACTATCGCCTGACCTGCTGGCAGCTGGATATCGACCTGCACGCAATAACTTTGCCAGCGACTCTCGCCATGATCCTGCAGCCTTGGCCGCAGCTGCCGCAGCAGAAGCCCCGGTAAGCACGCTTGGCCAGGACGATAAGCCACCTGTAAAGTGGGCAGGCTTGAGTGCATTCGATTCCTACCTAGATTCAGAGGCTGATCCGGATATGGCCGCCGGCACGTCCATTCCTCGGTTGGGTACTTCAGTTTCATCCACCGCGGGTGCAACATCTCTCGCTCTGACCATGCTTTCTGATCGGTTTGTTCCCTACGTCCAAGGCCCTCACATTTTCGATACCGCTTCATCACATGCCACTTCCGATTTCTACGTCAAGGTGGCACGGGTTTTGCAATCCGAATGCGTTCCCCTGAAAGCACGAAACATTATAGCCCCTGGCGGAGAGCGTTATATTATCATTGCGCCGTTCCGAACCTTTACCGCTGCTTCCACTTTCGTCCAGCGAACCTCAGCCCTCATTGACCCTGCGGCTGTAGCCTTCCCAATTGCGACACGCTTATCACTTGAGGGAGGTGCCTTAGCTTCGGGAGGCCAGCCACTTGCCGATATCAGCAGTGACCGTGCATGGACACTGCGTGCCGCAGTGATTACAGAAATCTTCCTCCGTGCACTCAAGTCGCCAAACAATGCAGACCGTGTTGTAGCATCTTTGTTGTCAAATGCTACGCTCGTTGGTGCTCTGGAATCCGACCCCGCTCGACGACCTAGACTCCACAAGGTGTTCTTAGAGATGTTTGTTGAATTGTCGCGTGATAGTCAGCTGGCGATACGTTTGAGAAATCACTGGCTCTTCGCTGATGCCATCCCGCTCTTGTTTGTCACGTATGATGTCAAGTCGCGAGGTTCACTCGGTTCTGTCCAGCTCGAAATGTATCAGATGCAGGCGTACTCCGGTCCGGCTACTCTGTTTGCGGTACGATCACCGCTTGTGGAGCCATTCGCTCGGCAGCTCACTGCTGGAATTGGTGCCAAGAGTGCATTTGCACCCCTGCCCTCAAATGGTACTTCATCGCATGGTGATGCCATCGTAACCATGGGTACAGCACCCGCTCCATTGGCGTCGCCGACGGCAGCTCTACTCACCAGTTCAACAGCCATGATGGACGCACAGAACGCAACTGCCACGGCCACTCCCACATCGGTCTCACAGACACAGGTAGTAGCATCCCAAACCTCCCAGCAAAACCCGACGGTAGATTCTGATGGGTTAGGATTGGATGTGGCTGAATCGCGGCTTTTGATCGGCGCCATTCCTCCACTCGGAGGCAGTGCGCTAGCGGAAGCTGAGGACTCCATCGCCACAAGGATTTCTGAAGCGGCCGCACTTGGATTTACGGGACTCCTCGATATACTTGTTGTGGATGGTGAGCGCAAGAAGATTGACTCCAAACTTCGCTTCCGCGGAATCTCTGCCGCTTTGGACATTGAGTGCCGCGTCCGCACGGCGAGAGCATTGAGAGCACGTATGAGTGCCGGCAGCAGTACTAGCGCTGCGGCTTCATTGGCTTCTGCCGCAGCCGCCGCCTCTGCTGGTCGCTGCTTGGAGGATATTCTCGATGCCTCACTTCTCGGTCCCATCCGATACTTGAGAATGGATATCGCCCGAATGTGGATTCGCCCTATTATTATCTCCCCTCCCACCGCCGTGTATCCTGTGTTACAGTTCCGCTCGGAAAGAACAGTTGTGGGTCAGCTTGAGGCTCTAGCTGCACTACGTCAGCGATTGAAGACCCACTTCGTGAAGCAACAGAGCACTGCGACAGTGGGCCTCGATTCTGGGGTCAACTACGATATCGAAGCCGAAATTGTGAGCCGCGCCATGCGCGATGCGATTCGCAACCCTGCACTTTTCTGGAGAGTTCGTGCAGCCGCTGCAGCTATCCTCCTTGAGACTCGCCAGACGAATCAAGAAATAAGGGTTGTATGCGAAGCATTGCTCAATCCCGTGGACGTTGATATTGTTGACTCTACACTCAACCGTAAGAACGCGGCTGAAGATACCATGGGGGATGGCGATTCAGCGCAGCTGGGTGATACAGCGGATTCCCTGCAAACCGACGTCGATAACGTGTTCAGTTCTCTCAACCTTGATAATGAGCGTGCTGGACGAGCACCACATCGGAAGGTGCCACCCCCACGCTCACAGTTTGGATTTTCGCTTGTGCCGCGTTCGATTCCTCGAGGGCTCCCGTTGACACCCCCCGAAATCCTCCTCCACAAGGCCTTTATCCGTGCTATTGCACGTGTCCGTGAGCCTGACACGATGGAATCACCACCGTTGGTAGTTGAAACACTACTGTGCCTCCTTAACCGTAATCCTGCTCGTGCAGCAAACGTGAACATCGACTTGACTGGTTACAAGACCGCGATTGTGGAGGCGCTCGGGTGCCTGCGGCTGTCTGATGGGGTGCTTCTTCGCCGAGTAATTCATGCCCTCTTGGGCGTCCTCGATAAAGATGCATCACTGCCGTCGCTAGGTCTGGAAATAACACGTGCCGCCTTGCAAAGTTTGACGGCCTTGCAACTTTCACTTCGAAGCCCGCTGGCGTTCATTCCTCTGCCGCTGACACGCTATCTCACAAAGAGCTACCCGCCAAGTGTGCGTGTGACAGCATTTGCCTGCCTCGTTATGACGTACTTACAAACGCTCAACCTCGAGTATATGAGCGAACTACCAGAAATCCACCGTGAGAAGCACGGGCTCAGTAGGGGTCGTCTCGCGAGTTTTGAGGCGTACAAGCGCTCTATGGTAAACAAGCTGACTGCACGCACACTTTGCTTGCAGCACCGCGCATTGCTTGACCAGCCTCCCCGAGTGGTGATCCACGCGGATGGCCGCCATTACTCTGGCCCCGTTACGCCGAATTTCCAACTAAGCGTGGCATATGAAGGTCCCTGGTATCTCGCGAGCCCGGGCAATCCGTCACAGGACTCCGGCCTTTTGGCCCAACTTGCGGTCGGAAAGGCAGCTGCAGATGCGGATATTGAAGAGAAATGGCAAGCGACGACGCAAATTATGCAAGACCTGGCCCATGCCGCGCATGAAAGCCGAGTGCTTGGTGTGGCCGCCCTAGCGACGTCGCGTCTCTTGGCGCACACCCTACAGAAGCAATCGAGCGCTGGGGTGGAAACAACTCCGGCTAGTGTCCTTTGCCAATTATCGGACGATCCGCAGATTCAGGAGCAACTGCTGGAGACCCAGTCGGCAGCCAGTACTGGTTTGTTGCACTTGGGCTATTTACACACGAGCGAACTTGGCAAGGTTGTAGGTGCCGTCAAAAACTCGAACGCCACAGTAGGATACACTCTCCAAAAGGACTTGGCACGGATGTGCTATGGCATTGTCCGCGAGCGAGCACTCGCGGAGGTGCAGCATGCCGTATCGCATGCTGCAGGCGCGCCATTCCATGAGATGTACCTCGCATCAGCATTCGCCGAAGGATGGCGTGCGCTCTTGGCCTCAGGTCACCTGCGCAAAATTGCAGTCCACATTGCATCCCATCATGGAGCAGGTGGATCCCAGACATTGCGGGAGATTTCACGCTTCGTTGCATCCTCATATCGATTGCATCCTTTGGAAACTTCATCGGCACGACTGCAATTCGCTCCAAGACTCTCCATTAAGCCGGTCGTGCTTGATCCTCGACTACCTGTCATCTTTGAGGGCCAGGCCACTGAATGTTCCGTTCCGGCAGGCACTTCAGAAGGCACAATTGTGAAACCATTGCCTATGGTTACATCGTGCCGCAGACCTGTAACCCTCCCGGGACTGGAAGCAAAGGGTGGACGCTTTACTCAACAACAGCCCGGCAGGCAAGCAGGCTTCCAGCGTGATTTAACTTCCCAAATTGATCTCACAACTGCATTGTTTGATGAGTTGATTGAAACCGTTTGCTTGGAGAGTGATCCCACCGTGCGTGTCCAAATGGTGCAAATTTGGGCCTCGATCTTCCAGACCGCCCACCTGAAACGACAGCGGCTGTTCGATCCATTGCGATTCGGCTACCCCAGCATGCTCTCAGCAGTTGCAGCAGCACTCTCAGGTGTGCAATCAGCGGCTGCAGCTTCAGGAGCTAACGTTACGCGGTTCAACACGCTCAACAGCGGCCTGTCGGTTGCTGGAACCAGACGCACTCTTGCTGCGGCACAGGCGCATGGTCTAGGTGCTGGCACGCTGTCTCAAGCAGCTGGAACTCTGACTATGCTTGGGCAAGGTCGAAGAGGTCTACTGACACTGCTCCCTCTCTTCTTCCAGCTAGTTATGACACGGTTGGACGAGGAGCAGCGCCTTGCGCAAAACACTCCTCTTGCCCAGCAGTCTCGAGAGTCGTGGATCAGAATCCAGCTCGATCCTATTACTCAGTCGCGATTTGTGTTTGCTTGGGTGTTGGAGGAGAAAGAATTCAGGAAAATTACAGATGTTACGGAAGCGAGCTTGCAATCCAAGATGTCAAAAGGCCAATTTGCTAGGCATGGCCTTCGTCAGGATCAATCCCAAGACTCCGGTGTCTATGGCGGCGGTGCAGGTTACCTGTGGTCCGTGGTCAACATCATCCACGACTTTGCTAAGAACTTGACTGCCGAGTATGGTCGTGTATACTTAGGCGACCCGGAGCCGGATGCAGTCCCTGACTTGAATGATATCTCACTGCCATTCCACTTTGTCATTTTCATCGACCCAGGTACGGAAGGACCCCGCGCCGCCGCGTCTCAGCAGCAACCAAATGTACCAGCAGCATCAGGCGCGGCTGGATCCTCTCAGGCCAATGTCGTACACACGTTCTCTCCACCTTCTTGCGTACCGCCTCAGCTCGAGCTTCCACGCTCGCCTCATCTCACCTTCGTGCACTCAGGATTCACTTACGATGCGTTGGTACCGATTTATGAGGCAGGCCGAAGGCATTGGCACCAGGTGCGTGCCCAAAACGCACGACCTCGTGAGGAGGTGAAGTATTCGCTGCCGACGTTATTCAGCGTATCGAAGACTCGCATCAAGCAGCTTTTTGAGAGCCGCCCGCCAACCGTAACCTTGATGTGGGAATACTTCATGTCCCCCACGCTGTTCCGAAATATGCATGCAATGCACACACTTTGGTCAATGCTTCACGGTGCACTCCCATCGGTCTTCGCGGCGTCGCCCTTCTCAATGTTCGGACTAGCTACTCAGCGCGTTCTCTTCACGTCCGTGGTTGCTGCAGGTGCGCGAGCGAAGCAACTGAAGGCACAAGAACAAAAGGCGCAAGAACAGCAAAGACGTCAGCAGGAGGCCTTTGCTGCGGCACAAGCATCGGAGGCCGCTGGTGCTACAATATCCACCTCGTCCCCGGCGGTAGCAGACTCGATGGATAACATTCCATCTGCCAAGACGCCTAAGTCATCACCCACCAGCACGTTGAAGGAATCTCAACCAGGTGGCACAAGTGACTCTAAGAAAGCAGAGGACGAAGAGGAAGAAGAGGAAGAGGAAGAAGGCCACCGTGGAGGTGTTGGTGGTGCCACAGCGGAAGATGATGATGATAATGAGAATGACAATGATGCCATGGAGGAAGAGAAGGAAGGGGAGAAAGTCGAGGAGACTGGTGGCAGTACCACAGACGATCATGCAGAATCGAAAGAAGAAATTGGAACTCCACAAGCGCAGGCATCCAAGAGCAGGGAAGCAGCTGGGGCGGACTCGCAAGACTTACGTGCGGTCGACGCCATGGAGACCCTCACACTGGAGGACCGTTTCTTCACGACAGACGATGCTCTGGCCGCGATTGCACCTATTTTCAACCAATCTCAATACGACCAGAACATGTACTTAGCCCTTGCTCGACTGTATCGTGTGTACTTTGGTAGTGCACTCCCAGCATGTGCACCACCGGCGCTGACAACCCCAGCGCTTCGTAACATTCTCGCATCTGTTGCACGCAAAGCGACTCGTCGACGCAACAAAGCGCAGAAAGAAACTCGTCAAGCAATGGAGGGTAAGTTGAACAGCGAAGAAACCAAGATTGTGATCTCCCCACGCTTCTACGAACCCTTGCCGTTCTTCGATTTTGGTAGTGCCGCGTATGAATTGGATCTTGTGCTCAACCCAGCAAGTGCGGAACCCCAAGCAATCGGTCGTCCCACCCGTCGCAAGCGTCGTGAGTTGACGCGCCTCTTGCTAGATCAAAGATCTTCGCGCTCGTTCAAGAAGGTGGATGATACGGGTGCGGTCAATGGTGGAGACGCGGCAGTAGGTCGTATGACAAGACTGTTGGATGCACGTGACCTCAAGGGCGAAGATCGAATGATCTAATCTAAGTTCGCGTTAGCATTCTATACATGTACATATGCCGATTCGGCTCAATAAACTGCAAACGATTAGTGTGGTTTGTATTCGGAGTTTTACGCACAGCTGCGTACCTAGTGTGTTATACATTCATCAAGGCATTTTAAACCCTACTGCATACTTGGAAGGGTCAGAACCCGGGAGGTTCCGTACGAAGTGAATCGCAGGCAACGCATTAGACTACCAAGGCATAATCCATTTCGGTTTACCATCTCTCAGTAGCTCCACACGGCGAATACTCCGCCATCGTCATTGGATACTGGAACGCTTCACTGGGTCTCACTGTTGGAGTCTTTCGAGTCGGCGAGGCGACCAACGAGGTAGTCCCTCATCATGGCGAATGCACGGGACGAGTGCCCAATGTTCTCAAACTCCGCAGTGCACTCCTAAATGCGAGTATACAATCGTGTGCCCGATACAAATCAGTCGATACTGCTGCACCGCCGAATGCCCGAGGAAGAATCTTCTCTGGGGAGCACTAGATCCGAAGCAACTATGCCTGCAGCAAGGCCAGCATTTGGGCAGCAAGAGGAACGCAACGTACCTTACCCGCATAGCGCAGGATCTCATCCGGACCGCCTGGGTGGCGTCCCAAGAACTGGGTTACATCATAGACCATTCCGTGAATCGAGATATATGTGCTGTATACCTGGCTTCGGTCGAGTGGCTCTCCCGTTTCACGTGCCTTACGCAAAGCACTCCGCCCGCCATCGTACTTGGCCAGTTCTTCTCGCGTGAATACTCGTAGCTCGCTGGATGCCATGACTCTAGGAAACGTGAGCAGCAGTCAGTTCGATCGCGTTGCGTTTCAGTGCGTCCAGCAGGCCGTGCGGGGGTCTATGGGTGTGGCACTGCTGGCCTTGCTACGGCGTGCGGCGATACCGCTAGCCCTAATATATTGTCTCGAATAGCCTTGGGGAACGCGGAGATCTCGGCAGATCCACGAGGATTTATGTGCATGGGGGGGTGCGGTTCGCTGTGTTCCAGTGCTCACCCCAGGCGTCTGGCATAAAATATACCGGTTTTATGAAGAACAAAGCGGGTGAACGCCGATGGAGGGGTCCACAGAGAGATGTATTCACTCACCGTGCTGCTTCACACCCACTCAACCAGCTCTCAACAGAGCCTCCCGACACATATTTATTCAAGTAACATCCCGTGCCTGGCGGTGCAGACACCGGGCACACCACGTGTTATAGTCGTTACGCAGGCAGTTACATCGATCTATTCTTGATATATACCAAGGAACGTGCGGACTGGTGGAGAACTCGGTACCAGCAACCTCCACACTCGTCGGTTAGTTTTCTTTCGGCGTCACTTGCATGCGATCTACAGGGTGTGTGGATTAGTTGGTGACACCAGCTAGCATGCAGCGTCTCAGACAGGTCACGTGTCGCGCCTTGGCTGCGCGGCTCCTGCTACAACCAGTCCAATGTGACCTAGACAGCGTGCCCAAGCGCGAGTTTCATCTCAACCGAATACCGGACTTCCGTACACTCATGGCAAGGACGAACGCTGTGGCGTCCTTTGGGAGACGCTACCTCTTCGGCTTCGCTCGGGGGCTAAGGAGACACTTTGACCTTGCGGATCGTGCTGGAACCACCCAGCACGCCAACTTGGATTCGGGTGACGTGGGGGGACCACGTGCTCCTGCAGTATCGTCACCATTTTCGAGCTCGCCTGCAGCTGACGCGCAGAATGCACGTCAGTCGAGCGCCAAATCCACAGGTTTGGCTTCGGCACCGTCCTCTTCTTCCAGCGTGCCTCTCAGCACTATCGTAAGAATGCTCCAAGCGTTCAGACATTCGTTGGAACGTGTGGAGAAGCACTATGCCAAGACATTGAATCTGCCGCCTGAGGAGTCCATCATCACGCCTCTTACATTACCCAAGATTCTTGGTGCCGTCTCACTTGTGACCGCCAAGCACAGTCGTGACAAACAGGAAGCGGCCAGGCGTGCTGCAGCGGAGGAGCAGCTGAGAGCTGCTCGGGGTTATACCGATCCATCCAGTGTACCGCTGTGGATGGTGCGCCGCTTCTTGCATTTCTCTCCCATCGCTCACGCGGCGTACCGTCTAAACGCACAAGACTTTGTTGAGCGCTGTGCGCGGGAAAGTGTCAGGGTAACGGTTCTACATGCTCAAGCGTATGGCGATTTCGATAAGCGTCCCCCGTTCTTCGTTGTCAAAGATGAGGCTTCCAACGATCTGGTGGTCAGCTTCCGCGGTACACAGAACTTTGAAGACATCATTACGGACTTAATTTCATGGCCAGTTCCGTTCATCGACTCGTATGCACATCACGGAATGTCTCAGGCTGCGATCTTCCTCTACGACTCCCTCTTGGACGCAATTGCACAAGCAATGGAAAAGGCCTGGATTCCTAAAGCCGAGAATCCTGATGTCGACACAAATGACAAATTGACTCCTAAAGCTAAGATGTACCACAGGCTCCTATCCTCTGACACGCCATGGCCGAGAGTCATTTTCACAGGGCACTCTCTTGGCGCCGGTATTGCGGTATGCGCCGCCCTTCTTTGTCACACACCCACGTTAGGAACCTATCCTGGCGAGCCTCATAACAGTCCCGCGAACGAGCTTGAAGCGATCTTACGCAGTGCCTTTGCCAATCGCCTCGCTCCAGAATGCTTGCTCTTCGCCGCGCCAGCGTGTCTGTCCCCGGAACTCTCTCTTCGAACGCACACCTTCGCAAAATCAATCGTGCTTGGGGACGACCTCGTTCCGCGCCTGAGTGAATTCACGATGGCGCAGCTAATACTTGAACTGTATGAAGCCGCGGCGGCTAACAAGAAGAACACTGCAGCTCATGAGCAGAGTACGCAGTTCGGCATGGATCTATCTCAGATTGACAACCTGCGTGAGGCGGCCGATGCAGTAGAGAAGCTGACGAAGCTTCCGCTTGATCAAGTTGAAGCGATCTCGCAGTTGCTTGAGCGAGCACGGGTTAAGGTAGATGATATCGCCGAAAGGTGCAAGCAGGTGGAAGAGTATGTCAGCAAACAAGCGTCTGAACTCGCAATTAAGGATGCCGAAGTCATCGAGAAAAACTTCCAGTCACTCAAGATAGCGCTAGACGAGATTGAAACCAACATACGCAAACAATGGAAGCTCCCAGTTGCGGATCCAACTTCCACGCATCCACCTCTGCGCCCAGAATCGATGAGCGAAACTGTTCGGCTTCTTTTACGAACTTTCCAAGAGGCTGCAAAAGACAACAGAGAGATGCATCTCGAGCGAAAGAAAGAAAACGAGCTCCGCATCCAAACAGTCCAGGAACAGGTGAAGGCCAACTTAGAGGAGCTATCGAGCACTCCGGCTGGATTTCAGGTCCTTGTCCAACTTAAGCAGATTCTAACACAATGGCTTTCTGCGATCCCTCTTGGAAAGTTTGGTCTGACGCCCGCTCAAGTGCAATTTGTGCAGAATGTGTTTGAATCTACCGTAAGCAAGGCGAAGAATGTCATTCAGGTTCACCTCTCCGACTCATTTTCCAAGGTTCTAGATAAGCTGAAGATTATTTCGTCGATTACTAGTAAGCCCACAAGTCTGGAAGGTTCCGCTGATACAGGCCAGAGCGTGTCGTCGAAAGGCAAGAGCTGGTGGTCAATAGGTTTTGAGGAAGGTATCTCGAAGGTCTTGTCATCGGTTGGGTCTTCCATACCGGCCTTAGAGCGGGAGAAGTTTGCCGAAGCGTTAGACCTTACGTTGCTGGTGCTTCCATGCGATATCTATCACATTGAGAGGTTAGCGCCCAGTGATGACCTCGAAACATTGCAGACGACCCAACCATCAAAGCAGTCGTCCACCCCATCCCCAACAGCAACGACCACGGCTGGCAATAGTCCTAAAGGTTCAGACATTGTGTCTCGCCCTGTGATTGTGGGTAACGAGCAGTTTGACTGCTACGAAACCTGGCTGAAAGACCTCGACGACGGGCTTTCATCTACACCCTCTTCGACGGCGCACCGAGCTCGGAGCAGCAGTGCGTCCCTCCGCCGCCCTCCAGCAAAGTCAAAGCTGAATCCTATCAAATCGTTGCTGCCATCAGCAGTCAACAGCACGATTGACGCGATTGTAATCTCACCTGAGCAGCAGTTCCGCATCGTACGCAAGTCTCACTTCGGCCCATTCACTTCAATTGTACTTTCAGAGAACACCGTTTGGGATCATGCGATGAAGAGGCTTCGACTCGCTTTAATGAATATTCTCCAACATGGCATGACAGAGCAGCGCGAGGTTGAGTCTCGAAACAATGCCAGTGAGGGAAATGACAGGACAAAAGTGGACTAGCAAATCAGGAGTCCCGGCGCGATACGAGCCCCCAGTTATATAGATTAGATCATCTCCATTATACAGCCAATAGCGTGTATTTATCAATAGAAGAAGCATCACCCCTTCGCTAAATTACTTAGAAAGCTGCTCAAGACGCTTGTTCTCCTTGTACGAGAGGTAGAAGCACAGAACGAGAAGGAATGAGGTCAGGAAGCTGAATGCGATTGCTCCGTAGGAATTCTTGTCCTCATCGCAGGCCGTCTTCGCACCCTTCTCGGCACACTTGCTTGCAGAGGTAATACCACCGAAGAAGTTGAACAAGAAGAAGATGCCGTCGCCACAAAGCTCGTAGATGGAGAGGAAACCGCACATCGCGTCCACCCGAGTTCGGAAGAAATACATAGCAATGAGGGACAAGGAATAGAGCCACGTGAGAACGCCTGAAGCAACCAGGAACTGGAATTGAGATGCGTCCTTATAATACTTGAAGCTAGCAGCACAGCCCATAAGGATCATCGCGAAGAGGAAGAGCACGAGGCGACTCAAACCAAGGGGGGTCTTGAAGGCGGCAACACCGCTGGGCTCCTCAACAGCGCCTGGGGTTGCACTAGGAGCACCACTGCTGTCCCCATAGCCGTAGGTTGCATAGGGACCGGCGCCAGCGGGCGCGCCCGCGTCGTAGCTCCGTGAGGATTGGAATGTGTTTGTGTTGTAGGGGTCGTTGTGGTAGGACTGAACGTTCGTTGGGATAGCGCCGGGACCGCAGGAAGAGGGATCAGCCGCCATAGCAGCACATACGGGCCGCGTTTGAGTCAGGGCGGGCATAATGAGCAAGAGAGCGCGTAAGTGAAGATGAAATGCGTGGGCAATTGCTGGTGAGAAATCGGACTTCGGTTGGATCTCGCATGCAATCAGAGAGTGTTTGAACAATCAGGCAGCTTGGAATAGCAGAAGCATTTGACAGCAATAGATGTGTGGCATCCGCACAAGGAGGCACTTACCGTGTGACTCATTTTGGGTCAGTCAAAACAATGTGTCAGTGAGTGGAGAACTGTCGATCTTCACGATTTGTTGGTGCTTGGCGAGAACCCGTCCACCATGAAACAGCGTTGCACATGGATTGGTCAAGGTGTCCCCGTCCCTTTTAGCCTGATACGGCTAATTGCGAGGACGAAACTGCCACATTGTACCAGATTGCATATCTCGCAAGACACAAGTGTGGATGCGCAGACAATGAGCTCTCACATTCAGAACTGGCGCGCCTTCCTGGAATCGCAGTACCAATGGGAGCAGCGGAGGAAATATCATGGTAAAATCACTGCCCAAGACCCTGAACCTGATTACAACCCCGAGCTGAAACGCATGTTCGACGAGGAAGTGGCGCGATTGCGGCGCGAGCAGCTCGAACGAGTCAAGGCTGAGAATGCCGTGATCGAGACAAAGCTCCAACAGCTCCAGCAGGCCCTGGCTGCGCATCAGGCTCGAAGAGAAGCGGAGGCCCTTCAAAAGCTCGAAGGGTCCAAGAAGCCTGCCGACGGCCATAAGGCACGTGGAGCGGAAGGGCCGGTGTATGTCTTGTATTCAGGTGGCCAGCGGTCCGACGCCCCGGCTGGTAGTGCCGGATACAGCGCTGCAGAAACCGTCGGAGCTGGCGAAGGAGACAGAAAGACGAGTTCGGCTGTTTCGTCCAAGTCCGCATTACTAACGCCGTGGACTGGAGCAGGAAGCACAAACAGCATGTCCGTGGCTGCTGGCAAAGATGGCTCCCAAGCTGCACCGAAGTTTTATGATGTCTCTACTCCATTCTTCGCCAAGTCACAAAATGGGGAACCAGGAGATGCGGATGATGGCAGTGAACAGATTGGGTCAGGCTCTAATCGAGGGCGAATCCAGATGCTCTTACGGAGCAGAGAACGAGAGGAGCAAGCTAGAAGGCTGGCTGCGCAGCATTGCCGAACGCTACTGGCGGAAGTTGGCGCAAGCGCCCTTCCAGTAGACCGACTGCCTGTTTTACCCAGGAATCCAGACGACCCTCCTTTCTCTGCATCACATTCGTATACAGCAGCATCAGCCGCTTTTGGCGCGGGGGCATCATCACCTGGACCGTTATCCGCAGCAGCCCTGACGTCATCGCATGCATCTCAACAGAAACGACGAGGCTCTCCCCCACAGACACACAAACACATGGATTACGTTTCATCGCCATCCCTTGCTCACTTGAGGGATGTAACAGGCATGCACAACACTCTCGATCTGCCAGTTGCAAGCATATACATGCCAAAACCCTCTCCACGAAGCACTCCTGCGTCACACGAATTCGATGGAAAACGGAAGACTTATGTATCATCATCTCGAGCACTCGGCCATGCAGCAAGTAAATCCGGGTTTGCCGATGCATTCACTGACGTCTTTCTGTCGAACCATCCCCCAAAGTCAACCCGTGGGCCTAATCTCTTATCGAATGTTTTCTCGTTTCAAGCCAAAACTCCTAATTCCAATTCCCAGTCCTCGGCTTCGTCAAGCGGTTCTACTGCAAGCCTGTCCATAGCGGCGTTGAGCCCGACCCCGCAGCAGCAGACAAGCCTAGGCAGTCCAGTGTTGCTTAGTCCGGGCTCTCACCAATGAGCCTCTGCAATGGAACCCGGAGTAGCATATGTTAGAAACATATGAAAGTGCGTGTAGATTAATCATAGTTCATCCATGTAAAGTTACTTGCCCATAAACAATTCGTATACCAGCGATGTTCCATGTACAACAGCTCAACATATGAAGGTTTGAGGGGTTTGATTGTATTGAAAGTTCGAAATTCTAAGCCATACACTACAGGGATTAGTTATACATTATGAGGGGGGAAACTAAAGGGTATGCGAGCGATTGTAAAAAACAGAGCCAGCTCACACAATGGGAGTGCGGGTACCTTGGGCATAATGCGATACGACGACGTGCAGCGGCTTATTGGGACTTCTGTGCTTCAAACTCCTCCATACGACTCAAAAGGGCTTCTGCGTAGCCAGGTGAGTAGTATTGTACCAGTTCAGGCGGATATAGTGAATTAATCGTCGCAATGTACTCTTGCAACTTGCTGTTCTTATCTTCTGCACGTAACTGTTGAATGCGCTGGAGACCTCGTGATTTTACGAAGGAGCGTTGGGCTGCGGGATTGCTGGGGAGGACCTTGGCGAATTGATGGACAACATACTTCAGGATCTTGGGAGGAGCGGTGAGTAGGAGAGGCTCAAGGGCGGGAAGGTGCGTGCACTTCTCTAGTACACTCTTGAGGGCACGTTGGGCCTTGATCTTGAGATCAGCACTGGCGTTGGGGTCTTCGTACGCCTCAATCAAGCGGCGGAACACATCGGCCTGTGCCAGTGCCTTGGCGTGATCTGGAGAGTGGCGACCCAATTGACCAAGCGCCCACACAGCGGCTGCCCGAATATGATCATCTGTCTCAGTGAAGAGGGCGTCCTTAAGAGGAAGAATACCCTGATGCAGAATAATGGCAAAAGCCAGTGACTCTGAGAAGGCGGCGATGAAACCTAGAGCCATGATACCTGGAAGTCGAGCGGCTCCTGTCGAATTGGAGATGTAGTCCACTAGCGCGGCGTGACCACCTGCGTTGACAATAAGCTGTGCGAGTTCTGGCGTCTGCTTGGCAATCTCACGAATGCATGTGGCTGCGTTTCGTCGGACGATGACGTCAGGGTCCTTCAGGCAGACGAAAATCTTGGGGAAGATATCCGCCTCAACGACGACCTCAGCGAGGTCCACGGAGTGCTTTGCAATCTGAGCAAGACACGAGCACACCTGGCGCTTGAGCTTGGAATCAGGGTGCTGCACGAGTGCGGAGAGGTATGCAACGGCGCCCTGGTCAACAACCACCTGGGCAAGTTCTGGGCTGTGCTTGCAGATCTCTGCAAGGGTCGAGGCTGCAATACGCTTGAGTGTGAGTTCGGGCTCCTGGACACAGAGAATAAGAGGAGGTACTGCCGACGCATCGACGACCTGCTGTGCAAGTTCTGCGTTGTGACGTGCGATGTAGCCCAAAGCCCATGCAGCAGCCTCCTTCACAGAAGGCTCGAACTCTGACAGACAGCCGACGAGTGCATCGAGCGAGCCGGGCGTCTCTACGACGGTCTTAGCGAGAGCAGGGGAGTGCTTGGCGACGGCCTTCAGGACAAACGCGGCAGTCTTCTTGTAGAAGCGAGACTGGCTTGCGATGGAGTGTACAAGCTGAGGAAGGACCTCACTAGCACAAACGGCCTCAGCGAGCGCCTCGGAGTAGTTCGCGAGACGGCCGAGTGCGAGCGCAGCAGACTGCTGGATGCTGGGCACAGTATCAATGAGCAGTGGGCGCAACAGGGCAAGCGCGCCGTTCGCCTGCAGCACCTCTATGTTCTGCGGGCGATTGGCGAGGTCGGCCATGGTTTGTACGAAGGTGGTACGCGCCGCCTGGTAGTTGCTGAACACCTGGAGAACAGCTCGACTCATCCCGAACAATGCGGTATGTTCTATAGTGGGGGCATTAACGGGGTGATACCGGGTGAGTCGTTGCATAAGCCGCCGAGTGGGACTGCGACGAGGGTCTCGTCGTAAGAAGGCGGAAAAACGTCGAATTCGCAGTCACTGTTGGTAGATACCCAGATTAATGTGGGATGCAACCGCGACTACAAGTCCGGCTTTATCCGACCACACCACTAGCACGCCGAATATTACACTCACAACCCCGAAAATCGCATTCAAACATGGGGGTTTCCGTCATTTTTCAAACGTTTCAGTAACCGACGTTTTTTCCTGGAGGGTGGATTTAGCTTGATCCGGCCAAAATGCTCAACGGTTCAAATCCGGATCCTGCTCAATTGACTGCGTTTGTGTGGCGAGTAGGCGTGCTCTACACATCTCGGTGGTGCATACGAACAGCATGTCATACAAATAGAAGGATGTGCGTCCAACACGTTCCGAGGCCATGTTGGGACGAATTGTATTTCACATTGATCTGTACAAACAAATATGCAGTAGTAGCAGGAGTCATGGCAGGGGATAAAAGTGGATGATTGTGATCAAGTGCCTGAGATGGTCATTGACGACAAAGGGTGTGGTGCTGATGCGGCCCAGTCACCCCCAGTTTGATCGATGGGAAGGGCTAGAAATACTGAATACAACTACATTGAGTTCGATCGTTCTTGGCACGTTGATGAGAATTGATTGTTTGTTTGTAGTTAAGAAGAGAGACGGATCTTTGTGATGGGCTAACATCGCACAGCACCCCACACAATCAACTGACTTGCTCAAGACTCATCAGCGCGACTGCAGGCGTTTAATGGGTGTTGAAGTAGAAGCGTGTGCATTTGATAGATGCATGAATTGAAGCATGAGGAAATTTAGAAGACGTGTGAAGCAAGCAAGTGGGGCAAGAAAAGCATCAAGAGGAGGATGACGGCGTAATGGCGGGTATGGACATAATCTGTGAGAGCGAGATCACTTGATGGAAATCCATCGTGCGGTCGAGTTACGCGAATCTCAGAGCACCAGGCCGTCGGAGCAGAATTGCAAGTACCTTGGACTAGTCATTCATCATTCGTCAGTTCGGATGCAGCTCTCACAGCAAATCCAATTTACTCGGATAGCAATCCTAGATCCCGCGAAACAGATGACTTGGGCGGAAGCTCAATGCGAGGAAAGCAGAACGACATCGGCATACGAATCACCGAGGTGCCATGCAGCCAGTTCTCATGAGCGAGATGGGCAGCGCTCCTGTACAAACGACGATCTGAGCCGCAAATGGGTCCGGTCTTGTGATCTGCATCAGCCAGCTTTGGAGGTGGGCCGCTACGTTTGCACTTTCCTGATGAGTCGCATTTGCCCATCTTACCACGTTTGTCTCTAAGACGTGGCAATGTGATCACCAATGCATTGCCTGCGAACGTTGACTCATGATCTGGAACGAGATCGGCATGGGCGTGGTCAATCTCACTAAATGCGGGACCGATTGATCCTGACACTTCCTGTGCAAGGGCTACCGACAGGATCAAAACTGCGCCTACGACGATTGCATATTTCAATACGCGAGGGACCCAAGAATTCATGGTTCGCTAATGCTTCAAGGTCGATACTTACAGCGCAAGGGCAAACCCAGCAACACATGGCAGATATAAGTGGTGTAAAAACGTAAATGAGCATCATGGGAAGTTGTAAAGAGTACCTCTGAGGGGTCTCGTTTCTTCAAACAATATCCTTGGTCGCCACAAGCTCCACTTGCTCCCAGCATTCTCTCAAATCCGACACGCCCAACGTTACCTCTCGTAAAGCCAACGTCATCTCTTCTGAAGCAGGTGCAACACGATGTATACAAACAAACGGTTACGCTACCACGTGGCTCGCGAACATATCCGGCCTGCGGACTAGGGACGTCCGTAAGCAGTACAGGCCTATGCAGGGAAATGGGGATGTGAAGTGAGCTGCAAGATGTTGTCGTGTGGATATGAGCCAGCACGGGGATTGCCAAGTTGTGAATTGTCACTGCCAAGTCAGTGAAGCAGTCATTGAACGGCGCATTGGGCTCTGAAGACAGAGTAGTGTGTCTGCCAGCTCGGAGCGCAAGCTAAGATCACGCAGACTATCAATACTCAGCCCGGTTGGTGCACTGATCCAAGGCTCCTTTGGTATCCTCCGCTGTGCATGCGGTGGTCAGAACCTTTCGCTGGGAACCGAGCTTCTTTCGTTTTCGAGCGAATAACGAGACATGGCGAAGAGCAACTGAGATTCACCGATGCAAACGCTTCGATTTATACTTGAACACGTTGCTCGTTGCAGAGATCGCCTGCGTGCGCGCTAAATATCAGGCATTCTGAAAACTAGTCGCATTGTCAAATTCTACTTTTGCATACACTATAAAACCGGAGGTTGAGCAAGTGCATCCACCGTTTACGAGGTGTAGTCCGATAGGTCCTCATCCACCAAGTCCGTTGGTATTGTATTCCTCTACATGGCTCATCATCTCACGGTACGTTTCCCTCCTTTTTCGGACCCGTTTTGAGATCCGCTTGAATGCTGTATGTGTTCTGCAACGCTCGCTTGCGTGATTCGAGACTATAACTCACATTCACGTTCGCCTGGCCGGATATCCGCTGGCTAGGCCTGGAAGCCGTGGCTGAGACCCTTGCCATGCACTTCAAGCGGGCGTCCGAAACTGCGTCCCGATGAAGTCGAGCTGAGGATGCTCGCAGACGTCGAGCTAATGACTGATTCAGATCAAGTTCTGCACAAGGGAGGTGTTCTGGTTGTGACTAACCAGCGAATAATGTATATGACGGGTGTAGTCCCCCAGGACGCCAGTGATCGGCAGATAGCAAACTTCTATATAGACTTGAGATGTGTTGCTAGGATCTCAAGCGACACTCCTTGGTTCCGATGGCCACGAGTTTGGGTACACCCCGGGCCGATAAACGCCGCTATCATGCATCCATCGCAGCTGAATGCTATCGCGGATGAGATCCATTTGCCACCCCCACCAGAGCTTGCGCAAGGACAAGAGAGTAAGGGCTTCGCCGTCTCGCAAGTTAAGCAGTACCTGCCATCTGGTGTTTTCCTTTCGGCGAGTGGAGACTACCTGCCACCACAGGTTAACTCATCTGCTGTCTCTGCCTCCCCGGTAAGTCCGAAAACCTGGGGTCACATTGTCTTTGCTATCGCAAAGGCCGCAGATCAACAAAGGTTCATTGATGATGCTCGAGCTGCATTGGCTCTGCTAAAACCGCTCTGCAGACTAAACACAGCATTGGAACCATATGGTGGATCGACAGCGCCGGATGCGCCGCGGCTATTAGCCCTGCCACAAGCGCAAGCCTCGGCCGAGGCCAAGGCTCCGAATGAAAAGATGCTAGCCGGACGAGAAGAACGAGGCATCCTACCAACTGAGATGGGAGTGGGCATCGCAGGTATCCTTCGAAAGCGTGAACTGGAACAAAAGAAGATGGATGGGGAATTGAAAGAGGCCTTTGGAGATTTGACAAAGCTTATGGACCACGCACAACGCATCGTCCAGCTCGCCGAGCGGCTGGCGCAAAAGCACAGTGCTCGAATCGCTGGCAGCGTGGGTGGAACGCAAGATGGTTCAACATCAACTGGCCCCGCGCTCCTTGGGGCTGAAATCGCCTCCAGTACCGAGGTAAGTGAAGATACGGTGCGAGAGCTCCTATCCTCCATGGGCATCACGTCGCCAGTTACGAAAGCTAGCGCCGGAGGATTGTTCCACCAACAGATTGCGCTCCAACTCATCGACTTTTTGGAGAAACCCATTGCAGTCTTTGGTGGTGTGATGACGCTGACAGATGTGTATTCGTTGTACTGTCGTGCTCGCGGTACTGCACTCATCTCGCCTGAAGATCTGTTGTTCGCAGCTCGAAGATGGGAGAAAATGGAGAACTGCCCACTGCGCCTCAAAACCTTTACTGGTACCAATACCTTGGTTGTTTGCTCCGCAGACTTTGATGAAGATCGGCTGCGCAGGCGTGTACTAGAAGCGATTCGCACACGTCAACCGAAGTTTACACGAGGAGAATGCAATGGGATGACTGCGTACGAGTTATCGAAGGAATTGCGGCTTTCAACTTACGTCATCAACGAAATCCTGACACATCTTGAGAACGACGATCTCGCGATATGTCGCGACGTTGCACCTGACGGCGTCTATTACTACATCAATTTCTTCATGGAAAGGTGAGGCAAGGGCAGTTTTGCCACTGGGAACTTACTTGGAGAGCGACTTAGAGAGCGGGTCCACTCGAATCGTTCCTGATGAACCCCATCAATAAATAACGCTCAAACTCGCATAATCGGTATGCCATCAAGCGGTGTGGTCGCGGCGAACTAGCCCTCACCACTATTCATATACCACAACCTGCTCTGGGTCACTCAGGCGCGAGGTACGCAAGACAGTCTATCTTTGGCACCAGCATTTAGCCGGATCAGGCTATAACTTTTCTTCTAGTGCACTTCATTTCCTTTGTGTTTCCACGATATACATAACTGTTCCGCACACCATAAATAGTGGTTTGCTTCGGGAAGCATATGTCTACTGCGAATCTGGGGTAGTAGTCTCGCACGGCTCGTTATTTCCCTCGGGATCTGCGCTTGTTCACCCGTAAGAAAGAATCAAGTATCTTCTCTCGCTCCCACGTCATGCTTTGATGGGTTGCCGAAGATTTGTACTCGACACGGACTCTGTTTCAACTTTGTTGTCTAGTTCTCATCCATAGTCTCTCCTCTACTATGCTGTATACCTCCCCTAATCCGTCCCAGAACACTCCATTGCCGCCCCTTCTCGGCGAACTGTCGAGAGCTGAGTGCGGTGGCGCTAGTGACAGGGACGCTACGCGCGTAACAAAGAAGCGTGGCAGCAATGACGGACTTGCAGAAGCATCCAAAGCTGACACGCTTCTACCGGCAAGACGAGAACCTGCGAAAAAGACTCAAAGCCGTACGCAACTTTTATGCCGATGCGACGCTTGAAGAGCGCCACACGTTTTCCTTGACGAACTACTCTTTAATTTACCAATGCATCTTCGATTTGTTCTACCGGCAGGAAGAGGCCACGTCCTCCGCCTTTCTGGGCCGCTCCACCACGTCCAACTCAGGCGCCCTGTGGGGTATCCCTCCTGGTGCGACGCTCAAAGAACAGGCCCAGTTCTATGAGGCTGTAGATGACGCCCTGACCGTGTTTGACACACTGGTGCACGACATTCAGGCGTACGTGCGACGGAGATGGCAGTCGAGGTCCATAGCTCTAACACTGAATCACTTGCTCGTGTACACGAATCAGCATGAGATCCGACGACGAGCAACGACGACGCTACTCAAGCTAATTGAATGTGTAGGTGCACAGATCGACCCTTCGCTCTTGTCGCTGTTCTCTTCGCTCGTGAATCTATCGCCCTTCTGGGAGAGGAGCCTCCCACCTCCACCTTCCGATGATACACTTCATGCGCATTTGGCTCGATTATGTTGTGCGTTTGCGCACCTGCCGAACTTTACCATCGCGTCGCAACTGGCCTTGGCAGGCAACTTTACGTTTGCACAAATTCCACCAAACACCGTGCCATCGACAACAGATGTGATTAATAATAACGTGGTGATTCTAGATGACGTTCTGCGAAGGACCCTGACAGAGGGCAATCAAAAGCAGGCCAGATTCATGATGTGGTTCAACATCATCGTCTCACAGCTATTCCCGTGGCTGTATCCGAACTTGTATGATGAAAACTACAACCTCGCTATGCCGCCAGTATCTCAAGTGGACCGAGCTCTCGGAGGTGGCCCGCGCAGCTTCAGTAATGTCGACAGTCTTGAGACGCTTGGAGTCGCTCCTCAGCCAACGACGAGTCCAGGGAAGCCGAAGAGCTTTCTCCAGAAAATGAAGAGCGCGATTGGATTGGGACCGAGCAAAACGTCCCAAGCTCACATTGGAGGACTGTCTCGCTCTACAACCTCGGTGGGAGGATTCTCGGGCACTCTATCATCGCAAGAATCAGATCAGCTCAACTCAGATAAGCAAGGAGGAGAGAGCAAGTCTGACACAACAGTTAGTGTGCAACTGCCCAATGGTGTGAATCTATCAATGAATCCATTAGCGGGTAGACCATCAACCTCAGCCACCCCCACGAAAGCCCAAAGCGTCCGGAGGCTTATCACATCCATTTCAAGTCGCAATCTGGATGTTGACGATGAAATATTAGCATTGGCTTCAGTCATTTTTGACAAGTCTTACTTCCGTAAAGTGGCACAGCGCTATCATCTGTGGAAGGCTGCTGTGGCGTATGCAACTGCGCTCCGTGAGCGAGCACAGGTCCCGCGTTCACTCCGCCTCACTCTTCCGAAGGCAAGGCTTCTTCCGTTCCCGCTGCTGGATGATAGCTGGAGATCGACATGCCCTCCGGAGCTCCATTGCACCGTACTAACATGGTTATTCAAGGCCCTTCAAATCCCTGATGTCGCTGCGGGCATCTTTGGATCCCGTGAGTCTATGAGGATGGTTCTTTCGATCCTCAGGCAGACATTCATTCTCCCTCTGACTCACTACAAAGCGTACATGGCCGTGCTAGATTTGTACACTGATATGGTTCTGGGCAAGATTCTCTTGACGATTCCAGTGGACCACATGCCAGAATTAGTCAATAACATAATTGATCATGCTTCGCTGGCCTTGCGCGCCATCACGACACGGCCCACCGACTTATTCCCTGCGCAACCAGACTACTCATTAGAGAGTCCTTCACTTCCCACAGAGAAGCGACCAAAGGCTGGTGAGACTAACGTGTCAGAAAGGGGGAGACGTCGAGAGATAGCGCGGTTAAATCGAAGGGATGCTCGTCTGCTCAGAAGAAAGAGCATTTTGACCGCGTATCAACGGGTCTCGCGATTTGGAACTCAAGATCGCCTCGAACCTGTGCTGATCGAGCCCTCTCCTTTGTCGTTGCTGTGCGGTCCAGTGCCAAAGCTTTTTGATGTTGCTGATCCCCGTGGTTACGTCGCGATTGTCCCGAGAACAGTCGCGCTTCCCGAGAATGTGGAGCGTCCCAAGGATCGCTTCAGGGCAGAGATTATTGAAGAACTCGCAAGTCTGGATGCATCCTTTGATCCCCCGCCACCGCCACCACCACCTTCACCTCCTCCACCCCCGCCAAGCGCGTCTCCGCCCAATTCGCCAGCTGATGCGGCAGACAGTGATCCGCTCGTTAGCAAGCCTGCTAGTCCACCCCCACCTACGCCGGAAGAGGCTGATCAACTGATTAAGGCAGCTGGACTCCATATGTTATCCGATGGGGAGGAAGCAGAAAATGGTGACGTTTCCTCAGAAGACACGTTAGTGGTTAACCCGGCGCGGCGGCGACACGCTTGGTGGCACACAGCGGTCAATGAATCATCAACACGAACCACACTAGGCGGCAATGTCGCTTGGAAGGAATATTGTCTTTCCGTCGCACATCCAGAGCGCGCACCAAGGGTTACAGGTCAAGTAGGTGCCGTCCTGGCATTGCCAATCCGTTACCCGCCTAGCTGGCCACAGGGCGATACTGCTGCAATTGAAGCAGAGCGGACACTTAGAGTCAACATCAAGTATATGGAAACGGAGCAGCAGCAGGAGCGTATCCAAAGGATGCAGTTGCAGAAGCTACAGCAGATCTCGCAGCCTCGAGCACGTGTTCCGTCGGCGTACTCTCAAAGACAACTACTACCGGAGGAGAGCCGACCTAGACTGGGCTCAGAGAGTTTATCTCGCTCGATAACGATGCATCTTCCGGACTCGTCGCCAGGCATGAGCCGAATGACTTCATCACCCTCGGCTCTGGCACCATCAAAGTCGTCTGAGAATAGCATGAAGGCCGCAGCGTCAGTCTATTTGAGCGCTCTAATTCAGTCGGCCGCCTCGGACGATTTGGTCGCTGCACGGGTTGCTCGCCTGGTTAAGAGGGCGCACTGGCGCCAGGTCCGCGCAATGATTGCAGCCGCCTCTAAGCCGCGGGTTCGAGCCAACACCGGCCGCGGATCAAGTGGTGCTGCAAATGCTTCGATCCCGCTTCCTAGTCATGAGATGGGTTATTTGGCGGATGATGAATACTCCGTATCAGTTGCTAAGGATCATGAGGCTGACCTTGATATCTGGGGTTTTGGGCCTTGCGTAGTAGAGGATGGAGAGGACGAATGCTATAGATTTGGAGATGATGAGCTACTCCAGCTCTTGAATGCACAAACCGCTTCAGCTTCACCCGAAGGTTCGCCTGTGGGAGTGAAAAGGATCAGTGCTGCGGAATGGTCTGACTCTGACGAGGAATCTGACCCCACAGATATTGACGTAGTTGAGGATGAAGAGGACGAGCTCCCGTATATCGACGCGCTTGGACACGAACAAGGTGAGATTTCGGGAAGTATGATCGACACCGGCTATATTGATGATGATTTCGGTGACGCATCCCTTTATCCAAGTAGTGCATGTGCCTCTTCATGGGCTAGTGATTCAGGCTCCGCTATGCCAGGACTCGAAGGGCATGCTTCGTCGCTTTCTCCGACCGCAAGAGATCAGGCCGCTGCTCCCTCACCACAAGCATCAAGCCGCTCTGCAAATGAGGCCACAACGAACCAGGGTACAAGCTCTATGCTGAGCGCGCTGACGAGCAGCAGTGTAGAGACGGCTTCCGAGACCTCAGAGGCATCATCAGATCCATTCTCCCCAATCAGCTACAATCGCGATTTAACGGAGCTTATCTATGGTGTCGACGCTTGTGGATCTCCATCAGATGCAACATCGCCAACAGCGCTCGCCCGCACATTACAGTCTAGTGTGAATCCTCTGTATAGAGATCCTCAACTAAGCGGCCGCTACGCGATTGCCCGAAAGGTGTTAATTCTCGTAGATGCACTAACGATCAGTCCCCTCTCACAGACGCCAATGGGAGATGTACATGTTGTGCGTTCAGTCCGTTCTGCTGAGACCGAAAGGAGTTCGGAAACCTCGTCGACGGGCTATTCGCGATCTTCGCCTCCTGAGTCTGCGGAATCAACAAGTCCTGGCGCTCGTGACAGCACAGCAGACATGCCCCCGCAGCCCGAGTCTAGAAGTCCAGCAGCCCCGTATGTGGCAGGACACTCTATGGCAGTGTTGCCATCAGCACTAACTAGAGCTGAACAGGAGAAGGTGGCAGACCTCGCTCAATCGGCCAGTACGGTGTCCGTAGGAGCAACTGCACCGGCACCTCCAGAGCTGCAGTTCGACACAGATGCAAGTAGAGCTCCCTCAGTCAGAATGCCCCTCGCATTGGTTGCCGCAGCGAACTGGCAGTATCTCCTTGTCACCCTAATTAACGTTGTGCATTACTTTGTTCTTAGCCACCCTAAGAAACTACCAAAACTTCGGCGGGCAACAGTTCAGACTAACTCCTCTGCTATCGCTTCACTCTGTGCCCCGGGTTCTCTTGATGAGCTCGCAGCGGGTCCATCCCAGCCCTCGGTGCCACGCTCGACCTCAACGAAGATGCCATTAGCACATCCGAGCTTTGATCAGCGGAATAGCAGTTCCAACTCAGTGGTTCAAGAGCAACCAGTGAATGCAGTGCTTTCTGTGGCTTCCACAATCTCCAAAATGGCACAGCCATCTCGAGAAGCCGCTGCTAGGTTGACTCCTCAAATTGGTCAGTTTAGTGAGGTTTCGGGGATTTCACCGAGCGCAGGCCATCAGTCACAGACTCCTTTACCAAGCGGACTTCACCCCTCACAGACATTCATGGGATCTTCCAGTCTCACCAGCTCTTCAGCATCCGGCTCGAATGGCAGCGAGGAATCTAGTGGGCCAACCGAGGTACCATTGCAAGTTCACCACCATCATCCTCGCTTCGTTCTCCCTGCCTCGTTGTACACGAGGGAAGTGTTGGACGCAGACAATGAGTCCACAGTTACTAAGAGACCGAGACTCGGTGCGAAGTCAACCAAGAGCAAGAATATTTTTCCTGTTCCACAGGAAGATTGGGGATTGCATAGCAAGCTGCTGGGCCCATTAGTTCGCACCTTACTTGTATCCTTTATCCGCATGCCGGCCCAGCCTTGGGCCCGAATGCCGCCAAACGAGGCCGACCCAGCCTCGGCTGCTGTTCGAGCTTTCGTTGCCGCGTCATCAGACAATTCTGCCCCTTTCTTGGAACTGTGGGATTTGCTTAGACTCAAGATGCGATTCTGGACCACGATCCATACGCAGGCGGATCTGTACGGACCAGTTGTCACTCCAGTGACGCCTTCAGGCCGAGGTCACCCGGTGCCACTTCCAGCAGCTGTGACTGTCGCGTCACAATGGAGGCAGCTGGCTCTGCAGCTATCCCTAAAGGCTATGGGTGTGCTTTCGCTGGCTGGAGATATTTCATCGAGTCAAGCCGCACTCCATACGCACATCTCTGTGAATACTAACGAGCTACAGCAGCAATATTTGCCCCCACTTCCCGCCCCTTTCAATGCAGTGCCCGCAACGTCACCAAATGTCCTCGTCGACTCCGTCATTACTGCGACAACAACATTGCCTGCATGCCTTGCCACTCACCATGTCTTGCAGCCCCCTCTCTCGCTTACGGAGTCTGTACCATCAGTGGACGCACTGATCGATTCAGCGGAGTCTGATCAAACTGAGATCTTGAATGTTGTAGCACCACGTCCAGCCTCGGGCACTTCCGCTGCTTCCCAGCGGGCGTCTGTCTCCATGGGTGGACCACGGCTTGTTTCGGTTGTTCCAATGGCGCGCTGGCTCCCCTCTCGTCTCTTCTCGCGCTTCAGTCCATATGTTGAAGCCAAAATCGGTCTAATGCAGGAGGAAATACTCGACCTGGAATGTGACCCAATTCTGAGTCAGCACCAGTGTGGAGATGATGTTGCAGGTCATATGTCAAGCTCCGCCGCAAGCGATGCAGTTGAAAGCCTCCGTCATCAAATCTCCAGGCTCATGTCATGGTCATTGCTGCCCAAGATGAACGTCTTGCGACAATCACATCGACCCCAACTCTCGTCGAGCTCCACGGCACACGATACTGCGGAGTCTATCCTCTTTATTTCTTCGTTATGCTGCTTGAAGACTAATGATGTCTCAGTGCAACACCTTTTCCCGTCCGCGTCAATGGCTGTCTCTCGGAAGATCATGTACACGCTATATAACGGGAGCACCACGGTGGAGCAAGTGCCCATTGATGGTTTGTTCCATCTCTACAGTAGTGCTCAGGCGCAAATACTTAGCCTTGTCGCACCAGATGCGCCAGCACTTACCATTCGTCCTCTAACTACTGACTCATATCTTAAATTGGATGTTAAGTTCTCAGATGAGCAGCCTGCGGGTGAATCAGCGTGTGAGAGTCAAGTCTCTCCCTCGAGTCAGGAACCCCAGGAACGCAAGGCTACAGCGAACAAGATGCAGGAAATAGTAATTCATACTCAGGCGGCAGATACTAAGTTCGAGCGTATCGCCCTAGCTCACCCATTATCTGTCGCTGAGCATTATTACTTGGATGCACTGACTCGAACACGCGAGGCACTGAAGCGCCTCCAAGGACATTCCTTGGATGAGCTTGAATTCAAGCAATCTTGCCTCGCCGCCAACGCGCATCCTACGCTGTTAAGCTTGAAGCGTCTCGTCTTGCCACGTCATGCCGGTACGGCTCCAATTCCGCTTGCGCTCTTAGTTGCCCCAAGGCTCTCCACCGGTCTAGGTAACAGCACGCGCACCTTCGATCCTCAGCAGACCGTCGGAACGGCTCCCTGCCTGCAGCATGTAAACAGTACTTGGACTAGCGCAGGCTTTGCACAAATGCCCTTAGGAGTCGCGTTCCCACCTGAGTCATCGGCTCTCGTGGACCCCGAATTTATCGCTTGTCTGACAGAGTTTGCAGAGGCGTCTCCCATCATAATGGGCTATCTGCCGATTCAAAGAATCGTACTTTCCACAGTCTTGAAAATCGTCCACCTTAACTTCGAAGCATACTACAACGAGAAGAAATCAATGCGTGAGCTGGTGGTGGCAGCTCATAAGCGGCAAGAGCAGTTAAAGCAACAACAGGAACAACAACGCTTGCTTGGTCCACTCGGCCCCCAAACGGCCCAACCCCATGTCCAAGGACAGCTGGGAGGGGCTCCGTACTCCCAGCAGTCCCCTTCTCACCAGCAGCAGCTACAGCAGCCAACTTTCTCATCATTGCATCCTCAGTACTTAACCAACAGCGTGCCAGCGGCAACAACCGCAATTGCTTCGAGTCACCTGACCGCTGCGGCACCAGAGCTCGCACCTGGATTCATGATCGTCCATGAAAAGAGTATTCGTAAGCAGCGCACGAGACTACACAGAGCAAGCTGTGCCACTTTACTTGAAGGCGATGAAGGCGTGGACCAGTATCCCGACGTGTTCAATGACAACGAAGAGGTTGGGCAGAAAGGTGAGCGAGAATTGTACGAGGGGGGAGGGGACTCCGAGATATCTGGCCTGCCTTCTAGGAATCTCGCAGTGTTGGTCCCCACATCATGCGTTATTCCAGCGAGCGGCCGCATTGAGATCGATCATGCCGTCTCGAAGCTGGCCTTATCCATCTCGCGTTTGCTCCTTCCTTCGCCATCCCGGGTCCTAGCCTTGTTTGGTGGCACCCTGCTAAAGGCGACCTCGCTGTTGGTTTCAACTCTTGGTCACTTACCACGATCGCACCCGAAAGGCTACTCAGAACGCTTCAATTCACAGAATCTCTTAAATCCCAGTGCACGTAAGCACCCAGCCGTTAGTGGCATGTACATGTCTGGAATGTTGGCCAATGATGAATCGGTTTACGTGTCCACGAACGCGAGTGTGTGGCCGGAGATAGGAGATTACGCAAACGGCTGGGGAGATATCCACTCAGCGTCTGCCGGTTTCCCCGTCATTCCGAAGCCGATTTTGACGCCTACTGCAAATGCGCTACGCATTAGGTGGGGCCAGTTGGTATGTCCCTCGCTCTCCTACCCCTTGAAAGCCGGTGTTCAGACGATTAAGAAGCCATTGAACTTCTCCCCACTAGCATCGTCATCTTACGAGCCCTCAGACCAGTTGCAAACTCTTGTCGTGCAGTCCCCATTCCCAGATGAGTACATTACACACTTAGTCACATCGCTCGCACCAAGCCTGCCTCCCTATGATTACCTTGTGTATAGACGCTGGCTCGTAGGATGTGCCTCCGGATTAACTGGCGATACAACCAAGATGCCAGACCTGAACGAACTCGAGATCCTGCAAATTGTGGATACGTTGCACCGCTATATGCGTTCAAAGTCAACGGAGTTAAATTCCACAGCAATGCGTCCTCTCCCATTCATTTCAACCAGCTCCTCAAAACCCTCGGCGGAGACGGGGGTGTCGCCAACCACTTCGGTATTCCTCGACGCATTTGTCACCCTTGTTCGTATGCTGTTCATGCGCGGCCGGCCGGAAGCGCACCAAAAGGGCTCCGAAATTTATGAAATGTTTACGGAGACGAGCAACGCTTTGTTCGCAACGCTCCGGAGCGTTATTTACCCTGACTACCGACTGGGATCCGATCGCGCGTTGAGTCGGCTTGTTGAACTTATCGACCATGAATCACAGGGTCCCTCGCGAGCTAAGGACTCTTCTGAGGCTAGGATACTGATGTACCACTCAATGTT
>Ga0182741_1001027_pt1 | contig 38908 bp, 29 predicted proteins | sample eDN5th37CBELigOP_FD_128874 | JGI IMG/M metagenome (GOLD analysis project Ga0182741, IMG submission 128874) | Enriched Organic Plus compost microbial communities from Emeryville, California, USA - eDNA 5th pass 37_C BE-Lig OP (version 2) (version 2) ... | reverse complement strand
TACGGCATCGACCTGGAAGCGGAGATCGTGGTGATCACCGACGACGTGCCGATGGCGGTGACGCCGGAACAGGCCGCCGGCCACATCCAGCTGGTGGGCCTGGTCAACGACGTCAGCCTGCGCAACCTGATCCCGGCCGAGCTGGCCAAGGGTTTCGGCTTCCTGCAGTCCAAGCCGCGCTCGGCGCTGAGCCCGGTGTTCGTCACCCCGGACGAACTGGGCGAGGCCTGGCAGGGCAGCAAGGTGCACCTGCCGCTGGTGACCCACATCAACGGCGAGTGGTTCGGCGCGCCGGAAGCCGGCGTGGACATGCAGTTCGACTTCGCCCAGCTGGTGGCGCACGCGGCCAAGACACGCCCGTTGTCGGCCGGCGCCATCGTCGGCTCGGGCACCATCGCCAACGAGGACACCGCGCTGGGCGCGTCGTGCTTCGCCGAGCGTCGCACCGTGGAGACGCTGCGCGACGGCAAGCCGTCCACGCCGTTCATGAGCTTCGGCGACGTGGTGCGGATCGAGATGTTCGACCGCGCCGGCAACAGCATCTTCGGCGCCATCGAACAGCGCATCGAGCAGGCCGCGCGGCCCTGAGCGCAGCGCCTGCATCGGCTCCGCGGGCCCGTGCCCGCGGACCGGCGCGACGACGTTCCCGGCCGGCGGCGCGATGGACCGACCGGCGGTGCGGGCTACCCCATCGCCGGCGGGTATGGTGGCCCGCGGGCAACAGGAAACGCACATGCAACCGGCATTGACGCTCTACAGCTACTGGCGCTCCAGCGCCGCCTATCGCGTACGCATCGGCCTGAACCTGAAAGGGCTGGACTACGCCATCGCGCCGGTGCACCTGGTGCGCGATGGCGGCCAGCAGCATGCGCCGGCCTATGCCGCGCTCAACCCGCAGGAACTGGTGCCGACGCTGCGCGACGGCGAGCGGGTGCTGACCCAGTCGCTGGCGATCCTGGAATACCTGGAAGAAACCCATCCGCAGCCGGCCCTGCTGCCGGCCGACGCCGCCGGCCGCGCGCGGGTGCGCGCGCTGGCGCAACTGGTGGCCTGCGACATCCATCCGCTCAACAACCTGCGTGTGCTGCAGTTCTTCGACCAGGAATGGAACGTGCCGCAGGCCGAGCGCGACGAATGGATCCTGCACTGGATGCGCACCGGCTTCGCCGCGATGGAGGCCGCGCTGGCGGGCTCGGCGCAGACCGGCCGCTTCTGCCATGGCGACGCGCCGGGGCTGGCCGACTGCTGCCTGGTGCCGCAGCTGTACAACGCGCGCCGCTTCCGCCTGGACCTGGACGCCTTCCCGACCCTGCAGCGGATCGAGGCCGCCTGCCTGGCGCTGCCGGCGTTCGACGCCGCGCGGCCGGAGAACCAGCCGGATGCGGCTTGAGGGCGGGGGGCGGGGAAGCGGGAAAGGGGAATGACGGTCTATCGGGCCGTGGGTTTCCCCTGGGCCGCTGGAGTTCCGGGTGAAGCGCAAGGACCCGCGCCACTGGTACCAGCCAGCGGCAAACCTCCACTCCCTGTTCCCGCTTCCCCGTTCCCGGCTTTCAAAACCCGTGCGTGATCGACGACGGCGATGCCGTCGCCGTCGCCGCGGAGAAATCCGCATAGGGGTCGTGCTCGCCGCTGGCGCCTTCGGACAGGCGGAACTTGAGCGCCAGCCCGTCGCGCGAGTCGGCCGCGCGCAGCGCCTCTTCCTGCTCGATCAGCCCGTCCTTGGCCAGCCGGAACAGGCACTGGTCGAAGCTGTGCATGCCTTCCTCCAGCGACTGCTCCATGGCCTGCTTGATCTCGTGCACCTGCCCGCGGCGCAGCAGGTCGCGGATCATCGGCGTGTTGATCAATACCTCGGTCGCCGGCCGGCGGCGGCCGTCGGTACCCTTGACCAGGCGCTGGCTGATCACCGCGCGCAGGTTCAGCGACAGGTTCATCAGCACGTTGCGGTGCGCGCTCTCGGGGAAGAAGTTGAGGATGCGCTCGATGGTCTGGTCGGCGTTGTTGGAGTGCAGCGTGGCCAGGCACAGGTGGCCGGTCTCGGCGAAGGCGATGGCCGCCTCCATCGTCTCGGCGTCGAGGATCTCGCCGATCAGGATCACGTCCGGCGCCTCGCGCATCGCGTTCTTCAGCGCGTTGTGGAAGGCATGCGTGTCCAGGCCGACTTCGCGCTGGTTGACGATGGACTGCTTGTGCCGGTGCAGGAACTCGATCGGGTCCTCGATGGTGAGGATGTGCCCGGTGGTGGTGGCGTTGCGGTGGTCGATCATCGATGCCAGCGAGGTGGACTTGCCCGAGCCGGTGGAGCCGACCACCAGCACCAGCCCGCGCGGGGTCATGATCACGTCCTTGAGCACGTCCGGAAGCTTCAGCTCCTCGATCGAGGGAATCCGGTTCTTGATCGCGCGGATCACCATGCCCACTTCGCCGCGCTGCTTGAACACGTTCACGCGGAAGCGGCCCACGTCGGCCAGGGCGATGGCCATGTTCAGCTCCAGGTCGCGCTCGAACTGCGGCACCTGGCCCTCGTCCATCAGCGAGTAGGCGATCTTCTTGACCATGCCCGGCGGCAGGCCGGTATTGCCCAGGGGGTAAAGCTTTCCCTCGATCTTGATGTGGACAGGCGCTCCCGTGGTCAGGAACATGTCCGAAGCGTTCTTTTCGGTCATCAGCTTCAGGAAATAGCCGATATCCATGGATGCGATTCCCCGGGCAATGGCCGCCCGCCGTTGCAAGCACGCGGCGGCCTTGACGACAATGGCCGTGCTCAACCTTCCGCGACGGCTCCCCTAATGAAACCTAGCTTCGCACACTTACGACGTTTCCTGTATGTGACCGCGTGCGCATCTGCGCTCTGCGCCAGCGCGATGGCGCAGGATCCGGCCGCGGCCGACCTGCTTGCCGCGCAACAGGCGGTGGAACGCGCCGACCGCGCCGACGCCGACCAGTACGCGCCGGACACCATGGCCCTGGCCCGGCAGCAACTCGAGCAGGCCCAGCGCGCGGCCGGCGACCGCCGCGAGCGCAAGCAGGCGCCCCTGCTGGCGCAGCGCGCCGCGGCCGATGCCGACCTGGCGCGCGCGCAGAGCGAGGAAGCCGTGGCGCTGGCCATGCTGGCCCAGCGCAAGGCCGAGGTGGAACGCCTGCAGCGGCAGCTGGCGACCGGGGAGGGACACTGATGCGCATCCGTACCTTGCTCATGGCCGGCCTGCTGGCCATGCCGGTGCTGGCAACCGCCGCCAGCGAAGACCCGGCCGTGGCGATGTTGAACCAGCGCCTGATCGCGCTGCAGGCCGACACCCGTACCGCCGACCTGGCGGCGCTGGAACGGCTGCAGGCGCAGCAGGCGATTGCCGTGCTGGTCAAGGCCAGGCGCAAGGAGCTGGACCAGGCGCGCTACCTGGCCGAGCGCCGGGTGGCGATTGCCGAGGCCAGCGCCCGTGCCGAAGCCGCCCGCCGCGAGGTCGACCAGCTCGAGCGTACCCGCAGCGAACTGCTGGTCGAGGCCAGCCGCCGCGAAGCCGCGCGCGCGCGCCAGGAAGCCGAGCGGCTGCGCGTGCAGGCGCAGATCCAGGCCGAGGAGGCCGAGCGCCTGCGCCAGGCTGCGGAGGCCGAGACCCTGGCCCGGCAGGATGCCGAGGCCGCGCTGACCAGCGTGGCCGGCAGGCAGGCCGCGCGGGTGAGTTCGGCCCAGCAGAACGCGGCCAGGCTGGCCCGCGAGGAGGCCGAGCTGGTCTCCGGGCAGAAGCTGCCGCCGTCGAAGTTCGACAACCGCGGCGAGGTGTTCACCCTGGCCGGCGACGCCTTCGCCGCGGGCCAGGCGACCCCGTCCAGCGCCGCGCGCGACCAGCTCAAGGCGCTGGCCGAGTACCTGAACATCGGCAGGAAGGGGCGGGTGACCATCGAGGGTTACGACAGCGCCAACGGCGTCGGCCAGCGCCGCGCGCAGGCCTTGAAGGACGCCCTGGTGGCGGCCGGCGTCGGCGCCAACCGCATCCAGGTCAGCGGCAGGAAGGCCGCCGCCACGCGCGCCCGTTCGGCCGAGGTGATCGTCGCGCCGTGAGGCAGGGCCGGCGCCGCCGGCCCCCATGGAGCGGGCTATTGACCCGCGTCGGCACTACCGGTTGTGTTCTCCCGGCCAGGGCGATTCCGCGTCGCAGGGAGCCGCCGGAAAGGCTGAACGTGCGGTCGTTCCTGAACTTTTTCAGGCTGCTTCCGCTGCCCTTGCCGGAACCTTTTTTCAGGCGTAGGGTCAATCGTCCGGGCGACATTCTCGTCGTCCGGACAGCGGAGGACCGGGCCAGTGCAACCATGGCGCGAACCAGTACCAGACAGCTTCCGGGGAGTGGACCGGAAGGCGGCTAGGAGTTCGGCCGTGCCCCGCCCGGGTCTCCATCCCCGCAACGCCCCGTGCCGCAAGGCCGGGGCGTTCGTGTTTCCGCATGTAGGAGGTAGTCATGTTCGAAGGGCAGCCGCAGAGTGAGATCGACGCGTTGATCAAGGTCAACCCCGAGTTCAAGCAGCTCTATCAGCAGCACCAGAAGCTGAACAAGAAATGCATGGATGCGGAGCTGGGAGTCCTCCCCATCGACGATGTGACCCTGGGGCAGATGAAGCGCGAAAAGCTGCTGGCCAAGCAGAAACTGCTGCGGATCTATGAAGAACGGCTCAACTGAACCTTCCCCACGCTGAACGTTTCCGTCGCGGGCAATGGCGGCCTCCTCGTCGGTCGCCATTGCCCGCGTCACTTGCGCATAGGGCGGTTGGCAATGGCGCAAGAAGCAATCGTCGCCTGACTTTCAGGCACATCCATCGGATAATCGGGCTCCGGCCGCCATGCGGCGCGATCCCAAGCATATCGATGGCAATCCACTCCTCCGTACTCGAACTCATCGGGCGCACGCCGATCATCAAGGCCCAGCGCCTGGACGCCGGCGTCTGCGAGCTTTACCTCAAGCTCGAAAGCGCCAACCCGGGCGGCTCCATCAAGGACCGCATCGGCCTGTCGATGATCGAGGCGGCGGAGAAGCGTGGCGACCTCAAGCCCGGCGCGACGCTGGTGGAAGGCACCGCCGGCAATACCGGCCTGGGCCTGGCGCTGGTCGCCCAGCAGAAAGGCTACAAGCTGATCCTGGTGGTCCCGGACAAGATGAGCCGGGAAAAGATCTTCAACCTCAAGGCGATGGGCGCCGAGGTGGTGCTGACCCGTTCGGACGTGGCCAAGGGCCACCCCGAGTACTACCAGGACCTGGCCAAGACCATCGCCGAGCGCACCCCGGGCGCCTACTTCATCAATCAGTTCGGCAACCCGGACAACCCGGCCGCGCACGAATTCGGCACCGGTCCGGAGATCATCGAGCAGATGGGCGGCGAGCTGGACGCCATCGTGTTCGGCTGCGGCAGTTCCGGCACCATGACCGGCCTGTCGCGCGCCTTCGCTCGGTTGTCGCCGAACACCGAACTGGTGCTGGCCGACCCGGTCGGCTCGATCCTGGCCGAATACATCAACGACGGCACGCTCAACGAGAAATCGGGCACGTGGCTGGTGGAGGGCATCGGCGAGGATTTCCTGCCGTCCATCTCCGATTTCAGCCGGGTGAAGAAGGCCTACGCCATCACCGATGCGGAGAGCTTCCATACCGCGCGCGAACTGCTGGGCAAGGAGGGCGTTCTTGGCGGTTCCTCCACCGGCACGCTGCTGGCCGCCGCGCTGAAGTACTGCCGCGAGCAGACCGAACCGAAGAAGGTGCTGGTGCTGGTCCCCGATACCGGCAACAAGTACCTGTCGAAGATGTACAACGACTACTGGATGCTGGACAACGGCTTCCTCGAGCGCCCGCAGTACGGCGACCTGCGCGACCTGATCCTGCGCCCGTACAGCCAGCGCGACACCGTGGTGGTCGGCCCGAACGACCTGCTGACCACCGCCTACCAGCGCATGAAGCTGTACGACGTGTCGCAGCTGCCGGTGATGGACGGCAACCGCCTGGTCGGCATCATCGACGAGAGCGACGTGCTGCTGCACGTCTACGGCGACGAAGCGCGCTTCCGCGACCCGGTGGCCATCGCCATGGTCAGCAAGCTCGACCGCCTGGACGTGAAATCGCCGATCGAGGCGCTGCTGCCGGTGTTCGACCGCGGCCAGGTCGCCATCATCATGGATGGCGCCGAGTTCCTCGGCCTGATCACCCGCATCGACCTGCTGAACTACCTGCGGCGGCGGGTGCAGTGATTGCGGACGCCGGAACGGCCGGTTCAGGTCGGCCCGGTAGAATTTCCCCTCTTTGAGCCGGAAAGCACCATGACGGACCAGCATTCACGCAGCCAGGAAGGCGGGCGCAGCCTGTCGCTTGCCACCCTGGCCATTCACGGCGGCCAGTCGCCGGACCCGAGCACCGGCGCGGTGATGCCGCCGATCTACGCGACCTCGACCTATGCGCAGTCCAGCCCCGGCGTGCACCAGGGCTTCGAGTACTCTCGCACCCACAATCCGACCCGTTTCGCCTACGAGCGCTGCGTGGCCGCGCTGGAAGGCGGCAGCCGCGGCTTTGCATTCGCCTCGGGCATGGCCGCGACCTCGACGGTGATCGAACTGCTCGATGCCGGCAGCCACGTGGTGGCGATGGACGACATCTACGGCGGCAGTTTCCGCCTGTTCGAGCGCGTGCGCCGGCGCACCGCCGGGCTGGATTTCAGCTTCGTCGACCTGACCGACCCGGCCGCATTCGAAGCGGCGATCACGCCGAAGACGAAGATGGTGTGGATCGAAACGCCCACCAACCCGATGCTGAAGATCGTGGACATCGCCGCGGTCGCGGCCATCGCGCGGCGCCACGGCCTGATCGTGGTGGTGGACAACACCTTCGCCTCGCCGATGCTGCAGCGCCCGCTGGAACTGGGCGCGGACATCGTCGTGCATTCGGCCACCAAGTACCTCAATGGCCATTCGGACATGGTCGGCGGCATGGTCGTCGTCGGCGACAACGCCGAACTGGCCGAACAGATGGCCTTCCTGCAGAACTCGGTGGGCGGCGTGCAGGGCCCGTTCGACAGCTTCCTGGCCCTGCGCGGCCTGAAGACCCTGCCACTGCGCATGAAGGCGCACTGCGCCAACGCGCTGGAACTGGCCCGTTGGCTGGAGACGCACCCGGCCATCGAAAAAGTGATCTACCCCGGCCTGCCGTCGCATCCGCAGCATGAGCTCGCGACCCGGCAGATGGGCGGCTACGGCGGCATCGTCTCCATCGTGCTGAAGGGCGGCTTCGAGGCCGCCAAACGCTTCTGCGAGCGTACCGAGCTGTTCACCCTTGCCGAATCGCTCGGCGGTGTGGAAAGCCTGGTCAACCACCCCGCGGTGATGACCCACGCCTCGATCCCCGTGGCGCGCCGCGAACAGCTGGGCATCAGCGATGCGCTGGTGCGGTTGAGCGTGGGGGTGGAGGAGGTGGCCGACCTGCGTGCGGATCTCGAGCGGGCGTTGGCCGGATGAGCCGTTCTCTGATCGGGGACTTGCGCGAGAGTCTTCGCCACTTCGAGTTCTGGTCCTATTCGAGCTGGTTGGATATCGTCGTGCGTTACCGTCGTACAAAGCTCGGCATCTCCTGGTTGATGCTGGCGTTTGGTTTTTTTGTACTGCTGATGGGCTGGAAGTTTTCTTACCTGATGGGGGTCGATATCCATTACTTCCTGCCATACGTTGCATTGGGGTACCTTGTCTGGAGGTTCATCGTCACTGTGCTCAGTGACGTGGTTACTACCTTCAGTAAGCACAGTTCCTATATCATGGATGGTCGTTCGCGGCTGACCGACTTCCTGCTCCGCAGTATGGCGATCTCGCTGTTCAACATGGCATTTGCTGTGGTTGTCATCGCCGTACTTCTGGCGTGGTCGGATACTGCAATGCTGTATCGGTTGCCATTGCTGTTGGTGACGTTGCCATTGGTGATGTTGAATGTCTTCTGGCTTTCCGTGTGTGTGGGTCTTCTAGGGGCGCGTTTCCGCGATGCCCAGGAGTTGATGGGAACGGTGCTGATGGCCGGGTTCCTTCTCACCCCCATAATCTGGGATATAGCGAAGTTCCCAGCGGATACGCGCCGCGGTTTGTTGACCCGGCTCAATCCAGCATTCCATCTGCTTGAAGTTGTCAGGGCGCCTATACTTGGACACTGGCCTGAAACCACTTCGATCGTTGTAGTTGTGCTTATGGCGCTGGCTGGCTGGCTGGTTGCCGCGCTGATGTATCGGCGATATGCACGCTTTGTCCCGTTGTGGGTCGTATAGGGAGCGAGGGGTGAGCATTCGAGTTCATGTTCGAGACGTAGGTCTTGATGTCCCTGCCTACACGCACGAGGGGGGCGAGGAAGGTGGGTCTTGGTTCTCGACCTTGTTGTCCGCTGCAACTTCGGGCATGAAGAGGCAAAACCGAACCCTGCTTGACTCCTTGAGTTTTCAGCTCGATGACGGGGATCGCCTTGCGGTGCTCGGCGGCAATGGCGCGGGCAAGACGACTTTGCTGCGGGTATTGGCCGGCTCACTTTCGCCTACACGGGGCTCCGTTGATATTCGAGGATCCCGTCAGGCATTGCTGAATCTTGGGCTTGGTTTCAACGTCGAGGCGACTGTCAGGGAGAATATCTTCCTGCGAGGCACGGCGATGGGGATGCGGCCAACCCAGATCAAGGAGTTGGTCGGTCCCATCTTGGAGTTTGCCGGATTGGCTCCAATGGCCGGGCACCGCCTGGCTACCCTTTCTTCAGGGCAGCGGATGCGGCTGGGATTTTCCGTGTCGACGTCTATTCAGCACGACATCATGCTGCTGGATGAATGGTTTGGTGCCGGAGATTTCACTTTCGTTGAAAAGGCACGTGAACGCATGTCGGGCCGCGTCAATGGCAGTCGTATTGTGGTGCTTGCAAGCCACAGCTTGAGCATGCTGCGGCGCATCTGTAATAAAGGTATCGTATTACACCACGGCAAACTGCTCTTCTTTGGGGGGGTCGAGGAGGCGATTGCTGCGTATAAATCTATCTACCAGTCGTCGGAGCAGTATAAAACGGAAAGGCAGCGTGTGGAACGTGAGGCAGATCGTCTGGTTGCAGCTAAGCTGCGTGAGCTTGAGCGCGAGCGGAGGATTCTGATGAATGATGAGCTTGCCAAGTTTCAAGCGGAAAGAAATCGGCGGCTTGAGGCCTTGCAGGCGGAAAAGGAGCGTTTCGTCAATGCACGAAGGAGTGTTGACGAGATAAGACGTCGCTTGTTGGTTTCAGCGGAGAAGGCTGGCTTTTCTGTCGAGCCGCCTCGGGATACTTCCGGAAGAAATTCTGAATGAAGCTGTTGCTGGTCGCATACGAATTCCTGCCGAGCGCGTCGCCCCAGTCCTTGCGTTGGATCTATCTTGCCAATGCGTTGGCGGAAGCTGGGGATGAGGTGCATGTGCTTGCTCCGGATATTCCCGATTATCACAGCCGGGGACTTCCAACGCTGCACCCACATATCGTACTGCACCGCACGTTTGCAGGGCCATTTAACGGAATGTTGCGCTGGAACCAATTGCGTCGTGGTTACCGGCCGGCCGAGTCCAGGGAAATTTCCCTTCGTGACGAAGCAGGAGCGGTTGCTGTTGCTACCAAGGCCGTGACTGAAGAGCTCAACTGGAAAGGTGTCTTGTGGCACGCCGGATTGAACTGGAAAGGAAGATTGTTCGAGTCGCTGCAGGATATTGCCGCGAAGGTCATGTTTCCAGATATTCGTGCCGAATGGCTGCCTTGGGCGCGCCATCGACTGCGTCGGTTGTTGCGTGAAGTTCAACCGGATGCCGTGATTACCTCGCACGAGCCTGCCACTACCCTTTCCTTGGGGCGCTTCGCCAGGAGAAAAGGCTATGTGTGGGTAGCGGACATGGGGGATCCTGTTTGTGCTCCCTATACCCCCGCGCGTTGGCGGCGGAAGGCGATGCGCTTAGAACGACAGGTATGCAGGGAGGCAGATCTGATCACTACCACGACACAGGGGATGGTGCGTCTGCTGCAACAGCGGCACGCCCGTGAAGCCGCGGTGGATGTACTTACCCAAGGGTATGATGCGGCACTTGCTCCGGCTGTCGAACGCCCGGATGTAATCGGGCGCTTGGAGCTTTTATATACGGGCAGCTTCTACAGATTCCGTTTGCCGGATGAGTTGCTGGCTGCGGTATTGCTGAATCCAGGCGTCCGGTTGAATGTCGCCAGTGCCAATCCGCCCGAAGAGCTGAAGAAACTTGCCGCGTTGCATCCGCAATCGGTGCGCTTGCTGGGTTATATGTCGCACTTGGCGGTTCTTGCTCTGCAGCGGCAGGCGGATGTGCTGGTCAATATCGGTAATGAATTGCCGGACCAGGTGCCGGGTAAGGTTTATGAATACTTCGGGGCAGGAAAACCGATTCTACATCTATCGGCCAAGGGCTTTGATGGGGCGGTGGATATGCTTGCTACCAGCGGACGTGCGCTGATCTGCGCCAATCAACGGCATGCGATCCAGGAGAGTCTGGCCATGCTGCAGAACGCGGTCGTGATAGGTGGGTTGGATATGGGTATGGACAAGGTGGAGCAATACAGCTGGCAATCTTTGGCTTGCCGGTTGCGTCTAAGCTTGCATGCGGTTACTGCAGGCCGCACTCCGAAGCCCGGAGTGTCAGTCGAGAAAGATATTATTCATTAAGGTGCAGTTGAGGAGTATTTATGGAAATGGATGGGAACAACCACAAGGGGATGCCCCGGTTTGAACAGGTGGCAGTTGTCGGCCTGGGCTATATTGGTCTGCCAACCGCTGCGATATTTGCATCTAATGGCATCAAAGTATTGGGTGTTGATGTAACCCCCAGTGTGGTCGAGACGGTCAACGCCGGCGGCGTTCACATTGAAGAGGGTGATCTGGACACGTTGGTGGAGCGTTGTGTTGCCAATGGCAAACTGCGGGCCAGCCTTGTCCCCGAGCAATCCGATGCCTTCATCATCGCTGTGCCGACCCCCGTCGGCCACGATGAGAAGCATAGCCCCGACGTAAGCTACGTGCAGGCCGCAGGTCGCTCGATCGCGCCGGTCCTCAAGCGTGGGGATTTGGTGGTACTTGAATCCACCTCGCCGGTCGGAACCACCGAAATGCTGGCGTCCCTGCTGGCTGAGCTGCGGCCGGATCTGGTGTTTCCCCGTCAAGGCAAGGAGCAGGTCGACGTAAATCTGGCGTATTGCCCGGAGCGCATCATCCCGGGCCAGATGCTCAGAGAACTCGTGGAAAACGATCGTATTATCGGCGGCATGACCCCGGCATGTACTGAGCGTGCCATTGCGCTGTATCAGACTTTCGTGAAGGGTGTCTGCCATGCGGGTGATGACAAGACCGCGGAGATGGTCAAACTGACCGAGAATGCTTTCCGTGATGTCAATATCGCGTTCGCCAATGAACTGTCCATGATCTGCGATGATCTCGACATCGACGTATGGGGCGTAATCAACTTCGCCAACCGCCATCCGCGCGTATCCATCCTGAATCCGGGGCCGGGCGTGGGTGGGCATTGTATCGCAGTCGATCCGTGGTTCATTGTCGATAGCGCGCCGGAACGTTCCCGTCTCATCCGTACGGCGCGTGAGGTCAATGACGGCAAGCCGTTGTTCGTGATCGACAAAGTGCGCAAGGCCTTGGGCGGTGCAGTGCCGAAGCGGATTGTCTGTCTGGGCCTTTCGTACAAGCCGGATGTGGACGACTTCCGTGAGAGTCCATCTTTGGAAATTGCCCGTGACTTGAACCGGGAGTTCGAGGGTAAGGTAGTGTGGTGCGATCCCTTCATCAAGGCCCTGCCGGAGTCCATTGCTTCCGAATGTGCGCAGCGCACTTCCTCCATCGCTGAAGCGCTTGATGGTGCTGACGTCGTGGTGATGCTGGTTGGGCATTCTGCATTTCGTAACACGCCCAAGCCGGTTGATGCCAAGCTGGTGGACACGGTCGGCTACTGGTTGTAAGCGCAGCGGCATGCCAACCTCCAGGCAAAACGGGTTTGATTCCTCTTCCGGGCACGGTATGTCCGGAGGAGGAATGGGTTCTGCCTCGGCGATACTTGCCCAGCGTGATGCGCTGGGCAGATTGCTTGTCGAGTGCTTCGACGAGTTGGACCGGGTCACCACGCAATTGCAGCATGCGCGCGAAGAAATGGAATGCCTGCAACGCTCTCGAGGATTCCGTGTGCTTGCAGCGCTGTCGGCTGCAAGGAAATCGTTCGCCGGTGCACGCGCGCTCCCTGCGGCTTTGTGGCACGCATTGCGTTCGCCTTCGCTCGAACGTCCACGGCCGGCCGACGTCATCGCGGATGCCGCAGCACTGGTGAAACTGCCGGCGCGTGCTGACTGTTGCAGGCCGGTGCGGATACTGGCCATCGTTGATGAATTCACCGAGCAGTGCTTTGGCGACGAATGCGAACTCTGGCTGCCCGGGCCCGCGACCGACGTGTCGCAGCTGGCGGGGTGCGAGTTCGACTTTCTGTTCGTCGAGTCGGCCTGGGTAGGTAATGGGGGGCGCTGGCGTGATCAGCTGCATGCGGATTCGCATGCGTTCCTGCGTATTCTGACGCATATGCGGTCGCGCGCGATTCCCACGATCTTCTGGAACAAGGAAGATCCGGTTCACTTCGAGCATTTTTTGCCATTGGCACGTCATTTCGACTGGGTCCTGACCACGGCGCAGGAGTCGGTGGCCGGCTATGTCCAGGCGTTGGCAAGCGAGCGGGTCGCGGTGATGCCGTTTGCATGCCAGCCGGCGCTGCACAACCCAATTGGTGTCGCAGAGCGCAAGTGGGCTGCAATGTTCGCCGGGAGCTATTACCCAAAGTATCCTGAGCGGAATGCTGCACTTGTCGATCTGATTGGCGCCTGCCGGAGCTTGATGGCTGTCGACATATTTGACCGGAATTTTTACTCAGATAATCCGGAGTTCGCTTTTCCGCCTGAGCTTGTCGCCCTGGTGCGAGGCGGATTGAAACCTGCCGAAATCAGTGATGTGTATCGTGGATATAGGTTCGCCATCAATGTAAACACGGTCACGCTTTCAACCACCATGCTTTCGCGCCGCGTTTTTGAACTGCTCTGTAGCGGGACAGTGGTGGTTTCAAACAAATCGGTGGCGACGGAAAGGCTTTTCGGCGAACTGGTCATCACAGGCAAGGCCGATGACGTAGTTTCGCGCGTCGAGGCGCTTCTGGATCCGCTTGAGTGGGATCGTCACGCGCTTTCCGGTCTGCGCAAGGTACTGCAGGAGCACACTTGGCAGCACCGCGTCCGTGGAATATGCGGCATGTTGGGAATTGACGGAGTTCTTCAGGACGAGCCTGAGATATGGGCTGTCAGTCCGGTGTCTTCTGTTCTCGAAATCAAGCAGGTGCTGGCGCACATGGCTTGGCAGACCCAAGCGGCGAGGTTGGTGCTGGTTGCCGCCCCCGACTTGCTCATTGACGATGTTTCCCTGCCGGCGGGGGTTGAGATCATCTCCGAGCATGCCGCAGTGCATGCTGTGGTTCCTCACGACGTCATGCTGGCTGGCTTGTCTCCCTCGGCCTGGTACGGGCCGAATTATCTGCTTGATCTGCGTCTTGGGCTTTCGTTTGGAGCAGCTGACGGCGTTGGTAAAGCGGCCTATTGGAAGGGGAGTGACGCAGGATCGGTCTCGCTTCAGGGCGGAGACCAGAGATACCGTCGCGTTGCCGCTCTCGCGCCATCGCGAGCGCTGGTGCGCAACCCTTCCCGTTGGTTCGGCAGCGTGGCTGAGATAGCGCAGGCTGTCCGTAGCGAGCGTTTGATCGACGGGGACTTCCATAGTCTCGACTATTTCAATTACTGCCTCGGAATCGACGCGCCGCCAGACTGTGCCATCGAGGCGTCGCGCCCGATCGATGTCGGCGTTTCGCTGCAGGAATTTCTTGGGAATGCGAGCGCAGAGGCGCTCCCGCTTCAGTGCGTGAATTCAGGGTTACGATGAACAAACAGCCAGAGAAAGCCATGGCCGGTGCCAATCAATTTGATGATGTTTCTGAATTGAACGCGCTGCTGGTCCAGTACAAAGAACGCCTGCGTTCTGTGGAATTTGATCGTCTGCAGTTGGAGCGCCGGCTGCACGCGATGGAGCGGGATCAGCAGGACATGATCGTTGACTTTGCATCGAACCAGCGGATTCTTGGGGAGCAGGTTGATGGCGGAATCAATGAACTCTTGTCAAGAATCTCGGCGATCCTTGGGCTGGCAACTGCCATGCAGGAGCAAGGCAAGCGTTTGGCCGGCGAACTGAAGGTTGAGTTGCATGCATCGGGGAGAGCGGTCGAGGCAGGTATTCTCCAGCAGGTAGAAAAGCTGATTGAGGAAGGACTGCGCCAGCAGTGCGAGCATGCCGATAAAACGCTGAAGCGGCTTGAAAATTCGTTATTGAGTGCTTCGGATGGGCTGGGCGGTCTGATCGAGCGTGGGTTCAGCAAGCAGGCAGAGCGTCAAGCGGAAAGCGTTGGTGAATTACAAACTTCGCTGGCCGGGTTGAAAGGCGGCATTTCAGAGGGCGCCGAACAGCTTGCACGCGTCGAGCGGAATTTGCGGGCATTCTATGGCGATGCGATCCGACAAGAAGTGTCCGGTCTGGAGCGTTCCATCTCATCAGACCTTGCCGAGCAACTGCGTCTGCAGCTGGACGCGAGCAAATCTTCGATAGACGAGTTTGGCTCACGTTTGGAAGTCCTCCTCGATCAAATGATCGTCGGACAAGGTGGACACTTTCGCGGTATCGAGAAAGTGCAGGCGCTTGTTGAGCAGCAGCAAGGACTGGTGCAACGGGTTCAGGAAGATATTGACAGAATGCAGGAGCGGGAGCTTTCGTACACACGCTCGCAGCTGGCCGATCTCCGTCAGTTGATGGCTGATTCAAACCTGCAGTCCAGCCGTCAACTCGAGTCGCTGCGCGCGGAACTGCATTGTGCCCGGATAGAAAGGGAGGAGTTGGCGCACCAGCTTGAGGTATTGCATGGCAGCGCAAGCTTGGCGTTGGGCAAGACATTTGTCACATCGATCAAGACCATTCGCGGATTTTTTGCATTGCCGTATCGGATGTTCAAGGTGTCCAAGGAGCACCGCGGCAAACAGCGGGAACAGCTTGCGGGCGACCCCTCGGTTGCAGAGGCAGCGTTACCTGCCCCGCTTGCTGATAGCGGGGCTTTGTCCGAGGCGATCGAAACGCAGGGGCTCCAAGCGGCCATTGATTTCATGCGGCAGCCAGGGCAACGCGCTGAACGCGCCAAGATCCTCACCCAGGTCGCCCGCAATCGCTTCGCCAACGACGCGCTCATGGCGGTTCAGATCGGTCGATTGGCTTATGAGGCCGAACCGGCGGAGTACCGCAATCGGTGGCTGGCTTTCATGGAGTTTGATGCTGGTGGCTTGGCGGAACCTGCAAAGCGTCTCGCGAGCATGCCTGATAGAAGTGGTTGGAAGCCTGCCGAACGCAGGAAAGCTGCCCATATCGAGGCACTGGCGGGTTGGCTGAAGCGGTTGCCGCAGCTGCCGGATCGTGCGGCTGCCGAGCCCGCACGGCCAAGTTCGGTGGTGCTGTACGTCGCCGCCAGCAGTCTTCCCTATCACCACACCGGGTACACCATCAGAACGCAGTCTGTCTGCAAGGCGTTGATTGGTGAAGGCTGGGATGTGAATGTGGTAACCCGGCCAGGCTATCCGCGGGACCGCCCCGATGCCTCCGGTGAGGTGCAGGAAAAATGGCAGGTCGATGGCGTGAGCTATAGCGCCCTGCCTGGCAGGGGGCGTGCGTTGCCCGCCGATGAGGCACTTGAAGAAGCCGTGGCAGCCTTGATGGTTGTCATCGGCAGCGTGCGCCCGGCTGTCGTCCACGCCGCCTCGAATCATGAAAACGCATTGCCTGCATTGATTGCAGCGCGACGAATGGGTATCCCGTTTGTTTACGAGGTGCGTGGGCTATGGGAGCTCACTGCTGCATCCAAGGTTGATGGTTGGGAAAGCAGTGAGCGTTTTCAGCTGGAAGCCCGCTTGGAAGCTCTGGTAGCTGCGGAAGCGGATGCCCTGATGACGCTGAATACACCGATCGCGCAGGAGTTGCTTGAGCGTATAGGGCAAAACAGGAAGGTGGTCCTTGTTCCAAACGCCATCGACCCCGCGATGGTCAATGATCCAGTTCAGCAGGTCGAGTTGCCGGAGCATCTCCGTGATGGCTTGTTCCTGCTTGGCTATGCAGGGTCGGTGGTCGGATACGAGGGGCTTGACGACTTTCTGATAGCCCTTGCACAACTGCTGCCTGAGCATCCCGGCGTCCGCGCCTTGATCATCGGCGGTGGCGACGCATTGGAGGGGCTGAAGCAATTGGCGGAAACCCTGTCTATTTCCGACAAGGTGGCTTTCATCGGCAAAACCAGTGCGGATCTCGCGCGTTCCTATCTTGCGCGCTGTGATGCGGTGGTGATTCCCCGCAAGCCATTGCGTGTGTGCCATGTGGTTTCACCGCTCAAGCCGCTCGAAGCAATGGCGATGAAGATACCGGTCATCGCATCGGACGTGCGGGCGATTGCTGAATTGATTGATGATGGTAAGACGGGGTTGTTGTTCCGTGCAGGTGATCCGCTGGATCTGTCGCGTACGATCGTGCGCCTGATGAGTGATGCAGGACTTCGGCGTGCCTTGCCGGAGGCCGCCTTTGCAAATGTGATCAATACCCGCACGTGGGCGATAGTGGCTGACCGCATGGGTAATGCGTATGTAACGGCAAGTAGTAATGCCGTGAAACCTGCTGCAGCTGCTGCGCCCATTTCGATCAGTGCCGGATTCCCGGGGGTCGCGGAAGCGCTGATCTCGCTTCCTGTGGGCCGCAACGCATTTACTGTCGACGAACGTGCGCAGTTCGAGGAAGGGCTGGTGCATGTACACGGCAAGTTAGGCATCAACGGGCTTCACGCGTTGGTTGACGCGCAAGGGGAAGGTAGGCCGCCCCGATTCCTGGCATTCTGTGCGGTTCGGGCGGCGCAGGTCGCACTTGAGGCAGGGGACGCCGAAGGCGCGGTGAGTCTTCTGAGCAGGGCACTTGCAGTCAGTGATGATCGCAACACCCTGAAGGCTGCGGCCAGGATGTATTTCAGCATTGGCTTGGATGAAACCGCAGCGCGGTTCTTCCAGATTCTGGAGCAGCGTGGCGAACTGGATGAATCAAGTGCGCGGCTCGCTGCCCAAGTCAATGGACGCATACGCCTGCTCACATTGCCAGCTGTGCGGCCCTTGGAAACGGCCCCGGAAGCTCCAGCGGTTGTTGTCAACTTCCTTCATTTCAGTCTGCCTTATACGTCAGTTGGCTATGCTACGCGATCGCACGGGATCGCCAGGGGAGTCGCGGCCGCAGGATGGGACATCAGGCCGTACACCCGACTTGGTTTTCCGCAGGATTTCAAGCAAGAGCTGGAGGGTACCGAGGTTCCCGACGAAGACTTCATTGATGGTGTTCATTACCGGCGCCTTCAAGGTGAGGGACGGAAGGGGCTGAACGAGGTTGAGTATCTGCTTGAAGCTGCGGACGCCTGTGAAGCGGTACTGCGCAAGGAAGGGGCGACCTTGGTGCACGCGGCGTCGAACTACACGACTGCGTTGCCTGCGTTGGTCGCTGCTCGGCGACTTGGCATACCTTTCGTCTACGAAGTCCGCGGGTTCTGGGAAGTGACTCGAAGTTCACGCGATGCGGCCTTCGAGCGCAGTGCGAAATATCGAACCATGAAATTCTATGAAGATTTCATGTTGGCCAACTCGGACAGAGTCATCACCATCACAAGTGCGATGCGAGAGGAACTGGTCGAGCGTGGCGTCCCATCAGACAGAATCAGTCTGGCTTACAACAGTGTCGACGTGGAACGTTTCAATGCACTGAAGCGTGATGAGGATCTGGCGGAGCGGCTTGGGATACCTGAAGGTGCGGCCGTAATCGGATACGTAGGCTCTTTTGTGGACTACGAGGGTTTGGACGACCTTCTGCATGCTGCGGCGATGCTGCGTGACAGGGGGCATCATTTCCGCTTGCTCATGGTGGGCGATGGCGCGGTCATGGATGATCTGCGAGTGCAGATCGAACAGCTGGATTTGCAGCAGGTCGCGATCCTGACCGGACGCGTTCCGCACGAGGAAGTAGAAGCACATTACTCATTGATCGATGTGGCGCCGTTCCCACGCAAACCATGGGAGGTATGTGAACTGGTTTCCCCGCTCAAGCCTTTCGAGGCGATGGCAATGTGCAAGCCGGTCGTGGTTTCAAGTACGCGGGCATTGCTGGAGATCGTCCAGGATGGCGTGAATGGGCTGGTTTTCGAAAAGGGACGTATTGACAGCCTCGCCGACGCATTGGAGAGACTGCTGGTCGATGCCGATCTGCGCGAGGAACTGGGGAAGCGCTCAAGGTCCTGGGTCGAGGAGAATCGCAGCTGGAGACGCGCAGGTTTGGACGTGGCCGGTGCATATGAGTTGGTGATGCACACCACCATGAATATTGCGAAGGATGGAGGGGCCCGCGAGTGACGTTGCCGGGCGGAGTTTTACCTTACGAGGAGCTGGCTGGAGCAAGGTCGCAGGGGGAGCTCGAGCGCGCTCACGTGATACTCGCCGAAGGCTGGCGTTTGAGCGCGGCGTATCCAAGCGTGGACCTGCAGGGGAACATCCCGTGGGATGAGGTTGATCCGGCACGACGCAGCTGGGTGTTCCGTATCCATTGCTGGGACATGATCGACATACTCCTGGCCGCCCATTCCAGAAGCCAACAGCATGATCTGCTGCGGCCCGCATTGCGTGTGGCGCTTGATTGGGCGGGTCGGTTCACGTTCTTGAAAGTGGGTGAGGATCCGTCCGGATTTGCTTGGTATGACATGGCAGTTGGTATCCGTGCGCAACGCCTGGCCTATGTGGTCGATGCTGCGATGGCGGCTGGGCTCCTGGATGGCGACGCACTGGAGCTGATGGAAGCTTGTCTGGTCCGGCATTGCAGAGAGCTCGCCGATGACAGCAAGGTAAGTTTTCACAGCAACCACGGTTTCTACCAGGTCGCCGGGCAGCTAGCGATGGCCCGCCGTTTCCGGGGGCGCCTGCCTGGAATGGATGCCCTGTTCCAGCAGGGCCAGATCCGGCTGATGGATATGCTCAAAACCCAATTCAGCAGTGAGGGCGTGCATCGCGAGCATTCGCCGGACTATCACAGGATGGTGTATCTCTCGCTCAATGCCCTGATGGAAGCGGGATTGGTCGAGCTTGACGAAGTTCGCTCGACGTTGGCGCTGATCGAGGATCAATTGGCCTGGTTTGTCTATCCGGATGGAACGCTGGTGAATTTCGGTGACTCCGATAGCCGGGACATGCTGCTGAGTCGGGCCAATGCAAGCAAATCCTGGAGGGGCGATGCCATGCGCTTCGTTGCCTCTTCCGGCCGTATTGGCAGCGCGCCGACACAGGATCTGAGAGCGTTTCCGGAAAGTGGATACGCGGTCGCACGTAACAGTTGGACAGCTCCTGCCGATAAGGCAGGTTATCTCGCGTTGAATGCGGCATTCCACTCGCGGACTCACAAGCATGCGGATGATCTGAGCTTGGTGTGGTTTGATCGAGGTGCGTCAGTATTCATCGATAGTGGACGCTACGGCTATATCGGGCGGACCGAACAGGGTGGGGCGCATTGGCTGGATGGCTTCTGGTATTCCGATCCAATGCGCATGCATGTCGAATCCACTCGTGCGCATAACACCATCGAGTTGGATCGGCAGAACTCGCCACGCAAAGATATCAAGCCATTCGGTAGTGCGTTGGGTCGGGTTGGTTTGGCCGAACGCGGGATTCGTTTCATGGAAGGGGAAGTTCGGTGGCGGGATGGTATTCGTTTTGCGCGGACGCTGCTATGGCTGCCGGAAGCATGGTTGCTGACGCTTGACTGGGTGCATGACAACAATCTCCAGCCGCATGAGTTCCGGCAGTATTGGCACTTGGCACCGTCGTTCTCACTCGAGCGCGAGGGAGATGGTTTCCTAGCAAAGTCGATTATGCATGACTTGCCTCTGTATATACTTCCGTTGCTGTCCGATACGCGCGCTGAAGGGCCTTGGCTGGGTGAGCGTGGCGAGCTCCAAGGTTATTATTCACCCAAAGAGAAAGTGGTGATTTCGACAAACGCATGTTCATTTGAAAAAAATGGCAGCAGCAGCATATTTGCGACGCTGTCGGCGTTTGCGACGAGCATATCGGTGGACTACGCGGTCAACGAGGCGGCCGCCTCAGGGCGTAATTACCGGCTTGAATTCACTGTCGATGGAGTCTGTCACAGGCTGCGTTTGGCTCGGCCTGCAGGTGGGGACTTCTCGATCGACTATTCGCAGGTCAGGGTCTCCTGAGTGCAGCCTGCGGGTGGTGGGCTGGTTGACTGAGTCGTTGGTTCAGAAAGAAAACATGGCGGTGTCTGATGGCTGTAATGGATGAGGGTTGGTAACGATGGACGACCAAGGACTTTTTGCTTATGAGAATCTGTCGGGAATGGCCCCGGAGAAAGCCTTGGCCCGCGCGGAAGAAAATCTCTCTGTGGGTTGGAGCCATCGCGGTCGTTATGCCCCGATTGCGTATGGAAAGACATGGCCCTGGTTTGATGTCGCCCCTCAGAACGCAGCTCGGAATTTCCATCTGCACGCTTGGGACATGGTCAACGAGTTGCTGATTGCGCACACCTGCGGTGGCGACGAACGGTTGTTTCACGCAGCATGTGCGGTGGCAGAGGACTGGATCAGTCATTTTCCCCGCTGGGAAGAGGGCAACGGCGTCGAGTTCTCCTGGTATGACATGGCTGTCGGATTGAGGTCCCTAAGGCTTGCGTACTTGCTTGACGCAGGTCAGCGTCTGGGCTTGATCGATGAACGGGTTGCTGCACTTTTCTGGGCAAGTCTGGAAGAACATCGACGGTACCTGGAAGATGATGCGAATATCATCTTCCACAACAACCACGGCTTCTATCAAGTAGTGGGGCAGTTGGCGATGGCGCGCCGCTTTCAGCATCGCAATGCAGCGATGGCAAGAGCCCGGGAATTGGGTGAAAAACGCCTGAAGCAGATGATTGATGCTCAATTCACCAGCGAAGGTGTTCATCGTGAACACTCGCCGGATTACCATCGAATGGTCTATCTCAGTTTGAGAGGTGTGGTTGCAGAGGGGTTGATCGCAGACCCAGAGATTGCTGCGTTGATAATTCGCATCGAGCAGGCGCTTATGTGGTTCGTCGCGCCGGACTCGACGCTGGTACGGTTTGGTGATAGCGACGAGCGGAAGCTCATCTATAAGCCGGCTGACGCTGAACGGCTATGGGTAACTGATGGTATGCGCTTTCTTACCAGTCAGGGTAAATGCGGACGCTCACCCGCTGGGCCCGCACATCATGGCTTCATGGATTCAGGGTATTTTGTCGCTCGCGACCGCTGGCCGTCAGGTGAGGATGATTTTTCGGATCGTTCGTATCTCGCGCAGATTTGCTGCTTCCATTCCCGGGCGCATAAGCACGCTGATGATCTTAGTTTTGTCTGGTATGAATCAGGTATTCCGATTCTGATTGATGCGGGGCGCTACGGATATTTTGGAAAGGCGCTGGCCGGTAGTGATCTCTGGAAGGATGGCTATTGGTATTCAGACCCAGGCCGGATTTATGTGGAGAGGACGCGCGCCCACAATACGGTAGAGATCGATGGCGCCAATCATCCGCGAAAGGATGTGAAGCCATACGGCAGCGCGCTGCGCAGGTCCGGGTGCGGGGAGGATGGCATCTATTATTCCGAAGCCGAAGTAAGGCACGGTGGGGTTCGATTCATTCGTACGCTGGCTTGGCTTCCAGGTAAATGGTTGTTAGTGTGGGATTGGCTGAAAGATCGTTATTCCGTCTCGCACGAGTATAAACAGTGGTTGCATTTCCCGTGCGGGGCTGGCGCTGATTTCAATGCGTTGGGTGTAAAAGTCGACATTCCGGGATTGGATGGGCCAGTTCAACTTGTCGATATGCTCGGTCCTGCTGGCTCGGTGATGGTGCAGGAAGGCGTATGCGATGAACACGGGAATCCTGTCCAAGGCTTCCATTCGCCGTCGGAGAAGAAGCTGGTGCCCAACGTGGCGATCGGCGTGCAGCGTTCCGGATCCTCTGCGATTTATGCCACGTTGCTGGCTTTGCAGCCGGTGGAACCCGAGAGCATCCAGAAGCGCGTTTCCCCATCCGGGGTCGAGGTCAGGCTGCGCTGGAGCCAAGGAGGGGAGGAGTATGATCTGCAGCTAAACCGGCAGGTTGGCGTGTCATCGCCGGCACGCTTGACGACTGTTGAATGAGTTGTCTGCCTGTATACTCCCCATCGTGCCGCAATGGGCGGAGTTGAATGCATCATGAGGATGATTGGTATGCTTAACAAGGCTATCGGCTTGGCGTTGGTGACTGTTCTGGGAGTGTCGCTGGCGGGTTGCAACAAAGGGGAAGAAGTTCCTAAGGCTGAGATGCCGGCGGAGAGCGCCTCGCAGGAACAGGCCAAGGCTCCGTCTGGACCCGATAGCGCGCAAGCTGGCGCTTCTGCTATGCCCTACGGTTTCGTTGTGCCGTTCGCGGCCAATGTGGTTCGTGACCAGGTGGTCGATAACGACAAAGGTGGCAGCCAGCGACGCGTACAGCTGCTGGCACCAGGCCTTGCTCCGACAGAAGCCGAAGCCAAGCTTGCAGAAGCTTTTGCCGCTGCCGGTTTCAAGGGTGGCAAGCTCGCGGAGCGTGAAGGTGTGCGCAGCATCAACTATCGCAAGGATGGAAAGGTGGCCGTGGTTGTCAGTGTCAAGGGTGTGGACGCAGGCAGTTCGGAAATCCGGTTTGGCTGGAATCAGTAAGTTTTAAAATTGAAGAAGAAGGGGTAGCCAATTGGCTACCCCTTTTTATTTGGTAATTCCCCTCACTTCTGGACCAGAAGAGAAGGGAGTGTGGAGATCGGAGGATCGCGCAGGCGCTTGTATAGCCGGTTTGCAGGTTTGCGGTGGTTGAAGCGATACGGACCTTGCCCAGACATAGGTGGGAGTATTTGCTTGGCACGCTGCGGTACGGATACAGCCAGTTCTTGGCGTAGCTCCCGAAGCCCTCGATGCCGTTGATGTGGTCATGTCCGACCGGCCGGCCTTTCTCCTTGCGGATGACCACATGGTCTCCGCGCAGCTTCATGGCAGCGTAGACCTGCCACTGATCGGTGTAGTGCAGCGAGCTTCGCGGGTGTGGGCATCGATCTGCTGCATAACTGCGTTACGATCATGGGTAGCGATCGGCATCGCCTTGACCTGACCGTTGCGCTTGATGATCCCGAACACGATCACCTTGCCCGGGGCGCGCCCCAGCCGCGCGGGCCGTGGCGAGCGCCTCCGAAGGTGGTTTCGTCGCATTCCAAGGCGCCGGTGAATGGCTCTCGCCACTGCTCGGCATGTGCACAACAGGTCCGCAGTAGCCGGTACATTTTCTCGCCGTGCTGGCCCCGCAGACGGGCTGGAAACGCTACCGATAGACCGGCACACCCAGCACGAAGCGCCTCGATCAACTGGCGCTTCTGGGCGTCCGTGAGCCAGACGCTTGCCCGTGCTGACAGATCATCCCGCTGGTGGTGGTCGCAGGCTTTGCACTTGTGCCGGTGATCGGCCGAGGCCCAGAACCGGGCACGCCCACAGGCGGTGCATTCGCGCATGAGAACCAGCCAAAGCTGGTCCAGAACCTGGGGGAATTACCTTTGTTTTCAGAGTGTCACTTTCAGTGGGTGGCTCTCCGCGTCCCGCTCGAGTCCGCCGCTTCGCACGATCGAAGCAGCGTACAGGCTGAACAGAAAATAGCGATCATTTGGTGTGGCTGCACCATCAAGCAGTTTCAATACATGCGCGTCGTTGACCATGCTCCGCAACACCTGATCGGTGCTTTCCAGATACTGTCTCTTGAATTCTGGCAGCAGCTGCAGCCAGTTCATCCGCCAATCTGTGTTCCTGCCGATGCCCTGGCCGCGCGGAATGAATGCGCGCGGGTGCAGCTCGCGGATCCGCGCATTCTCCGCTGCCCCATCGCATTTCCAGTCGTCGTAAGCAATTGGCACGTTGACCAGATCCGGGTTGAGAGTACTTACGAGGTGATGGATCAAGCGATCACCGACTCGCAAGTGGGGTGGAAGCTTGTAGATAAGCGTGGTGAGGCGATTATCCAGGAACGGATAGAATGATCTGTGTGAAATGTCGCCGGGCCTCGAAATAGCCGAGCCCCAACGTCCCAGTTTCGTCACAAGGTAGCCGAAGTCGGCTACCTGCAATGCGGTGAGTTGGTATGGAGAGAACCTCTCCATCCAGTTCTGGATGAGATTGGAGAATTCCAGTTGAAGATCGGGCCTGAAAGAAGTGGAGAATTTGCCCCAGCGCTTCTGCAAAGTGGAGGTAGGCTGCCGTGCTGCAAGTGCGACCTGATCTGCCTTGCTGGCATGGCCGCCGCGCATCAACTCGCCGCCGAGTCCATTCAGCGTGATTCGCTTGTTGAACCGGGGATTGTAGGTCTGGTTTACCCATGCAACCACTGATGCGTCGGACGCGCGCAACAAGCCGTGTGTACGTTGATAGAAGTCGACGGTGGTTTCCGTCGCATCCGCCAGTGGAGAAGTCCCATACGGCACTATTTCATGCTTGATTCCCGCCGCTTTGGCTACGAGAGTCGCGGAATAGACATCGGATTCGTTGGATGAGCCGCCGGAATATGTTCGGCCCTCCACTTCGAACCCGGCCGCCACGAAGGCAGCCAGCAGCAGCCTTGAATCCTTGCCGCCGCTGAGATTCAACACGATCTGACCCGAGAGGTCGGTCGCGGTACGGCATGCAGCGATCAGTGCGTCAGTGATCTCGTGGAATACGTTCTCATCCACGACGGATTCGATGCTTTCGACAAAGGTCTGGTAGAGATCGGAGGATATCGAGAGCTGTCCGCCCGCGGTTGTGATTGAGCTGTATCCTGGCAGTGCCTCGACATCTTTGTAGAATGTTTCATCGGCGATGAAGTGGCCTGAGTTCAGGAAGCCGAAGAGCTTGTCCTCTTCATGGGAGAGGGCCCCCATCTGAGTGGCCGCCGCCACGCTGGCCGACCAGTTTCCCATGCAAAGCAGGTCGCCCGAGTCCGTGTGGTAAACCGGGTCCTGGCGGGCCAGAGGAACTGCAGCGCACGCATCGCCGTGATCCAGGTCGAAGATGGCAGCGCTGAATCGGCCACTCATCAGACCGATCTGGCGGTGCAGCAGCGGGCCCGCGACAAGGCCTTGAAGCTGCTCTTCGGCGGGCACCGGGTATCCCACCGCATATACGACCTGGGTGGCGGACTCGACGGGCTGCGGACCGCCATCTTCATTGCTGAACCAGAATGCCGCGCCAGTCATATCCCGCGATACGTGGACCTTGCGAGCGATGACGTTGTCCGGGAACGGACCAAATCTGATGATGCGCTCGGTCAGTGTTTCGATTTCATCCAGCGTGAAGCGGCCACGTTTATTCTTTACGAAAGTTACATGTTGCATGCAGCGGACCTCGCTTTTTCTAGAATATCAGTTTGCGCTGTGAGAAGTTGTGAGAGCTTTGGATGGCGATGCGCAGAATGACAGCCGCTGTCTTAGTCCTTCAGAAGCTGCGAAAAATAGGCGGTGCCGTCGGTCTCGTCTTTCGAGGCTGAGGCCGGTGTGACCTGCAGTAGAACGCGTTCGGTCTTTTTACCATTGGAGAAAATCGAACGCAGTTCGCCGACCGGGGTATCTTTGATTCGCCCTTGCCGCAGACCCGCCTTGGTCAACTCAGCGGACAGTGCCTGGAATGCTTCAATGGCTGTTTTGCCACTGTACTTCAGGCGCACCTGTCTGTATCTCTTGCCGTCGCGAACCACATTGTCACGATCTAGATCAATGGTATGCGGGAACGGAATCTGGATGTTGAGGGGAAGTGCGTTCCCCGTTGGTTGCACAGGCGGGGCTGACGGGCTGCCTTCAGCAAGCGCCGCCCTGTCAATGATGCCCGCTTCAACCAGATGATGTTCGAGTGCCGGGGCCAGCGAGTCGATATAGGTACGGGTGAGGTGCGAGCCCTGGCGGTAAACCAATACGCCCCCGATCACGGCGGAGCAGGTTGTCCGGTTGCATATGGCATTGTTCATGTCAATGAAGCTCACCGCTTCCATGCTGCTTGCCGCGGCGCGCATGCTGGCGGTCGCGGGAGCGTTCTTCCGCGGAAACGCGCACTCGGTCAGTTTGTCCGGGTTGCGCGCAACGCATTCGTAGACGTTGCTGGGGGGGCCTGGGTTGTTTGCAATGGCGACTACACGGATGCCTGCATCGGTGAGGCTCTGCCAGCTGCTTCTCAGTGCGCTGATTTCTGCATCATTTTCGGCCGCCGATCCGCCCCCCATCGAGACGATTGCGATGTCCGGCTTTTGAGTTCCTAGAATGAGTGGGCGCACCAGATGATTCCATTCGGTGCATTCCACGTAGGGGGCGTTTCCGCGCTGCAGCAGTGGACGATCATGGAACCCGCAGGATGACTTCGCATGCACGAGTATCCGCCAGTCATGAGCCTGTGCGATGCGTTGCAGTGCCGGCAACCACTGCACTACCTTGGAGTCGCCAATTACCGCCACCGTGGTCTTTGCATCAGGATTGCCGTAGTAGCAGGGTTTGGGCGTGGATTCGCCAAACCCCAATTGGCAGCCATCTTCATATGCCTGCGGTACGTCACGGGTCGCGGCTTCGGGCAAGGGAGTGATGACCGGCGAGGTGTCCGATGGCTGCAGGGCGACATCATCAGGGTTGTCCAGGCCACTCAGAGCCATTGCGCCAGCCGGCTTCGCGGTGGGTTCTGCACGCTGAGGGGCTGATGTGCTGGTATGCCACAGTGAAGCCAGAATCAGGCAGAGTCCTGCAACGATGCCGATCAAAGTGAAGTTGAGGCCGGTGCTGAGTGCATATCTCGGGTTGTCATGCATGCGCTTGGATTCCCGGATCGGGTTTTCCACCCAATGCAAGGTCAGCCAAGCAAGTGCAATGGAGCTAGCTGCGATACCAAGGATCACAGATGCACTGATTTCGTTGCCCCAGTGAGCCTTGGCAAGTTGGACCAGCGGCCAGTGCCAGAGGTAAAGCGAGTAGGAGAGTCCTCCTATCCAGACCATGGGCGATGTGCCCAATATGGCGAGGGGGCCCTTTCGTCCAGCTGCGAAGCCACCCGCGATCACCGCGGCGGCACCGAGTGTAGGGGCCAGCGCAGCGTAACCAGGCCATGCCGTATCACGGCTGATCAGCGTCGAACTGATCACGATGCAGGCGACACCCAGCCAGCCCAGCGTTGCCGCAATTCCGGCTGGGATGCGTGTCCAGTGCACGGCAGTCAGCGCGATGGTTGCGCCGATTGCCAGTTCCCACATTCTGGTTGTAGTGATGAAGTATGCGGTGGCGGGTGAAGTGGTGGTGTGGATGATCGAGTAGACAAAAGAAGGGACGCCTACCAGAACGGTCACCGCGAGTAGCAACGGCCTGCCTTTGATCCAGCGCCCCATTGCCCATAACAGGGCTACCAGAAGTAATGGCCAGACAATGTAGTACTGCTCTTCCACGGCCAGCGACCAGAAATGTTGAACCGGCGATGGGGCAATATCTTCAGCCAGGTAATCAACAGAGCGCTCTGCAAGCCGCCAGTTGATGAAATAGCCCGCGGCCGCAGTGATGTCACCACCGATGGCTTGCCAGCGGGTGCTGGGCATCAGCCACCAGCTTGCCGCGGCGGTGCTGGCCAGGACCAAGGCGGCAGCAGGGAAAAGACGCTTGGCACGGCGGGCATAGAAGTTGACCAGGTTGATCGTGCCCGTCTTGTCGATCTCCCGCGCCAGCAAGTTGGTGATGAGAAATCCGGAGATGACAAAGAAAACATCAACTCCGGAGAAGCCGCCGCCGAGCCAATGCCCATCCAGGTGATAGACCAGAACCATCAATACCGCTATCGCCCGAAGGCCTTCGACATCGGCGCGAAAAGAGGTCGGCTGTTGGTGAATGGTCATCGTTGAACGTCCGGATCAGGGAGTACTTGCAATCACATTGGCGATGCGCGTTGAGGAATTTCCATCTCCGTAAGGGTTGTGAGCCCTGGACATCACCGCATACGCTTCTGGATCATCGAGCAATGCATTTGTTTCGGAACTGATCGCGGCGGCGCTGGTGCCGACCAGTTTGACTGTACCGGCCTCGACAGCTTCGGGTCGTTCAGTGGTATCGCGCATCACCAGCACTGGCTTGCCCAGTGAAGGAGCTTCTTCCTGGATGCCGCCGGAATCGGTGACGATGACGTGGGAGCGGCTCATCAGATAAACGAAAGGCAGGTAGTCCTGCGGATCTATGAGGTGAACAGACGGCTGTTCACCAAGAATCCGCTTTACCGGTTCCTGGACGTTCGGATTGAGATGAACTGGGTACACAACCTGAGTGTCTCCGCGCGCTGCGATGTCCTTCAGTGCATGGCATATCTGCTCGAAGCCGTCGCCAAAATTCTCGCGACGATGGCCGGTGACCAGAATCAGCCGCTTGGAGGAATCGAGGAATGGAAAGCGCCCCGCCAGTTCGGCTTCCAGTACTGGGTTGGTCTTGATCTTGTCCACTACGGCAAGGAGCGCATCGATGACAGTGTTGCCGGTGACGTGGATCGTTTCCGGTTTGACGTTTTCGATACGAAGATTGTCAGCCGATTTCTGAGTTGGCGCGAAATGCAGATTGGCCAGTACACCAGTCAGCTTGCGATTGGCCTCTTCCGGCCAGGGCGAGTAAAGGTTGCCGGTACGCAGGCCCGCTTCCACATGTCCAATGGCCGTACGCTGGTAGAACGCAGCCAGTGACGTTGCGAATGTAGTGCTGGTATCGCCATGTACCAGAACGATATCGGGCTTGTGCTTGGCGATTATCTGCTCCATGCCTTGCACGATCCGCGAGGTCAGGCCCGAAAGGCTCTGGCCGGGTTGCATGACGTTGAGATCCTCGTCGGGAGTGATCTCGAACAATTCCAATACCTGATCCAGCATCTGTCGGTGCTGGGCGGTGACGGCGACGATGGTTTCCAGTTCTGGACGCTGTTTGAGTGCGGTCACCAGGGGAGCCATTTTGATGGCTTCAGGACGGGTGCCGAAAACCACCATTACTTTTTTGCGAAGCGTCATTTTGCTGTGAACTCCTTGTTTGCGCTTGGTAGGCCCATGCTGGCTGAAGTCCGACGGGCTTTAGCATGCTCTTGCAGTCTTTTATTCTACGCTGGACGCCATTGTGTTTTTCCCGATGTAGCCGGGTATCCGTCGCGTAACAGAAAACGGCCTCCGAAAAGGCCGTTCAAGGTTGCTGGGTGGTTTGATCCGGTATTACAACGCCGCTTCCAGCTCCGGCAGCAGGGTGAACAGGTCACCTACCAGCCCGATATCGGCCACCTCGAAGATCGGCGCGTCGCCGTCCTTGTTGATGGCCACGATGGTGCCGGCGTCCTTGATGCCGGTCAGGTGCTGGATGGCGCCGGAGATGCCCACGGCGATGTACAGCTCCGGGGCGATGATCTTGCCGGTCTGGCCTACCTGCATGTCGCTGGGGACGTAGCCGGCGTCGACCGCGGCGCGCGAGGCGCCCACGGCGGCACCGAGCTTGTCGGCCAGCTGGTAGATCACCTTGAAGTTCTCTTCAGAGCCGACGCCGCGGCCACCGGAGACCACGCGCCTGGCGCTCTGCAGGTCCGGGCGGTCGCTCTTGCCGGCGGCCAGGCCGATGAAGCGGGTATGCGAGGGCAGGGCGGCGTCGACGCTGATGGCTTCGACCGGTGCGTTGTTGCCCCTGGCCGCTTCCGGCCAGGAGGCGGCGCGCACGGTGGCCACGACCACCTGGTCGGCCGGCACCTCGACGGTGATGATGGCGTTGCCTGCGTAGATCGGGCGCTTGAAGGCATGCGGGCCTTCCACGGCCATCAGGTCCGAGACCTGGTTGACGCCCAGCAGGGCGGCCACGGCCGGCATCAGGTCCTTGCCGGTGGTGGTGGACGGGCCGAACACGTGGCTGTAGCCGGCGGCGACCTTGGCGATCTGCGGAGCCTGCACCTGCGCCAGGGCATGCTCGTTGGCTGGATTGGCGATGGTCAGTACCTTGCCGACGCCGGCGATCTGCGCGGCTTCGGCGGCGATGGCGGCCGGATCGGCGGCCAGCACCAGTACGTCGATGTCGCCACCGATGGCGGCCGCGGCCGAGACGGTCTTGGCGACGGCGCTGTTGAGCTTGCCGTCCAGGTGTTCGGCGATGACGAGAATCTTGGCCATTACAGCAACCCCTTCTGCTTGAGTGCGGCCACCAGTTCGGCGGCGTCCTTCACCATCACGCCCTTGCTGCGCTTGGCCGGGGCGGCGTAGTGGGTGGTCTTGAACGTGTCGGCGGCTTCGACGCCCAGGTCGGCCAGCTGCAGGGTTTCCAGCGGCTTGGCCTTGGCCTTCATGATGTCCGGCAGCTTGATGAAGCGCGGCTCGTTCAGGCGCAGGTCGGTGGTGATCACCGCCGGCAGGTCGACTTCCAGCGTTTCCAGGCCGGCGTCGACTTCACGGGTGACCGTGGCCTTGCCGTCGGCGATCTCCACCCTGGAGGCGAAGGTCGCCTGCGGGCGCGCCCACAGCGTGGCCAGCATCTGGCCGGTCTGGTTGGCGTCGTCGTCGATGGCCTGCTTGCCGAGGATGACCAGGTCCGGCTGCTCCTTCTCCACCAGCTTGAGCAGGGTGCGGGCGGCGGTCAGCGGCTGGATGGCTTGGTCGGTGACCACGTGGATGGCGCGGTTGGCGCCCATGGCCAGGCCATTGCGCAGGTGCGCCTGGGCATCGGCCGGGGCGATGGTGGCGACCACGACCTCGGTGGCGATGCCCTTGTCGCGCAGGCGCAGGGCTTCTTCCAGCGCGATTTCGTCGAACGGATTGGGCGAGAGCTTGACGCCGTCGGTGACCACGCCGGAACCATCCGGCTTGACCTGAATGCGGACGTTGTAGTCCACCACGCGCTTGTACGCGACGAGGATTTTCATGTGCTGCGGGATCCTTCGGTTGCAGGGGGCCGGCGCCAGTGCCGGACGAAAGTCCCGATTCTAGCGGGTGGGGGATTCCCGTGCGAATGCGTATGGATACCTGCCCGTTCCGCGCCCAGGCTCGCCGGGGAGGCAGAGCGGCAGATATCCGGACGACGCTTTTCCCGGCCGCGACAGCGTTGGTGGGGCAGCCTGTATCCTTGCCGCCAGGAGCAGGCTTCGGATCGCATGGATCCGGGCGCGTGGACGGTTCAGGAGATAAGAAGAGTGCCCACCTGGCTAGTGACCGGCGGCGCCGGCTTCATCGGCGGCAATTTCGTGCTGGAGGCAGTCGCCCGCGGCATCAAGGTCATCAACCTCGATGCGCTGACTTATGCAGGCAACCTGCGGACGCTGGCGAGCCTGGAGGGCAACCCGGGGCATGTCTTCGTGCAGGGCGACATCGGCGACCGCGCCCTGGTCGAGCGCCTGCTGGCCGAACACCAGCCCCAGGCGGTGCTGAATTTCGCCGCCGAGAGCCATGTGGACCGTTCGATCGACGGACCGGGTGCGTTTATCCAGACCAACGTGGTCGGTACCCTCGGCCTGCTCGAGGCGGTGCGCGATTACTGGAAGGCGCTGCCGGCCAGCCAGGGCGAGGCCTTCCGCTTTCTGCATGTCTCCACCGACGAGGTCTACGGCACGCTGGGCGAGACCGGCAGGTTCACAGAGACCACGCCGTATGCGCCGAATTCGCCATATTCGGCGTCCAAGGCCGCGTCGGACCATCTGGTGCGCGCGTTCCACCACACCTACGGGCTGCCGGTGCTGACCACCAATTGTTCCAACAACTACGGCCCATACCACTTCCCGGAGAAACTCATTCCGCTGGTGATCGCCAAGGCGCTGGCCGGCGAGCCGCTGCCGGTGTACGGCGATGGCAGGCAGGTGCGCGACTGGCTGTTCGTGTCCGACCACTGCGAGGCAATCCGCACCGTGCTGGCCAAGGGCCGCATTGGCGAGACCTACAACGTTGGCGGCAACTCGGAAAGGCAGAACATCGAAGTGGTGCAGGCGATCTGCGCGCTGCTGGACGAGCGCCGCCCGCGTGCCGACGGCCAGCCGCGCAGCAGCCAGATCACCCATGTCGCCGACCGTCCGGGCCACGACCGCCGCTATGCGATCGATGCGTCCAAGCTGAAGGACGAACTGGGCTGGGAGCCGGCCCATACCTTCGAGCAGGGCATCGCCGTCACCGTGGACTGGTACCTGGACAACCAGGACTGGGTCACCGCGGTACTCGACGGCAGCTATCGCCTGCAGCGCATTGGCATCAGACGGTGAGCGCTCCCATGACACGACGCAGAGGCATCATCCTGGCGGGAGGAACCGGTACCCGCCTGTATCCGATCACCCAGGGCGTAAGCAAGCAACTGCTTCCGGTATACGACAAGCCGATGATCTATTACCCGCTCAGCGTGCTGATGCTGGCGGGAATCCGCGAAGTGCTGGTGATCAATACCCCGCATGAACAGCCCGTGTTCCGGCAACTGCTGGGCGACGGTTCGCAGTGGGGCATGGACATCCAGTATGCGGTGCAGCCCAGCCCCGATGGTCTGGCGCAGGCCTACCTGATCGGGCGCGATTTCGTCGGCGGCAGGCCGAGCTGTCTGGTGCTGGGCGACAACATCTTCCACGGACATGGCCTGCGTGACGTGCTCAAGCGTGCCGACGCCCGCAATGCCGGTGCGACCGTGTTCGGCTACTGGGTCAACGATCCGGAGCGTTACGGCGTGGCTGAGTTCGATCCGAACGGCAAGGTGGTCGGCCTGGTCGAGAAGCCGGAGAATCCGCGGTCGAACTACGCGGTCACCGGCCTGTACTTCTACGACGGCAATGCCAGCGACTACGCCGCCGCGCTCAGGCCTTCGTCGCGGGGAGAACTTGAGATCACCGATCTGAACAAGTGCTACCTGGATGCGGGCGCGTTGTATCTCGAACAGCTGGGGCGAGGCTACGCCTGGCTGGATACCGGGACTCATCAGTCTCTGCTCGAGGCTTCGAATTTCATCGAGACCATCCAGACCCGCCAGGGCCTGCAGGTTTGCTGCCCGGAGGAGATCGCCTACGGGCAGGGCTGGATCGGCGCCGCGGAGCTGGAAGCGCTGGCCGCGCCGCTGCTCAAGAACGGCTATGGCCAGTACCTGCAGAAGCTGCTGCGGCGGGGCATCGTTCCGTGAAAGTGATCGAAACGTCTCTGCCTGGCTGCATGGTGATCGAGCCGGCGGTGTTCGGCGACGCGCGCGGCGTGTTCTTCGAAACCTGGAACGCCGAGCGTTTCGGCGCGCATGGGTTGCCGGCGAGGTTCGTGCAGAGCAATGTCTCGACTTCGGCCAAGGGCGTGCTGCGTGGCCTGCACTACCAGTGGCCGCGGCCGCAGGGCAAGCTGGTCAGCGTGCTGGAGGGCGAGGTCTATGACGTGGCCGTCGATATCCGCCGTGGTTCGCCGACGTTTGGCCGCTGGGCGGCCGCGATCCTGAGCAGCAGCAACCGGCGCCAGCTCTGGATTCCGCCTGGCTTCGCCCACGGTTTCGCGGTCCTGTCGGATACGGCGCTGTTCAACTACCTGTGCACCGACGTCTACGTGAAGGAGGCCGATGCCGGCATCCGCTGGAACGACGCCGACATCGCCATCGACTGGCCGCTCAGCGCGCCCACGCTCTCGGCCAAGGACCAGAACGCGCCGTTCCTGGAGGACATCCCCGAGGATCGCCTGCCGGTATACGCGCCATGACGGTGCTGGTGTTCGGTGGCAACGGCCAGGTCGGCCGCGAACTGCTGCGCGCGCTGGCGCCGCTGGGCCCGGTAGCGGCCACCACCCGCAGCGGTACCCTGGTCGATGGCAGCGCCTGTGAGGTGGCCGATTTCGACCAGCCCGGCAGCCTGCCGGCGTTGCTGGATCGCCTGCAGCCTGCAGTGGTGGTCAACGCCGCGGCCTACACCGCGGTGGACCGCGCCGAACAGGAGCCGGAGGCGGCGTTCCGCGCCAATGCGCAGGCACCGGGCGTGATCGCGCGCTGGTGCGCCGCCCATGGCGTGCCGTTGGTGCACTATTCCACCGACTACGTCTTCGATGGGCAGGGCAGCACGCCCTACCGCGAGGACGCGCTGACCGCGCCGCTGGGCGTGTACGGCACCAGCAAGCGTGATGGCGAGGACGCCGTGCGCGCCGCAGGCGGGCGTCACCTGATTTTCCGCACGGCATGGGTTTATGCCTCGCACGGCGCAAATTTCCTGCGCACCATGCTGCGTGTGGGCGCCGGGCGCGAACAGCTGCGCGTGGTCGCCGACCAGATCGGCACGCCGACGCCGGCGGCGCTGATCGCCGACGTCACCGCGCAGGCGCTGCGGCATCCGGGGGGGCTGTCCGGTACCTGGCATCTGACCGCATCGGGCCAGACCAGCTGGCATGCCTTCGCCGAGGCGATCTTCGCCGAAGCGGTGGCCGCCGGTGTGCTGGCGAAGGCGCCGGTGGTGGAGGCAATCCCCAGTTCGGCGTATCCGACGCCGGCCAGACGCCCGGCGTGGTCGGTGCTGGACAACCAGCGGCTGCAGCAGGATTTCGGCATCGTGCTGCCGACCTGGCAGGACGGATTGAAGCGGGTGATGGCGGAGATCGCTGCAGCCTGACCCGGCCGGGTCGAGTACAGAAAAAAATCCCGGCCACTGGCCGGGATTCCTGCCTGCGCAAGGGCGGCTTCAGCTGCGCCCGTAGGTATCCTCGAAGCGCACGATGTCGTCCTCGCCGAGGTAGCTGCCGGACTGCACCTCGATCAGCTCCAGCGGCAGTTTGCCCGGGTTGCGCAGGCGGTGGGTCACGCCCAGCGGGATGTAGGTGCTCTGGTTCTCGCCCAGCAGCAGCACCTCGTCGCCGCGGGTGACTTCTGCGGTGCCGCTGACCACTACCCAGTGCTCGGCGCGGTGGTGGTGCATCTGCAGGCTCAGGGTGCCGCCGGGTTTGACCGTGATGCGCTTGACCTGGAAGCGCTCGCCGTTGTCGATGGAGTCGTAGGCACCCCAGGGACGGTAGACCTTGCGGTGCCAGGTGGCCTCGCTGCGGCCCTCGGCCTTCAGTCGCGCCACCACGTCCTTGACCTCCTGCATGCGGTCGGCCTTGCCGACCAGCACCGCGTCCTCGGTCTGCACCACGACCACGTCGTCCAGCCCCACCAGCGCCACCAGGCGCTCGCTGTAGGCGTAGGTGTTGCGGCAGTCGATGGCGATCACGTCGCCGTGGTGGGCATTGCCGTCGCCATCCTGGATGGAGACATCGCGCAGCGCGGTCCACGAGCCGACGTCGTTCCAGCCCGCGTCCAGCGCCACCACCACCGCATCGGCGGTTTTCTCCATCACCGCGTAGTCGATCGAGTCCGATGGCACCGCGGCGAACGCCGCGGCGTCGAGCCGGGTGAAGTCGGCATCGCGGCGCGCGCCCTCCCAGGCGCCGCGGCTGCGTTCGAGCATGACCGGGTCGAAGCGGGCCAGTTCTTCCAGGTAGCGCGAGGCGCGGAACAGGAACATGCCGCTGTTCCACAGGTACTGGCCGCTGGCCACGTAACCGGTGGCGGTTTCCAGGTCGGGCTTCTCGACGAAGCGTTCGACCCGGCGCGCGCCTTCGCCGGGCTCGGCCTTGATGTAGCCGTAGCCGGTTTCCGGGCCGGTCGGGACGATGCCGAAGGTCACCAGCTTGCCCGTCGCCGCGGCCGCCGCGGCCTGGCGCACGGCGGCGTGGAAGGCGGTTTCGTCGGCGATCACGTGGTCCGAAGGCAGGACCAGCAGCAGCGGATCATCGCCGCTGCGCATGGCTTCCAGCGCGGCCACGGCGATGGCCGGCGCGGTGTTGCGCCCGGCCGGCTCGAGGATGATCGCCTGCGGCTCGGCGCCCACCTGCTGCAGCTGCTCGGCGGCGACGAAGCGGTGCGTTTCGTTGGCGATCACCAGCGGGCCGTGCGCGGCGACGGGCGCGACCCGGTGCCAGGTGGCCTGAAGCATGGTCTGCTCGCCGGCCAGCGGCAGGAATTGCTTGGGGTAGGCCTCGCGCGAGAGTGGCCACAGGCGGGTGCCGGAGCCGCCGGACAGGATGACGGGCGTGATGTCGCTCATGACAGCCTCAGGCCGAAAGCAGGGTGGAGATTTCGTCGGTGCGCGCCCGCAGCAGGGCCGCATCGCCGCGCGTCTCGACGTTGAGCCGCAGCAGCGGCTCGGTATTGGAACTGCGCAGGTTGAAGCGCCAGTCGCTGAAGTCGGCGCTGATGCCATCCGTATGGTCCAGCACGGGGGACTGCACGGCGAAATGCTGCATCACCCGTTCCACCGCCGCCCTGGCGTCGGCCACCTTGAAGTTGATCTCGCCGCTGCACGGGTAGGCGGCCATGCGGTCCTCGACCAGCTCGGCCAGGGACTGGCCGCTGGTCGACACCAGCTGCGCGATCAGCAGCCACGGGATCATGCCCGAGTCGGCGTAGGCGAACTCGCGGAAATAATGGTGCGCGCTCATCTCGCCGCCGTAGACCGCGTTCTCCGCGCGCATCTTCTCCTTGATGAAGGCGTGCCCGCTCTTGCACAGCACCGGCACGCCGCCGGCCGCTTCCACCATTTCCACCGTGTTCCAGACCAGGCGCGGGTCGTGCACGACCTTGCCGCCGGGGGTGCGCGCCAGGATCGCCTTGGCGAGCAGGCCGACCAGGTAGTAGCCCTCGATGAAGCGGCCGTCATGGTCGAAGAAGAAACAGCGGTCGAAGTCGCCATCCCAGGCGATGCCGAAATCGGCGCCGTGCGCGCGCACCGCGTCGGCGGTGGCGGCGCGGTTCTCCGGCAGCAGTGGATTGGGGATGCCGTTGGGGAAGCTGCCGTCGGGTTCATGGCAGATGCGCACGAATTCCAGCGGCAGGTGCGGGGCGAGCAGGTCGACGATGGCGCCGGCGCCGCCGTTGCCGGCGTTGACCACCAGCTTCAGCGGTTTGAGCGTGGCCACGTCCACGTAGGACAGCAGATGGGCGATATAGGCGCTCTTGTCGTGCCGTTCGACCTGCCCGGCGCGCGGCGCCTGTGCCGGCGCGGTATCGGCGGCCACCGCGTCGGAGATGGCGAACAGGCCGGTATCGGAGCTGATCGGCCGCGCCTGCGCCTTGACCAGCTTCATGCCGTTGTAGTCCATCGGGTTGTGGCTGGCGGTGACCATCACCCCGCCGGCGGCGCCCAGGTGGTCGGTCTGGAAATAGACCTCCTCGGTGCCGCACAGGCCGATGTCGATCACCTCGCGGCCTTCGCCGCGCAGCCCGGCGGCCAGCGCTTCCTGCAGGCCGGGGCTGGTCAGGCGCACGTCGTGGCCAAGTACCACCGGGCCCGCGCCGAGCCGGGCGGACAAGGCCTTGCCGATCTTTCGCGCGAGGTCGGCGTTGAGTTCCCCGGGCACGCGGCCGCGGATGTCGTAGGCCTTGAACGCGGGTAAGGGCATGCGGGCAACCTGTCGATGCGTGGAAAGGCGCCCAGTTTAATCGCTCGGCGGTGAGCGGATCGTTCGCGGCTGGACGAAGGTCCAAGAGGGCGGGCGATGGACTGGCGCTAGAATGCGGCCATCCTTTGACTGTGGGCATGATGCGATGAGCGATCCTTCAACCCTGAGCGGGCGGCGCGGCAAGGTGGTTGCCAGCGCGGCCCAGGCCCTGGACGGCGTGGTCGCCGACGGGCAGACCCTGGCCGTGGGCGGCTTCGGCCTGTGCGGCATTCCCGAGGCGCTGATCGCGGCCCTGCGCGACTCCGGCGTGACCGGGCTGACCGTGATCTCCAACAACGCCGGCGTCGATGGCTTCGGCCTCGGCCAGCTGCTGGCCACGCGACAGATCCGCAAGATGATTTCCTCCTACGTGGGCGAGAACAAGGAGTTCGAGCGGCAGTTCCTGGCCGGCGAGCTGGAGCTGGAGTTCAACCCGCAGGGCACCCTGGCCGAGCGCCTGCGCGCCGGCGGCGCGGGCATTCCGGCGTTCTTCACCGCCACCGGTTACGGCACGGTGGTGGCCGAAGGCAAGGAAACCCGCGAATTCGACGGCAAGCACTACGTGATGGAAACCGCGCTGAAGGCCGACGTTTCGCTGGTCAAGGCGTGGAAGGCCGACGAGGCCGGCAACCTGGTGTTCCGCAAGACCGCGCGCAACTTCAACCCGGCCTGCGCCATGGCCGGCAAGGTCTGCATCGTGGAGGTGGAGGAGATCGTGCCGGTGGGCGCGATCGACCCGGACCAGGTGCACCTGCCGGGCATCTACGTGGACCGCATCGTGCTGAACGCGACGCCGGAGAAGCGCATCGAACAACGCACCATCCGCACGGAGGGAAACTGAAATGGCCTGGACCCGTGACGAGATGGCGCAGCGCGCCGCGCGCGAACTGACCGATGGCGCCTACGTGAACCTGGGCATCGGCCTGCCGACGCTGGTGGCCAACCACATCCCCGAGGGCGTGGACGTGTGGCTGCAATCGGAGAACGGCCTGCTCGGCATCGGCCCGTTCCCGACCGATGCCGAGGTCGACGCCGACCTGATCAACGCCGGCAAGCAGACCGTGACCGCGCGCGCCGGCGCCAGCTACTTCGGCAGCCACGATTCGTTCGCGATGATCCGCGGCGGCCACATCAACCTGGCCATCCTCGGCGCCATGCAGGTCACCGACAAGGGCGACCTGGCCAACTGGATGGTGCCGGGCAAGATGGTCAAGGGCATGGG